>Ga0335085_10001721_pt1 | contig 44354 bp, 32 predicted proteins | sample Lox_Sample_45_FD_206712 | JGI IMG/M metagenome (GOLD analysis project Ga0335085, IMG submission 206712) | Soil microbial communities from Loxahatchee National Wildlife Refuge, Florida, United States - Lox_Sample_4.5 | ecosystem: Environmental > Terrestrial > Soil > Wetlands | place: USA... | reverse complement strand
ACCGCGTTCCGTCGGTGATGATGCGCGCTAAGATGTGCGGTTTTCGTTTCACGGTAGCGGACGGAGCGATGGGCGGCTTGGTTCCTGTTCCATTCGTATGACAGCGGTATAGGGGTTTCGGCAAACGCGTTGGGGAGTGGCTTTTGAAGACCCCGGTCTGGGCCACGATCTCTTGAACATCAATCATTTTTTGATTCTGCTCAAGGAGGGCGGATATGGCGGCAACAAAATCACAAGGCTCTCAATTCACGCTATTCATGGTCGGGCTGACAGCAGTCTGCGCCGGAATTGCATTCTTTGATTCGGGCGTCGCCAAAGTGGCGCTCATTGCAGGCGCCGTTGTCTTGGCAATCTCTCTCTGGGGGCTCTTCAAGATCAAGCCCCTCGAAGGCAAGACCGGGGGCACCCCGCAACCGGCCGTCATGAAATTGATCGGCGTGGTGGTGGTGGCAGGAGGCTGGTTGTTCGTCCTGTTCGGACTGCACATGACCTCCAGCGTCGGGGGGCGCATGGTGACCTCGATCATCGGTTTTGTTGTCTCCCTTATCGGTATCTGCTACGTTCTGGCGCCCGCAGTCAACAAGAACGCCATCTGGAAGTCCTAATTGCTTCCCCAGCGATCATCAACCCACTCATGGAGCGAAATCTGATGAGAATTCCACGGATTGTAACTTGGACTTGCGCCCTGGCGATCTTGCTGATGGCAGGCGCAGCAATTGTGGCTCGGGCTGACGCCGCACCCTCTGCGTCGGCGGCCGAGCTGAAGAGCGCGCTTGCAGTGGCGCCCACCACCAGTGCCCTCGCCAATGGCGATCCGGGCGGCGTGCTCACCGGTACCGTCAACGACGTGCCCGTAGCCGATCCCAAAGCGGGCCTCGGGCTCGGCGATGTGGCCAATCAAGTTGGTCAGAACAAGATCGCCATCAACTTTGTATGGACACTGGTCACCGGCTTCCTGGTCATGTTCATGCAGGCCGGCTTCGCCATGGTTGAGGCGGGCCTATGCCGCGTCAAAAACGCCAACCACACCTACATGATGAACTTCTTCGTGTACACATGTGGGCTATTCGCTTACTGGATCATAGGCTTCGCCATCCAGATGGGTGGTGCGGCCGGGAATGGAAATCTCGGCGGACTGCAGTCGCTGAACACGGAGCATCTGATCACTCTCTTCGGAACCCATTGGGGCATCTTCGGCGAGTGCGGCATGTTCCTGGCCAGGAGCACCTATGACGTCGGCGTGATGGTCATCTTCCTCTTCGAGATGGTCTTCATGGATACGGCGCTGACCATCGTGACCGGAGCCTGCGCCGAGCGTTGGAAGTTTCTCGCTTTCGCGGTGTCCTCAGTATTGATGGGCGCCTTCACCTACCCCCTATACGGTAACTGGGCCTGGGGCGGCGGCTGGCTCTCGCAGTTGGGCGTTAACCTCGGACTCGGAAAGGGCTATTGTGACTTTGCCGGATCGGGCGTGGTGCACGCAGTCGGTGGATTGACGGCTCTGGCGGTAGCCATGATTATTGGCCCCCGCATCGGCAAGTTCAATCGCGACGGCTCGGCCAATGCCATCATCGGTCACGATATTTCGGCGGTGCTCATCGGCTGCTTCATTCTGGCCTTCGGCTGGTTTGGATTCAACCCCGGCAGCACGCTCGGCGCCTCCGCCGCGGGCAATCTGCGCATCGGCTCGATCGCTGTCAACACCATGCTCGCCGGTTGTACCGCGACATTTGGCGCCCTGCTCTACATGTGGGTCGTCAAAGGCAAGCCAGATGCCTCGATGAGCGGCAACGGCATCCTTGCAGGCCTGGTGGCGATCACTGCACCAAGTGGATTCGTCAGCACCATGGGCGCAGCGATCATTGGCTTTATCGCTGGTGTCCTGGTCTGCTTCAGTTGCGCCTTTGTTGAGAACTACCTCAAGATCGACGATCCGGTCGGCGCCGTCTCGGTACACGGGACCTGCGGCCTGTGGGGTGTACTCTCCATCGGCTTCTTCGCAGACGGTACCAGCAACTATGGCGGATCGTGGAACGGCGTAACGGGCTCCGTGACTGGCCTGTTTTACGGCGACGCCAGCCAGTTGGTAGCGCAGATTGTTGGTTGCGCAACGCTGGTCGGATTCGTCTTCACCTTCAGCTTCGTCCTCAACTGGATCCTCGATATCATCCTCGGCCAGCGCGTCTCGATTGCTACCGAGGTCGCCGGGCTTGACCTGCCGGAGATGGGACAGCTTGGCTATCCCGAGTTCGTCTTCAAGCCGGAACCGGACTTCATGCTCGCCGCGGAGAAGCTGGCGGTCGCATAAGTTGGGCACGGCAACATGAACGATCGCGGGGCTCCTTTGCGGCGCCCCGCGATTCAAACAAATCAACCAGTTTTGCCCGTTGGGCATTCTCCTGAAGCAGCAAGGCTCTACCAAGCCTTGCTGCCCTTTTTCAACCCTGCGATCTGGAGCGCACACACCATGAATGAAGTTTCAATTAGTTCAAGTTCTATTGAAGTTCAGGCAATAAGCACTGCCTCCGAGCCGGCACCGCTCGCATGGCCGGCAGCACTCAGCCGAAAAACATCTGGTTTGCTGGTGCGGATGTTCCGCGATCCTCGTGTGCTTGAGCAAAACGAGCGCACCGATCTGATCGCCGAACTGCGCACCGCTCTTGAGTTGGAGCCGCGCGTCCCAGAGATTCGCGTTCTGCTGGGCATGGCTCTCAGCGTCGATTTGCAAGTGCAGGAAGCCATGGAGCAATTGCGCGAAGCCACGCATCAGGCGCCGGACTGCTTTATCGCCCGGCTGAAGTTTGGCGAGCTGCTCATGCGGTTACGCATTTGCCGCCAGGCGGAAGAAGAAACGCAAAAAGCCGCGCAACTCGCCACCAACGACTTTCAGGCGGAACTGGCGCGAAAGCAGGCGGCGACAATCCGCACCATGCTTCGCGAGGGCATCGAACGCGGTGGCTACAAAGGCCTGCTGGCGAGCCTCACTCCGCGTCGCCGCCGCAAATCCTCCCGTGGTGAAACCGCTCCGGTGCTTGCCGGGTCCAGGTAGGGAAAATGCCCGCTGATATGCAATTGGCGCTGCTGATCGCCATCCTGCTTCCGGCTGGAAAAATACTCGCTTCTCTCACTAAACGGTTTGGAATTCCTGCCATTCTGAGTGAGCTCATGGTCGGGGTCGCAGCGGGCCCTGGCCTTTTGAATATCTTGCACAGGCCCCTCTTCAGCGGCACCGCCGCCGGAGACTCATTCCTTCTGCTGGCGCAGATCGGGGGCCTGGTGCTGATGTTCATCGCTGGGCTCGAGACCGACATCGAACGTATGCGCGAGGCAGGCCCGACCGCCTTTTTTGTGGCGTTGCTCGGCGTAATCTGGCCTTTCTTCCTCGGCGCTGGAGTTGCACATCTTCTCGGAGTCAACTGGAACGCCGCCTGGTTTCTGGGCGGAGCGCTTACAGCCACCAGCGTCTCGATTTCTGCCCGCACGCTGATGGACGCAGGCAAAATGACTTCGCCCGAAGCCTCTGTGATTCTCGGCGCGGCGGTGATCGACGACGTGATGGGTTTGTTTGTTTTGGCCTTCCTCGCCGCCGCATGCAAGGCCAACAACACAAATACGTTCGGAGTTGCGCCGAAACTGTCGCTTTGGCTCCAGCAGAATATTCCCTGGGCAGGTCACCATCCGCTTGTCATTCAGATGACCCTGATCTCGATTTGTGTGGCGGTCTACTTCGCGATCGGGTACGGCGGCGCGAAAAGATGGGTCATTCGCCTCTTCAGGAGAATCGATGCCAACGAGGCTGTAACCAGTTGCGTTCTCGCGCTCGTGCTTTTATACGCAGTGAGTGCGGAGTGGCTGGGCAGCATTGCGGGAATTACGGGCGCGTATCTGCTCGGCTATGTTTGTGCCGAGGCCAAACTCAAGAGCCTGTTCGAACGCACGTTCGCCGCGATTGGACACGGCCTCCTGATTCCCCTCTTTTTTGTCTCGATCGGGCTCTCCAGCAACTTCCGCGCTCTTGGCGGTCACTGGCTTCTGCTCTCCGCTATCTTTATCGTCGCCGTCGTGAGCAAGCTTTTCGGTTGCGGAATGGCCGCCCTCGGCATGGGCATGGGAACCGTCCGCAGTTTTCGGGTGGGCTGCGGAATGATCTCCAGGGGTGAAGTGGGTTTGATCGTTACCGCGATGGGCGCCAGCACCGGAATCTTCAACGAAACTGAGGTCGCGGTGATGGTCGCGGTCGTCTTGCTGACCACCCTGGTTACGCCACTCATCATGCGAGGCGCTTTTGCCATTCACAGTCCGCTGGATTCTGAAGAACCTGGCCCCGGCGAAAGCTCCGATGAACCCATGAGCGCAAGCGAGTATTCAATGATCGAAGTCTAGGCGGAATCGTGAACCCGCTCAGCGGGCTCTTCGCTCCCGCCTTCCCTTCCCACTTCAATCGGCACCGACATTCTGTCGCGGCGTTGCCCGTCACACTCCGCTGTATGCCGAGAACCCTCCATCGATCGGAACCACGACGCCGGTAACGAACTCCGACGCCGGCGACAGCAGCCACAGCACCGATCCAAAGAGATCCTGCGGCTCGCCAAATCGCGCCATCGGCGTGTGTCCGACGATCGATTTGCCGCGTGCCGTCAGCTCGCCTGTGTCTTTATCGGTCAAAAGAAAACGATTCTGGTTGGTGAGGAAGAATCCCGGCGCAATGGCATTCACGCGAATCTTCGGGGAGTATTCCTGCGCCATGTGCACCGCCAGCCACTGCGTAAAGTTGCTTACCGCTGCCTTGGCTGCCGAGTAGGCTGGAATGCGCGTCAACGGCCGGAACGAGTTCATCGACGAAATATTCAGAATGGTGCCATAGCCCTGCGCCGCCATGATTTTCCCAAAGGCCTGGCTGGGCAGAATCGTTCCCAGAATGTTCAGCTCGAAAACCCAGCGCAGCGCGTCGGCCGGCAGATCGAAGAACTTGAGCTCGTTGCTGGTGGTGGCCTGGGGCTTGTTGCCTCCCGCGCCGTTCACCAGGCAATCGAGTTTGCCTAGATGCTTCACGACTTCCTGCGCGGTCTGCGCTACGCTGTCGCGGTTGAGCACGTCGCATTGAAAGACCGAAACCTGCTCGCCGTGTTCGCCCATCCGCTCAACCGCAGCCTGGCCCGCCGCGGGGTTCACATCGAGAATGGCCACCTGCGCGCCGCAACCGGCCAGAGCGCCTGCAATTTCACTGCCCAGAATGCCTGCACCTCCGGTGATAGCGACTGTTCGTCCGGAGAAATCGTACATCCGCGTCAGTTCCGCAAGGTCGAATGCAACCGGATGCGCAAACTCCGCTCCGTGTCCAACTTCGTGTACAGCTTCCATCACCGGCGTTCCTGCCATGTTGCACCCTTTCCTTCGCCCTCTCCGCCATACTCATCAGGCAGACGAAGAACGCTCGATGAATAGAGTTTCGCGGAACGCATCAGGAGCACGGTGCGTGTTGTCACACGCGGATGTATGCCAAATCACGGCCCTGGTTTCTTGCGAGTTGTATCCAATAAAGAAGGGGGGTGTCCATGCTTCTTGAGTTGAGCGTGTTGCCGAAGGGGAAAAGCCCTCATGTTAGCGACGCTGCCGCGGGCCTGGGAAAAATCATCGACTCCAGCGGCCTCTATCACCAGGCGAAGAACAAGGGCACGGTCCTCGAAGGCACCTGGGAGCAACTGATGGCCGTGGCAAAGAAATGCCATGACGAAGTCATGAAGACCAACGAACAGTTTGTCACGGTAATGCGCGCCGTAGACGGGCCGGAAGTTGCGCCGTGTTCGCACGCGCCGGCCGATTGCGCCGCCATGAAGGAACTCCTTGAAGACGATGGCGACTGGTTGATCCCATAAAAAAGCGGAGCAACTTTCGCTCCGCGCTTCCGTCCCAGAGAAATCTTTTCGCGTCAGTACAGCCGGAAATCGACTTCGATGGTGATCATCACCGGCACCGGCGTCTTTCCATCCTTCATCGCCGGTCTGAACTTGTATTGACGAATGGCTTCGATCGCCTTCTCATCCAATCCCATTCCCAGCGCTCGGGCTACATGAATATCCTGCGGATTGCCCTGCGCGTCCACAATCAGCGAAATGAGGCAAACGCCCTGATATTTGGCGCGCCGCGCCTCGTCGGAGAACTCCGCCTCCACGCTGTGGACCACTTCCGGGGCCGAAATCCCGCCGCCCACACGATAGTATCCGCCGCCCGCGTTGCCGCCGTAACCGGGCCCGTATCCGTTCCCGCCGCCCGGTCCCATGCCGCCGCCGTGGCCTGATCCCATGCCGGCGCCATTTCCCGAGCCGGCCGACGCGATGGTCACGTTGGCTGATTTGTTCATGCCGATCATCGGCATGTTCATGTTGTCGGGCAGTTGAATGTCCTTCTGCACGTTGATCGTAGGCGGCACCGGGATCTTCGGATTCTCCAGCGTTTGCGGTTGCGGCGGAGTGACCGGGTCCTTCATCTTCTGCGGCAGCCTGCCCTTGTTGGCCTCAACAATGCTTCTGTCGCCACCACCGCCGCCGCCGCCCGCGTCAATAGGGGACTTGGGTGCTTTGTAGGCGCCCACATCGATATTCGTCGCCTGTACCGGCGGAGCCACAATATTGTGCACCACGCGAATGCCCAGCCAGATGGCCAGCAACAGAATGGAAATATTGAGGGTGGTCGAGATGCCGATGGCCCACGGATTGGCCTTCACAGCCATCCGATCAGGCACCGGAATGGGCGTCGAGGTCAGCACGAGGGGCGGAAGCTTGACCGGAAAAAACACGTCCTGGACGCGCTCCCAGAGGCTTGCCCAGATGGGCTCCTCCTTGAACGCTTTCCCAAGAAATGAGTCCAGCTCGTGGCCGGTCTCTGGAACCGAGGCTCCCTGGTCGTCCTTTTCTTCCGGTATCATGAGTCGATCGTTTGCCCTCTTGCCTGTGCCGTCCCGGCCATCCCTGCCTGCTCTTGCCTGCGTCCTGACGCGAGCCCGCCCGCCGTCAGGCCATCCGTCCATTATATGCGTGACCGCGCGGGCCTTTCGCTAGCTTCCCGGGCAGACTGGGAGTCATGCGCTCCGCTTTCCCATAGAACACCGCATTCACCACTCCCATACGCAATAGACGGTGAGTGGGTTCGGTTTGTTACCGGGAAAAATGACCCCCCTTTGTTTACACTGATTCTTGAGCAAGTTTCGATCGTTGAACGGAGCCCAGATGTCCCCTGCGCCGGAGTTGAAGGCGACCCTTACCCTGCCTCAAACCGCCTTCTCGATGAAAGCCAATCTGCCGCAGAATGAGCCGCTTCGTCTGGCCCATTGGACGAGGCTCAACCTTTATGGAGAGATGCGAAAAGCCGCCCGCGGGCGGCCAGCTTATCTGCTCCACGACGGACCTCCCTACGCCAACGGGCCCATCCACCTGGGCCACGCCCTCAACAAAGGCCTCAAAGACTTCGTGGTCAAGTCCAAAACCATGGCGGGATACGACGCCCCCTATGTCCCCGGCTACGACTGCCACGGACTGCCCATCGAGATCAAAGTCGACGAAAAACTGGGCCATAAAAAGCTGGAAATGCCGGTGCCTGCTGTTCTTGAAGCCTGTCGCGCCTATGCGCAAAAGTATGTTGACCTGCAGACCCAGCAATTCGAGCGCATCGGCTGCTTTGGGCGCTGGCAAACGCCCTACAAGACGATGACTCGCTCCTACGAAGCCAGCACTTTGGAGGCGTTCTACGGCTTCCTGGAAAGAGGCTTCGTCTATCGCGGCCTTAAGCCGGTCTACTGGTGCATCCACGACCGCACCGCGCTTGCGGAGGCTGAAGTCGAATACGAGAACCATATCAGCCCCTCCGTCTATGTGCGCTATCGACTCACGTCAGATCCCGCCGCCATCGCGCCCACGCTCGCCGGCAAGCAGGTTTCAACCATCATCTGGACCACCACGCCATGGACCCTGCCCGCGTCGCTGGCCGTGGCCTTCCACCCTGACTTCGACTACGTGGCGCTGGAAGTTGAGTCCGGCGATGTCTATATTGTCGCGGCCGCGCTGGCCGAGCAGGTGGCTGTCGCCTGCAAGCTTGGGCCCACCAAAGAACTTGTCCTCTTCAAGGGCGCAGTCCTCGACCGTGTCACCTTCCAGCATCCATTTCTCGATCGCTCGATTCTCGGCGTGCTGGCCACGTATGTCACAGCCGACACGGGCACCGGCGCGGTCCACACCGCCCCGTCCCACGGCGCTGATGACTTCTACACCGGCCAGCGCTACGGACTCGACCCCACGACACGCGTCGACGCCGGCGGTCACATTCACTTCGATCCGGATTCCTGGCATCATGCGCAGCCTCCGGCTTACGACGGGCTCACTGTGTGGAAGGCGAATCCCGTCATCGTCGCCATGCTCGAAGAGCGCGGCGCGCTCATGGGCGGCTCGCAGCTTGAGCACTCTTACCCGCATTGCTGGCGCTGCCACCACCCCATCATCTTTCGCGCTACGGAGCAGTGGTTCATCTCTCTCGAAACTCCGATGAAGCGCGCCGATGGATCGGAGACGACCTTCAGGCAACTCTCCATCGAAGAGATCGACAAAGTCGTGTGGGACCCGGCGTGGGGCAAAGAGCGCATCACCAACATGATCGCCACGCGTCCCGACTGGTGCATCAGCCGCCAGCGCATTTGGGGCGTGCCGATCGCCGTTTTCATGTGCGATGGCTGCGGCCAGCCTATCGTCGATGCGGACCTCAACGCCAAAATTGTCGGCCTGTTTGAACGCGAGGGCGCCGAAGCGTGGCACACCGAACCGGTCGAATCCCTTCTTCCGGCGGGAGCCCAGTGCGCGCACTGCGGAGGCAGATCGTTCCGTAAGGAAACTGACATTCTCGACGTCTGGTTCGACTCCGGCGTGAGCTGGCTGGCCGTCTGCGAATCCGACCCCGATCTGAGCGCGGCGTATAAGGCTTTTCAATCCGGGACAGAATCCGGCTCGCGAGTCGAAAATGGCGCTTTGTATCAGGGCACGACTTCAGTCGTGCCGAAAGAAGCGCAAAAAGAAGCGGGGGCTTTAGCCCCTGCGGCTGCACCCGAGGTTCTCTATCTCGAGGGCGGAGACCAGCACCGCGGATGGTTCCAATCTTCACTGCTGACATCGGTCGCGCTCCGCGGCCGCGCGCCTTACTCTCACGCAATCACAGCCGGCTGGACGCTCGATGAGCAGGGCCGTGCGATGTCGAAGTCCCTTGGCAACGGCGTCGATCCGGTCGACATTGCCAACCGCATGGGCGGCGAGATCGTTCGCCTCTGGGTCGCATCGGTTGATTTCCGTGAAGACATGGCTGCCAGCGAAAACCTGATGCAGCGCTGCGCCGAGCTCTACAAGAAGCTGCGCAACACCTTCCGCTTTTTGCTCGGAAATCTGAATGGCTTCGACCCAGCCCGCGATCGCGTCGCCGAAAATGAGTTGCTTCCTCTCGACCGCTACATGCTCGCCCGCACCCGCGACCTCGCGGAAAAGATTCTCGCCTGGTACGAGGCCTTCGAGTTCCATCGCGTCTACCAGGCGGTCAACGAGTTCGCCATCGTGGACCTGAGCTCCTTTTATCTCGACGTGCTCAAGGACCGGATGTACACCTTTGCGCCCACAAGCAAGGAGCGCCGCTCCGCGCAGACGGTCCTGTGGCAGGTCACCGAAGCGCTCGTCCGGCTCACTGCCCCCATCCTCACCTTCACCGCCGATGAGATCTGGGAACATCTGCCTGCCGTCGAAGGCCGCCCCGCGTCGGTGCACCTCGCCCTTTTTCCCAAACCGGAAGAAATCTTCTCCGAAGATCCGGGGCCCGTGCTCGACGAGTGGCAGAAGCTTTTTGAAATCAGAGAAGATGTTTTTCGGGCAATCGAGCTTGCCCGCCAAGAGAACCAAGTCGGAAAGGGGCTCGACGCGCAAGTATTGATTCTGGCAGATGAAAAGAATGCTTTTCTTCTGAGTAAGTACGACAAGCATCTCAGCGAGTTCCTCAATGTCTCGTCCGTCATTTTTGCAAGTTTCGAGGACACGGCTCGTGCGCTAAAGGATCGCCTCGGCGAGGACGCTTTTGCCCTCCTAAAGTTGTCGGCGAATTCGAGAGGCTATTCATCAGCAGCGGTTCCTGCCGAGGGTGTAAAGTGCAGACGCTGCTGGCGGATTACCGGGGACACATCCCCCTACGGTATTTGGCAAGATGTCTGCGATCGCTGTCAATCCGCCCTTCGCGAAATGGGCATCGATCCGCCGCAAGCCGACAGCCCTGAGCCGGAGGCCGCCGCGTGAACTTGCTGACAAACTGGCCCAGGCACCGCCGCCTGTTCGGGCTGTTCCTCATCTCGGCGCTGGTTATCATTGCCGACCGCGGAACCAAAACCTGGGTCGCAACTCACATTCCTCTCGGTGGAGCGATCCCCGTCATCCCGCGCTTCCTGCGCATCACTCACTGGACCAATGAAGGCGCTGCCTTCTCGCTCTTTGCCGACACCGGTTCGCCACATCTCGTGCGCTGGGCGCTCATCAGCTTCACGCTCATCGCCGCGGTCGTCATCTTCATCATTTTGCTGCGTATCGGCAATCGCTTCACGCTCACCACCGTCGCCCTCGCGCTCATCCTCGGCGGCGCCATCGGCAATGTTCACGACCGCATCGTCTACGGCTCAGTCATCGACTTCATTGAGGTCCACATCTTCAGCTATCACTGGCCCGACTTCAACGTGGCCGACTCTTCGGTTGTCATCGGCGCCTGCCTGCTCATGCTCGATTCGCTTCTTCCGCACCACACCACTCCGCGCTGAATCTGCCTCCAGGTCGTTGCGCGCCCTCACCTGCGTCAGGCCGGTATAATTGGTCGGACCACTTAGCGGCCTCAGTTCCATCCCGGAGTCCAGCATCATGTCCTCAACGAGCGGCGACCCACAAGCCTCTTCCATCATCGCGTCGCGCTCGGACCGGATGACCTATCAGCGCTGGATCATCTGCGCGCTCCTGTTTTTCGCCACAGTCATCGCTTACGTCGACCGCGCGGTAATCGCCAACCTAAAAAACACGCTTGAGGGCGTGATTCCAGGCCTCAACGATTACAAATACGGCATTATCACCGTCGCGTTTCAGTTGGCGTACGGCATCGCCATGCTGGTCGCCGGAGGACTAACTGACAAGCTGGGCACGCGCAAGGCGTTCGCAATCGCCATCTGCCTGTGGAGCGTGGCGGCCATGCTGCCCGGCGCGGCGTTTTCGGTGGCCAGTTTTGCGCTGGCCATGTTTCTACTTGGTTTGGGCGAAGCAGCCAACTTTCCCGCCTGCATCAAAACCGTCGCGGAGTGGTTTCCCAAGCGCGAGCGGGCCTACGCAACCGGAATCTTCAACTCCGGTGCGAATGTCGGCAACATGGTGGCGCCGGTGGTCGTCGCGGTGTTCGTGGGCCTCTTCAGTCAATGGAGCGTCTTTGGGCCGGCCAGAGCCTGGCGCGGCTCATTCTTCGTCGCCGGCGCAATGGGCTTTGTTTGGCTCGCTTTCTGGCTTGTCTTCTATCGCCGTCCTGAGCAGCAACCGCGCGTCTCCAAAGCCGAACTTGCACTCATCCTCAGCGATCCCGGCGAGACGATCGAGAAGGTTCCCTGGAGCCACGTGGTCCCGTGCAAAGAAGCGTGGGCATTCGCTGTCGGCAAGTTCCTCACCGATCCCATCTGGTGGTTTTATCTTTTCTGGATTCCCGGCTACCTGCAGACCACGTTTCACTTAAGCCTGTCACAAAGCAAGGTGCCCGTGATGCTGGCCTACGCGATCTCGATGATCGGGAGCATCGGCGGCGGCTGGATTTCGGGAGCCCTCATCAACCGTGGAGTCACTCCAAATATGGCCCGCAAGGGGACGATGCTGCTTTGCGTGGTGTGCATCGCTCCCATCTTCCTGACCCCGTTTATCCATCACCTGTGGTTTGTGGTGGCGCTGCTGGGCCTGGCCACCGCCGGTCATCAGGGATGGTCGGCAACACTATTCACCTTGCCATCCGACATGTTTCCCAAGGCCGCCGTGGCCAGCGTCACCGGCATCGGCGGCATGGCGGGAGCATTTGGAGGAGTTCTGCTGTTATTCAGCGCGGGCACGATCGTTCAAAGAACGCACAGCTTTGTCTCGCTGTTCATCATGGCTTGTCTTGCGTATCCGCTTGCGCTTCTTGTGATCCACGTCATTTCGCCCAAGCTGGCGCCCGCGCATCTTGATTAGCACTGTGCAAGAATTGTAATCATGCGCCGCTTGATGTTTCTCCGCGCGCATCGTCGCAAGATTCGTAGCCGTCGGCAACAATCACACGACCGTTCCGCATCACAATCTGCGAGGTTCCTGATGAAATCTACATCCGCTTTCCTTTTGGCGCGCGCTGCCATTGGCGCCGCGGCAATGCTTGCAGCCCTGGCTCTCTTGCATCCCTACGGCGCTCGCGCGCAACGCCTGCCCACCAACGTGATCCCCACCCATTACACTCTCAAGCTCACGCCCGATCTCAAGGCGGCTACTTTTTCAGGCGACGAAGCGATCGACGTCAACATCAGCGAGCCCACTCGCTCAATTACGCTCAACGCCATCGAGATCCACTTTCTGTCGGTGACCATCCTCCCCAACGGCCCTGAGCAAACGGGCACAGTGAGCCTCGATGCGGAAAAGCAGCAGGCCACGTTCACGTTTCCCAACACCGTCCCCGCCGGCAATGCCACAATCAAAATCCGCTATACCGGAATCCTCAACGACGAGCTGCGCGGCTTTTACCTTTCCAAGACCGCTCGCCGCAACTACGCCGTTACGCAGTTTGAGGCCACCGATGCGCGCCGCGCATTTCCCTGCTTCGACGAGCCCGCCTTCAAAGCAACGTTCGACATCTCGCTGGTTATCGATGCCAAAGACACCGCCATCTCGAACACCGCCATCGTGGCCGATACGCCGGGACCCGGCGCAAACAAACACACGCTCGTCTTCGGGACCACACCCAAGATGTCCACGTATCTTGTCGCATTCCTAGTTGGCGACTTTCAATGCACCGGCGGCCGCCAGGACGACGTCGACATTCGCGTCTGCGCCACCCCGGACAAGGTCGCGCTCACGCACTACGCGCTCGGCGTTGCCAGGTATGCACTGCACTACTACGACAACTACTTCGGCATTCACTACCCGCTCAAGAAGCTTGACCTGATCGGCATTCCGGACTTCGAGGCCGGCGCCATGGAAAACTTCGGCGCCATCACCTTCCGCGAAACCGACCTGCTGCTCGATCCGCGGACGACCTCGATCTCCGTCCAGCAGAATGCGGCCCTCGACGTCACGCATGAGATGGCCCACCAGTGGTTCGGCGACCTCGTCACCATGCAGTGGTGGGACAACATCTGGCTCAACGAGGGCTTTGCCACGTGGATGGAGAACAAGCCCGTTGCCGCAATGCATCCCGAGTGGAACATTCCAGAGGTTGTCGCTGCCAACGAACAAGACACTCTCAATCTCGACGCGCAGCCCACAACCCGCGCGATCCGTGCCAAGGCTGACACGCCCGACGAGATCGACCAGATGTTTGACGGCATCTCCTACGGCAAGGCCAGCGACGTGCTCCTGACCGTCGAAAACTATCTCGGCGAGGAGACCTTCCGCAAAGGGGTGCACGCATATTTGTCCGCACACGAATACGGCAACGCCACCGCGGAAGACTTCTGGAACGCGCAGACTGCGACGAGCCACAAGCCGGTCGACAAAATCATGGCGTCGCTCATCGTGGAGCCGGGCGAACCCATCTTCGACTTCGGCGCGCCCGCCGATGGCAAGGTCTCCGTGGAACAGAAGCGGTTTTTCCTGAGCCCCGGCATCACACCCGATCCCGCCCAGAAGTGGACGCTGCCGATCTGCTTCAAGACCTCCGCCGCCCAGGACTGCGAGCTTGTGACGCCGGAAACTTCAAGCGTCGCCGTGCCCGCTGCGAGCCTTTTCTTTGCCAACGCCGGCGGCAAAGGATACTACCGCAGTGCTTACGCGCCTGCGCAATACAAAGACCTGGTGAGTCAGGCTGAATCGGGTTTGACGCCTTCCGAACGCATCAGCCTTGCCGGCGACGAGTGGGCGCAGATGCGCGCAAATAAAGCCACCATCGGCGACTATCTGGATCTCGTGGCTGCTCTCAAGTCCGACCCGAGCGCGGAGGTCTTTTCGACCGCCGTGGGAAGGATCGCAACCATCTCCGATAAAGTGGCCTCAACCACGGAAGAGCGCGACGAACTGGCGGTTTGGGTTCAGCGCAACTTTGCGCCCGAATACGCTAAACTCGGCCCTCCCGCTCCCAGCGATTCTCCCAACACGATCGAGCTGCGTGCGCAACTGCTCGGCCTTCTCGTCGGCCACGGTAACGATGCCCAACTCCAAACCCAGGCACGCAAAATTGCCGATCGGTACCTCGACGATCCTACCGCCGTCGATCCGACTCTTGGGCAGGCCGCTCTTGAAGCTGCGGTCGAGAACGGCGATGCCGCGCTCTATGATCGCTTGCAGAAGGTGTATGAAACCTCCACCGATCCTGAGTCCCAGGAGGGCGCATTACGTCTACTGGTCCAATTCAACAATCCTGCGCTGCTTGAGCGCGGCCTCGAATACTCCGTTTCAAATAAAGTGCGCAACCAGGACACTGCGATTCAACTGGGTATCGGTCTCGAGATTCCCAAGAATCGCGATGCGACGTGGAACTTTATTAAGACTCACTGGGACCAGGTACAGGCCGATCTGACCACCGACCTGGGCGGCCGGCTGGTCAGTTATACCGGAAGCTTTTGCACCGCCGCTGCGCGCGACGATGTGAAGACTTTCTTCGCTGCCCACCCTGTTCCGGCGTCCGATGTGGACCTTAGGCATGCCCTTGAGAGCATCGACGGCTGCATCGAGCTCCGCCGCATCCAGGAACCGAATCTGAAGACATGGCTGGCCGCGCAGGGTGAATTGTAGAGTAATCGGAGTTTTGCCCGGTCGCGCCTATAGCTTCCGCAGCCTTTCGCAGGCTTCGTCCAGCTCAGCATCCTGCTTGGCAAAGCAGAATCGCAGCAGGTTCTCGCCGCGCCCCTTGCGGAAGAACGCCGATCCGGCCACCGCGGCCACGCCGGTGGCGCGCAACAAGTGTCGAGCTTTTTCGGCGGCCGTTTTGCCTGGCAAACGCTCGACATTGGCCATGATGTAGTAAGCACCCGGAGGCACCGAGGGCTCCATGCCGGCGTCTCTTAACGCGCTCGAAAGCCGGCCGCGCTTGGACTGGTGATCGGCGGCTAGCTGCTTGTAAAAGCTCGGCGGCAACTGCTCCAGCCCGGCTGCGGCGCCAACCTGCAGCGGAGCGGGCGCGCAAACATACGTTAGGTCGTGAAAATGCGCCATTGTCGGCATCCATCGCGCGTCGGCCGTGGCATAGCCGATGCGCCATCCAGTGATCGAAAATGTTTTGCTGAAACCCGAAATCACGATCGTGCGTTCGCGCATGCCGGGCAGCGTGGCCGGGCAGATGTGCTTGGCGCCGTCATACACAAAGTACTCGTAGATTTCGTCGGTGATCAAAAACAGGTCGCGCTCGATGGCCAGTTGCGCCACAGCCTCAAGCTCGGGCAACGTAAAGATCTTCCCGGTGGGATTCGCGGGCGTATTCAGCAGGATGGCGCGAGTGCGCGGCGTGATCGCAGCGCGCATGGCGTCCACATCGAGCTGCCAATCCGGCTCAGCCAGCGCGACCAGAACGGGTTCGATGCGCAGCGAGTCAAATGTATGCACATGGTAGCCGTAGAACGGTTCGAAGACGAGCACCTCGTCGCCGGGATTGAGCAGAGCCATGGCGGCGGCATGCAGGCCCGCGGTCGCTCCAGACGCGACCATAACCTCGTTCTCAGCATCGTAAGCCAGGCCGTAATCGCGCTGTTGCTTGGCCGCAATCGCCTCGCGCAGCCTTGCAATGCCGTCGCATCGCGTATAGATGTTCTGTCCACTGCGGATGGCCTCGATCGCCGCCGCCTCCACCACCCCCGGCACCGGTGTATCGCACACGCCCTGCGCAAGATTGATGCCGCCCATCCGATCGCATTCGGTGGTCATGGCGCGGATTTCGGATTGCAGCGTTCTGGGCGCGAGCGCGCTCAATGCAAGACGCGTTTCAGTGGAAAGTGCCTGTGTCATTCTGCCTGGCAAGGGGAAGATCCTTCCCAGCCATTTTACATATTGCGGCTCGCATCTTGGGGCCGGATCGTTGCGCGTGAGCGGCGTCGCAGCCAAAGCTGCTGCCGCCGTAGTATCGTGCAGAAAGAGTCGATGCACGAGCTATCCATCGCGGCCAGCATTGTCGAAACGGTCACCGAGTCGGCCTCTGCCTACCCCGGCGCGCGCGTCAAAGAAGTGCGCCTGCGCGTGGGTGCGCTGGCCTCCGTCGTTGAAGATTCGCTCCAGTTCTGCTGGGAACTGGCTTCGGAAGGCTCCCCGGTTGCCGGCGCGAAGTTGGTGATCAACATGCTGCCCGTGATCGTTCACTGCGATGCTTGCGGCGTGGATTCCCGGATCGAAGGCGTGCAGAGTTTTCGTTGTCCGCAGTGCGGCGAGTTGGCGGCCGACTTCCGCCAGGGACGCGAGCTGGAGATCGAATCGATCGAGTTGGAAGAACCGGACGCAGAAGATGCGCCAGTCGGTGCGCTGAGTCCGGTCCGGAAAGAACAGTGATGGAGCACTTATGACGACCCGGATTGTTGAGTTGCGGCGGGGAATCCTGAAGAAAAACGATGAGCTGGCGGCGGGGCTGCGCCAGCGATTCACGTCGGCCGGAGTGCTCGTTCTGAACCTCGTCTCGAGCCCCGGCACGGGAAAGACCGCGTTTCTTGAGCTCACTCTGCGTGAACTGCGTTCTCGCGGCGCAAAAGCCGCGGCTCTCGTCGGTGACCTTGAAACCGATAACGATGCGCGGCGGCTGGCGGCGAGCGGAGCGCCCGTGCGACAGATCAATACTCACGGCATCTGCCACCTCGACGCTGAGATGGTCACCAAGCATCTCGAAGACTGGGAAGGCGTCTCGCTCGCGGGACTCGAATATCTATTTATCGAGAATGTCGGCAACCTTGTTTGCCCTTCCAGCTACGATCTGGGCGAGCGCATCCGCGTAGCGCTGCTGAGCGTAACCGAGGGCGAAGACAAGCCGCTTAAGTATCCTGGCCTCTTCAATTCGTCCGATGCGGCAGTGATTACGAAGATTGATCTCGCTGTTCCCTGCGGGTTCGACCGCGCTCTGGCGCTCAAAAACATCAACGAGATTCGCCCCGGGATTCGCATCTTCGAAACTTCAGCCAAAACCGGCGCGGGCATGGACGAGTGGCTCGCTTACCTCGCAGAGCAAGCCCGTCCTTCCTGAATTGCAAAGGACGCGTCAATATGAATCCGCTGCCGCGTTTTTGGCATTGCGCAGAGCTCGCCAAAAACGGTACCTTTCAGCTAAGGTCGGTAGCACAGAATGGGTCCCTCGGATTCCCCCGGGCAGGACAAGGCCGCGCGAGAGAGCGTCGAGCCGGGGTTTGCCCAAAATACGATTGAACGCCTGTACGAGTTTTCGCCGGATGCGATTCTTGTCACCGACAATGATGGCGTCATGCGATCCGCTAATCCGCGCGCCGAGGAGCTGTTCGGATACAGTGCCCGGGAACTGATCGGTAAACCGATCGAGATCCTGGTGCCTGCGCGTTTTCGTGGCGGACACCCGCGCCACCGCGAGAATTACAGCGCCCACCCCCGCACCCGGCAAATGGGCGCGGCTCTTAATCTATTCGGCCTGCGAAAAGACGGCACGGAATTTCCTGTCGACATCATGCTCAAGCCCATGCAGACTGAAAGCGGGCCGGCCGTCGTCAGCTTCATCCGTGATGCCACCGAGCAGCGCGCCGCGCAGGAGGCGCTGCGGCTCAACGATCTGCGGCTGCGCTCGATTGTCGAGAGCATCGGCGAGTACGCCATTTATCTGCTTGACCGCGACGGCCATGTGCTCACGTGGAACCCCGGCGCCGAACGCATCAAGGGCTACAAACCGGACGAGGTTCTTGGCCTGCACTTCTCGCGCTTCTTTACCGAAGAGGACCGGGAGCGCGATCGCCCTGCCGAACTGTTGCGGCGTGCCGCAGCCCGAGATCGCGTGGAAGAGGAAGGCTGGCGCGTACGCAAGGATGGCTCGCGCTTCTGGGCTAACGTCGTTATCACCGCCATTCGCGACAGCACCGGCGAAGTAACGGGCTTTGCCAAGGTCACTCGCGACATGACCGACCGCAAGCGCGCCGAAGAGGCATTGATCCTTCAGCTCAGCGGGGCGCTCCTGGCAAATATGGATGCGGAGAAGTTGCTGGCGGCGATTTCAGCTTCTATTCGCGAGGTCATTCCCCACGATAATGCCGGCCTGGTTCTGCACGATCCGGCGGCAAGCGATATGGCAGTGCAGTTTCTGGGAGGAGCCGGCAACGATCCACTTCAGGTCGAGTTACGGGTCTCTGTCGATAACTCGCTTTCGGGGATTGCGTTTCGTACGCGCGAGCCAGTGCTGCTTGAGAGCGTTGCCGACGCGACCTATGCTCCGGAAACACTCGACTACCTCAAGCGAATGGGCATGCAGTCGGGAATCTGGGTTCCACTTGTCAATCACGATAAGGCGCTCGGAGCTCTTTCCGTGGTCAGCCGGCAGGAGAGCGCTTTTGGGCAGCGCGAAGTGGAGATGCTGGCGCAAATTGCCGGGCAGGTAGCGATGGCAGTCGATAACGCCATGGCATTCCGGCGCATTGCGGAACTGCGCGACCGGCTCAATCAGGAAAAACAATATCTTGAAGAGGAGATCAACGTCGAGCACCGGTTCGACGACATCGTGGGCGAAAGCACCGGCTTGCGCAATGTGCTTCGGCAGATTGAGACCGTCGCGCCTACCGATGCCACGGTTCTCATCCAGGGCGAGACCGGAACCGGCAAAGAGCTCCTGGCGCGCGCCATCCATCGCTTGAGCCAGCGCAGCGAGCACACTTTTATCAAGTTGAATTGCGCAGCGATTCCAGCCGGCTTGCTCGAAAGCGAACTCTTTGGCCATGAGAAAGGCGCGTTTACCGGCGCTATTACGCGCAAGATTGGCCGCGTGGAATTGGCGCACGAGGGCACGCTCTTTCTCGACGAGGTGGGCGAACTGCCGCTCGATCTGCAGCCCAAGCTGCTGCGCGCCTTGCAGGAGCGCGAGATCGAACGCCTCGGTGGAACGCGGTCCATTCCCGTGAACGTGCGCCTGATTGCCGCCACCAATCGCGATCTTGCGCAAATGGTCGCGGAGAAGCAATTCCGCAGCGACCTCTATTACCGGCTAAAAGTCTTCCCTGTTTCCGCCCCGCCCCTGCGTGAGCGGGCCGCAGACATTCCCATCCTCGTGCGCCACTTCGTCTCGCGCCACGCGCGGCGCATGGGCAAGAACATTGAAACTATTCCGCCCGCGGCGATGGCTGCGCTCGTGGCGTGGAAATGGCCGGGCAACATCCGCGAGTTGGAAAACTTCCTCGAGCGCGCGGTGATTCTTTCGCGTGGACCGCAGCTCCACGTGCCTCTTGCCGAGCTCGAAGCCATGAAAGAGGAAGATGAAGACTACGAGGCCGCGACCAATCCAACGTTGCATGCTGCCGAGCGCGACCACATTCTCCGCGCCCTGCGTGATGCCAAAGGAATCATCGGCGGACCCGGCGGCGCAGCCGAGCGGCTGGGCCTCAAGCGCACAACGCTCAACTCCAAAATGAAGAAGCTCGGCATCGAGCGCGGCGACTATATGTAGTCTCGGTGACGAAATACCGTCATCGTCACTTCGTCGCGCGGCGCACGTCCTCAATCTCAAGGGCGGTTGTCTCCTAAAGCCAACTCCTTTCCATTCAATGCGATGCTGCTGTCGCCGATCCTTGCCCCGACTTTGGCACGCGCCGTGCTTTATCACAGGCGTGGCGCAGGACGAGCCAGCAAGTGCTTCGAATCACTTTTGAAGAAAACTCGAATGCGATCGTCATCAAGCTGGAAGGGCGCGTCGCTGGACCATGGGCGGCAGAACTTGGCCGCCTGTGGGAAGAAAAAGCTCAAGCGATCGCGAAGAAGAAATTGTCTCTTGATTTGCGCGGAACCACCTTTGCCGACGCCGGCGGGATCAAGGTTTTGAGGGCCATCTACTCTCAAACGGAAGCCTCGATCCTCACCGGCACACCCTGGACCGAGTATCTTGCCGAAGAGGTTGCGCGCAAGAACTCTCAATCTGCTGATACGGAGAGCTGAGATGCAGACGGGACACGATCTAACAAACAATACGGGCGTACCTTCATACCGGAAAGGCGAGTTCTTTAAGGCATTATCGGTTGCGGCATTGACCGATCTGGAGCCGCTTCTTGCTCCCTCGTCCTATCCCTCCAACGCAGTGCTTTTCACCGAGACGCAGCCGGCGTCGGGCATCTACGTGGTTCTGGACGGTGAAGTCAAGCTTTCGATCAATTCGAGCGACGGCCGCCGCCTGAGTTTCCACATCGCCAAGGCCGGCGAAGTGCTCGGCCTCTCGCCCACGCTCTCCGGCGGCGAGTACGAAATGACCGCGGACACGCTCTATCCCGCGAAGGTCGCGCACATCTCGCGCCAGGTATTCTTGCAATTTCTTTCACGGCACCCGGAGGTCTATCCCGTGGTCACGCGCGAAATCAGCCGCAGCTTCAATCTTGCCTGCGAACAGTTGCGCATGGTTGGCCTTTCAACTTCAGTGCCTGAGCGCCTGGCTCGCCTGCTGCTGGTGTGGAGCGATGAGCCCGGCCAAAAGCCCGAGCGCTCCGCGCGCTGCCGCGTCTCGATGACCCACGAGGAAATCGGCGAATTCATTGGCGCCTCGCGCGAGACCGTCACGCGCACCTTGAGCATCTTCAAGAATCGCCACCTGGTGGCGCAGCATGGTTGCACGCTTACAATCCCCAACCGGGTTGCGCTGGAAAGCTACGCGCGCGGGTGAGCTTCACTCAGTTTCTCGGGGTTTAGATTTTCACGGGAAACACAACAACGATTGATCAAGGCCGTTCGCCATAGACGAGCGGCCTTCCTTTTTTCTTGAGCGCTCACGCCATCATTTATTCAGATGTCGTAGCGCCAGCCGCGCCGCATGGTAGCCGCACATTCCGTGAACGCCTCCGCCCGGCGCCGTCGAAGCTGAACACAAATACAGTTTGGGCGTGCCCGTCGCGTAGCCGCTCACTGTGGGCCGGAAAAGCATCTGCCGCATCGTCATCGCGCCGCCGCTGATGTCGCCTCCTGCGAGATTCGCATCCATCGCTTCGAGTGCGGCAGGCGCAGCAACGTGCCGCGCCAGCACGCAGTCGCGAAATCCCGGAGCAAACCGTTCGATCTGCGCCTCGATGCGCTCCGTCATGTCAAATGTGGAACCATTCGGAACATGGCAGTAAGCCCACAGCACATGTTTTCCATCAGGTGCGCGCGACGGATCGTAAAGCGTGGGCTGCGCAATCAGCACAAACGGCCGTTCGGCTTCGCGGCCATTTGCCACTTCAAATTCGGAAGCCGCAATTTCGTCGAACGATCCGCCAAGGTGAACCGTGATCGCTCGCCGGCAATCTGCTGCATGCCACGGAACCGGCTGCGAAAGCGCGTAATCGATTTTGAACGCGCCTGGCGCCCGCTCGAAGCGCCCCAGCTCGCTTTTGTATTTAGTAGAGAGCCGCTCGCCTGCGATTTCGATGAGTTGCTCGGGTGAGGTATCGAAAAGCACGAGATCATTTTTCGATTCCAACTCGCGAAAGACCGTCGTATCCACTCGGGACGATGTGTGCACCACTCCGCCCAGCGTGTTCAGGTATCCGATGAGCGCCTGCGTGATGGCACTTGCGCCGCCCCGGGGAATCGGCCATCCAACCGCGTGAATCGTGATACCGAACATCCATCCGACCGTCGCGCTTAGCGGCTGGTCGAAACTCAAAAACGAATGGCCCGCAAGTCCTGCGAAAATGGCGCGGCTCCGTGAGCTCACGAAATGGCTTTTTGCAAAGCCCTGCGCGGATTGAAGCGCTGAAAGTCCAAATCGTGCCATGCGCAGCGGATGGTGTGGGAAGCGAAGCGCCGGACCGAGCGTGTCTTCCGCAAAGTCCATCCAGTCGTCAGCCGCGGGCTGCATCAAGCCACGCCACAGCTTGCCGTCGGCTCCCAAAGCGCGCTCAGCGTGCTCCAGGTCGCGCTCGAGTACTACAGCCGAACCATCGTCGAGCGGATGCGCAAGCGGCGCCTCTCCATGAATCCATTCCAGTCCGTGATCGGCCAAGGGCAGCGACGCAAAGAACGGCGATCCTGCGGCGAACGGGTAGACAGCCGAGCCGAAGTCGTGCAAAAAACCCGGCAGCGTGAGCGGAAGTGTTCGTGCAGCCCCGCCGGCTTCGGCCGCCGCCTCGAAAACCTCCACGCTCATTCCGGCCTGCGCCAGAACAATGGCCGCGGCCAGCCCGTTGGGGCCCGATCCGATCACGCATGCGCGGCTCATCGCTTCTTCCTCCCACAATTCGTTTCTTAATCGTGCAGCGGCAAATCTCCAGGCCACGCCACTACGGCAAATTGGCCATCGGCGCCCATCGTCAACTCCGGGGCGTATAGGCCGAGATACTCGCGTCGCCACCAGTCGCCGGTTCGCCGCTTTTCTTCCTCAGTTGTAAACCAGTATTGCCAAATGACCGCACGAACGTAACGCGGCGGTGTTTGCGGGAAAGGATTTTCGCGGAAAAGCGCCAGAACATCGCTGTCGCCGACCAACAGGCGCTCTTCGGTCAGCGGCACAATCTCGTTCTCGCGCCAGCCGCCGAGCGATGCGAACCACAAATTCCAATCGAAGCGCGGCTGATAGGGCGCATAAATGCCGGGCGCTTCGTTCAGCGCCTGCGGCTTGTTCCGGAATGGATATGCGGTCCAGGTTGTGCCATCGTTGGAACCCTGAAACTCGATCTCATAACGTCCGCGCGTCATCACCGCGAACAGCCCATACTGATTGGCAATCCGAAAGGGTTCAAGCGCAATCAGGGGCGTAACAGGGCCGGGAATTTTACCCATTGGAATTCCGATCATTTGCACGGTTGTGTTGTAGGCGATCCAGGCAAGCATGATGGTTGCAACAGCCACGCTCGCAACCCACCACACAGATTCGAGACGCTGGAGAATCGCACCGCGCTTCGGAACCTGGTCACTTACTTCGATGTCGGCCGTCGCCAGACTGGACTCGCCCGCGCCCAGAATCGAAAGTGACTGCTCCTCAGATTTCTCTTGAACCTGCGTTTCAATTCGCTCAGCCTGGCGTGGGCGGAAGCGCGCAGGCACAAAACGCAACAGAAACCTGTCATCGAGCAATAGGAAACCGAGCGACAACACCAGGTAATTCAGGAACGCGTAGTTGGCTGTGAGAATGACGCCGATCTCCCATGGCGTGACGATGAAGAAAAGGATCAGCCGAACCTTGCGCGGAAAGAACATCATGAACACCAGGCCCAGCTCAAGCGCCAGCGTTCCTCCAACTGTGGCCGCATGGAACCAGTGCGGCAGGTGCTCGACATACCATCCAATCCACGTGGGCAGCGGGCCATTCTGGTAGTACTCGTCCATGGCTGTGAAGTTGCGCCACTCCACGTCGCCGCTCGCCAGCTTCACCATCCCTGACTCGAAATAGATCCGGAACCACTCCCACTGCAAGAGAAACCAGCTCATGCGCGATGGAGGACTCTGCGCACCCCAACCCGGCCAAAGCCCGCGCGGCGCGAAAAACAGTGCCAGAAATCCTGCCTCCAACAACATGCCGTCCGACTGATAGCCCGAGAACGTTCCGCTTGCCCCCACGAAGGATAGAAAGCAGACGAAGCAGATGAAAAAGCTCAGGCGCGGCCAAAAATTCAGAAATGCGATGACAGAAGCAATCAGCCCGATCCACGTCACCGCCATCATCATCGTGGAGCTTGATGAGATCCAATAGAGCGACGGTGCATACCAGAAGCGTTCCAGGCCCAGCTGCTGCGCGATCTCGGCCAGATAATTCTGCGCAGGCAAGATTCCCTCAGGCCCAATCAAGCCCCTGATCTGGAACAGCAGCGAATAGAAGGCGGAAAAGTAGATGAGCGCCAGCGCGCGCAGAAAGATCCATCGCGGAATCATCTGCCCCCGTGGGCCGCGACGCCCGTCAAAAAGCCACCTGAAGACGTTTATCGGTTTGCTCCCACCCATCACTCGAACAGGATAGCGGCTGGCGAACGATCCTCCACAAAGGATTCTGCGCGACTCTGCCAATCCACTTCGAGCGCGGTTGACTGGTCTGACCAGTTGGAGTATCAAACAATAGTCATGAGTCGAGCCACTTTTGCAGCTCTCTTCACGCTGATGGCGATTTCCTGCTCAGGATTTGCCTCCGCGCAAGTCCCCGCACCGCCCTCCGCGATGCCCCAAACCGCAGCTCCCGCACCACACAGCCGCGCCGAAAACCCGGCCAACCTGGGCCGGATGCAACTCGATCACTATCTCGACGGCGTCGCTATGCAGTACGAAGCCAACCGCACAGCCGCGGTAGCCGCCATTCATACGCGCGCCCAGGCTCTGGCTCGCCAGGCTAAAGTGCGCGCGCAAATTCTCTCTCTCATCGGCGCCCTGCCCCAACGCACGCCGCTCAATGCAAAATTCGTCGGCGATACGCAGGCTGACGGATTTCGCATCCGCAAAGTGATCTTCGAGAGCCAACCCAACTTTTTCGTCACCGCGCTGCTCTACGTTCCCGATGGCGCGCCGGCGAACGGCAAGCGTGCAGCGATCCTCATGAGTCCCGGCCACGCGCCGAGTGGCAAGGCAGGCGACGCGCCTATCGCTGCGATCTTCGCCCGCAACGGCTTCATCGTGCTTTCGTACGATCCGATCGGCCAGGGCGAGCGGTTGCAATATCCCGATCCAGCCAAGCCCGGCACCTCACTCGCGGTGCGTCCAACCGGCGAACACGGTGAGGCCAGCCTGCAACCGATGCTGATTGGCGACACTTTTGCCCGCTACGAAGTGTGGGACGCGATGCGCGGCGTGGATTTCCTCGCCTCTCTCCCCGATGTTGACTCGCATCGCATCGGCGCCCTCGGCTGCTCCGGTGGAGGCACAATCACCGCCATAACCGGCGCGCTCGACGAGCGCATCGCCGCCATCGGCACCGCTTGCTACATCACTTCCTTCGATGCGCTGTTGCCCGCGCTCGGGCCTCAGGACGCCGAACAGTCCACGCCCCGTTTCATCTCCTCGGGCCTCGGCTTTCCCGATTGGATCGAGCTCGCCGCGCCGCGCCCTTACGCCATCCTCTCCACCTACTCCGACATGTTTCCCTTCGCCGGCGCGCGCGCAACGGTCATTGAGGCACGACGCTTTTATTCGCTCTTCGATCCGGCCAGCGCCGGAAAAGCTGAAGGCGGTGCCGCACCATCCATTCCGCCAACGCCAACCGCGCCCGCACTCAATGCAGATACCACGAACGCCGTTTCTCCGCAGGCCCGCCTGCAATGGATCACCGGCCCGGGCGGCCATGGCGCCCTTATGCCGATCATGGGGAACATCGTCAGTTTCTTCCTCCGCAACCTGCAACCCGGCGCGGACGCCGATCATCCGTTTCTACCTTCAGGGACTGGTCCGCGCGCTGCGATGGCTTTGATTGCAAGTTTACCGAAGGATGCATTCCAGGTAACGCCGACCGGGCAGGTCGCAACCAGCTATCCCGATTGCGCCACCGTCTACTCGCTGAACAAGAAACGCGCCGCTCGGCTCGTTCCTACGCTTCGCCCGCTGATCCCGTTTGATCGGCTCGGCGCGATGATTCGCAATGTGACCGGCGCGGAGGCTAAGCCGGGCGCATCCAAATTCGACGCGGCGCTCCTTGCCGCCAAAGCCGGACCTCTCGACTTTCCCACGGCGGGCGGCCTGCATCTTCAAGCCGATCTCTCCATCCCCTCATCGCTAGGCCGCCATCCCGCTGTCCTGCTGTTGGTTCCCAATTCGATTCATGGGCCGGATGCGATCGCGCGAGCCAACCTTGCGAAATTCGAATCGCTCGCCGCTCAAGGCAACGTCGTTCTGGCCATCACGCCGCGGCCATCGCCTCCGGGCACCGACGACATGAAAGCTCCGCTACTCGGACCGTTTTATCTGCTCAGCCTTCGCGCCGATCTGGTGGGACGAACCCTCGTCGGGCTCCGTGCCGACGACGTAATTCGCGCCGTCGATTATCTTGCCGGGCGTGGCGACGTCGATCCCGCGCGTATCTCTGCCGAGGCAAGCGGTCACATGGGGCTTGTGCTCCTCCATGCCGGCGTGCTCGATCGCCGAATTCGCCACATCGAAGTGGATCATGTTCTCACAAGCTACCGAAGCCTGATCGATGCGCCTTTGCCGGTTGGCGCGCCAGAGGACGTCATTCCCGGCGTACTGCTGCACTACGACATTCCCGATCTCGTGCGTGCGCTCGGGAACCGCGTTGAGGAAACCGATCCGCTGAGTGGCGCCGACGACCTGAGCCAGGATTCAACCCCGCTCAGCGCGATGTCCGGCGCAACCCCGTGATGAGGAGTTGCGAAATCGGCTCCGGAATGACGCGGCCTGAGTCGCTATAATTTGAGGAACGAATAAACCCTGAAGCGGTCGACACTTCGCCCGGAATGGCCGCAACTTATCATTCCAACTTCACTGCGCTGGCTGCGCGGCATGATCCGTCAAACGATTTCCTCCATGCGCCAATCCTTATTCGATCTGTCGGGCAGAGTGGCCGTGGTGGCCGGTGGAACCACAGGCTTGGGCCATGCAATGGCGCTGGGCCTGGCCGCAGCTGGCGCCGATGTTGTTCCCAGCTCCCGCCGCATGCGCGAGGTGGAGAAGACTGCTGCCGAGATTGAAGCACTCGGCCGCCGATCTCTCCGCGTGGTCAGCAATGTTCTCGATCGGCCCTCGATCGAGGCCCTGCACGACGCTGTTCTCGCGGCCTTCGGCAAGGTCGACATCCTGGTCAACGCCGCCGGAATCACCAGCAAATCTCCCGTGTTGCAGGCGCCGGAGGCGGACTGGTCGCGCATCATCGAAACCAATCTCACCGGCACGCTGCGCGTTTGTCAGATTTTTGCCGCGAGCATGGCCAAGGCCGGGTACGGGCGCATTATCAACGTCGCGTCTCTCGGATCGTTTGTCGCGTTTCGCGGCGTCGCGCCATACTCGGCCAGCAAGGCCGGCGTGGTTTCTTTGACCAAAACTCTGGCCATTGAGCTGGCGCCCAACGGAGTCAACGTGAACGCCATTGCGCCCGGCATCTTCGCAACGGAGCTGAACCGCTCGCTTGTCCAGGGAACGCCGCGCGGAAAAGAACTTCTGATGCGCACGCCCATGCACCGCTTCGGGCAGGCACATGAACTGGCCGGCGCAGCCATCTTTCTCGCTTCCGAAGCCGCTTCGTTCGTCACGGGAGAAGTGCTCGCCGTCGACGGCGGATTCCTTGCCAGCGGCGTAAATCAATAGATCTTCGCTCGCCGCCGGGTGCCGAAAAACGTCCGCTAAAACGCAGCCGGCGCGATCTGCACTTTTCGCCCTTCGGCGCACGACGTGTAAACACTCCGCACCAGTTGCAATGCGCGGTAGCCGTCCACTCCCGACGACACGGGCGGCCGGCCGGTCTTGCACGCCTCGCCAAAGTCGGCGAGTTGCCGCTCGAACGGCGTGAGAGAAATAGCCATAGGATCCGACGCGCCCGACTTGGCTTCGCGCGAAATCGGCGCTGGCTCGCCCGCATCATCTCGCACATCCCAGGTCGTCAATTGGTCTCCGGTCACGATTGCGCTCCCTTTTGTACCGTGAATCTCAATCCGTTCCGGATACCCCGGCCACAGTGCCGTTGCCGCCTGGATCACGCCGGTTGCGCCCGACGAATAATGCAGCACTGCGGACACCAGATCCTCCGACTCCATCTCGTGCGTCGCGCCGAGGTGCCAGTATCCAAAGACCTCATCGACCGCGCCGACCAGGTACAACAGCACATCCACCTGGTGAATGGCCTGGCCGATCAGCGCGCCGCCGCCTTCGCCTGCCCAGCTTCCCTTCACCGGCCGCGCATAATACTCGTCCGTGCGGTGCCACTTCACATAGGCGTCGGCCTGAAGGATTCGACCCAGCCGCCCGGCCGTCAGGGCGCGCTTCAAAAACAGCGTCGAGTCGTCAAAGCGATGCTGGCTCACCACTCCGAGTTGAATCCCAGCCGCGCGCGCCGCCTCGATCATCTTCGCCGCGGTCTCCAGGTCCACGGCCATCGGCTTTTCCACCAACACATGTTTTCCCGTCTTCGCGCCCAGTTCCACTGCTGCCAAACGGTAGCCGGGAAATGTGCACACATCGAGGCAATCCACATCGTTGCGCTTGCTCAGCTGTTCCGGCGTGGACACAAATTCCGCGCTCCATGCATCGGCGAACCTGCGCCCTCGCTCTTCATTCCGGTCGGTAACCGCTGCAACCCGGTAACCGATGTTCTTATATGCCTGTGCGTGCTTGGCTGCAATGCCACTGGCGCCGATGAATCCCACTCTCATGAATGGTCAGTCTCCCGCCTTGAGCCCGCCCAACGTGGCGCGGGCGATTGAATTTTTACGGTTATGCCGAAATAAGTTTGGAACTGCCTTGCTCATGTTTGTGCTCATGGCGCGGCGCAAAGTCCATCTGCCGGAAGAGCACTTTGTGCAGGACCAGCGCAGCTGCGCCGCGCAATCGCGCCGCATCGCCGTCCATGGCCGCCACGAGCCGCGGAGTGTTCGGCGTAAACGATTTGGCAATTAACTGGCTCTCCAGCAAGGGGCAAACGCGCGGCCAGAGGGCGGTACAATCGCCGACAATGATGATGACCTCCGGCGCCAGACCAGCGGAGAGTATCGCCAACCCGCGGGCCAGATAGCTCATCATCCTATCGATCGAGCGCAGGGCGCGTATGTCGCCCTTCATTGCCAGATCGAGCAGTTCCTGAAATGAATGAATCTTGCTTTCCGGCGCCAACTCACGGTAGTACCTCAGGCCCGCGCGGTTCGACGCAACGGTTTCCCAGCATCCAAGGTTGCCGCAGCCACACAAGGGACCGGACTCCTCGATCGGCATATGGCCGAACTCGCCCGCCATGTTGTTCCTGCCGCACACAATCCGGCCATCCACCAGCAGTCCCGTGCCGATTCCCTCTGCGACCGCCACGACCAGCATGTTCGACGTGTCGTTGAAATTGCCGAACCAGCGTTCCGAAAGCACGCACGCGTTGGCAGCGTTCTCCATTTCAATCGGAGTGTCCAGAATTTTCTGCAACTCGGCGTAGAGATCGATCTGGCCCCAGGGAGCATTCGGCGAGAAGAGCAGGCGGTGCGTTCGCTGGTCCACTCGTCCTGAAATGCTCACGCCGAGACCCTGAAACATCCGGTCGCCGTAGGTCGCGCGCAGCGATCGAGCCGATCGAGCGAGATGGACGACAGCGGCTTTGGTTTCTTCGGGTGTCGAACCGGATTTGATCTCGAATTCGATTCCCTCCCGGCTGAGAATTTTCCCGTTGATGTCAACCACGGCCAGATTGGCTTTCCCCGGTCGCAGATCGATGGCCAGGGTAACGTGCCGGTCGTTCAGCGTCACGTAGGTGGGCCGCCGGCCGCGCGGCAGCCGTCCCAGGCTGCCCGGCACCACCCATCCCTCGTCGATGAGCTGCCCGATAATGACAGATACTGTGCTGGGCTGGAGCCCGGTCAGTCGCGCCAGATCCGCACGGCTCACCGGCTGGTGCAGGTGGATGGCATGAAGCACAATGTCGCGGTTGATCTCGCGCGCAGTTTCGCTCGAAGCCACTGCGCGGCGAGGTCGAGTTGGCTTATCTGTTACGTGCATGATTCTCGGCTTTCTTCATCTCCCGGCGGGTGTACGTTCCGCTGATCGTTCCGTCGATCGCTGCTCCAGCGCCTGCCCTCTCTTGTCCGAACTCCCGCAATCACTATATCCGAGGGGCGCGATCGTCGGCAGCGGGGCCCGATGCACATTCTCGGATTCGCGGTGAGTCGCGCCCCGGCGTTACCGAAAACAGCCGAGTGCCGCCCAGAACCACGATTCTCGGACGTCAACATTGAGTGAGGTGCAACCCTCAAGACGTCCTTGGTCTAGTTCGGTTCAAATCCGCGACGACAACACTTGGCTTGTGGGAACTTCTCCGAATATCGGTTCGATGTCCCACGATGCGGCGATTTGCCGGGTTAGGCGACAGCCCAACCGATCGAGTTCGCGTACTGCAAAATCGATTTTCCAAATTACTTGAGCGGCTTATGAGTCTCTGCCTTCTCGCCGGGTTTCCCTTCAGCAGTTTGCGGGAATGTACCCCTCTCCTGGGTCCTTTGGTGTAAACCTTTTCTTTGCTTGACAATCATCGCTTTGTGTTCATATACTTCGCGACGCCAAATAATTTGGCTACTGCACGTCGCTTAAGTTTTCGCTTAGCGCATCGTTCGTGCGCTCGCAGGTTACTGTGGGCGCCACGGCATCCCCAGCCGGCGAGCGGGGCTAAGTGGCAAGTGAGCAGATTTGCGGGATACCCACAAACTTTGGAGGCAACATCATGACAGGGTGGAGATCATTTCATAAGGCGGGAAAGCGACTTTCCTTTGAGTCAAACAAGTTTTCCAAGTTGTTGATGATTCCGTTTGTCGCGCTGTCGATACTCGCTCTGGTGCTCCTCGCGAGCCCCTCAGCCCGCGCACAGGGCGGTGGCAATGTTGCCATCACGGGAACCGTGTCTGATCCTTCGGGCGCAGTGATCAGCGGAGCCAAGGTGACGGTGACCGAACTCAGCACCTCGACCGTCCGAACAGCGACAACCAACAGCAGCGGCCAGTTCAACTTTACCTCGATTCCGCCTTCGACCTACAAGGTTTCAGTGGAAGCTCCGGGATTCAAATCGTACGTTCAGAATCTGATATTGCTGGCCGACCAGATCCGTGACATGGACATCCACATGGAAGTCGGCGCGCAGACGCAACAGGTCACGGTGGCTACCTCGGCTGTTCAGGTCAATACAGTGAGCCCGGAGCTCGGCCAGGTGATTGAACATACACGTCTTGTCGATATTCCGCTAAACGGCAGAAATGCCGCGGACCTCACATTGCTTGTGCCTGGCGCGATTTCAGCCATCGCAAACAATTCCGGCTCGTTGCAGGGCGATACGAAACAGATTCCCGGCGCGGACGCGATCGCAGTGAATGGCGCCCGGCCAGACCAGATCGGTTACAACCTGGACGGCGGCAACAATGAAGACCTGATGAGCAACGTCAATCTTCCCTTCCCCTTCCCGGATGCATTGCAGGAATTCAGCGTTCAGACCAACAGCTTCGATGTGCAGTACGGCGCCAATGCCGGCGCAGTCGTGAACGTCGTCACCAAGTCCGGCACGAATGATTGGCATGGTGATTTGTTCGAGTTCGTGCGCAACCGGGCCTTTAACGCCCGCAACTACTTTGCCGACATCAAGGATCCGCTAAAGCGCAATCAGTTTGGCGGCACCGTCGGCGGCCCGATTCACAAGAACACTACCTTCGGGTTCTTTGGGTGGCAAAAAACGATCATTCGCGACGTCAACAATGCGACCAACGCGATTGTTCCCACCGCGGATAACATGAATGGAAATTTCTCCATTACCAATCCGACTACGGTGATCAACAATCCGTTTACGCACACCCCTTTCGCGAGCAACGCCTCGATCGGTCCGGTCTCCACTGTGGCTCAGAATATGGCCAAGCTGCTGCCTCTCTGGCCCGCGGGATCGACGGGTGGAACGAAGACGTTTGGCACGCCCGTCCAGCAGGACTTCAACGAGTATGCAGGCAGGTTCGATCAGGTCTTCCGGGGCCAGGATCATCTCTTTGCCCGCGTTTACATCAACAAATACCATCACGCCCCGACATATGACGGCAAGAATCTGCTCACAGTAGGTCCGGGCTCGACGGTGCTGTCACAGAACTGGGCAATCGGTCACACATGGGTGATTTCGCCGGCGATGGTGAACAACATCGTTCTCGACTTCGTTCGCTCGAACTCGGATCGCGGACAGCAAGGCGGCCCCGGGGGCACGGTTCCGGACATGACCACATTCGGCTCGGCAATCTGGCAATTGCCCAAGGCGCAGAGCGGAATCCGCAGCTTCGCTGTGGCGGGCGATTTCACGCTCGGCAACTTCACCGATGCTCATTTCATCCGCAACACGTACGATCTTCGCGACGTGATTAACTGGACCAAAGGCAAGCATGATTTCGAGTTCGGCTACGATCTCGAAGTGGATCAGTCCAACATTCGTAACACCGACTTCGAGAACGGCAACTTCAACTTCACCAATGACGTGACGGGATTGGCGATGGCCAGCTTTGTGCTCGGCTACCAGCACACGTTCAGCCAAACCTCGGGCAACTACTCCGACTCACGCGAAAACCCCATGGGCGTCTTCGCCGGCGACAAGTGGAAGGTATCGAATCGCCTGGCACTCGATCTTGGACTTCGTTGGGAACCTCAGCAGGTGATGCAGGAGAAATTCGGGCGCATCCAACAATTCCGCCCGGATGCGCAGATGGCAGGCGTTCATTCGGCCATCATTCCCAGCGCCCCTGCCGGCCTGTTCTTCATCGGGGACACCTACAACAACATCAGCGTTCCTACTCGCGGCGAGACCGGCGACTTTAACAACTTCGGCCCGCGCGTCGGCGTTGCCTGGGATCCGACAGGAACCGGGAAGATGTCGCTCCGCGCCGGCGGCGGTCTGTTCTACGAGTCGCGCCAGCCTGGACTGTTCCTGAACGATGCGTCGATTTCGCCACCCTTCAGTCTGCGCATTGACCTGAACGATTCAACCACCGGGGCCTCGCAGATTGGCCCGCTCGAGAATCCTCTGGGGGCTTATCCGACATTCACGAACGGGTTCCCGCAGCGCTATACGCTCAAAACGGCTCCCAAGAACGCTGCCTTCGTGGCCAACCCGGTCCTCTACAGCCTGCAGCCAGGCGTAAAGTGGGTCTCGCCTGAAATCTACGATTGGAACATCACCTACGAGTATCAACTGCGCGCCGACATGGTCCTGCATGGCTCCTACGTCGGAACGCGTGGAACGCACCTGCGGCAAGATGTGAACTTGAACCCCGCTGTGTACACAGCGGGCAGCACGGCGTCGGAGCAGTCGACGCGGCCGTACCAACCGTTTGGCATCATCTACGAGAATCGAAATACTGGCGCCAACAGCTATAACGGCCTCGAGGTCGATCTCGAAAAGCGGCCCGCAGGCGGAGCCGGAGTTCTGAACCAGATCACTCTCCTTGCCAACTACACCTACTCCAAGGCCATGGATTACAACTTGGCTGAAAATGGCGGGATCACGGATATCGGATCGAGCATCGGCTCCGGTATGTCGGTCTACGATCCGCGCCAGAAAGCGTTCGAGACTGGACTTGCGACCTTCGATCATACTCACCACTTCGTGACATCGTTTGTGTGGAGTCTGCCCAAGCTCACCGGCTCCAATGGGCTTGTGCGCAATGTGGTTGGCGGGTGGCAATGGACGGGTCTTTACACAATTACGTCGGGCGATCCAATGACCATACTGGCCGGCACCGACATTTCGCGAACCAACAACAATCTCGACCGCGCGGATTACGTTGGCCCCGCCAGCACATACACCAGCGGCTGCCCCGCCTTAGGACAGCCCAACTACAGCAAGCACTGCTTGCCCTGGCTCAACAAAGCCAACTACGCAGCGCCGGCAGCGGGAACCTATGGAAACTCGGGCAAAGGCTCGGTACGCGGCCCGACCGACTGGGATGCCGACACCGGCCTGCTCAAAAACTTCACCCCGCTTAGCTCGCACGAAAACTTCAACTTCCAGCTTCGTGGCGAGTTCTTCAACGTATTCAACCATCCGCAATGGTCAGACCCCAACGTGACCTTCGCCAACGGCGCATTCGGCAGCACGCGCCAAACAATCGGCACGCAGGTGGGCAATGTTCTAACCACCGCGGACTATCGTATTATTCAGTTCGCGCTGAAGATGAACTTCTAGCGCAAGACAATCATCAACAGAAGGGCGCGCTGCGATTCGGGCGCGCCCTTTTTTTTGGGGTCGAGCGTAGACCCGCTCTCACTCGCGCAACGCGACGATCTTTTGAGCGCCGGACTCGGTGCTCATTCTCCCCGCGTTTGCACATCTCCGGGCAGATGCCGCTACACTTTCTTTGGAGATGCATTTATGAGCCTTCCCGCGGGGTTGCGAGCAACTCTACTTAGTCTCATCGCGCTTCTTTTGTCCACCGCGTTCCTCGATCGACCGTCTTGCGCTCAGACTTCCGCAAGCGACGCCAAACTTCAACTCGTTGTCATATTGAGCCGCCACGGCGTTCGCTCGCCACTCTCGGCGCAGGCCGATCTCGATAAGTACTCGGCAGCGCCCTGGCCCAAGTGGGACGTCGCCCCGGGCATTCTTACTGCCCACGGCTATGAGCTAATGAAGATGTTTGGAGCATGGGATCGCACAAAGTTCTCCAACGAAGGCGTGCTTGCACCCACCGGCTGCGCCGACGCCGCGCATATCACCATCCTGGCCGATACTGACCAGCGCACGCGCGAAACCGGCAAAGCGCTCGCCGAGGGAATGTTCCCGGGTTGCACTATCCAGGTCCACTCACAGCCCGACGGCGTGACCGACCCGCTCTTCCTTCCGCGCAAAGCCGGTATCGGCCATCCCGATCCAGCACTCATCACGGCCGCTGTCGCTGGGCGCATCGGCGGCAATCCCGCCAACCTGACAGAGACCTACCGTCCGCAGCTGACGGCGCTCGATCGCATTTTGTCGGGTTGCGGCCACTTGCCCGCCAATCCTCACCGCACCTCAATCTTCGACATTCCCGCAAGCCTGAAGCCCGGGACATCCGAGTCTCCTGTGTCGGCGCGTGGTCCGCTGGTCACCGCCTCGACACTCATCGAAAATCTTCTCCTCGAATACACGCAGGGTATGAGCGTGGCCGACACCGGCTGGGGATGCGCCGACGGCGCTACATTGCGCTTTATTATGCAAGCCAACGTCGCTGCCTGGAACTATAACGATCGCACTTCTGCGTTTGCCCGCACCTATGCGTCGAATCTCCTGGACCACATCCGCAGCACTATGGAACAAAGTGTGAATGGAAAGCCGGTTCCAGGCGCGATCGGAAATCCAGGCGACCGCATGGTCATTCTGGTCGGTCACGATACCAACATCGCTACTGTCGCGGGCGCTCTCGGCATCGATTGGATCGCTGATGGCCGGGTCGACGATTCTCCGCCGGGCAGCGCGCTCATCTTCGAACTCTGGCGCGCGCCTGAGACCGGCCCATTCGTGCGCGTCGAATTCACCACGCAAACTCTTGAGCAGATGCGCAACTCCGAGCCGCTCACGCCTGCCAATCCGCCCGCCCAAGCTCCGATCTTCGTTCCTGCATGCAGCGGTGCGGGTCTATCCTGCACGTGGGACAGCTTCTCGGCCGCCATGCGCCAAGCCACCGATCCGGCTTACGTCACCCCGCTGCGATGACAGCCATATTCCCGGCCTTGTACGCCGCTCTGCCGTTTACGAGACTGTCTCCTTGGCCGCCTCCATTTGGCGGCGCGGCCTGCGAAATGGCATCCGCAGCCTCTCATATTTGGTTTCGCGATCGTGCGCGCGCGTCCGTCCTGCCAGAACATCTTCGGCGTTCAACAGGCCGAGCACCTTCCCGGTTTCTCGCTCGACCACGGGCAGGACGAATAATCGCCGGGAGGCCATCCGTTCTGCCGCAGAGCGGAGCGTCTCATTGGGATACGCCACCACCGGCGCAACCGCTTGCGACGCTTCTCGGTCCCGGGCCGAACTGTTTGCAAGGGCGGAGAGACCGCTTCGCGTGATCACTCCGGTGAGGCGGCCATCCGCATCCACCAGGGGATAGAGCCGCTGGCCGCGATGATCGCTCTTTGCGCGTCCGCCCTCGAGCCACTTCCCGGCGTCCGCGGCAGTCAACTCCGAGGGCAGCACAACCACACGGGGCCTCACTGCTTCCGCAACCATGATCGTTTCCAGCGGATCCACGCTGTATTCGCGGCTTAGATGGTACCCGCGCCGGCTGATTCTTTCCGTAAGAATCGATCGCTTTTGAAAGAGCACCGTAGCCGCGTGCGCCACCACAGAAGCTGTAAAAACCGGAAGGAGCAATCCGTAATTGTGCGTGAGTTCCAGGCTCAGGACCGCAGCAGTGAGCGGGCAGCCGATCGACCCCGAGAGAACCGCGGCCATGCCGACAAGTGCCCATTCGCCGCTCGATATGCCCGGCAGCACCGGCGCGAAGAGCGCGCCGAGCGCACCACCGATCATCAGCAGCGGCGCCAGAATTCCGCCCGAAGTCCCGGACCCCAGCGAAAACGACCAGATGATGCTCTTGACGATGAGAATGCCTGCGATCAACTGCCATGTATGATCGCCCGCCAGCAGCGAATCGATTACGTCGTAGCCTGTTGCCAGCGCGCGCGGAAAAATCAGCCCTCCGAGTCCCACCACAACACCGCCAATCGCTGGCCACCACATCCAGTGAATCGGCAAATGATTCTCGAAGAAATCTTCGCTGGCGTAAACCGCGCGGCTCAGCACCAGCGCCAGCGCACCGCTGGCAATGCCGACCAGCACCGCACCCAGCAAGACCACCGGCTCAATCTGATGCGTGCTCAATGGCATAGGGAACAGCGGATCCTGGCTGATGAAAAAGTGCCGCAACACTCCCGCCGTCGCGGCCGCCACCGCTACCGGCACAAACGAGCGCGGCCGCCATTCAAAGAGCAGCAACTCCACAGCTAATAGCGTCGCCGCCAGCGGCGTTGAAAACACGCCTGCCATGCCCGCTGCGGCTCCTGCCACCAGCAACGTCGAGCGTTCCGCATCTGACAAATGAAAATGTTGCGCGAACAGCGAACCGACCGATCCCGCCGTCATGATAATCGGACCCTCTGCGCCGAATGGACCTCCCGTCCCGATTGCCACCGCAGAACCCAACGGCTTGAAAAGCGCAACCCGCGGGCTGATCTCTGCGCCATTCACCAAAATCGACTCCAGCGCCTCTGGGATGCCGTGCCCGCGAATCTTTTCCGATCCATAGCGCGCCATCACACCGACGATGAGCCCTCCCAAAATCGGAACGAAAACCGCCATCCACCCCAGATGATTCTGCGATGGCGATTCGAATTGCCAGCTCAGGCGTTGAAAGTAGAAAAGATTGGTGCACCCGTAGATGAGCCGAAGCAAAACCCAGGCCAGCACTGCGCCTGCCGCACCAAGGATCAGGCTCAATCCGCTGAGCAGAATCATGCGGTAGTCAGCGTTGAAGTCGCGCAACTGTGAAGTTGCGCCGGCCTTGGTGCGCTTCATAGCGCGGCCACCGGCGGCCGCCGCCTTCCCTGACCCGACCGTGCTGCGCCTTGCCTGCTTGCGCCCAGAATCCCATCAAGCGCGCTTACCAGCTCCGGCCCGGACTGCTCCAGCTCTCTTGTATGGAACTCCGCGAGCGCAGCCAGAATGCGCTTGCCCTGAGGGGTCACGCGAAGCAAAATGCGCCGGTGGTCGGCGTTGTCACCGGTCCGGCGCAACAATCCTTGTTCGATCGCGCGGTCCACGAGTTCCACCGTGCTGTTGTGCTTCAGCAACATGCGCTTGGCCACGTTGGCGATCGTGGGAGCCATGTCTTCGGGCATGCCTCCCACGCATTGCAGCATCTGGTACTGCTGGTTGTGCAAGCCCATTTGCTCCGCGGCTGTCTGGCTTACGTGCAAAAAACGGCGCAGCCGGAACCGAAATTCGGCCAGGCGTCTCAGATGCGCAGCATCGAACTTCCGGGTGCTGCCAGGATCATTGGGCTTTAGTGTGACGCGCCTCGCTTGCGCCCTGCGCGAGGCCTGGGGAGGGCCGCTCATAGATACATCGTATCACGATATGTTTTCCTCGCTTTTTTGCTCGACCTCCACTCCCCGCTCCGGCGGGGAAGCCTCGGGCGCTATCATCGATTCGCGGGAAAATCCGATTGATTTCGCCGCCGTAAAAAGGATTGAGGATGAACTCGACGCTTAAAGTAGCAACTCTGGCTTTGTTGTTGTCCGCCACCGCCGGAACATTAGTCGCTCAGCAGGACTATTTCACCAACTGGCCGCCAGGGCGGTCACCGCAGGAAGTCGGCAAAGCCCTTGCCGAGCACTTCGTCGTGAGCCCCCACCAACACAGCCCGGGCACAATCTTTTATGGCGAAGTGGGCACATGGTACGGCGCGCTCACCTTTGCGGAGTTGACCCACGACGACGGTCTGCGCGACCGGCTCGTCAAGCGCTTCGATCCATTGATGCCCGGCGGCGCAGAGGCTGCTCTTGTGCCCATGCGCGATCATGTCGACGACTCCATCTTCGGCGTCGTGCCTCTCGAAATCTACATTCAAACCAAGGATAAAAAGTATCTCGATTACGGGCTCTCCTTCGCCGACCGTCAATGGGAAAATCCTCTGCCCGATGGACTCTCGCACGAGACCCGCTACTGGATTGACGATATGTATATGTTGACCATTCTCCAGTTGGAGGCATACCGCGCCACCGGCGACAAAAAGTATCTTGACCGCGACGCCAACGAAATGGTCGCGTACCTCGATAAACTGCAACAGCCTAACGGCCTCTTCTATCACGCGCCCGACGTTCCATTCTTCTGGGGCCGCGGCGATGGATGGGTGGCTGCGGGAATGACGGAGATGCTGCGCGATCTGCCCGCCGATCATCCGCAACGCGCGCGCATTTTAGCGGGCTACAAGCTTATGATGGCTGCGCTGCTCAAGTACCAGGCGCCCGACGGCATGTGGCGCCAGCTGATCGATCACGACGAGGCATGGGAAGAGAGCTCAAGCTCAGGCATGTTCACCTTCGCTCTCATCTCCGGCGTCAAAAACGGATGGCTCGACGCGGCCACTTACGGTCCTGCTGCGCGCAAAGCGTGGATTGCCGTCACCGGATTCATCGATCAGAACAGCGACGTGACCAGCGTCTGCGAAGGCACCAACAAATTCAACAGCCTCGAATATTATCTGGAGCGCAAACGCCGTACGGGCGACTTTCATGGCCAGGAGCCGATACTCTGGGCAGCGTCAGCACTGCTGCGGTAGGCCCGCTTGGGAGCAATCTGTTTCGAGCATTGCGTCGAAGCCGGCAGTCACACAGGTCTCCGCGAGTTCCGCTAACTCCGCCGCCCCTTCAGTCCAGCCGCGTCAGATACGCATTCCCCTCCACCGGCTGCAGGTGGCGCGCAATCTGCTCCGCCTGGGCGCGATCGTCGCCCTGCGGCCGGATGCGCACCCAGAAGTTATTCTCTCCGGGAAACTCGATCACGTTCGCGCCTGGATACGTCGCAAGCAGCTGGGCCTTCAGCGCGAGAGCGTCCTCCTCGTTATGGAACGCGCCAATCTGAACGCACCATCGCCCGCCCGTGTTGATCGGCTTGGGCGACTCATACACATCCATCCGCACCAGCGCCATTCCGGCGCGGTAAACGCCCACTGCCTTGGCCGAAGCAATGGTCAGATCGAGCATTCGATCTTCCACAAACGGACCTCGGTCCGAAATCCGCATGGCGCTCGATGCGCCGGTTTTCAGGTTTGTAACCACCACCAGCGATCCCATGGGCAGAGTGCGATGCGCTGCCGTCAACGCATCGTTGCTAAACACCTGCCCATTCGCCGCGCGCCGCCCTTTGTAGGGCGCCGTGTACCACGTCGCGTATCCAACCTCGCTCAGGATCGGCCGGTGTGTCGCAACAAAGGCAAGATCGTCCTCGCTGATTCCCCCCGGCGGCAGCGGCGTCACGGGAATGATTGCCGGTGCGGTTGCTGACGAGGCGGGCGCGGCAGGTGCAGGCTCGGCCGCCGGCGGCAAAGCCTGCGGAGCCACCCGGACCTGGCGTTCCTTGTGGCGGCAGCCGCTGGCGCCCAGCAAAAGCGCCGCCGCCAGCGCCGCGCCCGGCAGCTTGCGCAAGATCGCGCCGCGCCAAAGGGACCCGCGCCGTGCTGCATCGACCCAAACTTTTCTCTTGTGGATTTTCCCTGCGCTCAAGAGCGCGGCCCCCTGCTTTGGTTGTTCGCCTCGTTGGGCGCCTGGCCATACGGTTGATTCGCCTGGCCGCTCTGACGCTCGAAGCGGTCCGCCAGATTACGTAGCGTGTCTGCGGCCGAACGCATGGCAGAAATCGACTCCCTCCGCACTTGCGGAATCACAGCGTCGTTCACATATGTAATTGCGTGGCGCAACTCCATCTCGATAAGCTCCATGGCTTCGTCGATCCTCTGGCTCAACGTGGGCGGACCGCCCCATCCTGGATAATTCGGCGTGCTCATGATCGAAGTCCTTCCTTTGCGTCCTTAGATAAACTCATCACCTTTCCAAAGTCTGCGCGGTACAACCAGCCGCGTCAATGCCTCGGCTCCCGGAAGGCACCGCCACGATTACTATCGCCGCAATCTCGCTGCTTTGCAGCATGACTCTGGAACCGCCGCAATTCTCTGGGCTCAGGTGACCTTTTTCCTGAAAACTGCGTCCTATCGCAGAAGGAAGAGAGCTTTAGCGGTCGGCGCACCCACATTTCGTGTTGCCGCATCTCCGCCGACCCGCCGGCTCGCCCGGCTGGCTTTCTTAAGCGATCCTCTTGCGAGCGGGAGTTGGTTCTTGACAGGATTTTCGATCCAATGTCACCGAATGCAATTCGGCTTCACATGGCGATCGATGAAATCAGCCCACATTGCTCCGCTCTTTGCTGCAGGTCTTGCCCTCGCCCTGCCCTCTGCACCATCGCTCGCCGCGCAACTGCCAAGCGCCGAGCCGCGCGCACTCGCCACGCTTTCTTCATTGCCCCAGGCGCCCGATCCTCAAAACTCGCCTTCAACCGAGCCTCAAACTTCCGCGGCCCCGCAGCCTCTGGAACCCTGCAAGGTGCAAAACACCGGCGCAACCATGGCCGCCACGGGCACAATGCGGGCGATGGACGTTCTGGGGCTCACCGAGCGCTCGCCAGCCGCAGCCGCCAGGCCCGTCTTAACCCGGGTATGCGTGCCACATCTGCCCATCATGAACTGGTACGTGCGTTTCCTCACGGGCCCTCAGGTCAAGCCCCTCACGCCGCTTGAGAAGGCGCATCTCGCCGTGCACGATGTCATCGATCCCTTCAACCTCGTCACCATCTTCGGCATCTCGGCAATCTCCGTTGCCGCCAACCCCCACTCCGCCTACGGTCCCGGATTCCGCGGCTACGGCCGCTACGTCGGCGTCAGCTTTGCCCAGGATATGACCGGCGAATTCTTCGACACCTTCCTCATCCCTTCCCTCACTCATCAGGATCCGTACTACCATCGCATGCCCGGCGCTTCCATTCCGCGTCGCGCTCTCCACGCCATCGTGCAAATCGGATGGACAGAAGGTGACAATGGGCGCGGCATGCTCAATTACGGGACGCTCCTCGGCTTCGCCATTGACGAGGCCATCTCGAACCTCTACGTCCCCGGCCAGCGCACCAACGTGCAGTCCACGGCCACCCGCTATGCCGTCAGCCTGGCCACCGATCCCATCGACAACTTCATCATCGAATTCCTTCCGGATATCGCCCGTCACATTCATGTCCGCGTCGTCATCATTCAGCGCATCATCAATCAGGTGGCGCGTACCGGCGAAACCATGCCATGAGCGCGTTCCCTCACGGGCCGGCAAAAAGACGCGGGAATCGCCTCATTCATCCAAGGCGGTGAGCACGCTTCCGGTGCCCATTGGATGCGCCGGTTGACGGCCGTGCTTACCTGACCGGAGGGCGTCGGACCCGGCTCACCGGCACGGCAGCATATTGTCGCCCTTGGGCCGCCATGCCGTGGTACATTCACATCACCCCCCTCAGCCATCCAGGTTTCATCCATAGCCATGGAGGTTATTGCAGAAAATGAAAAGCGTTCGCAGATCCACATTTTTGAGTGCACTTTGCCTGGCATTTGCGTGCATATTGCTGGGCGTGATGAGTATCCAGACTGCCAGGGCACAAGCCTCGCCACCGCCCATCGGCACCTGGGCCAACAAGACTGAAGGCCTGGTAGTTCAGCCGAGCGGAACCTGCGGCTTCCTGGTCAACGGCAAGGTCCGCTACTCCGGAACCTGTTATTGGGAAACCCCCTCGGCCAGAGGCGGGATTCTCGATCTAACGTATCCCATGCCTCTCGCGCCCGGCCACATTCGCTGGAGCGTGATCTGGGTCAACCAGACGACCATCACGGTCGACGGAGACGTATTTACCAAGAAGTCGAACTAGTGTGCAGCCGGACGTCGGCTGGATCGACCTCACTGCACCGTCAATGTGACTGTCGTGATCGTGGCGCTGGTGCTGCCCGAAGTACCAGTCACCGTGATGGTGTAGGTTCCCGCCGTGGTGCCAGTATTCCCACCACCTCCTCCACCGCCTCCGCCGCCGCCACCGCTGCTCTTGCCTCCACAGCCCGCGACGCCGATTGAAACAACGAGCGCCAGTAGAACGAGCATTGCAAGCCAACTGCGCCGTCTGCGTGGGACCACGAGCAATAGGATGACCGCCAGCGCAGTTCCCCCTGCAGGACGCCACAAGGGGCGAATCAGTGCGCCGCTGGTTGCGGCGGTCGTGGTAACGGTCAGCGTCGAGGTCTGCGCAGTCGTTCCACTCAGAGTTACTGACGATGGTGAAAGCGTGCACGTTGGCGGATCGTTGGCCGCGACAGGAGTGATGGAGCAGCTCAGGTTCACCGTCCCGGAGAAACCATTGGTGCCGACAACACTGATGGTCACCGCGTTCCCCGTCGTGGCTCCGGGTTGAATCGATATCGAACCAGGCTGGGAACCACTGGGCGGTCCAAAGCCTGGAATGTTGATGACGTACGCCGCCGAGGCGACCGCGCTGTTGCTGTAACCGGTGGCCACCGCAATAGCCTCAAGCGTTTCTGACGAAGAAATGTAAACTGGCCCAACGTACTCCTTCGAACTCGTGGTTGGTGTGGTGCCGTCGGTGGTGTAGTAGAACGTCGCGCCGGCCGTCGCATCGGTGAAGGTGATGAACTGCGCTGAGGTATATGTTCCGGCGAGGGGTGAGAACGCCGGTGTCCCCGCCACAGACGTCGCAACGGCGGCAATGCCGTCAAGATCGCCAATGCTCCCCCCTCCGACCGAAATATTCGATGCAGTTTGAGGGTTGATCTTTAATAAGCCATAGCTGAAGTTCGTCGCGTAAATATTTCCATCCGGGGCGTAAGTGATGTCTCCTACGTTGTAAGAGCCGAGACTTCCAATGTCGCTTACGATTGCGCCGTTTGCGGGATTGAGTGTGAGCAGCTGCTGGTTAAACCCGGCGCCGCCTTGACTATTCTCCTCCACACCGTAGAGCACCCCTGCCGGCGAGAAGGTCATCGAATCCAAGGTATACCCCGAGGCCAGCGACACCGTTCCAACGGCAGAAAACTGACCGGTCGCGGTGTTGATCGTTCCGAGAGTGGTTCCAGACAGGCCGTAAAGCACACCTTGAGGCGAAGCGGCAATCGCCGAAACGCTTTGTGACAAGGTCACCTGGCCCAAGAGGCTTGCTGAACTTGGATCGATGGTGTAGAGGGTGTCTTCTGACTCTTGAGCGAGAAGACCTGTGCCATAAAGGACGTTCTTGACCGGATCGGCAGTCAGCCAAATCACGGTTACGGCTTGCCCGGGTTGTCCGACCAGCTGTTGCGAGGCGGTTGCAGGGTTAACGGTGATGAGTGAATTGGGGTACACGGAAAGGCTGCCCACATTACCCACCGTCGAATAAAGAACAAACCCCTGAAACCCGGTTGAATTGATGGAGTAAGCGCCGGTCGCGACGGTGCTCGTAAGATATCCGCTTGCCGTGGCGATGGCCTCGAGAGTTTCCGAGGACGAGATGGTGATGGGACCGCTGTACACAGTTGAACTCGTGGTTGGGGTCGTCCCGTTGGTGGTGTAATAGATCGTCACACCGGGCGTTGTATCAGAGATCGTCACTGACTGCGCCGAGGTGTACGTACCGGGTGTGGGTGAGAACGTCGGCGTTGCTGCCTGGGCTGGAAGGTTGACGGTGTAGGCAGCGGTCGCCACAGCACTCGTCGAATAACCGCTTGCTGTCGCAATCGCTTCGAGCGTCTCCGACGCGGACAGTGT
>Ga0335085_10001720_pt1 | contig 44364 bp, 47 predicted proteins | sample Lox_Sample_45_FD_206712 | JGI IMG/M metagenome (GOLD analysis project Ga0335085, IMG submission 206712) | Soil microbial communities from Loxahatchee National Wildlife Refuge, Florida, United States - Lox_Sample_4.5 | ecosystem: Environmental > Terrestrial > Soil > Wetlands | place: USA... | reverse complement strand
CGCGGGCTTCTACGTGCTCGCAAGCGACGTCAGCGCGCTCAAGAAATCCGAGGAGCAGCTCCGTGAAAGCGAGCAACAGCTCAGCCTAGCCCTGGAAGGCTCGGAGCTCGCACTGTTCGACTGGAACGTCAGGACCGGCGAGATCTTCCTGAGCGAACGGTGGTCCGTGATACTGGGCGGCAAGCCCGAGCTGACCCGCACCACGTTCTCCGCGCTCGAGCAGATCACGCATCCGGAGGACAGGCCCCTCATCCAGGGGTTGCTCCGCGCCGCGCTGAAGGGCGCTACTTCGCACTACCGCGCGGAGCACCGCGTGAGCGCCCGCGACGGCGGCTGGATCTGGGTCCAGACTCACGGGCAGGTGACCGCGCGCGATCCCACGGGGTATGCGACCCGGATGGTGGGCACCACCGCCGACGTCACCGAGCGCAAGCGCGCCGAGCATGAGCTCGCGCGGAGCCGTATGGAGCTCGAGCGCGCGGCGTGGTACGACGCGCTCACCGGGCTGCCCAACCGCAACCTGCTGATGGACCGTCTCGACCAGGTCCTCGCGCGAAGCCGCCGCAGCCGCCAGCTCCTCGCGCTCTTCTACCTCGACCTCGACGGGTTCAAGTCGATCAACGACAGCATGGGGCACGCCGCCGGCGACGCGCTGCTGAGGCAGTTCGGCGAGCGCCTGCGGCGCACGGTGCGGACCGGCGACACGGTCGCGAGGATGAGCGGGGACGAGTTCGTCGTCCTCGTCGAGGACCTGCGCGAGCCCAAGGACGCGGATGCGGTCGCGACCACCGTCGTCGAAGCCGCGCGCGAGGACTTCACGATCGAGTCCAGGCTGCTGCGCGTGACGACCAGCATCGGCATCGCATTCACGCGAGGCGAGCTGTCCGGCCCCGAGCTGCTCAAGCGCGCCGACACGGCGCTCTACGAGGCGAAGCGAAGGGGCCGCGACCGGTACCAGATCGACCAGACGGAGCAGCCAGCGCCCGAGGCGCGTGATGCGCCGGTGCGGGCGCGCCTTTGAGCGAGCGGGTTCGTGCCTGGGTGGAGGAGGCGAGGCGCGTCGCCGTCCTGACCGGCGCCGGGATCTCCACGGAATCGGGCATTCCCGATTTTCGCGGCCCGCAGGGCGTGTGGACCATGGATCCGCAAGCGGAGAAGCTCTCCGACATCCGCTATTACGTCGCCGACCCGGAGATACGCCGCAAGTCCTGGCAATCGCGCCTCCACCATCCGGCGTGGACAGCCCGCCCCAACGCGGGGCACGCGGCGATCGTGGCGCTCGAACGACGCGGAAAGCTGCACGCCCTGATTACCCAGAACATCGACGGCCTGCACCAGAAGGCGGGCAGCTCTCCGGAGCGCGTCATCGAGGTGCACGGCACGGTTCACGCGGTTGTGTGCCTGTCGTGCGGCCTGAAGGGCCCGATGCAGGCTGCGCTGGAGCGCGTCCGGGGCGGCGAGCCGGACCCGGCCTGCACCCGCTGCGGCGGCATCCTCAAGAGCGACACCATCTCCTTCGGGCAGGCGCTGGTCCCCGAGGTGATCGACCGCGCGATGCACGCCGTAGCCCAATCGGACCTGTTCATCGCGGTCGGTACCAGCCTGCAGGTCTATCCCATCGCCGGGTCCGTTCCTGTCGCAAGAAGGGCCGGAGCGCGCGTGGTCATCGTGAACGCGGAGCCGACGCCCTACGACGGCATCGCCGATGCCGTGCTCCGCGGGGCGATCGGAGACACGCTGCCGGGAATTCTTGCCGGCGACAGCGCGCCGCCCTCTTGACGCCGGCACCCCCCGGGGCGCCAAAATGCGCGCACTCATGGGAGAGACGATGGACGGAGTTTCAGGGGAAGCGGCGCAGCGACAGAGGGGACTATGGGAGCGCCTTCTGCCGCTGCGAGTGGCGGAAACGGTGGTGACCGCGGTCGCCGAGATCGGCATGTTCGCGGACCAGGGTCTGCGGATCGGAGCGAGCGTCGGCATCGCCTGCAGCGGCGGCCTGGCAGGCCGCGAGCGGATCGCGGACGAGCTCATGGTCCGGGCCGACCGCGCCATGTACGAAGCCAAGCGCGCAGGAAAGGGCCGCTACAGGTTCGCCGAAGAGGACAAATGAGCGCTCCGGCAATCGTTCCGCCCGCCCGGATCGGCTTCGTGGGCTTGGGAAAGATGGGGCAGCCGATGGCCCGGCACCTATCGCGCGCCGGTTACCGCGTCCTGGCCCACGACCTCGATCCCGAGGCCGTGCGGCGGGCGCGCGAAGGCGCCGGCGCCGAGAACCCCGGCTCGCTGCGCGCGATCGGCGAGAGCTGCGAGGCCGTGATCACCATGCTCCCCGACGGAAACGCGGTGCGCGCGGTGGCGCTGGGGAAGGACGGGTCCGGGGACAGCCTGCTCGCCGGACTCTCGCGCGGGAAGATGCTCGTCGACATGAGCTCGTCATCGCCGGTGGGCACGCGCGAGCTGGGCGGAGTCCTCGCCGGCCGCGGTGTCGGGATGATCGACGCGCCGGTGTCGGGAGGAGTGAGGAAGGCCGACGACGCGACGCTCGCCATCATGGTGGGCGGCGAAGCCGCGGCCATCGAACGGTGCAGGCCCGTGCTCGAAGCGATGGGCAAGCAGATCTTCCTCACCGGTCCGCTGGGCTCGGGCCACGCGATGAAGGCGCTCAACAACTACGTGTCCGCGGCGGGGCTCGCGGCCGCAGTCGAGGCGGTGCTGGCGGCGGACCGCTTCGGCCTCGACCCGGTCCGGGTCGTCGACGTGCTCAACGCGTCCACGGGAATGAACAACGCGACACTCAACAAGTTCCACAGGTTCATCCTGTCGCGCGCCTTCGACTCGGGGTTCTCGCTCGACCTGATGGTGAAGGACTTGAAGACCGCGCTCGAAGTCGCGCGCTCGACGGGATCGCCGGCGCCATTCGCCGAAGCGTGCGTCCGCGCCTGGAGCGAGGCGCAGAGGACGCTCGGGCCGGGGCATGATCACACCGAGGTGGCGCGCTACTGGGAAGGCCTCGCGGGGACGGAGCTGCGGAAGAAGTAGTAAGCTACCGGCTCCGACTCTGGAGCCGACATGGCGAATTCCGATCCCAAATCGACCGAGCTGAAGCTCGACCCGGACAAGCTCTATCTCGAGGAGGTTCTGACCGACCGCCGAATCGGTACGCTGCGCAGGCTCACTCCGGTCACCCGGGACGGCTCGCCGGACAAGGCGCGCGCCGTCGCCTACGTCGGCGAAACCCAGATTCTCACGCCTGCCGGCTCGATACCCATCGCCTTCGAGATCGAGGCCGGCTCGCTCGGGGAGGCCGCGGAGAAGTTCGCCGCGCTCGCCAAGGACGCCATCGATCGCACCGTGCGCGAGCTGCAGGAGCTGCGCCGACAGGCAAGCTCGTCGATCGTGGTTCCGCAGGGCCCGCTCGCAGGCGGAGGCGGCAAGATCCAACTTCCCTGAAGGCCTTACTTGACCAGGCCGGCTTTTGCGGCGATCTCGGAAACGCGCCGGTGCTCCTCGCGTATTTCTTCGAGGAGCTTCTCCGGCGGAGAATAGTCCATCAGCATTCCCAGGGGCTTGAGCTTGGCCGCTATCGCGGGCGACGTGATCGCGCGCTCCAGCGCCGGCACCAGCGTCCTGCCGACCTCGGGCGGGATTCCGGCCGGCGCGAAGAACGCAACCCAGATCCCGAACAGTCGTTCGGCGTAGCCCAGATCGGACAAGGTCGGTATGTCCGGGAAGTCCGGATACCGGCTCGAGATCACGAGGCCGCGCAACGCACCGCTTCGCAGATGGCCGGTCATGGTCCCCAGGGCGAGTACGACGCCCTCCACGTGGCCCCCGAGCAGCGCCGTGACGCCGGGCGAGGCCCCGGTAAAGGGCACGGGAACGAGCCGCGCGCCGGTGAGCGAGTTGATGGTGCGGATGCAGAATTCGCCCACCGACCCGGCGCCCGCGGTGCCGATGCGCACGCTTCCCGGATTGGCCTTGGAGTATTCCACCAGCCCGGCGAGGGTCTTGAAGGGCGCGTCGCTGCGCACCGCCAGAATGCTCGGCGAGCGCATCGCCAGTCCGAGGGGCGTGAGATCGGTGAGCGGGTTGTAACTCGCGGTCTTCGGGTCGAGGATCGACCTGAAGACGAGCGATGCGTTGTTCGTGAGGATGATGGTGTTGCCGTCCGGCTTGGCTTTCACGACCGCTTCGGTGCCGACAGCGCCGCCGGCTCCCGGGCGGTTCACCGGAACGATGGAGACCTTCAGCTCGCGCGACAGCTCGTCTGCGATCGCGCGCGCCGAGGTGTCGGTCGCGTCGCCGGGCGCGAGCGGAATGACCAGCGTAATCGGGCCCCGGGGATAGTCCTCGGCGTGCAAAGGGAGGGCCGCGGCGAAGAGCAGCGCGGCGAATGGGGAGGGCGCTCGCACCGCGCGATTCTAGCGCATCAGAACGTGGTCTGCGTCTGAACCAGGAACTGCACCGACTTGATGTTCGGATCGTGGTTGAGCGGGAAGGCGACATCGACGTGGAGCACGTTACCGAACGCCGTCCGCGCGCTGAGGAAGCGCAGACCGAAGCCGACGTCGCTGAGCCAGCCGGCGTTCTCCGTGTTCGCGCTGGCCCCGCCCCACGCCCTGCCGAGATCGTAGAATACCGCGCCGCCCACCCGGAAGAGCTGGAAGGGATACCAGTCGGTGTACCTGCGGCCCTCGACGTTCGTGACCACGCGGTTGTCTCCGCTCTGATAGTTGCGAGGATAGCCGCGCAAACCCGTATCGCCGCCAAGCACGAGCTGCGTGGCGGAGGTGGCGTCCCTCAGGATGTCCCCCGAGAGATTGAAGTAGAGCAGCGAGCGGCTGTCGGGACGGCTGTAGAACGTCAGCGAGGCACCCGACGCCTGCTTGTCGAGAGGACCGTACCCCGTCTGACCCCCGCTCGAGACGGAGGCGAGCAGGATTCCGCCACCCTGCGTCCGGTAGCCGTCGCTCAGGCTCGCGGTGTACAGCCAGAGCTGTTGGCTCGACCCCAGCGCCGCCAAGGAGCGGCCGACCTGAACGCTTGAGTGGATTCCCATCACAATGTACTCGGGGCGCTCGATGAGACTCAGGTTCTTGTACTTCTCGTAGCGATCCTGCACGATCTCGTAGCGCAGGTAGGGCGCTACGAGCGTCTGATCCGGGGGCAGGTTGTCGGGAGGCGGACGGTCGGCTTCCGTGTTGTACGCGTGCTTCTGGTAGCTAAGCCCGATCGAGTAGCGCTGCGTCCAGCCGTCGACAAGCCCCGCGGACCATCCGGCGAATCCATCGGCCGTTTCCTGGTGATCGCGGAACTGCGCCTGGGTCGAGCCGTTCTCGAAAAGCGAATCGATTTGATCTCCCTTGAATGCCGTGATACCAGCCGCCCAGCGGGTGTCCAGGGCGTAGAACGGGCGCGTGATGGACGCGGTCCGGCTCTCTCCGTCGCTGTTCTGGCTCAGGGCGTAATTCACCGTCGTCCAGCCGTCGAATGCGTGTGGGTCGATCGCTTGGTAGAGCACTCCCGAGCGATCAGGGGTGGAGAAGCGGTTGACTCCGACCTGTATGCCCGTGCCCAGCAGGTTGGTTTCGGTAAGTCCGATGTTGGTTCTGTTGGAGCCCCCGGACCGGCTGGCGCTTGCCCCCGGCTGCAGCGACCAGGTATCGCGCGTCTTCACCACGACGTCGACCACGCCGTCGTGAAAGGCGGTCGGCGCGATGCTGACATCGTAGAGGGTCCTGTTCGATCTGAGCAGCCTCTCGGTCTCCTCGATCGCGTGGACCGATACGCGATCGCCCGTCTTGAACAGAAGCTGGCGTTCGATCACCCAGGTCCGGGTCTGGATGTGCAACGCGTTGGCTACGCGGTAGAAGGATTTGCCCTCATTCGGATTCTTCGGGTCGAAAATGTTGTCGGCGACGACGCGGATTTCCCCGATCCACGCGCCGGCCGCCTCGAGCTCCGCGAACGTGGGGAGCTTTTCGGAAACGGGCGTCGCCGCCGGGGGCGCTGGCGGAGGTTTCTCTCCGGAGGGGATATCCTGGGCCCGCGCGGAAACGCAGAGAGCAAGGGCGACGCAGGTAAGCGAGGGAATTGCGCGACGGAGCGACACGCCCGATTGTGGGGACGATGAAAAGGCGCGTCAAATGATCTTGCGCGTGATGATGAGAACCATTTCGTGCGTCAGCCGCGCGAGAAGCGCTCAAGGCGGGTCGAAGCCCAGCCGCCTGCATTGCGAGTGCGCGTAGCGCAGCCCGGCGGCGCGCTCGAGGCCGCCGCCGTCCTCCGCAACCACATTGCCGTCGCGGATGTAGATCACCATGGGGTATTCGGTGTAGACCCCTCGCTGGTCGCGCTCATTCACCATCACGCAAACCGCCCAGCCGTACTGGTGCTCCCGCGAGAGCGTCTTGTCCTGATAGAGACGCGCTGGCCCGGCCTTCAGCTCGACGCGCGAGTAATCGGGATCGTTGACTCGGCGTCTCACGTAATCGCGCACCAGCTTCTCGTAATCGTCGGGCCGAGGTCCGTAGTCGAGCGCGGCGACCTGATCGGGAGACAACGGAGGCGATTGGCAGGCGACGAGGAGCGCGCAGGCGGTCGCCGAGGCGAGGCAAGCGGCGCGCCCGCCGAGGCTCAGGGCGTGACGAATGGGGCGCCCAGCTCGTTGCATCCGGTGCGTGCGTAGCGCCAGCCGATCACATTGTCCTTGGACCCGCCGTTCGCCGCGACGATCGCGCCGTCGCGGATGAAGAACACCATGGGATAGGCTCCCTCGTAGCTCCCCTTCGCGTTCTTCTCGTTGATCCACACGCACACGCCCCAGCCGTATTGGAGCGGACGCAGCGTGGTCTCCTGCTGAAACAGCTCGCGGGGACCGGCCTTGAACTCGATGATCGCCCCGGCCGGGTCGGAAAGCTGGGGCGCGAGGTAGTCCCGGATGAGCTTCTCGTAGTTCTCGGGGCGGGGCCCGTAGTTGTAGGCCGCCATCTCCTCCTGAGTCGGAGGGTTCTTGCACCCGGCGGCCAGGGCCACGGCGGCACAGAGGATCGCGAGCGCTCTCCGCGGGCGCCGGGTCGGCCCTGGTGCGACCGGCTGCATCGCCTACTTCGGCTGGGCGACGGTACGCAGGTAGGGCTTGAGCGTCTTGAAGCCCTGCGGGTACTTCTTCTTCGCCTCTTCGTCGGACACCGAGGTCGGGATGATCACGTCCTGCCCGGGCTTCCAGTTCACCGGCGTCGCTACCGAATGCTTGGCGTTGAGCTGCAGCGAGTCGAGCAGCCGCAGCACCTCGTCGAAGTTGCGGCCCGCGCTCATCGGGTAGATCAGCATCGCCTTGACCTTCTTGTCGGGGCCGACAATGAAAACCGTGCGGACAGTGGCATTGTCGGCCGCCGTTCGCTTTCCCCCCGCCGCGTTGGGGTGGATCATGTCGTAGAGCTTCGCGACGGTGAGATCGGCGTCGCCTATCATGGGATAGTTGACCGCGGCGCCCTGCGTCTCCTTGATGTCGCCGACCCAGCGCTGGTGATCGCTCACCGGATCGACCGACAGCCCGATGATCTTGGTGTTGCGCTTGTCGAATTCGGGCTTGAGCTTCGCCATGTAGCCGAGCTCGGTCGTGCACACGGGGGTGAAGTCCTTGGGGTGCGAGAACAGGATCGCCCACTTGTCGCCGATCCATTCATGGAAGCGGATCTTGCCCTCGGTGGTATCTGCCGTGAAATCCGGCGCCTCGTCTCCGATGCGAACTGCCATTGTTGCCTCCGTAGTTGTTGCGGGCCTTCGGGGCGTCGACCGCGGCGTCCGGCCCGAGTTCGGGGATTCCCGTTGAATGTCCAGCGACGAAAAAATTATACTCCGCCCGGCCGGTTCGTCGAAGAATGGGGATGACGCCGAGAGGGTCATTGTAGAATTCCTCCAGGCGCAACGAGGGAGTTCAGGTGGCGGCAAACGAGGTGGGCAAGCCCGAGCGGTCGCCGACGGTGATCCTGTTCGCGGAAATGCGCGGATTCACGGGCGTGTCGGACATGCTCGACCCGTCAGTCGTGATCGACAGGGTCGGCGAGTTCGTCACGCTCGTGTGGGGCGTGGTGGAGAAACGCGAGGGGGAGGTGGTAGACATCCTCAGCGACACCATGATGGCGACCTTCACCGGGCAGGACGACGCGCAGCACGCCATCGCGGCGGCCCAGGAAATCCAGGCCAGCTTCGCGACCCTGGCCGAGCAATGGCACCGCGATTTCGGCATTCGCGCCGCGGTCTCGATGGGGCTGCACTGCGGGGACGCCGTGGTGGGGTTTGCCGAGAAGAGCCCCACGCCGGAGCAGCTGTTCGTCTTCGGCGACTGCGTGAGCATCGCCAACCGCCTGCTTCACCGCGCACGCGCCGGCGAGTTCGTCCTCTCGGAGACGCTGATGGATCTGGCGGCCGAGATGGGCGTCACCCTCGAGGCCGAGGCGCTGCCGCCGCTGGAGATTCCTCGCCGCGATCCGATCAAGCTATTCGGCGTGCTGCTCGACACACGCCTGGACTTCACCCACTGAAGGGCGCGACCGCGTCAGCCGTGCGCGCGCCTGGGCTTCCTGGGATGGAGCGTGGAAACCGACGCGGGCTCGCGCGAGAAGATCCTGACCTGGTCGCGCCCGCGTCCCTTTGCCTGGTACAGCGCGAGGTCGGCGGCGCGCAGCAGCGCGTCCGCGTCGCCGGCGGACTCGGGGAAGATCGCCACGCCCAGGGAAGCGGTGACGCCCATGAGGAAGCCGCTTTCCTCGCGCACGGCCCGGCAGATCGCCTCGGCGCGGTTGCGCGCGCTCTGCAGCGTCGCGTTGGGCAGCACCAGCGTGAACTCCTCGCCGCCGAAACGGCAGGCGATGTCGCTGCCGCGGATGTGGCGCTTGAGGAGCGCCGCGATCTGCACGAGCACCTCGTCGCCCGCCCCATGGCCGGCGGTGTCGTTCACCCTCTTGAAATGGTCGAGGTCGATCATGATCACGGCGACGCGGATGCCCTCGCGCTTGGCGCGCACCAGCTCGCGCGAGAGGTAATCGTGCAGGAAGCGCCGGTTGTACAGATTGGTCAGGGGATCGCGGATCGCTTCCTCCCTGAGGGTCTTCAGCGCGTGCGCCAGCGCCTCAATCGCCCTGCCGCGCTCGCCTACCACGGCGTTCAGCACGAGGCCGGTGATCACGACCGTGCTCGTGAATGCGAGGAGCAGCAACGGCATGGTGCCGGGGCCGGCGGACGCGAAGGGGCCGCGGCCCTCGAGCGTCTGCCACACCGCAATTGCGCAGACCAGCGCGTTCAGCGTAGCGACCTCGCGCTGAGAGAAGCGCAGCGCAGCCCAGATCACGAAGGGAAGTATCACGAACGTGAGCGGCAGCGACGGCAGGTAGGCCGGCAGGCCGTCACCGAAGATCGCCTGGGTCGCGGCGAGCGTGGGGACGGCGAGGCACAGCATCTCCAGGGTCCTGCGCCGGCCGGCGCCGGCGGCGCCGGCCGACCAGTTGAGAATCAGCGGCGCGACGATGATGATCCCCATTGCGTCGGCCTGCCATCGCGTCCACCAAGTCAGCGAGAGCCATTGCGAAGACGCATCGGACCAGACGAGAAGCGCCGTGGCCGTGGCGGCCGCGATGGACGAGCCGAGCGCGGCGATGGCGACGAATTCGACGACATCCTCGCCGCGCTCGAAGCTGCGGGGCAGGCCGATGCAGCGTCGTACCAGAACCGCTCCGACGACGGCCTCGAGACTGCTGCCAGCGGCCATGAGAGCGGCTTCGAGCGGCGAAGTCGAGGCCGCCATGGCGGCGACCAACGCGCCCAGCCATACGCCGGGCCAGACGCGGTAGCCGAGGAGCAGGACGCAGGCGAGCGCAACACCGGAGGCCGGCCACACCACGGCGAACGGGAGCGGTGCGGCTCCCGCCGACAGCGCGAGCATGCCTGCGGCAAGGCAAGCCGCCGCGACGACGAAGATCTGCGAGACATAGGCGAACGAACCGGCGTCTCCGGTCGGTCTTCCCGCGGCTATTGCATCCACTTCCTAACCCTCGCTCTCTCGAAGAATCATGCGATTACAATCGATTCTTACGGTGCAATATTAGAGCCCACGCCCGGATTGGACAAGGCACGGGGCGCGGGGTTCGTGAAATATGACGCGAGCATACGGGCGCCGGGGCACACGCCGTGAAATATGACACGGGCATAACATCATGCGCGTCGCCGTGATCGGGGCCGGCGCGGCCGGCCTGCTGTTCTCGCTGCTCATCAAGCGGCGCTTCCCCGCGTGGGAGGTCGAGGCCTTCGAGCAGAATCCGGAAGGGGCGACCTACGGCTTCGGCGTGGTTTTCTCCGACGGAGCGCTCGCCTTTCTCGAGCGCGACGAGCCCGAGCTGTCGCGCATCGTCGAGGCGAGCATGGACCGCTGGCCGATGCAGCGGATCGTGCACCGCGGCGAGCGCGTCGACGTCGACGGCAACGGCTTCTCGGCGATCGGGCGCCTCGCGCTCCAGCAGGTTCTCCACGGGCTCGGCCGCCGGGCCGGCGTCGCCGTGCGCTACGGCCGCACGGTCTCTTCCCTGGACGAGGTCGCGGGAGCGGATCTCGTCGTCGGCGCGGACGGCGCGAATTCGCTCGTGCGCAACGCGCTCGCGGCGCAGTTCGCTCCCAGGATCGAGGTCCTCACCAACCGGTTCGCATGGTACGGCACCGCCCAGCCCTTCGACTGTCTCACTCTCACGTTTCGCGCTAGCGAGCATGGCGCGTTCGTCGCGCATCATTACCGCCATGCGCCGGCGATGAGCACATTCGTCGTGGAATGCGGCGACGAAACGTGGAAGCGGGCCGGGCTCGATCGCATGGACGACGCCGCGTCCCGCGGCTATTGCGGAAAAGTTTTTGCGCCGGACCTCGACGGCCACGCACTGGCATCGAACAAGTCGGTGTGGCGCCAGTTTCCTCTAGTACGGAATGGACGCTGGACGGCGCGACGCTCGCCCCGCGGCCATGCGGTGCTGCTCGGCGATGCGCTTCGCACCGTGCATTTCTCGATCGGTTCGGGCACGCGCCTCGCCTTCGAGGACGCGATCGCGCTCGACCGCGCGTTCGCCGAGCACGGTGAGAACGTCCCTGGAGCGCTGGAAGCGTTTGAGCGGGAGCGCAGGCCGGTGGTCGAAAAGCTCCTTGATGCGGCGAACGCGAGCTCGTACTGGTATGAGAAGTTCTCCGAGAAGATGGAGCTCTCGCCCAGGGAGCTTGCCTACGACTACATGACCAGAAGCGGCCGCATGACCGAGGACCGGTTGCGCGCGCTGGCGCCTAAATTCATGGCCCTCGTCGACGCCGAGCGAAGCGGATAGCCGGGCGCGGCGTGCTAAACTCGCAGCTGGACCGGACATCAACAAGAATGGATTTGGTCGCGAAGGAGCAGTCGTCGGGCAGCGCCATCAGCGGTCTGCAGAAGAGCCTGCGAGACGGGGGCTTCGTGGTGACCGCCGAGCTTTCCCCCCCGGTCTCCGCGGATCCCTCGGAATTCATCGAGCGCGCGCTCGCTCTGCGGGGCGCGGTCACCGCAGTCAACGTCACCGACGGCGCCGGGTCGAAGGCGCACATGTCGAGCCTGGCTGCGGCACATTTCCTGGTGCGGAGCGGCGTCGAGCCCATCCTGCAGATGACCTGCCGCGACCGCAACCGCATTGCCCTGCAGGCCGAATTGCTCGGCGCGGCGGCGCTCGGGATCCGAAATATCCTCGCGCTGCGCGGCGACGATCCTAGGCTCGGCGACCAGCCGGAGACCAAGCCGGTCTTCGATCTCGACACAGCCGCTCTGCTTGCGACCGCCAAGCGGATGCGCGACGAAGGGATCCTTCCCTCCGGCGTCGCGATCAAGGGACCTGTCGGACTCGTGCTCGGAGCGGCCGAGCTGCCCGTCGACCCCCCGGCGGACTGGCGTCCCAATAGCCTGCTCGCGAAGATGCACGCGGGCGCCGAGTTCGTGCAGACGCAATTCTGCATGGACCCGGAGGTGGTGCGGCGCTTCGCGGGGCGGCTGCTCGACCTCGGCGTTGCGCAGAAGTTGCCGATCCTTATCGGAGTCGCTCCGATCCCTTCGGCGCGCTCGGCGCGCTGGATGAAGGAAAAGCTCTACGGCGCGATCATCCCCGATCGGATCGTGGAGCGCCTCGAGGGTGCCCCCGACCCCAAGGCCGAGGGCAGAAGGATCTGCATCGAGCTTCTCCAGCAGCTCGCGGAGACGCCCGGCGTGGCCGGCGCGCACGTGATGGCCCCCGCGTTCCATTCGGCGATCGGTCCGGTCATCGAGGCGTCGGGTGTGGCCCGCGCGAAGCGCGCGGGCAGGGGCCGCTAGCGGACGGTAGGCGGCGTGGCCTTCAGCCAGGGATTCGTCGACATACGTGGCTGCAGGCTGAATCTGCATCGCGGCGGTTCGGGCGAACCGTTGCTTTACCTCCACGGGGCCAACGGCGCGCCGGCGGTCGCGCCTTTCATGGAGAAGCTGGCGGTTGGCTTCGAGGTGCTCGTTCCCGAACACCCCGGATTCGGTGCGTCGAGCGAGCCGGAATGGCTCGACAACGTGCACGACCTCGCCTACTTCTATCTCGACTTCCTCAAGGAGCTGGACCTGCGCGGGGTCCACGTGGTGGGCAGTTCGCTCGGCGGGTGGCTTGCCCTCGAAATGGCGGTGCGTGACGCCACGCGCATCAAATCGCTGCTTCTGGTCGGGCCGGCGGGCATCGCTCTGGAGGGGGTGACCCCCGCCGATACGTTTCTATGGTCGCACGAGGAGCTGACGCGCAACCTGTTCTTCGACCCGAGCATCGCCGACCGGCTACTCGCGCAGCCGCAAACGCCGGAGCAGCTGGACGTCACTCTCAAGAACCGGCACACCGTCGCGAGGCTAGGCTGGGAACCGCGCATGCACGACCCGTTCCTGCACAAGTGGCTCCACCGTGTCGACGTTCCAGTGAAGATCGTCTGGGGTGAGTGCGACAGGATACTGCCGGTTGCCTATGCGCGCGAATTCCAGAGGCTTATTCCCAAGTCCAGCGTCGAGATCGTTCCACGTTGCGGTCATTTGCCGCAATCGGAGACGCCCGACGTCTTCTGCGACATCGTACTCAAGTTCGCAGGGACGGTGAGCCGATGAACTTGGTCCTGTTCCACCTGATGCCCTACGCCGACCTCGACCTGGCCGCGGCGCGCGACAACGGAACGGTATGGGTCAATCTGCCGAACTCCAACTTCGAACCCGAGAAAGGCCACGTCCTTTACAACCGCTACCTGGACGAGCTGGAATACGGAGAGCAGCTGGGGTTCGACGCAATCGCGGTCAACGAGCATCATCAGACGGCCTACGGCCTCATGCCGTCGCCCATCGTGACGGCCTCCGCGCTGGCGCGCAGGACGAAGCGCGTGAAGATCGCGATTCTCGGAAGCGCGCTCCCTCTGCGCGAGCACCCTTTGATGGTCGCGGAAGAGCACGCGATGATAGACGTTATCTCCGGGGGGCGGCTGATTTCGGGTTTCGTGAGGGGCATCGGCGCCGAGTACCATACGTTCGGCGTCAATCCGACCTTCTCGCACGAACGCTTTCATGAAGCACACGATCTGATCGTCCGCGGCTGGACCGAACCGGGTCCGTTTGCGTTCCACGGTCGGCACTACCGGGTGCGGTACGTCAACGTATGGCCGCGCCCTTTCCAGAAGCCACACCCCCCGATCTGGATCCCTTCTCAGGGCAGCAAGGAGACGATCGACTGGGCGGCGCACCCGGACCGGCGCTATACGTACTTGCAGACTTTCAGCCCGGCCAGCGTGGTGCAGCGTTATCTCGCGATGTATCGCGATACATGCAGAGGCTACGGCTACGAAGCGGAGGACAGGCAGCTCGGCTGGGCGGTGCCCGTGTACGTTGCCGCAAGCGACGAAGCCGCGCTGCGGGAAGCGAAGCCGCACTTCGAGGCGTTCCGCAACGTATTCGTCCGGATGCCGATCGAAATGCTCCTGCCCCCGGGCTACACGTCGCGGGAATCGCTGAAAGGCGTGATGAAGGCGAAGGCGGCAATGTTCGGTGACATCACCCTGGAGAAGTCCGTCGATCTCGGCCTTGTCGTCTGCGGCGGCCCGGCGACGGTGCGCCGCGCGCTGGAGGGCTACTGGAAGGACATGCGCTTCGGGAATCTGCTCGTGCTTTGCCAGTTCGGCACGCTGCCGGCAGACCTTACGCGCCGGAACATGGAGCTATTCGCGGTTGAGGTCGCGCCGGCGCTGAAGGCCCTCGGGACGCGAACTGCGGCTGGAGCCTGACAGTTACGCCGGCCCCGCCTTTGGCCTACTATTCGAACCTTCGGCACGGAGGAGGGAGGCACTATGGCTGACGCACAGGTCGTCCAAGTATCCCATCTGCTGGACGAGCGGGGAATCGCCCCTTTTCACATCAAGCTGATCGTCTGGTCGGTTTTCATCGCGTTCATCGATGGTTACGACATCAGCGCGATCGCGCTTGCGGCGCCGGAACTCGTCAAGGCCTGGCATGTCAGCCCTGCGGCCCTTGGTCCGGTATTCAGTGCAAGCCTCGTCGGGATTCTGTTCGGCTCGATGATCTTCGGCTGGGTCGGCGACCGGTACGGCAGGAAGGCGGCGCTGGTGGGCTCGTTGCTCACGTTCGGCGCATTCACCTGGATCGCGGCCTACTCGACCAATCTCGAGCAGATGTTCTGGTTGAGGCTTCTCGCCGGTCTCGGAATCGGGGGCGTGATTCCGAACATGGTCGCCGTCAATATCGAGTCTGCACCGCGACGCTCGCGCGGCACCCTGGGGCTTATCGCCACGGGGATGGTACCGCTCGGCGGCGCCATACCCGGGATCGTCTCCGCGACGCTCGTTCCGCAATACGGCTGGCAGGTGTTGTTCCTCATCGGCGGTATCGCGCCGATCGTCATCGCGGTGGTCGCCCATTTCGGCATGCCGGAATCGATCAAGTACATGACCATCCACGAAGGCCAGCGCGCGAATCTGGTGAAGCTGATCGGCCTGCTCCGTCCGGACTTCAAGGCGCCCGAGGGCGCCCGCTTCGTGATCGAAGACGAGAAGCAATTCCCGGGCTTCAACCCAATCTACCTCTTCAAGGAAGGATTGGCGCTGATCACCCCGCTGCTTTGGCTGCTGTTCGCCCTCAACCTGATGGGCTATTTCTTTCTCCTGAGCTGGACGCCGACCCTGCTCACGGCCGCCAAGCTGCCGCCCGCGACGGCGGCGCTGACCTCTGCGTCGCTGCAGGTCGGCGGGACGGTCGGTGCGCTGCTGCTGTGCCGCTGGCTCGACCGGCACCGCTTCCTGGCGATCTCCGTTCTCTTGGTCGTAGCCGTGCCGGTTGTGGGCTCGATCGGCTATTTCGGCCTCACTTCGACCCGGACATCGCTCTTGATCGTAAGCTTCCTGGCGGGTTTCTGCGTGCTGGGCATTCAGTCCGGTATCAACGTCGCCGGGGCGCTCATCTATCCGACGTCGCTGCGCGCGAACGGCTCGGGGTGGCAGCTCGGGATCGGCCGCCTGGGATCGATAGTCGGGCCTTTGCTCGGGGCGCTCTTCGTGGCGCTCCCAGTCGCCCAGCTCTACATGTGGTCGGCGCTGCCCTTCGCTGTCGGTGCCATCGTGTGCTTCACGGTCCATCGCCTGAACGAAGCGCGCCTCAGGGAACGGCCCTGGCTGAGGGACCAGCAGGCCGCGCCCGCCGGGTGATCGAGAACCGCCGGGCCGGCGGGCTCAGGATGCGGTCCGATAAATGAGATTTTCGAAGGACCGCTCCTTGAGGTACTCGTCCAGCCCCCAGCGCTTCACCTGCTCGAACACCTCGTCGAATTCCTCTCGCGGGACCGGCTCGTAGACGAAGCGCTCCCCGCGGGAGAAACGGCTGTAGTCCCAATCGCGGTCGTGGAATTCCGGAGGCACGCAATGCTTCCAGAGCGACAGGTACTTCGGCAGGTCCTCTTCGAGCGCGCGCTCGGCGCGGGCGAGCGCGCGCAAGTAGCCGCGCACGCCGTCCTTCGGCGCTGACTCGGGCACCCACCACAGCGTGTGGAACTCGTCCGCCATCACCTCGCGGAGGCCCAGCTGCCTGGCCATGTCGATCTGCGGCGGCAGCAGGCTCGCGGCTTCGACTTCCCTGCCGAGGAGCGCCGACAGGCGCGCGCCGAAGCCGCCGACGTTCACCGTCCTGATGCGCTCGAGCGGCAGGTACTTTTCGAGACGGAAGGGCACGTTGAAATGGCTGCCTGCGCGCATGCCCACTGCGATCGGGACGTCCGCGAGCTCGTCGGGGCTGCGGATCCTCGACTCCGGCCGGACGAAGATTGCCCAGGGCGATACGCCGTGGCAGTCGGCGACCACCCGTCCCATGCCCGCGCTCGCGTTGCTGATCGTGCCCCACAGGCAGGCGCATTGCACCAGTTGCTCGCCGCCACGCCCAGTATAGGGTTGGTCCTGCGGGCGCTGAAAGTACCGGTAGCTCTTCCAGCTTGACTGGGTTCCGCGGAAGGTCTTCCAGTCGAGCTCGACGTCGATGCCCTCGTCGGCGTAGTAGCCTTCCTGGTGAGCGACGAAGTCATTCAGGCCCATGCCCTTCGGAGCGACCTTGACGTGCAGCAGCGTGGGGTTCGCGGCCATGTGCGCCTCCTTCGAAGGTCCGACCATACTCCGTTCGCGGGACCAGGGGAACCTCGGTGGGACCGGGCCCAATCGTCCTCGGCGCGGATTGGATTCATAATCATGAACTACGAGAAACGGAGGAAAGAGTCGATGAGCGTTCGCAACCTGCAGCATGTTGCTCTCGCCGTACCCGATCCGACGGTCGGCAGGAAGTTCTACACCGACTTCGGGATGGAGGGGAGAGAAGACGGCAAGCGCGTCGTCATGCGCTGCTTCGGGCGAGACCAGGACCAGGTCGTTCTCGTCGAAGGCAAGACGAGGCATATGCACCATGTCAGCTTTGGCACCCGGGCCGAGGACCTGGAAGCGCTGAAGAAGCGGCTGCAGCAGAACGCCACGAAGCTCGTCGACGCGCCCAAGGAGACGCCCTACGACGGCATCTGGTTCCGCGATCCCGACGGGCTCCTCGTCAACGTGCGGGTCGCGGAGCCGGCCAAGTGGCGCAGCGCCCCGGAATGGAGGATCAACAACCCCGGGCACCTCAACCGCGCCGGGGTGGCGGGCCACCCGAAGCGCGACGTCGTCGTGCGGCCGACGCGGCTCGGCCACACGCTGCGCTTCACGCCGCAGATCGGCACGATGGTGGACTTCTACACGCGCGTCGTCGGGCTGCAGCTCTCCGACCGCGCGCAGGAAGTCGTTGCCTTCATGCGCGGGCAGGGCGGGTGCGACCATCACATCTTCGGCTTCATCACCTCGGACCATCCGGGCTTCCACCACGCCAGCTTCGAGGTCGGCAACGTCGACGAGATCGGCATGGGCGCGTGCAGGCTGCTCGACAAGGGCTACAAGGACGGCTGGGGATTCGGCCGGCACGTCATCGGGTCGAACTTCTTCCACTACATCCGAGACCCCTGGGACAGCATGGCCGAATACTTCTGCGACATCGACTACATTCCGGCCGACGCGAAATGGACGCCGACGAACTACCCGGCGGAGGACTCCCTCTACGTGTGGGGGCCGAAACCTCCGGAGGCCTTCGGAATGAACTTCGAGCAGGCCTGAACGCTAGGCCGCGAGCGAGATGACGGAATCCTCGTAGTTGCCCGCACCCATCGTGCCCTCGGCGAAGATGCCGCGCTGGGCGATCCACTTGAAGGACTCCTCGAACACCTCCTTCGTGTAAGGCTCGAAGACGATCCGCTCGCCCGGGCCCCAGCGGCGGGTGTCCATCTGGTCGAGGAAGCGCTCGGGGAACTCCCTCTTGTAATAGTGCGTGTACAGCTCGGGACGCAGGTCGATGTCGCGCTGCGCCCGGCGCAGCGCGCGGAAGTACTTGCGCAGGTCTTCCTTGTCCGGGTTCCCCGAGATCGAGGTGGCCATCATGAACGTCGTGTCGATGACCTTGCGGAACCCTAGCTGCTCGAGAAAATAGTACGGCCCGCTGAAGAGCGACGCCGCGGGCACCTTCCTGTCGATCAGCTTCTCCATGCGCGAGAACAGCAGCCCGTCTGCGAACGAGAGCTTGATGTCGTCGAGCGGCAGGTACTGCTCCAGGCCCTGGATGGTGGAGTAGTGGCTGCCCGACTGGAAGCCGACCGAGATCGGCACGCCTTTCAGGTGGCTGGGGTGCGTGATGTCCGACTCGGGCGGCACGAACACGCCGCAGGGCGACACCGAGTAGGCGTCGGCGTAGAGCTTGCCGTGGCCGGTCGAGGCCGCGACGTTGACGGTCCAGTGGCAGGCGCCGCTCACGTCGCAGGCGCGGCCCTGCTCGATGCTCTGGAAGGCGCCGACCTTGTTTGCCGTCGCGTGCTTCTTCGCGGCGTCGCCCGGGCCGTAGTTGTCGCGGAATTCGTAGTCCAGTCCCTCGGCCTTGAAGTAGCCCTTCTCCTCGGCGACCCATTCCTGCAGCCTGAAGTGCGGGGAGATCACGAATTTCGACATTTGCGCCTCCTGGAGCGAAAGCAAAAATCTACTCCGAGGCGCGGCGGAATGCAAAGCAGTGGGAGCGTGCCCACGGCGCAGGAAGAGGCCCTGTAAGATAAGAAGCCATGGACTTTCAGGTCAGCGGCGGGCAGCGCGCGATCGAGATCGCCGAGCTCGTCATCGCGGGCTGGACAGGCCGCGACAAGGCGGCGGTCGAGAAGCACATCGCCGAGCTCGTCGCGATCGGCGTCAAGCGGCCGGGCACGGTGCCCGTGTTCTACCGCGTCGGGGCGAGCCTGCTCACCGCGGCGCCTGAAGTCGAGGTGGTCGGCGGGAGCTCGAGCGGGGAAGTCGAGTTCGTCCTCGTTTCAGCGCGCGACGCGCTCTACGTGGGCGTGGGATCCGATCATACCGACAGGAAGGTCGAGATCTACGGGGTCACGGTGTCCAAGCAGATGTGCCCCAAGCCGCTCGGGCGGGAGCTGTGGCCCTTCGCCGAGGTCGACGCTCACTGGGACCGGCTGGTCCTGCGCTCGCACGTCACGCGCGGCGGCAGGCGGGCGCTCTACCAGGAAGGCGAGGTCGGCCAGCTGCTCGCCCCGCGCGCGCTGCTCGAGCGATTCTCGGGATCCGCGTTCCTCGCTCCCGGAACGGCGATGTTCTGCGGAACGCTCGCGGTGCGCGGCGAGATCGGCGGAGGCGAGCGCTTCGAGATCGAGCTTCACGACCCGGTGAGGAACCGGAGCCTGCGGCACGAATACGCGGTCCGCGAGCTCGCGATCGCAGACTGAATCGAAAGGAGGGTTCATGCCGATCCGCAAGGAGCACACGGAGTTTCACAAGGTCGATCTCGACCGCGGCTGGGAGAACCTCCCGGGTTACCCGGCCGGGATCCGCCAGCAGGTGCTCGCCGGGTTCCTCGACGAGAAGGCCAGGCGCGGCTTCCGCACGCGCCACCTGCGGTTCGAGCCCGGCGTCTACACGACCGAGCCCTTCGTGCACGACTACTGGGAGGAGGTGTACGTTGTCTCGGGCGACCTCATCGTCGGCAGCGACCGGAACGGCAAAGGCGGCACGCGCTTCGGCCCCAGCACTTACGCGTGCCGGCCTCCGGGGACGCTTCACGGACCGTTCAGATCCGAGAACGGCTGCCTGCTGCTCGAGATGCACTACTACGACGGCGAAGTGAAGGCGTAGTGGCCGGCGCGTCCGTCCTTTCGGTCGCCGCGCTCGCGCGATTGCTCGCCCAGGGCGGGACCAGCAGCCGCAGGCTGGTTGAGGACGCGCTCGCCCGCATCGCCGACGCGAGCGGCGAGGGCGGACGCGCGTTCACAAAGGTGCATGCGCAGAGCGCGCTGCTCGCGGCCGAGGCTTCCGACCGCCTGCGCAAGGAACGCCTGGTCCCTTCTTCTCTCGCCGGGCTGCCCGTGTCGGTCAAGGACCTGTTCGATATCGCGGGTGACGTGACCACGGCAGGATCGAAGGTCCTGCGCGACCGATCCCCGGCCTCCGCGGACGCCGTTGCAGTGGCGAGGCTGCGCGCCGCGGGCGCGGTGGTGATCGGCCGCAGCAACATGACCGAGTTCGCCTTTTCGGGGATCGGCATCAACCCGCACTACGGCACGCCGGCGAATCCCTGGGACCGCGCCGCCCGGCGCATACCGGGCGGCTCGTCCTCGGGCGCTGCCGTATCGGTTTCGGACGGCATGTCGGCGTTCGCGCTTGGAACCGACACGGGAGGGTCGCTGCGCATCCCCGCCGCCCTGTGCGGCCTCGCGGGCTTCAAGCCGACCACGGCGCGCGTTCCGCGCGAAGGCGCGTTTCCGCTATCGACGACCCTCGACTCGGTCGGGCCCATCGCGCCCACTGTCGCGTGCTGCGCGGCGGTCTTCCAGGTGCTCGCGGGCGAGGCGCCGCGCGCGCTCGTCCCGCTCGCGCTCCGGGGGGTGCGCCTGGGTGTGCCCGGCAACTACGTCCTAGAGGACCTCGACGCCGAGGTGGCAGAAGCGTTCCAGTCCGCATTGCAGCGCCTGTCGCGGCGCGGAGCCAAGCTCGTCGAGCTTGCCGTGCCGGAATTCGACGACGCGGCGAAAGCGAACGCCGGAGGCGGCATCTCCCCGCCGGAGGCCTTCGCGGTGCATCGCGCGTGGCTCGACCGCGAGCGCGACATCGATCCGCGCGTCCTCGAGCGCATTCTGCGCGGCGGGTCGATGAGCGCGCCGGACTACGTCGACCTGCTCGCGATGCGGGCGCGCCTCATGAAGCGCTTCGCGCGGGCGAGCTACGACGTCGAGGCGCTGATCATGCCGACCGTGCCGCGCATCGCGCCCACCATCGAGAGCCTGGAGCGCAGCCCCGAGGCCTTCCGTGCCGCCAACGGAAAGATGCTGCGCAACACCAGCCTCATCAATTTCCTGGACGGCTGCGCGCTTTCGCTCCCGATCCATCCGCCCCGGACCGCGCCGGTCGGCTTGATGGTCGTGGGCTTCCGTGGCGAGGACGAGCGCGTGCTTTCGGCGGGCCTCGCCATCGAGGCGGCGCTGGCGCCCGAGGGGCCGGACCTCGTGGGAGCTCCATGAATTATCGTGCATCGTCTCGCGCCTAGACACCCCGGCGACACAGTTGCTAGACTGGCCCGAATCGAACGGAGGAGGGCGACCATGAGGAAAGTCTTTCTGACGGCAAGCATCGCGGCCGCGCTTCTTGCCGGGCCGGCGGACGCGCAACAAAAGGTGAAGATCGGCTTCATCACAACGCTGTCGGGTCCGCAGGGCGTCATCGGCGCGGACATGAAGAACTCGGTCGAGCTCGCGCTCGACCATCTGGGACGTAAGATGGCCGGGCTCGAGGTCGAAGTCTTCTACGGCGACGACCAGGTGAAGCCCGACGTCGGCACGCAGGTCGCCGACGAGATGCTGAAGAAGCACCAGGTCAATTTCGTCTCCGGCATCATCTGGTCGAACGTGATGCTCGCCGTCGCACCGCGCGTCACCGCTGCAGGCACCTTCATGATCGGCACCAACGCCGGCCCGCACGAGCTCGCCGGGGAACTGTGCAACGAGCTGTTCTTCACGACCTCGTGGCAGAACGACCAGACGCCCGAGGCCATGGGCAAGTACATGACCGACGCGGGCCTGAACGACGTCTACATCATGGCGCCCAACTACGCCGCCGGCAAGGACATGCTCACCGGCTTCAAGCGTACCTTCAAGGGCCGCGTCGCCGACGAGGTCTACACTCGCCTCGGCCAGACCGACTACCAGGCGGAAATCTCGCAGCTGCGCGCGAAGGCGCCGAAAGCGGTGATGGTTTTTTACCCCGGCGGCATGGGCATCCAGTTCATGAAACAGTACTCGGAGGCCGGCCTGCGCGGCCAGATCCCGCTGTATTCGGTGTTCACGCTCGACGAGCTCTCGATCCCCGCGGTGAGGTATGCGGCGCTAGGTCAGTTCGAAACGCGCATCTGGAGCCCGGATCTCAAGACCCCCGCCAACGAGAAGTTCGTCCGCGACTACCAGAAGAAGTACGGCGGCAAGCTGCCCTCCTTCTACGGGGCGCAGAGCTACGACGGCATCATGCTCATCGACTCGGCAGTGCGCGCGGTCAAGGGCAATCTCGCCGACAAGAAGGGCATGATCGCTGCGATGCGCAAAGCGAACTTCAACTCGGTGCGCGGCAAATTCACCTACGGCCACAACCACTTCCCGATCGAGAATTTCTACCTTCTCAAGGCCGTCGCCGGCCCGACCCCGGGCTCGGATCCGGTGATGGAGGTCCAGAAGACCGTTTTCGCCAACTATAAGGATTCCTACGGCAAGGACTGCAAGATGAAGTGAGTAGCAGAGAGGACAAGAGCCTCGGCCTGACGGCCTTGGTCTGCTACGAACCGGGGCGCGCCGCGCCCCTTCTTTTTTGCCGATGAACCTCCTCCTCGTCGCCGAACAAGCGCTCAACGGGCTGCAGCTCGGGGTGATGCTGTTCCTGATGGCGGCGGGGCTGACGCTCGTCTTCGGCATCATGAACCTGGTCAATCTCGCGCACGGATCGTTCTACATGATCGGCGCGTATCTCGCGACGTACTTCACCCAGCTGACGGGATCGTACGTTCTCGGCGTCCTTCTGGGGCTCGCCGGGACGCTGGCGGTGGGCGTCGCCGTCGAGCTGCTTGCGCTGCGCACTCTGTATGAGCGCGAGCATCTCGACCAGGTGCTCGCGACCTTCGGCCTGATTCTGTTCTTCAACGAGCTCGCGGCGATACTGTGGGGCCGGGCTGCGCTGTATACGACGATCCCCGAGTACCTGTCGGGTCACGTCGACCTCCTTCCGGGGCTGCGCTATCCGCTGTACCGCCTGGTGATCATCGTGGTCGGGCTCGGCGTGGCGGGTCTGCTGTGGTTCGTGGTGGCGCGCACACGCTTGGGCATGCTGGTCCGCGCGGGCGCGTCGAACCGCGTCATGGTGGCGGCGCTCGGCGTTAACATCCGCCTGATGTATACGATCGTGTTCGGCTTCGGCGCCGCGCTCGCCGGGCTTGCGGGCCTGATGGCCGGGCCGATCTACGTAGTGCAGCCGGGCATGGGCGAGCTGATCCTCATCGAGGTCTTGGTCGTGATCGTGATCGGCGGCATCGGCTCGATCCGTGGCGCGCTCGCCGGCGCGCTCATCGTCGGCATGGTGGACACTTTCGGCCGCGTCTTCCTCAAGCCCGCGCTCGCAACCGTGCTCTCGCCCGCCGCCGCGCAGGCCGCCGGCCCCGCGCTCGCCTCGATGCTGATATACCTGCTGATGGCCGTAGTGCTCGCCCTCCGGCCGCGGGGCCTTTTCCCCGCGCGCCTGTGAATCCCCGCAAGCGCACCCTCGTGCTCGCCGCGGGGCTGCTGCTCCTCGCGGCGGTGCCACCGCTCGCTGCGATCTTCAACCAGCCCTTCTACCTCGATTTGTTCCGCCGCATCATGATCTTCGCCGTCGCGGCTGCAAGCCTGAACCTCATCCTCGGCTACGGCGGCATGATCTCCTTCGGCCACGCGGCCTACCTGGGCGTCGGCGGCTATGCCGTCGGGGTGCTCGCGCACTACGGGGTCTACGACGGCGCGCTGCAGTGGGGTCTCGCGATCGGCGCGTCGGCGCTGGTCGCGCTGGTAATCGGCGCGGTGTCACTGCGAACGAGCGGGGTCTACTTCATCATGATCACGCTCGCGTTCACGCAGATGCTCTACTACCTCGGCATCTCGATCGAGGAATTCGGCGGAGACGACGGCATGCCCCTGGCAGCGAAGAGCCGGTTCCCCGGGATAGACCTGGGCGACGCGAACACTTTCTACTACGTCGTCCTGGCGATCCTGGTGCTCGTCCTCGTCCTCGGGAATCGCCTCGTCGAATCGCGCTTCGGCATGGTGATCCGCGCCGCCAAGTCGAACGAGGCGCGCACCCGCGCGATCGGCTTCTCGCCGTATCCCTACCGGCTCGCGGCCTTCGTGATCGCGGGAGGGGTGTGCGGGCTTGCCGGTGCGCTGCTGGTAAACCATACGGCGTATCTGACGCCCGAGTTCATGAACTGGACGCGCTCGGGCGAGCTGATGTTCATGGTGATTCTCGGCGGCATGGGGAGCACGGCCGGCCCGGTGCTCGGCGCGTTCGCGCTGCTCCTGCTCGAGGACCTGCTCTCGGGGTGGACCGCGCACTGGCAGCTCTACCTCGGGCCGCTTCTCGTGCTCTCGGTGCTCTTCTTCCGGCGCGGCCTCGCCGGCGCGATTTTCGGCAAGAATGAATAGGAACATCCTCGAGGTCCACGGCCTCACCAAGACCTTCGGCGCGCTGCTCGCGAGCGATGGCGTGGAGCTCGAGGTGCGCGAAGGCGAGACGCACGCGATCATCGGACCGAACGGCGCCGGCAAGACGACCCTCATCGGCCAGCTCGCGGGCGAGCTGCGCCCCGACCGCGGCGAGGTGCGCTTCGCCGGCGAGGACGTCACCGCGCTACCGGCGCCCGCGCGCGCCCGCAAGGGCCTCGCGCGCTCCTTCCAGATCACCAGCATCTATCCCGGTTTCACGGCGCTCGAGAACGTGATGCTCGCCGTGCAGGCCCATGCTGGGCACAGCTTCCGCTTCTGGCGGAAGGCGCGGGGCGAGAGCGTGCTGTGCGCGCCCGCGGAAAGGCTGCTCGAGCAGGTGGGCCTCGGCGCGCGCGCCCGCGCTCAGGCGGGGAGCCTCGCGCACGGCGAGCAGCGCGCCCTGGAGATCGCGATGGTGCTCGCCGGCGACCCGCGTCTGCTTCTCCTCGATGAACCCGTCGCGGGGATGGGCGCCGAGGAGACGCAGCGCATGATCGCATTCCTGTCGACGCTGAAAGGGGGCAAGACCATCATCCTCGTCGAGCACGACATGGATGCCGTGTTTTCGCTCGCCGACCGCATCTCCGTGCTCGTCTACGGTCGCATCGTCGCCTCCGGCAGGCCGGCGGAGATCCGCGCGAACGCCGAGGTGCGGCGCGCCTACCTTGGCGAGGAGGCCGACGCGTGAGGCTCGAGGTCGAGGGGCTGGAGACCGCCTACGGCCGGAGCCAGGTGCTGTTCGGCGTGTCGTTCGTCGCGCGTGAGGGCGAGGTGGCGACGCTGCTCGGGCGCAACGGCATGGGAAAGACAACGACGGTGCGCTCGATCATGGGCATGGTGAGGTGCCGCGCCGGGACGATACGCTTCGGCGACCGGCCGCTGCACGGCCTGCCCTCGTACCGCGTGGCGCAGGCGGGCCTGGGCCTCGTCCCCGAGGGGCGGCAGGTGTTCCCCAACCTCACGGTGCGCGAGAACCTCGTCGCGACCGCGAGGCGCCCCTCGGGCCTGGAGCCGTGGACGCTCGAGCGGGTATTCGGCCTCTTCCCGCACCTCGCCGAGCGCAGCCGGCACCTCGGCAGCCAGCTTTCGGGAGGCGAGCAGCAGATGCTCGCGATCGGGCGCGCGCTGATGACGAACCCGCGTTTCCTGATCCTCGACGAGGCGACCGAGGGGCTCGCGCCGCTCGCCTGCGCGGGCATCTACCGCGCGATCGAGAGCCTCAAGGCGTCGGGCCTGTCGATCCTCATCATCGACAAGGACCTCAGGGCGCTGACGCGCATCGCCGACCGGCACTTCGTCATCGAGAAGGGGCGGATCACGTGGACCGGCACTTCGGCGGAACTCTCCGGCAACCGCGAGGTGCAGCACCGCTACCTGGGCGTGTGAGGCGCGCGCCGACGATCTCCTTGCCTTGACGGCGTGGCGCAAGTAATCTCGCCCGCGTGCTGTCGGTCAGGAACCTGTCGAAGTCCTTCACGGGTCCGCGCGCCAAGAGCGTGCTGCAGGACATCAGCTTCGAGCTCGGGGCCGGTGACTACATCGCCGTCATGGGGGAGTCGGGCATCGGGAAGTCCACGCTCCTCAACCTCGTCGCGGGGCTCGACCGCCCCGATTCCGGGCAGGTGCTGCTCGACGGCGTGGAGCTCAGCGCGCTCGGCGACGACGAGGCGACCCGGCTCCGCCGCAGGCACATGGGGTTCGTATTCCAGGCGTTCCACATATTGCCCTACCTGACGGTCGCGCAGAACGTCGCGCTGCCGCTCGCGCTGAACGGCGTCGGCGACGCGGCGATGCACGAGCGCGTCGCGTCGCTGCTCGAGGCGGTCAAGCTCGGCGAGCGCGGGCAGAGCCTGCCGCGCGAGCTCTCCGGCGGCGAGATGCAGCGCGTCGCGATCGCGCGCGCCCTGGTGCACAGGCCCCGGCTGGTGCTGGCCGACGAGCCGACGGGCAACCTCGATCCGGAGAGCGCGTCCGAGGTCCTGGGCCTGTTGCGCGCGTGCGTGAAGGGAGAGGGCGCGGCCGGGATACTCGTTACGCACTCGCTGGCGGCGGCGAAGACGGCGGACCGGACGCTCGTGCTGACCCAGGCTGGGCTGAGCGTCCGGGGGCGCGCAGGTGCCGCTCGTCAGGGCGACCGGCGGGGCGGCGTAAAGGACAGGCGGCGCTCTCCGCGTGCCTGAGAATATAATTGCGTTGGGTGAAGCCATGAACAAACCGATCGCAGCTCTGGCCTTGGCCGTTGCGCTGTCCGCGTGCGCGACGACCCATTCCGACGACGTGAAGATCTACGGCCCGGCCGAGCTCAGGCAGGGCCAGTACGAGGCGGTCGCGCGCATCTGGGTCGATTCCTGGCGCACGGCGGCTTGGGTGCCGACCTACTCGTCACGCGAGGACGGCATCGCGGCGCTGAAGGACAAGGCGGCCTCGCTCGACGCGAACGGCCTCACCAACGTCGCCTGCTACGGCGACGCCGGGCTGTTCGGCGGCTCGGACGCCTATACCTGCTACGGGAAAGCGATCAAGGTTCGCTGAAGCATCGGGCGACCGCCGCAGCGGACTCCGCGGCAATTGTAACCGGCCCACCGCGAGCGCCGGTGCCTGCTGATCGAACTCCCGTGGTCTAATCGGGTCTTTCACAGGAGGTCTCGATGAGCGGCCCGCCCCAGGTTAGGCGCGCGGACAAGCTGATGGCGGACTCGCGCGCGCGCGAGGTGCTCGAGCGCGGCTTCTGCGGGCGGCTCGCAACCGTGGGGGAGGATGGATGGCCGTACTGCGTTCCGCTGCTCTACGTCTGCATGGAGGACGAGATTTTCGTGCACAACACGCGCGCGCGGGGGCACCTTCGCGCGAACGTCGACCACGAGCCGCGCGTGTGCTTCGAGGTGGACGAGCCGGGCGAGGTCTTCCCCTACGGCCGCTTCGAGTGCGACTCGAGCGTGGCCTACGCGAGCGTGGTGGCGTTCGGCCGGATACGCGTGGTCGAGGAGCTAGCGGCGCGGCAACGTTTCTTTAACGCGCTGATGGCCAAATACGCGAAGGGAAAATGGAGCGAACGCCCCAAGGGTTTCTATCCGCGCATCGACCAGATCACACTCTACGCCATCGCGGTCGAACGTCTGAGCGGCAAGGAGACTCCGCTCCCCGCGGAGGCCCAGCGCTGGCCGGCGGCGGACAACACGAAATCGCCGAACGCCTCGATCTAGAGGAGAACTCAGGCCGGCGCCGCGGCGGTTTCCCTGAGGTAGACCGGAAGATCGGTCGTCGGCGGATGGGCGCCCGGCACCTGGTACATGAGGTCGGCGACGAAGCCGCGGTGGTAGGTGGTGTGGTTCACGACGTGCAGGAGGATCTCGCCGCGCGTCATCACCCCGCGGTTGCCGCCGACGAGAACGAAATGCACGGGCTGGGCGAGCGCCGCTTCGGACTGGGCGTCGAACCAGGCGACATACCAGTCGTCGATCGCCTGTTGCTTGCCCCGCAGCTCCCCGAGAGGAGGGTGCCCCGGGGTGTTGCGCGCCGTGAAGCCGTGGTCGCGCCCCTCGAGGTGCGCCTGCCAGATGAGGTCGATGACGTAGATGTGATTGAGCGTATGGACCATGTTCTTGAAGAGCGTTGGCCGGGGCTTGGTCGCCTCGCCCTCGGGCAGGGCCGCCACGGCGTCGAAAATCAGCTGGTCTGCCCAGCCGTTGTAGCGCGTCAGCATGCGCGCGGACTGCGGGGTGATCATGGATGGCCTCGTGTCGGTGGAAGCTGCCCGATTATGGCACCGGAGAGCCGCGATGACGGAGTTTGCTTCTTCTCGTGTAAGATGAAAGGTTTATAGGGAAAACCGGCACCGCTTCTTCAAGTCTGCGGGTGGGACCCATGTCAGCAGTCGTGTCTGTCGCGCATCGCTTCATGCCCTCGGCCGGGCAGGTTCAGGCCGTGTTGACGCACCGCGCCCTGCCGGCGGTGGCGGCGATCGCCGCGCTGCTGTGGCTGTGCTTTGCACTGGCGCAGGGCACCTGGCGCCTCCTGCAGCCAGCCTCTCCCGCGGTCGCGCGGAGCGAGATCGAGTCCGTGGACTTGAGCGTGCTGCCGCGCTCGCAGCTGTTCGGCCCCGCGCCCGCGAAAGGCGCCGAGGAAGCCAACCTCGCGCCGAGCAATCTCAACATTACGCTGACCGGCGTCGCGGTCCAGCCCGGGGGCGGGTGCGCCCTGCTGGTAGTGCAGGGACAGCCCGAGTCCGCCTACTGCGCGGGCGAGGAGCTGACGCCCGGCGTGCGCCTCGACACCGTGGAGAAGGACCGCATTGTGATTCTGCGTAACGGCGCGCGCGAAGCCGTGCCGCTCAAGGACATCGACAAGGTCGCCGGGTTGGTCGTGCAGCCTGCCCTTCACTCGCCCATCGTGCAGCCGGGCCCGAGCGGCGGGCAGCTGATCGACCGGAGGCAGCTCCAGCAGCAGCTCGGTAAGCCCGAGTTCCTGAGCCAGGCGCTCATCGTCCCCAATGCGGACGGGGGCTTCCTCGTGCGCCAGATTCAGCCGGGCAGCCTGTATGAGAAGCTGGGCCTGCGCCCGGGCGACGTCATCCGTAACGTCAACGGGCAGGCGCTCACCAGCATGGAGGACGTGATGCGGCTCTATCAGCAATTCGGCAGCGCGCAGCGCGTTCTGGTGGAGGTGCAGCGCCAGGGAAGGAACGAGACCCTCTACTACGACATGCGCTAGAGCGCAGCGCGGGGACTCCACGACTTTCATGACAGACAACCATTCGATCGCCGCGCGAGTCCTTGCTGGGGCGCTCGCGCTCGGCGCGCAGCTCGCCGCGGCGCAAGGACCGCAGGGACAGGACGTTCCGCCGGATGAGACCCAGCCGACCGAGCAGCCCGCGCTGCCGCAGGGAACGCCCCCTGGCGCCCAGACGATACCCGTGCCGCCCGCGCCGGGTCCACGCGCGGCTCCGCCGGGAGCGCGCGGGCAGGCGGGCGCCGGCGCCGCGCCGCGGCCGGGCGAGGTCCTGCTCAACTTCCAGCAGGCCGACCTGCAGGCCGTGGTCAAGGCCATGTCGCAGATGACCGGCCGCAACATGCTGATCGATCCGCGGGTTCGCGGCCAGGTGACGATCGTCTCGGCGCGCGCCATGCCGGTGGCGGCCGCGTATCAGGTGTTCCTCTCGGCGCTCAAGGCCCAGGGCTTCACCGCCGTCGAGGGTCCAAGCGACTCGGTGCGCATCGTTCCGGTGGCCGAGGCCAAGGCGGCGGCTCCGGTGAACGAGCAGCCCGGGCCCCCGCGAGGGGGCGAGCAGGTCGTGACCCAGGTCATCGTCGGGCAGCATGTCGCGGTGGCGCAGCTCCAGACGGTGCTGCGCCCGCTGATGTCCCCGACCAGCCAGCTGTCCGTATACGAGCCTGCGAACGCGCTCGTGATCACCGACTACGCCGACAATGTGCGCCGCCTCATGCGCATCGTCGAGAAGGTTGATCTGCCGACGAGCACCGACGTCACCGTGGTTCCGGTGCAGAACGCCTCGGCGGTCGATCTCGCGGAAATGGTGATCCGTCTGTCGGGCACCGGGGTGACGGTGCCCGGTGCCGTTCCCGGCGTGCCGCCCTCGCAGATCGCCGCGGGCGGCGACCGCTTCTCGGTGGTCGCGGACACGCGCACCAACAGCATCCTGGTGCGCTCCGACAACCCGGGTCGCATCGACCAGCTGCGCAGCCTGATCGCGAAGCTCGACGTGCCGGCGAGGGCGATGGGGAGCACGCGGGTGATCTACCTCAGGCACGCGGAGGCGACGAAGCTCGTGGAAGTGCTGCGCGGAATGCTGCAGGCAGTCGCCGCCGGGCAGCCCGGGGCGCCCTCGGCGTCTCCCGTCGCCGCGCGCCCCGGCGGGACGCCCGGCGCCGCTCCGTCGCTCATCCAGGCGGACGAAGCCACGAACTCGATCATCATCAACGCTTCGGATGCCGTCTACAACAATCTGCGCACGGTGATCGAGCAGCTCGACATCCGCCGCGCCCAGGTCTACGTCGAGGCGCTGATCGCCGAGATGAACGCGGACCGCACCGACGAACTTGGCTTCCAGTGGGCGGGCGTCACCGGGGTTGGCCAGTCCTCGGTCGGGGGATTCACGAATTTCCTCGGCGCCAATCCCAGCCTGGGCGCGGCGATCGCAAGCCCGGCCACCGCGGCGGCGGCTGCGAACGGACTGACCGTGGCCGTGCTCGGCAAGTCGATCACGCTGCCGAACGGGACGACGGTCCAGAGCCTGGGCGCGCTGGCGCGCGCGGTGACCTCGAACCAGCTAGGCAACATCCTGTCGACGCCCAACCTGCTCACGCTCGACAACTACCAGGCGAAGATCGTCGTCGGCCAGAACGTTCCTTTCGTGACCGGCAGCTTCACGACAACGGCCACCGTAGCGACCCCGGCGGCCGGGGCGGTCAACCCCTTCCAGACGATCGAGCGCAAGGACGTCGGGCTCACGCTGCGCATCAAGCCGCAGATCTCGGAAGGCTCGACGGTGCGCCTGGAGATCTACCAGGAAGTATCGGACATCGCTCCCTCCTTGCTCACGGGGGCGTCGGACCTCATCACGAACAAGCGCTCGATCGAGACCAAGGTTGTGGTAGACGACGGATCCACCGTCGTTCTCGGAGGCCTGATCCAGAACACGCTGAACGAGACCACGCAGGGGGTGCCCCTGCTGAGCGAGATCCCGATTCTCGGCGCGCTGTTCCGCTTCAAGAGCATGGAGAAGAAGCGAACCAACCTGATGATCTTCCTGCGGCCGGTGATCATCCGCGCGCCCGAGGACGCGTACCGCGTGACCATCGACCGCTACGAGTACCTGCGCGGCTACAGCCGCGGCGAGGGTCCGGAGCGCGAGGGCATCTACGACCGACTGGAGCCGGTGCCGCCTCCCCCGCCCGCGCCGCCCGCTCCTTCGGCGCTGCCGCAGCCTGTCCCCGCGCCCCAGCCAGCGCCGGGGAACCCGTAAGCATGGACATGTCCTCGAACGCCCTCTCGCCCGACGCGCGATGCGTCGAGCGGCTACCCTACGCTTTCGCGAAGCGCCACGGCGTGATCAGCGCGAGGCAGCTCGACGAAGGCATCGAGCTGTGGGTGCGGCCCGGGGTGAAGGCGAGCGTGCTCGCCGAAGTGCAGCGGGCGCTGGGCGGCCCGCTCGCGCTGCGCGAGCTCGCCAGGGAGGCCTTCGACGCCGCGCTCGCCCGCGCGTACGAGCGCGGCACCTCGCAGGCCGCCGACATCGTCACCGACCTCGATGCCAGCCCCGACCTCGCCGCGCTCGCCGAGAACCTCCCCAAGGTAGCCGACCTGCTCGAGAGCGAGGACGACGCGCCCATCGTGCGGCTGATCAACGCGCTGTTCTCCGAGGCCGTTCGCGAGAACGCCTCCGACATCCACATCGAGGCGTTCGACCGCAGGTCGGTGGTGCGCTTCCGCAGGGACGGGATGCTGCGCGACGTCCTCGAGCCCCCGCAGGCGGCGCACGGCGTGATCGTGTCGCGCATCAAGATCATGGCGCGCCTGGACATCGCCGAGAAGCGCCAGCCCCAGGACGGCCGCATCGCGTTGCGCCTCGCCGGGCGCTCAGTCGACGTGCGCGTCTCCATCCTGCCCACCGCGCACGGCGAGCGCGTGGTGCTGCGCCTGCTCGACAAGCAGGCGGGCAGGCTCGACCTCACCGGCCTGGGCATGTCGGACGCGACGCTCACCACCCTCAAGGACCTGGTGCGGCAGCCGCACGGCATCATCCTCGTGACCGGGCCTACCGGCTCGGGCAAGACCACCACCCTCTACGCCGCGCTCTCGCAGCTCGACGCGAAGCACACCAATATCGTCACGGTGGAGGACCCGATCGAGTACGACCTCGACGGGGTCGGGCAGACGCAGGTCAACCCGCGCATCGATCTCACGTTCGCGCGCGCGCTGCGCGCCATCCTGCGCCAGGACCCGGACGTGGTGATGATCGGCGAAATCCGTGACCTGGAGACCGCGCAGATCGCGGTCCAGGCGAGCCTGACCGGGCACCTCGTGCTCGCTACGCTGCACACCAACGACGCCGCGGGCGCGGTCGTGCGGCTGGTCGACATGGGGATCGAGCCCTTCCTGGTCGCCTCCAGCCTGCTCGGGGTGCTTGCGCAGCGCCTGGTGCGCCGGCTTTGCCCGGCGTGCCGCCGCCCCCACGAGGCCGACGCCGCCGAGCTCGCGCTGCTCGGTGCCGGCAACGGGAAGGACGAAGGCAGGAGCGCTGCGCACCTCCTCTACACCGCTCCCGGGTGTGAGGCGTGCGCGTTCACCGGCTACCAGGGCCGCAGCGGCATCTTCGAGCTGCTGCTGATCGACGACGAGTCGCGGCGGCTGATTCACGATCGCGCCGCGGAGACGGACCTGCGCGATCATGCGCGTGCGCGAGGCATGAAGGGCCTGCGCGAGGATGGAATACGCTGGGTGGGTTCGGGCGAGACCAGTCTTGAGGAAGTATTGCGCGTTAGTCGCGAATGAGTCGGGAATAAGGCGTGTCGGGCTTCGAGTACAGCGCGCTGGACGCGACCGGACGCGAGAAGCGCGGCGTCGTCGAGGCCGATACCGAGCGGCACGCGAGAGCCCTCCTGCGGGAGCGCGGCCTCGCGCCGCTCGCGGTCGAATCGATACGCGAGGCGGCGGGCGACGCCGGTCTGCGCGAGCGTCTCACCCGGCCCGGGATGTCACGGGCCGACTTGGCGCTGGTCACGCGCCAGTTCGCCACGCTGGAGCGTGCGGGGCTGACAATCGAGGAATGCCTGAACGTCCTGATCGAGCAGACCGAGTCAGCGGGCGCCCGCAGGCTGCTCGCGGCTGTGCGCGCGCGCGTCCTCGAAGGCCAGTCGCTGTCGCGCGGGCTGGCCGCGTTTCCTTCCGCCTTCCCGCAGATCTATCGCGCCATGATCGAAGCCGGCGAGCACTCGGGCAAGCTCGGGGACGTGCTCGAGCGGCTCGCCGACTTCACCGAGAACCGCGAAAACCTGCGCAACGCCATGCTGACAGCGTTCATCTATCCGGCACTGCTCACCGTGGTCGCGCTCCTCGTGGTCAGTGGCCTCCTGGTATACGTCGTTCCGCAAGTGACGCGAGTTTTCTCCAACCTCGGCCAGGCGCTTCCCCTTGCGACGCGCATCCTCATCGCGGTCAGCGATTTTGCGCGAGCGAGCGGCCTGCTGACCCTGGCGGCGCTGGTCGCCGCATTCATCGTCTTTCGACTGCTCCTTCGCGATGAAGGACGCAGGGCTGGCTGGCACCGGTTCCTGCTGCGCCTGCCCTTGGTGGGGCGGCTGATCCGCGGCGTGAACGCGGCACGCTTTGCCGACACCCTCGGGATCCTCACGGCCGCGGGCGTGCCGCTGCTCGGCTCATTGCAATCCGCCGCCGCGGTGCTCACCAACCTGCCGATGCGCGCGGCCGTAGACGAGGCGGTCAGGCGCGTGCGCGAGGGAGCCGCCCTCTCGTCCTCGCTTGGTGCGGCAAGGCTATTCCCGCCCCTGGTGATCCACCTGATCGCCAGCGGCGAGGCCACGGGCCGCCTCGATACCATGCTCGCCAGGGCGGCAGAGGCCCAGTCGCGCGAACTGGAGAACTGGGTCAAGAGGCTGACGGCCCTGCTCGAGCCCGCGCTCATCATCCTCATGGGGATGATCGTGATGTTCGTGGTCGTCGCCATTCTGCTGCCGATCTTCAATATGAACACGCTGGTACGATAAGGGCCTGCGACCCTCTGGAGCCGCCATGCAAGGATCCGCCATCCGCCGCCTACGCGGCTTTACCCTGATCGAAATTCTCGTCGTCATCACCATTCTGGGCATCATGGCCGCGTTGATCGTGCCGCGAATCATGGACCGGCCCGATCAGGCGCGGGCGACGGCGGCGCGCGCCGACGTGAACGCGATCATCGGCGCGCTGAAGCTCTATAAGCTTGACAACAGCACGTACCCGAGCAACGAGCAGGGCCTGCTCGCGCTGGTCAAGAAGCCCGACCGAGGAGACATCCCGCGCAACTGGAAGCCCGGTGGCTACCTGGAGAAGCTTCCGCAGGACCCCTGGGGCCACGACTACCAGTACCTCAACCCCGGTATCCGCGGCGAGATTGACGTGTTTTCCTTCGGGTCGGACGGCCAGCCGGGAGGCGAAGGTTACGCGGCTGACATCGGGTCCTGGCAATGACGCGACCGTACCCTGCGCCGGCGCGCGCGCGCGGCTTCACGCTGATCGAGCTGCTCGTGGTGGTGATGATCATCGGGATCATCGTCGCGCTCGCCGGCGTGCAGCTGATGCGCAGCCCCGGCGAAGCCGTGCGCGACGAAAGCGAGCGCCTCGCGCTGCTCCTCCGATCGGCGCGTGAGGAGGCGATTATGCAGGGGCGCGTTTTCGCCTTCGGCGCCGGACGCGACTCGTATCGCTTTCTGCGCCTGGAGCGCGACGGCAAGCTGAAGATTACGAAGGACGACGAGATTCTGTACCCGCGCCAGTTGCCGCGCGGCGTTGCGATCGAGTCGCTCCAGGTCGAAGGCGTCGTTCCCGGGGACGGCAGCCAGCCGCAAGGCGTGGTGCTCCTGCCCAGCGGCGACTTGCCCTCGTTCCGCATTCTCCTGGCGGGCAGCGGCGCGCGCTGGACGGTGGTGGGCAATCCCGACGGCACCATACGCTCGGAGGCAGGCTCGTGAGCCGGAGCACCGCCGCCGGCTTCACGCTGATCGAGATCCTGGTCGCGCTCGCAGTGCTCGCGATCGCGCTTACCGCCACTGCAGCGAGCCTCGGCTCGGCGATCGACACAACCGGGGCGCTGCGCGAACGGATGCTTGCGCGCTGGGTCGCCGAGGATAGGCTCGCCGAGATCGAGCTGAAGAACGAGTGGCCCGCGCTCGATACCAAGGAGGGCGACGCGACAATGGGAGGGCGCAAGCTCCATTGGATCCAGGAGACCGGCGTGACCCCGGTCGCGAAGCTGCGCCGCGTCGTAATGAGCGTAGTCCTCCCGGGAGGAAAGGTCCCGCTCGTCACGCTCACGGGATTCGTCGAGCAGACCAATGCCTCGGTGATCAGCTCCACCGTGTCGCAGACGGGCGACCTGTCGCAGATGGGGAACACGCCCCCGCCGCAGGGGGATGTCGCAAGATGAGAATTCCGGCGCGACCCGCGCGCGGCTTTACGCTGATCGAGCTGCTCGTCGCGCTTCTCGTCTTCGGCGTATTCTCCGCGCTCGCCTACGCGGGCATCGGCAGGCTGCTCGACGGTCGCGCCCGGCTGGACGAGCAGCAGCGTGTCTGGCAGCAGCTGGCGCAGGTGTTCCTGCGCATCTCGGACGACGTCGCACACGCCAGGCCGCGTGCGGTGCGCGACGAGGCCGGCGTTGCCCTGCTTCCCGCATTCGTGGGGCGGCCCTACGATTCCCGCGCTCTCGCCGAGCCCAGCCTTGAGCTCACCCGCGGGGGAGAGCTGAAGTACGGGGTTACGGCGGAATCGGATCTGCGCCGCGTCGCCTGGCGCCTCAAGGACGGGAAGCTATACCGCATTACGTGGCCGGTGCTCGACCGCGCCCCGACGACCAAGCCGCTGGAGGCGCCCCTGATCGGCGATGTCGAGAGCTTCGAGGTACGCTTCGCCGACAACACCGGGAACAGCGTGAACACCTGGCCCGCAGGTGGCGTGAATCCCAATACGCCGCCGCCTGCGATCCAGGTCACGCTCGCCGTCAAGGGCGTCGGCAGTTTCAAGCGCCTGTTCCTGGTGAACCGATGAAGATCCGGGCCCAGCGCGGCGTTGCACTCATTACCGCGGTGATGATCGTGGCGATCGCCGCGGCCGTGGCGGCGAAGATAGCGTTCGCCCACCAGATCTGGTTCAGGCAGATGGAGAACGTCGGCGAGCGCGACGCGACCGACCTGATTCGCCGCGGGGCGCTGCACTGGGCGAGCGTGGCGCTGCTCGAGGACGCCGCGCAGAACTCGACCGACCACCTCGGCGAAGCCTGGGCGCAGGGGCTGCCGACCCTGCCCGTCGACGGCGGAGCGATCCACGTCGCGGTCGAAGACGCCCAGGGGCGCTTCAACCTGAACAACCTGGTGATGAACAACCAGGTGAGCGGGCCGGATCTCGCGATCTTCCAGAGGTTGCTCGTCCTGCTCAAGCTCGACCCGCTGCTTTCGAACGCGGTCGTCGACTGGATGGACCCGGACGGCAACGTGACCTCGCCGGGCGGGGCGGAGGATGTCGACTATCTCACGCTCAAGACGCCGTACCGCGCGCCCAACCAGCCGATGACGAGCGTCGACGAGTTGCGCATGATCCACGGGTTCGACGAGAAGACCGTCCAGACGCTGCTGCCCTACGTTACCGTCCTGCCGCCGGGCGTGCGCACGACGATCAACGTGAACACCGCCTCGGCGCCGATCCTCGCCGCGCTCGCCGGCCAGGACCTCGCGTGGGCGGACCGGATCGCGGAGAACCGCACCTCCAAGCCGATGAGCAACGTGACCGACCTGACCCAGCAGCTCCCCGCCGGAGCGCAGCTTCCGACCGGCATGGCGAGCGTCAAGACCGATTTCTTCCTCATCACCCTCGACACCTCGATCGGACGCCACCAGCGCCGCACGCTCGCCCTGATGCAGCGCGCGGGCAACGCCACGAACTGGATCTGGTTCAAGCCCGAGCCCCTGATCGACGCGGTGTCGGCGCAATCGGCGAGTGGAAGCGATGAAAGTGCGCCGCCTAAGTAGCCTGCGCTGGAAGGCGCCGAGCTTGGGCGGCCTGCGCTGGCTGGACATGGCCGGGCCCCTGCGCGCCAGGGGCGGGGACCGGCTCGAGCTGTGGCTTCCGTCCGACTGGCCCGCGCAGGACTCCGAGCTGCGCTGGCGCCGCACCGAGGCGGGCGGGGCGGTGCTGCAAGGCAGCCAGCGCGGACTCGAGGGGCTCGCCTCGGCCGACGAGATCCTCGTGTGGACGCCGGCCGCGGAAACGCTGCTGCTGCGCGCGCGCCTGCCGACCCGCTCGCCCGCCAAAATCGCGCAGGCGCTGCCGTTCGCGCTCGAGGACCAGCTGGTCGACGCACCCGAGAAGCTGCACTTCGCCTTCGCGCAGGAGCCCGACGGGTCGCTCGCGGTAGCGGTGACGCGGCGCGAGCGCATGGAAGGCTGGCTCGCGGCGCTCGCCGCTGCCGGCCTCGCCCCGGCGCGGCTCGCCCCCGTGACGCTGTCGCTGCCGCTCGCCGAGCGCGCCTGGACGCTCGCGTTCTGCGACGGCGAGATGGTGCTGCGCTGCGGCCTGCACGCGGGGCTCGGCGGGCCGCGCGAGCCCCAGCCTCCGGGCTGGCTCCATACGGCGCTCGCGGAAGCGCGCGCCGAAGCCAGAGCGCCGGAGCGCATCCTGGTCGTCGAACCGCCGGGGGAATTCGACGTCGGCGCCTGGCGCACGGCGCTGGGGCTGCCGCTCGAAGCGCTCTCCGCGGGGCAGGCCGCGGTCCCGGCCGCGCCGCTTGACCTGCTCCAGCAGCGCTACGCGCAGCGCGGCGGGCGCAAGGCGGCGCTGCGGCGCGCGTATCTGCCGGCGGCGGGGCTGCTGGCAGCCTGGCTGGTGCTTACGCTCCTGCTCGACGCGGTCGACTGGGCGCGCACCGCGTACCGCGTGCGCGCCGCGGACGAGCAGATGCGCGCGCAGCTCATGAGGAGCTTTCCCGACACCCGCGTGATCGTCGATCCGGCGGAGCAGATGCGCCGCGGCCTCGAGGATCTCGGCGCGAAGAGCGGCGCTGCTTCTCCCGGGGACATGCTCTACCTCCTCGCGCGCGCCGCGCCCGCGTTCGAGCGCCAGGCGCGGCTGCGCGTGCAGGCCATCGAGTACGGAGACAAGACGCTGACTGTCCGCATGGCGGCGACGCTGGCGGACGCGGAGAACATGGCGCGGGCGCTGCGCTCCCGCTCGCTCGATGTCACGGTCACCCGCGCGGGCGGCGAGGCGCGGCTGCAGCTGCGGGCTGCGAAGGGAGGGGCGACGTGAAATCCCTGGATCCCGCCTGGATCGAGCCTCTCAAGCGGCAGCTGGAGCCATGGAAGAGCCGGTGGAACGCGCTCGGGGCGCGCGAGCGCCGGGCCCTGTCCGCGCTCGCGGCGTTTCTCGCGGTGGTGCTCTTCTACCTCCTGATCTGGCTGCCCGTCGAGGGAGGCCTCGCGCGGTCGAAGGCGCGCCTCGCGCTGGTCCAGTCGCAACTCGCACAGGTTCAGTCTCAGGCGGTGCTGGTCGAGAGCCTGCGCGGCGCCCCGCGCGGCGAGCCTCCGGCGGACGCGGGTTCCGCTTTCCAGGAGGCGGCGGCGCGCAACGGCCTGCGCGACGCGGTGAAGCGCGTCGACGCGGACGGCCCGCGCGTGCGCGTGCAGATCGAAGCCGCTCCGTTTCCCGCGCTGATGTCGCTGCTGGTCGAGCTGCAGCAGCAGGGCTTGCGCGCCGAGACCGCGACCTTCGAAAGAAATCCCAAGCTGGGAACCGTGAACGCGAGCCTGCTCCTGCAGGGGCAGGGTGCATGACCGAGGAGCTGCGAAGAACCCTCGTCCGCTTCGCCGTTCTCGGGGTTGCGGCGTACCTCGTTTTTCTCGCCGCGACCCTGCCCGCGGCCTGGCTCGGCTATGCGCTGGAGCGCGCGAGCGGGGGCGCGGTGGCGATCGGCGATGCGAAGGGCACCCTGTGGAGGGGCCGGGGCGCCCTCGCGGTGCGCTCGGGCGGGAGCTATCGCGGCATCGCCGACATCGAGTGGCGCTGCAACCCGGTTTTGCTGTTCTCCGGGCGCCTCAGCATGGCGCTGACCGGCGACGCCCCGGGCGCAAGCCTGCGGGGAACGCTGAGCCTGGGCTTCGGCAGCGTGCGCCTCGAGAAGGTAGACGCGAGCATGCCGGCGGCGCTTGTCGAGCCGGCCGTCCCCGTGGCGGCCCTGGTGAAGCCCGAGGGAAGCGTGCGCGTCGTCACCGACTCGCTCGAGATCGCGCCCGCAGGCGTGCGCGGCTCGGCCAGCGTGGAATGGGTCGGGGCGGGCATGAGCGGCATCGCGCGCATCGGCGACTACCGGCTGCAGATAAACGGCAGGGGCGACCGCGCCGACCTGCGGCTCGCGACGCTGCGCGGGGACTTGCGCGTGAACGGCACCGGCGAGTGGAAGGCCGCGCAGCCGCGCGAGGTGCAGATGAGCGGCGAGGCCCAGATCTCTCCGGGGCGCAAGGACCTGGAGCCGCTGCTCACCCTGGTTGCGGGGCCGGGCACGGGCGACTCGCGGCGGTTCGGCTGGGTGATGACGTTGTAGCCCCCGCACAAGCAAGTCGGGAAAACACGACATCCATTTATCGGGAAGGCTTGCCGTCACCTGACAGAGGGCGACGCCGCGGGAGTTTTCCGCTTCCGGCGCCTGTCTCTCGCTTGTGGCGCGGGGTGCATCGGGTACACTGCCGGCCACGAGATCGACCTCTCACCGGGAGTGCGTTACGCGACACGGGCTGCTTGTCCCTGTCATCCTGCTCGGAGCCTGCATCGGCGGCTGCAATTCCAGCGAGCAGGTCTCGTACAGGACCGCGGCTGCTCCGGCGCCGCCGGTTCCGACCTTCACCGTCGGCGGAACCGTGACCGGGCTCGCGGGAACCGGGCTCGTCCTGTTCAACTCCGGCAGCATCCTGCCGGTCGCGGCCAACGGGAGCTTCGCCTTCGCGACACCGCTCGCCGCCGGCGCCTCCTACAACGTCCTCGTGTTCTCACAGCCGGTAGGGCTGGTCCAGACATGCTCGGTAACGAACGGCAGCGGCACGGTATCGGCCAACGTCACGACGGTGAGCGTCGCGTGCGTGACCGGCTTCTCGGTGGGCGCTGCCTCCGATCCGCTCGCCGCCCAGCAGTGGCATCTGAAGAACACCGGCCAGACGGCTTTCGCCGACGTCGGCGGGACTGCCGGGATGGACATCGATGTCGACCCGGCGTTCGCCCAGGGATTCTCGGGCAGCGGCATCCCCGTCGCGGTCGTCGACACCGGGCTGGAGATCGCGCACGAGGACCTGGCCGCCAACGTGATCCCCGGCGGCTCGTTCAACTTCAACAACGGCTCGACCGACCCGACCAACACGGTCGACACTACCGGCGATCACGGCACCAGCGTCGCGGGCCTCATCGCGATGGCGCGAAACGTCGTGGGCGGGCTCGGCGTCGCGCCGAACGCGAAGCTCAAGGGCTTCAACTTTCTTTCCATGACGGCGCAGACCGAGCAGGCCTTCCTGAACTCGCTCGGGGCCTCAGCCGCCAATCCCAGCAGCCAGAACGTATTCATCTTCAACCAGAGCTTTGGCATCGACACCAACACGCCTGAGCTGGTCGATCCCACCGAAGAGAGCCAGTACCTCTCCGGCGTCACCTCGCTTCGCGGCGCGAAGGGCGCGCTGTACGTCAAGGCGGCCGGCAACGGGTTCCTGGCCGTGGGCGCGATCGACTGCACGGGCACGGGGTTGAGCTGCGAGAACGCGAACTTCGACCCGGCCAACACGCTCCCCTACCAGATCGTCGTGGGCGCGGTGAACGCCGGCGGAATCAAGGCGAGCTACTCCACGGCCGGGTCTGCGATCTGGGTCAGCGCGCCGGGCGGAGAGTTCGGCGAGAACGCGTCGGTTTCGGGCGCGACGGGCGTGCTGGTTCAGCCCGCGATGGTGACGACGGACCAGTCCGGGTGCGCCAGGGGATTGTCGCGGACCGGCGTGAACACCAGCGTGTTCAACAACGGCGGAGCCCCTAACACGTCGTGCAACTACACCAACCGCATGAACGGGACCTCGTCGGCGACGCCGGTGACCGTCGGCGTCATCGCGCTGATGCTCGAGGCGAATCCCGCGCTCGGCTGGCGCGACGTCAAGCACATATTGGCGTCCACCGCGCGCCAGATCGACCCGGCACGGGCCCCGGTGACGCTTACCCTCGCGAAGACGGTGCCTTCCACGAACAACCCCTACGTGGCCGAGCCCGGCTGGATCACGAACGCCGCGGGCTTCAGGTTCCACGACTGGTACGGCCTGGGCATGGTCGACGCGGGCGCGGCGGTGAACATGGCGAAGAGCTACACGCTCGGCCAGCTCGGGACCTTCACCAGCACGGGCTTCATCGCGAGCGCCGCGCTGAATCTGTCGATCCCGGACCAGAGCGCAACCGGCGCGAGCAGCACGCTCTCCGTGCCCGCCGCCCCGGTGCATGCCGTCGAGGCGGTGCAGCTCCGGGTGAACATCACGCACCCGGCGGTCGGCGAGCTCGGCATCGAGCTGATCTCGCCTTCGGGGACACGCAGCGTCCTGAAGAACATTCTCGACGGGTACGCCGACTCGGCCGACCTGGCGAACCAGGTCTTTCTCAGCAACGCGTTCTACGGAGAAAATCCCGCCGGCACCTGGACGATCAAGGTCGTGGACGGATTCGATTTCGACACGAGCAACGGCATGCTGGTCAACTGGGCGATCAGGATCTATGGGCACTGAACGCAACATCCGGCTCGCCACGCTCGCCCTCGCGCTCTTCGCGCCCGCATGCATCGCGCAGACCTACCCGGCGCCGCAGGGGAAGGCGGCGAGCGGCCGCGCCGCGATGCTCGCGTCCCTGCAGCGCGGCAGGGAGATCGACGTCCGCGGGGTGCAGTACCGGCATCTGCCCGAGGTGCTCGCGGTCGAGCGCGAGAGCGGAGCCGCTCCTCCCGGCGAGATCCTCGAGAGCAAGGGCAGGCTGGTCCTGTATCGCGCGGGGGCCGCGGGCGCACCGGCCGTCCGGCGCGCCGCGGGGAAGGCGGTGTACCCCGCCGTCCTCAACACGCGCACGGGCGCGCTGGGCGTGCTCACCGGAAACCTGATCGTGAAGCCGAAGAACATGGCGGACGCAGCTGCGATCGCGGGCAGCCACGGCCTGGACGAGATACAGGCCTATCCGCAGCTGCAGACGGTGATCTACAGCGCGAAGCCCGGCGTCGACATCGCCGATGTCTCGGCCGCGCTGCAGGCTGATCCGCGGGTCGCGAGCGCCTATCCGGAGATCATCGAGCACGTCCGCGTGCCGAAGTAGCCGCCCGCGGCCGGGGCTATGCGGCCGAGCCCGTGGGGGATACCATCGCGTTCGAAGCCCATGTCTAAGCTCGCAGTCGTCCAGTGCGCCCCGGTGTTCCTCGACCGGGCGCGAACGCTCGAAAAGGCGGTCGCTTTTGTCCGCGAGGCCGCCAGGGGCGGAGCGCGCCTGGTCGTCTTTCCCGAGGCGTTCGTTCCGGGGTACCCGGCCTGGATGTGGAGGCTGCGCCCGGGCGAGGACATGAGGCTCACCGAGAAGCTGCATTCGCAGCTGCGCGCGAACTCGATCGATCTGAGGGGCGACGACTTGGCGCCGCTGCGCGACGCGGCGAGGGAGGAGAAGGTCGCCGTTGTGTGCGGCCTTCACGAGCGCGACGCCGAATTGGGCGGTGGCACGCTCTACAACACTGTCGTCGTCATCGGCGAAGACGGAACGCTCCTCAACCGGCACCGCAAGCTCATGCCGACCAGCCCCGAGCGCATGGTCTGGGGCATGGGGGACGCGTCGGGCCTGAAGGCGGTCGATACGCCCTGCGGTCGGGTCGGCACACTGATCTGCTGGGAGAGCTACATGCCTCTCGCACGCTATGCGCTCTATGCGCAAGGGGTGGACGTCTACGTCGCGCCGACCTACGACAGCGGCGAGCGCTGGATCGCGACGATGCAGCACATCGCGCGTGAGGGCGGCTGCTGGGTCGCGGGCGGCGGCTGCGCCTTCCGCGGGAAAGATGTCCCCGATTCCGCTCCGGGCAAAGCCGAGCTCTATCCCAAGCCCGACGAGTGGGTCAATCCGGGCGACTCGGTCATCGTCGCGCCGGGCGGCAAGATCGTCGCGGGGCCGCTGCACGAGGAGTTCGGAATCCTCTACGCGGACATCGACCTCGAGCGCGTCGGCATGGCGCGGCGCAGCCTCGACGTGATCGGGCACTATTCGCGGCCTGACGTGTTCCGGCTCCACGTGGACACCAAGCCGCGCCCGCCCGTCGATTTCACCAGCTTCGAATCCGGATGAGCTCCCCCGTCTATCACGAAGGCATGCGTGCGCTGCAGGACCGCTTCGACACGCGGCGCCTCGCGGACAGGCTCGACGAGAAGCTCGGCCGGACCGAGTTCACCGGCGAGGACCGCGAGTTCATCGAGAGCCGCCGGTTCTTCTTTCTCGCGACGGCCGACGCCCAGGGGCGGCCCGACTGCTCCTACAAGGGCGGCGAGCCCGGCTTCGTCCGCGTCACGGGCGCGAACGAGCTGGCGTTCCCGAGCTACGACGGCAACGGCATGTTCCGCAGCCTGGGCAACGTGCTCGCGAACTCCGCCGTCGCGCTGCTCTTCATCGACTTCGAGAAGCCGAACCGGCTTAGAGTGAACGGAACGGCCTCGGTCGACGACGCCGACCCGCTGCTCGCGGCCTTCGAGGGCGCGCAGCTGGTCGTGCGCGTGCGCACGACGCTCGTTTTTCCCAACTGCCCGCGCTATATACACCGCATGGCCATGGTCGAGGCGTCGCCCTACGCGCCGCGCCCCGGCCACACGCCGCCGGTGCCGAAATGGAAGCGCTTCGAGGCGTTCTGCGACGTGCTGCCGCGGGACGATCCGGCGCGGCGGGACCGCAGCTAGCCGATCCGGAACAGGCCGCGCTCGGCGCGGTGCATCCTCTCGAAGCCGGTCTCGGTCACCAGGATCAGCTCTCCGACCTGCACGCCGGCCTTCTGGTCCGGCGTGATCACGTTCGGCTGCACCACGCAGGTCATTCCCGCCTCGAGCGTCATGTCGGGCAGCGGCCCCGCCGGCCGGCTCCTCGAGCCGAGCACCGGCGGAAAGTATCCGCCGCCGAAGCCATGCATCAGGTC
>Ga0335085_10001719_pt1 | contig 44366 bp, 29 predicted proteins | sample Lox_Sample_45_FD_206712 | JGI IMG/M metagenome (GOLD analysis project Ga0335085, IMG submission 206712) | Soil microbial communities from Loxahatchee National Wildlife Refuge, Florida, United States - Lox_Sample_4.5 | ecosystem: Environmental > Terrestrial > Soil > Wetlands | place: USA... | reverse complement strand
ATTTGAGGCAGGATTAGGGACAGGTAAGTGCAAGCAGATCACAGCGTAAGAGAAACATGGTGCGGGCGGAGGGAGTCGAACCCTCACAGGCCTTTTGAGCCCTGCGGATTTTAAGTCCGCTGCGTCTTGTTGTAAATAACTGATAGGAATATACATAAGAGGCTTCACATCTAAGACTGTGTAAGCAACTGTGCAAGCCCTCGGGTACGCCGGTCGCCGTCCCTTGACCCGCTGATCCGACGAGTCGCGGTGTTTTTCCGCGACCGATCCGCGACTCCGCCACGTCCCGAAGAGCCGCGTAGCTGATTTCTTGCTGACCGAGCGAGTGAATTTTCATTCATGGCGTCGGACATGCACGCTTAGCCGCGATACCCAGGTCACCCAGGTGGGCAGCTCGGCTTGTGGGCTTTCAATTGTTCGACGTTTTCGTGGAACTGGGCTTTTATTGTGCGGTCGGCTTGGAGTCGCCAACCGCGATGTTGGCCTGGGAGCCGCCTCTGCGGGCGCTGGCGACGCGACTCGCCACTTTCTCAATGATTTCCTGTTCTCGAGAGTACTGGCTATGGGCCAGTCGTGGATCGGAGAAATGCGCGAGCACGCTCGCTTTCAAGTCATCGATCGTCGCTATACCCAAACCGGAATGGAGGGCGCTTCCGATCGACGCTGTGAGTTCTTTGGTGATGTCGTTCATGCGTTCTTCCAGTTCCGGGCTGATGGATTCCAGTTGCTGGACCTCCGGCGGTAGACGGGAAATCCCTAGGAATTTGCTCTTGTCCGCTCCAACAGCTGCGCTCCGCATCACGCGGCCTGCAATGAGTGCACCGGGCACTTCGAGGAACCAACGGGAGACTCTGGACCGTAATGTAGAGACGGCGCGCGGAAGGACATGCGCCGCGAGAATCAGACATTCTGGAATGACTGCCAGTGCGCAGACGCAGATGAGCCACAACCTCACAGGTAGAAACAAAAGGGATAGTGCGTTGCGCTGTCGAATCAGGTTCGGAAGTCCTCTCAGGGTCAGAACCGGCCACGTATTCGTGAATGTGTACTGGCTATACGGACGAGATGGGGCAACGGCATGAGTGCCCGGCGCAGCGCGCGCCATGAACTGTTCAAACAGCTTTCTTGGCTGCCGCATGGTGCTATCGGTCCGTATCAATCCGCCGACAGCTTCATCACACGCAAAAGCATAAGCATAAGGACGGCCGCTACCATACAGCGATGTTCGTTTGTGAGGTTCGGTAGGGTTCTTTATGAATAACCTCCCCGCTTCCACAAAGGTAACGAGCCCAACGGAGATCGTATACGCGAGCTTCACCCACCACCATGCTCCGGTCGGGTGGAAGAGGAACGCCACGGCGAGGGCCAACAAATACACCGCCATCGGAGTCCAGCGCGTGAGGATCTCCGTGTTCCATCCCTCAGTAAAATTCAGAATCGGCGTGCCCAGGAAAATTACAGCTCCCAGGTTTCTTGGATCCCGGGGTAGTCTTCTGAGGGCGTGAAGAACCACGTTGCCTCCGTGCGAATGCGCGATAAGGTGGTAGCGAATTCCGCCTCTTTCGAACCATCGAAGCGTATCTTCCAAAGCGTCCCCGGCAATTCGGCGTTCGGATTCTCGATTGGCTCCCGTCCAGGCAAAGACCGGTGGTCGATCAGTAAGTCGGAGTCCCACGTCTGCCCAGCATCTCGCTTTGGAGCCACACTTCTCGAGCGCCTCGTCCAATCTGGAACAGAAATCACTGCCGGGCTGCCACCATTGCTGTGATTTGGACGAGGCATTCCCGAACGTACCGTGCACCAAAAGGACGGTTTCAGCCATATTTTCCGAGTTTGTTGGCTCCCGCATACGCTGTTAAGTACCTGAGAACAATTCTCGTCAAGAGGCTTTATCGTGTCTGGAGGGATATAGCGTGGGCCCCCGGGCACGTAGAGTCGAACCGCTTAGCATGGTTGAATTGAGAGACCAGACATCGGTCAGCGCGTGCGCATCCCGAGTGTCGCATGATAGACATGACCAAGGCCAGAATCTGTCACAGGAGTCATCTCGCCCTCTACGAGGCGCAGTCCGTCCGCGGTAACTGGTCGCGTCAGCACCTCAAGTGGTCCAGACGACGCCAGCTGTTCTAGATGTGTTGTCAAGGAAAGGCTAATAAAGGCTTTTGATCGCATGTCCGTGCCAGCTATGGCCCCTACGTACACCGTCTCGCATCGCTCGGCGGGAGGCACGATTGATGAAGGGGGGATAGTGGCGCCTGTGAGTTCGCCTTTTCGTATCTGATCTCCTGTGCCCACAACAACCGGAAGAACGCAGAAGTAACCAACGACCTCTTCATTCCTGTACGCTGGCGCAGTTGTTACTCTACGAAGTATCCAAAAAATGTTTGGGTTGATTCTCCACCACTCTTGCATCAACTGAAGGCTAGATACTTCATTGCCAAACAGACGAACCGCCAACTCGTTAATAAACGGCAGCTCCTCGATCCGAGCCGGTCGACATTCATGCTTTCGTTTTGGTTTCTCGCCGTGCAAGATGGCGCGCTGTATGCACGATCTAACAAACCGAAATCCGTCGTCAGTCTTGCTCTTTGGCTTAACAATCTCTGTATGACTTCCCCCGATTGTGGTGCGTTGATTAGCGCCCAGTCCTATTCCCGCGCTCAGTCGGTCAACCCAATAGTCATCAGCGGCGATCAACGCCCAACAGGGGATGTGGTGTTTTTCCTCTAGAGGATAGGAAAGCCCGCAGTGGATATGATCTCGGAAGACGGTTTCGATATCTGCAAGATACCGATTATGGGCCTTCAGAACGCGCGCATCCTTCGACAACAATGACAGCAGGCCTGGAAGCTTAGTCGAGCCAAGTTGGGGCGATGCCATTAAAAAGATGCCACTGATCTTTTGAATCGTGTCCGCTTGCTCGCCGGTCACGAGATGAACGACAGAGCCTTTGCAAAGAATGCCGCCCATACTATGCCCTAACAGGATGAAGCTCTGATACTGATCGAGGCTGCCAATCAGATCGCCGAGCGCAGCAGCTTCATTCGGGAGACTGGTGGAGCGCCAGAATTTTACTCGGCGGAAAAACGTTCTATAGGAATACATCCCTACGTCCACGGTAGGGAACTCTTCGAAAATAAGTCTCGGAAAATCACCCCACGTAGCGCGTTTTCCATATCGAGATCCGCCCAGACCGTGCACAAAAATGGCTAGGTGCGTCGCCGCGGACGGGCTGGTCCTCTGGTGAATTACCAAGCGTTCGTTTCCAATCGACCTGAGGTTTTCGGGCTCTGCAAAAATAGATTGAAGTAGTGGCAGCATAGTAGTTGACCTTGGGTTCCCAGAACCGACAGTTCCTAGTCGGAACGCCCAACTTCGGTCTTACCATTCGCTTTCCTGCTCAAGCGGCAACTGCTGAGGCGTGGTCACCGGCTCTACCAAGACTAATTAACCGGGAGATCAAGGCCGACGCGATAAAACGCATCCTTCTCATGTCCCGAATTGTACCCGACATTAGTGTCAAGATCGTCGCGAATCTCTCAGCTGATGGCCCTGTGATGAGTACTCACCCTTTCAGTTAAAGATATCGGTATTTATTTAGCAGGATTCGACTTCGCAGCTTGGACAAGGATGCATGGCTTCTACTTCGGCTCCGAAGGAATATGTGCGTAGCGCCGCTGACATTTCCGCCGGATTGACATATGCTCAGCGAAGGCAGATTTGTGCTTGGGGAGGAATGATTATGAGCAAAACTGCAGTTACTCCGAACATGATGAGTCAGCCTGAACCGGTTTCGGCTTTGCTGAATGACGAAATTCAATCTTTTATCAACCAATGTGCTGCGCGCCACCGATTCAATTCGCGGTGGGATACGGCCCTCAACGTCTTTGGCATCGTTGTATCTATCGGCATAGTAGTTGCCGGTGTTTTCAACCAAGGGGCGGTGTCTGCGATCCTCGGCGGAATCGTGGCCGGAACTGTTGCTGCTCAAAGGGCGTTCCCATTCGCCCAACGAACGTTGTTTTACCGCAACCTGTTGGGTTTGGTCGAAAACTTGAAAACTGACACCACTCAGGGCTTAGTCTCGACGAAGGATGCCGTTGCGCTCCTCAAGTCGCTGCGACTGGATTTCGCGCAGCAGTTGCCAAGAGGGACGACTTTCAAACCAGAACCAGGAGAGGTTGTTGCCGGCCAAAACAAGACCACTCCTTAAACCAGCTCTGTGTTGTGTGATTGCCGGTTCTGACTTTCCCGGCCGTGTCGAATCTCCCCGTGTGGATAGTTACGAAGGTGAACGCCGTCACCGAATGAGTTGAGTCGACGCCCCAGTGATGTGCACCCACACGTTAAGCTTTTATTTGTCCGGAGGCTCATATGCGAGCATTGAGAATGTTCGGCAGGTGGTGGAGACGAGCGCTTCGCTTCGCTGGTCCGCTGGTATTTCTCGTGGCCATCCTTGCGTTGGCTTCTCGGACTTTGGGGCCAAGAGGAGTTGGATTACCGCCATCTCAGATAGTAATGCAGGTTCTGGGCTGGACACTCCCGCTACTTTCGTCTTCGCTGGCCCTTGGATTTGTTGTGATGGCGACTATCCAGTCATTCAAGCCTCAGCTGAGAGCCGCTTTCCACGAAACTGAGATTAGACGCTGGCTTCGAGGTGAATCAGTTGACGAGTTCCTTCATGTGGTCAGTCCTGAAGCGGGCGACGCGCTACTTGAACTCCCAATTGAACAGCTCGCCGCGCAAATCCAGGCTGCCTCGGACGCGGCGTTGGGAATCAAATCGGAGCGTTCGCTTCGGTTTCTGGAATTGTGTCTTGGCCGAGCGAACCGCGAAGCGTGGCGATTCACCGACGAGCCCGGGGATCGGAGCGTGGGTTATGTTATTCAAAGAAGACTCGACGATTTGCAGATTCAAGTGCGGTCCCGCTGGCGCCGACTGCTTCGGATCCTATCGCTTATTGTGGGCGTTTTCCTAACGTCATTCGGGGCGGGTATTTTTGGGCTCTGGAGACAAAATCTAATTGGTACCGCATTCCTGGTACTCGTATCATCCCTTCTGGCCGGCTTCTTTGCCTCTGCGGCCCGGGATGTGGTGGCAGCCATCGAACGCCTCAGGAGTTGAATCAAGGCTCCGTCGGCGTTCAGGGCTAAGGGCGGCTTACATGATCGGAGAACTTCGCATCGACAGGGATAGACATGGTTCCCCGACTGTATTCACGGAACCAGGCCAGGAGCCAGATTGGCGCCGTCCTGTATGTCTCTTGCTTCACGGGTACAACGTGAGCCCGCCGGCAGCCAATAGCGCGTACATGCGTTTGTTTGACACAATTCGCTGTCAGACAGGTCTACCGCCGTTTCTTCAGTCACGAAGTTGGCTGGTCTGCTGGCCGGCGTACGCAAGCTGGGGCTTAGCACGAGGCAAGACCATTTTTTCGCCGCTTACGTACTCTTTACAGATTCCGTCCGCCGTAGAAGCGGCTCAGGCTCTGAAGCGTTACATTGACCGAGTAAACTCGGACCGACCTGAGATAACATTGCTCGCACACTCTCTCGGATGCAGGGTTGCGCTTGAACTTCTGGACAGCTATGCAATGACGTCAAGAACGGCAGCACCACAATTCCCGGTTGTAGTATTGATGGCCGCAGCGATTCCCACATACTTCTTCGACGACCTCGTGCGACTTTGGAGGGGAGCGCTTTTGCCCCGTCAGACAATGGTATTCTTCTCGGCGCGGGACCCGGTATTGACAGGGCCATTTCGAGTAGGACAGACCATCGCGCGGGAAGGAGTGTTCCCGAAAGCGGTGGGTGCGACAGGAAGGCCCTTGTTAGGTTTTTGGACGCACGTTGTCCCAACGCGCAATCGTCACTCCGGGTATTTTAGTGACCCGACGACGGCCGCGCATATAGCCCAGTCATTCGGCCAAGCGGCGCCTAAATACCTACCCAGTCTCGACGAAACGTTCGCGAAACTCCAGCAGCCACGAACCCTTCCGGAACTGGTATTAGATTCAAGGTCACCTTTGTAAACGTTTCACAATATGAGTTTGAACCTGTGATGCGCGATTGAGAACACATCGATGCGGATCAACCATGGGGGATCCGGTCGAAGGTGACCGCGATTTCGCTCTGAAGCTGAACGCCATTCCATTGTGAAGCCGAACAGCATTCCGGTCTGAAGCTGAACACCGATTCCGGTGGCAAGCGGAACGGTCGCTGCCTGCTACCGCACTGGCGTTCGGCTTTGGAGCGAAATGTTTTCCACCGGCGAACACCAGGATGTGCAGCAGCGCTGGACAATCTCCCGCGATTGAAACTCCATAAATAAAAGGAGAACAGGGTGCCGGCCAAGAGAAAGTCCATGCAGAAAGCGAAGGAGGTCCTGTCGGTTGCGGGTTGAGCCTGACTGTTAAGTCAATCCTTCCGTTTGAGGCGTAGGCAAGATTGAAGTTATGGTAGCCTTGAGCCTGCCCACCATCCAGGTTCTCTGAAACGCCAATCCAGAGTCCTGGCAAGGCTTCTGGAGACGAGATGTCTTGTGTGCCTGTGAGCGTTACGTTCGAGCTCGATACGCCGGACCAGTTGCGACGCGTCGTCCTGACCCTGACAAGCGAAAAGAGGAGTGACGAATCCGAGATGTGGACCATCGATTTCGCGCTGTGGGAGAGGGGAGATAATCAGTCAGACTTTCAAGTCGTTGACAAGGTTTCAGTGGAACTTGGTCCGGAGGATTTCGAGGGGGCGCGAACGATCGCACGAGAGGGGCTCTGCACCGGCCAACGGGCGCAGTCTCTCGTCGCGGCCGATACGCTTAAGGCTTTCCATTACGGCTCAGCGACTTCCGATGACGTGCGCGATGACGTGGTGGAGATCGTTCGCGCCGAATAGCCAATCGCGCTATTCTTGTATCCATGCGCGAATTCCAGCCTCGGGCCAAGGAAAAGTGGGCGCTATTACGCCGATCCGACGCATCCAATACCGGCCTCGCTATGTTCGTTCACGGTTTTCGCGGCAACTATTTGCGCACATGGGGCGCGCTTTCGGAGTATCTGGAGCAGCATGCGGATGCAGACCCGGATTTGGGCGGATGGGACTACGTTTTTATCGGGTATGACACCGGCGATGTGAAAACATATCTCGACATCTCCGCGCTGATCTGTGGCGCGTGGAGGCGTGCCGCCGCCGGCGATCCTCCTTACCATCAGAGATACGATCGCTTAGCCCTTTTCGGCCACTCGCTGGGAACGCTTGGAATCCGACAGGCTCTCTGCGCCAACTCCACTCACAGCGCCGACATGTTGCAAAGGCTTCACAGCGTGACTCTCTTCGGCTCGCCTCTCAATGGTAGCCCGCTCGCGCCCTTCGGCTCCCTCTTCTACCCGATCGGCGATGCGCTTAAGCCGGAAAGCCCGCAACTGCGTATGCTTAAGGCCTGGTGCGAGAGTTCCTTATCATTCCTCAGATGGCCCAAGATTCGCGTCGTACTCGGCCAGGGTGATTGGGTGGTCGGACAGCAGTTTGCCGAACTGGTGCAATGGCCTGGAGACCTTCAGCCCACCGACCAGACAGTGCTCAATCACTCAGATCTGGTGAAGCCTGAGAACTGGCAGAACTCCTGCGTCATGGATTATGTACGGGGTGCCCTGCGATGACAGACGAACAGCGCGCCAGACTTGAGGACATTCAAACCGGGCCGTGGCGCAAGAAGTCGGAGGTTGCCAGACAGCGCTTGCCGACGCTTTCGACTGCCGAGTTGGAGCGCTACCTCCGGTCTCATTATGGCGATGAAATCAAGGATAAGGCCGAACTCGATTTTCGGCAGTCGTTCGACCAAGCACTCGAAGAAATTCAGCTGCTGGAACTAGCTGTCGCGTGCGGTTTCCTTCCCATGGATGTCGTCCGCCCGGTCATCGAACCCGACTTTGCTACGCTACTTTCCTCGAAGGCGGCCCGTGCCTATGTCAAGCTCTACGATTTTGTTCTGGTACGTTACCTCGCCTGCCGCCTCTCGATCGAGCTAGACATCGGCACAGTGCAGCCGCCTCCAATTAATTCCCGGGCCGAAATCCGCTACGCGGTCTTTCTTGCCACGCACTATGAATTCATCACCAGCCCCCGAATCGAGTTATTCACGATGTATATCGACGATTTCTACTTCGGTGAGCGTCCAATCGACGCCGGATTTCTCAAGCGATGGATCGGGGGGGACCAGCCTTCAAATCTTGTACCTGATGAGCAGCAGGTGGTTGGCAACGGCTATCTCGGCTTCATACAGTTCACCGAGACTCTCGGCGATTTCTTTCTTCAATTACATGGCCCAGAACGCCCCTACTTCGGTCTAGCCTATGGTTACTGGCTCAGTCACTATTTCGGACTCCGGCGCCCGCGCGGCCGGTACGAACAACTCGGCGTTAGCTTCGAAGACGTCCGATTCGCACCCTCCTTCCTTGCGCTCGGTTTAAACTCTGATGGCGCGCAGGCCGAACACGAGCGTTTTTACGAGCGCCTAAATACGCTCAAAGCTGTCTGGGACGAAACGCGCGAACTGATCGAGTCTCTCGACGGTATTAATTCCGGTACGAAAAACCCATAAGCGATATGGCCCCGTTTCGCCCTGCTCTGAGATCCTGTGCTGGCGACATCACTCTGCCGTGGTTAATCCTGCCTCGCCTTGCTTCAGGATCGGGATGATCTGCTCTTCACTGTGTCGCGTGCCCTTCATTACGGTTCTCCTCTCCTGGGTTGGGGAGAACTCACATTCTAGACGGTCCAGTTTTCGGGGATCGGGTCACCCTCACGAGCCTTTTAAGTCCGCTGCGTCTGCCAGTAAGTTATTGTTGCTGAGCAGGTTAAAACATCGCTTTTGGGAAAATGTGTAATTGACTGTGTAATTACTGAATGATTTCAGAAATTCTATTTCTTTTTCTTCTTCTTGTTTTGCTTACGACTTGTGTTTGGCTTGCTTTGAGATTCTCCGATCGGCTTCGCGTCGTCCGTGCGTCTGAGATGATCTCGAATCTTGCTCGTTAGGTTCCTAATTATGTTTTCGACCTGCTTCGGTTTCAGTCCGATCGATGGGAGGGCTGCAATCGATTTCGCGCTGAGTCCGTCGCTGTAGTGAAGCCAAAAGATTGTTCGTTGTTTTTCACGATCGTCCGCGGATGTAACATCCGCTAAGAGCTTGTCAATCTGCTCGAGCGTCACATTCTTGTCAAGGATAGAAAGATGATCCGCTTCCACATCTACGTCCTCGATTCCCTCGAGTTGTGCGCCTCTCTTTCTGGTAGTCATGCTCCTGAAGTGATCATGGGTAACGTTCGTTGCAATCGTTTTTATGTACCCGAGTACCTGATCTGGATGCTCTCGGGCGAACACGCGTAGCAAACGGCCTTCATTGGCAAAAAGCTTAAGAAGAGTTTCCTGAACCAAATCCTCAATCACAGATTTGGTGGGGTCACCCCATCGGCGTGCGGTGCGCACCACCGAAAGGGTGATCGAACGATTAAATCGGTTGACGAACTCTTCCCAGGCGAACTCGTTTTTCGCTTCAAAACAGGCCTCAAGCAAATCCTCTGTCGAGAAGCTCGCATATGACCCCTTCCATCCATCGAGCTGCTTCTTCACTGTCCCAGAAGACGGATCTTCGATCTGTTCTAAAATTGAGAGGCCCAATTCAGCATGTTCGATGGCCTTCTTGCGGTCGCCAAGGTTTTCCAGCGCGACGCCGATGTTTGCGAGCGCGCCACCTTCACCTCGGCGATCACCTATCTCGCGCGCGATGTGCAATTGCCGTTCGTAATACTCGATGGCGCGCCGGAATTCGCCTAGCTTGGAGAACACTATACCTAAGCCGGCCAAAGCGTTTACTTCGCCTTGGCGATTGCCGATTTCGCGGTCAATCGCTAACTTTTTTTCGTAGTATTCCAAGGCTCGGTTATGCTCACCAAGGCTGGTATATGCAGTGCCGAGGTTGCCCAGCGCATAGGTCTCACCTCGAAGGTTTCTGATTTCACGATCAATGACTAAGGCCTGCTCGTTGTACTCGATGGAGCGCCGATGATTGCCGAGAGCGTTGTATGCAAAACCCAAATTGCCAAGGGCACCAGCCTCGCCGACGCGATCAGCAGTCTTGCGGTAAATTATCAAGGCGTTTTCGTTGTATTCGACGGCCCGATCGTACTCCCCTAGCGAGGCGTATGCTACGCCTAGGCTAGCAAGATGGCGGCCCTCGGCGTGCGGGTCTCTTAGTTGACGAGCAGCAGCCAGCGCAGCCTCGCGCCAGAGAATTTGTTCACGCGGATGCTGTCGGAGGAATAGAACTTCAGCGCCCCAATCAGGATAACTGCTGCACAATTCAGCAGTGGCACGGTTAGTCGCCAGATTGGCCGCTGCCCACATTTGGCCGCCTTCGATGTTCCTGCGCTCGATATCAAAAAGTGCGAGCGCCTGTGCTACTGCATCGCCACCCTTCAGATAGAGATCCTCAGCTCTAGCGAGGATTGCACCGTAGTATGTGGAATAGCGGATAGCGGCGCGACTTAATTCCTGTGCTGACAATGCTTGGCGCGCAAAATCACGTATGAGATCTTGGAGGCGGTAACGTCTTGTGGCGTCATTCCATTCGAGTATCGAGTACCGCACGAGGCGGCTTAGTGTTTCTGTGGCAGTATCTAGCTCTGCCTCCCAGACAGCTGTGGCAGCTGGTGCATCAAACGTGTCAAGGAAAACGGAAAGTGCGCGCCAGCGCTCTTGCGTTCCATCATCGAGTAGGTTGTAGGTCAGAGCGATGGAAGCGTCCACCCTGTATTCGCCGGTCAAGAACCCGAGCCTCTGCTTTTCATCTGTAAGCCTATGGAGGAATTGGGTCGGTGTGAGGTCGGTGCGCTCGGCGATTGCGGTCGCAGCAAGACGTAGAGCTTCAGGGAGGTAGCCGCACAACCTCGCAATCGTTTCTGCCTCTCCGCCAATCCGAGGCGCTATCCGAAGCAGAAGCCCAGTGGCGTCTTCAGGAGGAAGTGTGTCGAGATTCTTCTGATACAGGCCAGGCAGCATCAACTGGGTACGGGACGTTAGCAGCAACACACATCGTTCAGGAGGGATCAGAGATTGGACCTGCGTACCGTCCCTGGCGTTATCCATTAAGAGCACGGCTCGCTTGTCGTCGAGGACGGAACGAAATAGTGCGTAAAGCTCGGCTTCTTTGTCAGGCAGCCTAGTTTCGGGATGGAAAGCCCGAATGACATGAGCCAGGCCTTCGGCGGTTGTAAGCGGTTTTTCCGTGGTCCCTTTCAGGTCTAAGTAGATTTGCGCGTCCGGGAAGTTGGGAGTCAATTCGACTGCTAGCTTGATTGCAAGGGCTGTCTTCCCTACTCCTCCTTGTCCTGTTAGAGCGGCAATGCGGATGCCGTCTTTTTCGATAGCACCCCGGAGATCACGGAGTTCGGCTTCGCGCCCTGTGAAGTCCGCGGGCGGTGTTGGAAGCTGGAAACGATTTGCGATCGCAAGCGAAGTGAACTCGCCTTCCGAACTTGGCACCAACTCCTTCGATCTCAGGGCCTCAAGCAATGCTCGTAGACCCGATTCGTAGCCGTTTCGGAAGTCAATGATATTAAACTGAGCCAATCCTAAATGATGAACATTTTCTGTCACTAGCGCTAAAATTCGAATGGCCGGGTGATGTGCGCGTGCAAGACGCATCTCGCCGCGCAGCCAATTCGAAGTAACCTTATTGGACAGCAACACAGCGAACACCCCGCTATTCTGGATCGCTGCTGCAATGCTTTCGACGACCTGCTCACCGGCTTGCAACTGCTTCAAACTTAACCAAGGAAGAAAACCAGCTTCCTTAAGGTCATGGGCAAGAGTAGACGCAATCGATTCATCCTGCAGGTCGTAGCTGATATAAACATGTGCGTTTCTGTTTTCGATCGTGTTTGCGAAATGCCTAGAAAACTGAATTAGCCAGCTTCGCTGAGATTCTGATAATGCATGTGGTTTTGCCAATTCAACATTGATTACACCTAACAACGACGAGCCGTCGGAAGACAGGAGCGGCACAGCAAATTCAGCTGCCGTGCTTGGTACCGCAGCTATGTAGTCGGGTTCACGGTCGACATCTGGAACCCAAACAACGGTTCTTGTTCTTGCAGCGCGGCCGATAATGCCGGCCCAGTTGGCAGCCGACGCGCCATACCTATAGCGCTTCTTGTTCGGTTCGATTTCCTCAGCGACCACAATCAATTTCTCATCGTGAAGCAAGAGCAGTTGGTTCCAGTCGGAGTTGGCAAAGGCTTGAATGACACGGAGATAATATTGGAAAACTGCAGTCTGGTCCGGCGCCAGTTTAATGATTTCGTCTCCCAACTCCGCCGGCCCTTTGTTCATTGCTTCGAGCGCTTTTTCCTGATTGAGGCCAATGGAAATCAAAACGTTCAAAAGGCGCTGGTTCACATACTCTTTGATAGGCTGGAGAACTTGTTCTCCGACCGGCTGCCAGACTTCAATGACAGATGCTCTTTCCGTGACGAACGCGATCGAATGCCCAAGTGAGGGATGAAAAGCTACTCCAGAGTGGAAGCGCTGTGCACTCTTTATAGGCAACACCGAAATCTGGGAGCGATCTCGAATATTCCAAATTCGAACCGTGTCATCCCATGAGATCGAAGCTAGAAAGGCTCCGTCGGCGGAGAAGCACAAATCTGTTACCGCTCCAGTGTGCCCGAGTAATCTCACGACTTCAGAACCTGCTTGATTCCAGATTATGATCGTGCCGTTTGCACCAGCAGAAGCAAGAGTCGCACCATCAGGGGACCACGCAACGCCATAGACTTGGCCTTCGTGTCCAGTCAGACCAGTCTGGGCATCCGGCTCGTTGCTCCGATCGGGGCTGAATCGACCGACGAGGCCATCGTTCGAGGCGGAAGCTATCAGAGATCCGTCTGGCGACCAAGCGACTGTGTGGACCGCTCCTTGGTGGCGGAGAATCTTAGTTTGTAGTATTCCAGCAATCGGGCTCCAAATTATCAGGGCCCCGCTGTTCGTTCCACATACGAGGGATTTGCCATCAGGTGACCATCCCAGACCAAGAACACCATCCTCGCCGCATTCGAGAATGCGAATGAGTCTTCCGGTGTCCCGTGACCAGATCCGGACCGTACCGTCGCGTGAACCGCTTGCTAGCATCGTTGAATCGGGTGACCAACTTACCGCGTAAACGACATCGGTGTGCGCACTCAAGTTTTGAACTTGAACACCAGATTCGGCGTCCCTTATGCGGATAACTCCGTCATAACCTCCGGACGCGAGCAGAGCCGCGTCCGCGGACCAAGCAATTCTGCGCAGGTTACCAGGTTGATCCAAGAAATGGCGCACCTTTTGCAAAATCCAACTCCGTGACCATATGCCTAGCTTTTTGAGAAGGCTCCGCTCGATTTCGACAAAAGCCTGAGCATCGGTGGGCAAACTGTATGTACCCTGCCCATCGAGCACGAACGCGCGGAAGCTCGCAATAGAGCAGCCGATTTGTCGCTCTATGAAATCTTTCAACTTGGCCTGAACGTGGGCACGAACATCGAGGATTCGTCCAACTGGCAAGGCGCTACGAAGAAGGCTTCCGATCTCTTCGGGGAAGCTGTACACCACCATATCGGGATCCATTCTAGGATCGGCAGGTGTCAAGCGTTCAAGAAGTCCGCTGGCCATGACTTCCGCGAGATGCTCAACCCTTGGTGACGGAGACAGTTGCTGCTGGACGATCCGCATGACGGGCAACGTCAACGGGACAGCCGCTAAGTAGCAAGCGAGCCGGAAAGCTTCTTTTGATGCAAAGGTCCGGAAGTGCTCGATGCGGGCAATCGAATCGATAGACTTCGGATCGGGCACACCGACTTCGCCTTCAGAACCTGGCGTTTCGCGTGCAAAAACCACCGCTGGAGTGCTGCGAACGCCCATAGCCATACAGGCTTCCGCCCATCGTACGATTGATTGCGGTTCAAAGGAAAGGATAGGTATGGCAGTGAGATTGTCATTGGGTGAGCGGTGTTCCCAGCGCTTGCGTTCGATATCGAACTTTGAATTCACAGCTCCTGGGAGCTTCGCTCGAACATAACGACTTGGTCCCCCCAGGTTCGTATGTGGCCACAAGCTCTCCGAGAAGAGTTGCACGATCGCGACTGGTGCACGACGTGACCATGTGCTTAGCACTCTAGCCATTTCATCGCGATTCCAGAAGGCCGCGACACCGTTGGTAGCGACTAAGACGAGCGTTCTGCCCCGAGAATCCCCCAGATTGGATGGTGCTATCTTCCGACCTCCCAGTGATTCCAGATGGATCTCGGGCTCGCCTGACAACCGCCATCGTTTTACTTGGCCAAAGGCTCCGTGGCGCGCAAGAAGCAGCTCGAACTCTTCGATCGTTTTCCGCCAAACGTCCATCGATCCTGAGCCATCAACAACAAGAGCAACATCGAACCAGCGTTCCAGAACAGGCTTGAGTACGGGGCGGACGAAACCGAAATGGGCGATGGACTCAGCGGTCGCCTCCTCATCGACTGCCAAACGATGGAAGGCTGGGAGCCGCCGACTGAAAGGCCGAAAAGCACGAGCGATATCAAGTTCGCCAGGAAGAGCGCTAGCTGCGGGTACGTTGATCGGGCTCGCACGTCGTCCTAATGAACTTGAGCCATAAGATCCTGGAAAGATCCATCCCGGTGGCGGTTGTTCTGCTCCTCTTTGGGTGATGGAAGGCTTATCCGGTTTCAATGGTGGTAGTTGTGATCCCGGAGCAGGCAGGTTGGTGGAATCCGGACCTGGAGCGACAAGTTCAGCAACTGCTCGTCGCTCCCGTGTTAGAGGAGTAGGTTGGAACTGCGCAAACCAGAGTGCATCTGCAATCGATTCCGCCTCTGCAGACAGACCGATTCGCGAAAATGCCTCTGTCAATTTCGCAAATAAATTCTCCGTAGACAATCAATTCTATCGTGTCGCGTCCGGCCCACTGATTGGCTTGTATAGCTTCTCAATCAGCTGCTTCTTTTCGTTTTCGCTAAACTCGGTGCCTGTTCTGAAGATTAGATACACAGCGTTGAGGAGTTGGTCGGTGGCTAGTTCTTTGCTATTTCGATCTTCCAAGAATTGGGCTATCAATTGTTCCGCCTTTGTTTTCGTCGGCTCATCGAAATGACTACGCACAATGTCAGCGAGCATCGTTGGGTCCGGCTCTTCGATCGAGATTCGGATACAGCGCCGCACGAAGGCTGGCGCAAACTCACGTTCGCGGTTCGATGTCATCACCACGAAGGGAAAATGTGTGCAGCGGACATAGCCTTTAACGATTGATGTTTCTTCTTGACGTCTCCACGTCCGGACAGGAATCGACTGATCCTTGCGAGCTACGTTTGCGCGCGCTAGTTCTGGTATTGAAAACTCGCCTTCCTCGAAGATGTTCAGGAGGTCATTTGGTAGGTCGAGGTCGCTCTTGTCGATCTCGTCAATGAGTAAGGCCCGCGGCCAGTCAGTAGGCAATAGAGCTGTGCCCAATGGACCGAGCTCGACGAACTTACCAATATCCGTATCGTCCTTCTCTTTTCCGGACCGTTTTTGCTCGTCTAGGCGACCCAGGGCATCATACAGATAAAGCCCGTCCCTGAGAGTCGACTTTGAGGTTATTGACCAGCGCAAGACTGGACCTAGTCTCAGCTCCCGAGCCACCGCGCGAATGAGTGAACTCTTTCCATTACCTGGCTTGCCTGTGACCAGAAGTGGACGCCGCAGATAAAGAGCGGTATTTACGGCCTCGATCATAGGCGGCGAGGCCCTAAAGGTACGAGCAAGCGCGTAATCAAGATCGGCGTCTACACCGACCGAATCCTTTGGAGGTATGAGCTTAGCATTCCTTCCAAAGGGCCGCCAGGGCGGGGCCTCAGGCAGACGTGCCAGATCATTATGAGGTTCGAGGCTGCCAGTAAAAATCTTCCAGTCAGGTATGTTTTCGGCCATCTCGATCAGCCTCTCTGGACTACATCCGAAAACTTGAGATCATATGGGTTACGCTTTGGGTCATCCCAGAGCAAGGCAACGTCAACGAGTGGATTGGTGTGCTCTGTCCGACTTTGAAACATCACCCTTGGTATCTCATCAAACAAGTACCGCTCCGCTAGCCTTTGGGTCGAGCGTTCAGCGGCTATCAAATCAACTGTCGAACAACGAGGCCAACAAGCATACGGGACACCCCCGTTGCAAATATATGCGACAAGATGATCAAGATCTTCGCCGTCTGAAGGATACGGAATTCCAATCAATTCGCCGCATTGGCCAGCGTCGAACCTTTGACAGAACTCATCGCAACTCAAGCCTTTCGTGATCCATGAAACGCGACCAGTGGCACCAAGTCGGGCGCGAATAGTCTCTCCGGCTCTTTTCCAGCGACCTGTTTGGTACGACGGATCTCGAGGGCGGGCTTCCATACGATCTCTCCATCGCAATGTAATCGGGTAAATCTTCTCCGGATCGATGAGGGTGCCACGATTATTCCAAGCAAGTCTCCCTCGCTCTAAATGAAGCAGCCTCTCTGGTGCCAAGAGCTCAAGGCATAGCTTGCCGCCGGCTTCGGATAGGGCTTCGTTGAGGAGTGTTGCGATGTCAGATCCGAGGTCACCCTCTGCATCGAGATGTTCCAGTTCGCGGGGAGCGCTGCCATGTGCCGACCACATCCAAGATCGGGTGACTCGAAAAGTCTCGTCGCGTTTGCCAATTTCCAAGAGAAGATATCGCGTTTCTTCATCTTCTGCTCGAAGACGCTCGCTCACCTTATTCGCAATGCTTTTCCATTCTGTGTTTCTCTCGATCACATTCCGGAGTGCTTCGCAATTTGGATTTCCTTCCCGCTCCCGAGTAACCCGAACCAAGAATTCGACCAAGGGATCTGATATTGGAAGATCGATCAACTGATTGAGTATCTCCTCCAGGGATGTCGGGTCCCAGTCCTCGGAGCGCATAGGCAGTGCGGCCTTAAAAAGGACCAGTGCACGAGCCAGAGGGATTTTGATAGGAACCAACAGAGGCCAGAGTGTTCGCATGGTTTCGACTGACTGCGACGCTCGGCTGAACGCGAAGGACGCGTCGCTATTTGATTCAATTCCAGTCACCTCGTCGGCGAGCGCTAGGATCTTTCCCTGTTCGATTACCCCCGCAATAAGTCTCATCAAATCAAGCCGAACATCCTCTGCAGATTCCATCGGGCGATTAAGAGGTTTCTTTGTCTGAATGGAGCCGTAAAGACGATCTCGTCCGATGCGCTCTCTAAGGCTCCGACAATCTGCGGCGAGTTCAGTCAAAATGCGCAGTTGATTTATGGGAAAGCCAGCGCGCGACGACAGCATGTAGATATCCGCAAGCGTTGGTAGTGCCCCGCGGGCGTACCTCTTATCGCCATCGGAGTATTCTAGCCAAGCCGGCTGTTGCTCGACTGATCGCTCTACGACGAGCCTCTCGAACATATCCTCTATTTCGTTTCGCAACCAGCGCGTGTTCGGGGGCCATTGACCACTCGGCACTCTTCGGAGCAATTCCAAAACTCGCGGTCCGAAAGCATTCTTCGTGGCATATTCTCCGCTCGAAGCCGCAAAGTAGAACGTTTGCTCGATACCGGATCGTGGAGCTCCCGCGTTTAACCCACCCGGCGGCAGGTCGGAACTGGACTGGAGCTCCTCGAAGAATTGCGCACATGTGTCGATAAACGCAATCTGACGACGGAAAGAACCTGCTTGGTCTGAGCGCAACAGCCGGACAAGTTGGTCAACATCGAGATTACTCTTAAGATGCAGTGTCGCATCGCCCAAAATGAGTCGGCGACCTCCATCCCGAGCTACAAATCCGTGCCCAATCCAGTAAATTAGAAGCAGCTCCCCATGAGGCCAGTTGGCTCCAATACTCGCAATGAAACTGTTGATCGATTCTGCGGTTGCGCTCTGAATTTGCTTCGCCTCGATGCCGAGACTTTTGAACAACTTGATTTCCGATCCGGTTTGGAACACCTGAATATTGTGGGCGGGGACACCCCGATCCTTGATCAGCCACTCTGCGAATGCCGCGGCTTGGGCGCCAACTCCTTGAAGCTTCCAGCTATCTCCAAGATTCGCATACGACTCCACCGCCACCACCATGGCGTATGTGTGCTCGGTCACGCCCACGAAAAGAATCCTCCGATTTCCGTCCATACCTCTCTCTGATCCCAATATGCCCCGTGGGACTCGGGAAAGGAAAGTCGACTGTGCACCATGAAATCCTTCACGGAATCTCGACCAAAGACTCCTTCACCAATGTAGCTAAGAAAGTCATTAGGATCCCATATGTTTAGCCACCTTTTAGGAAAATGTGTAGGCAATGCCGCGTGAGATCGAAGACTGACAAGTGCGTCGATCTCATACAAAAATGGGGCCTGAGAACCAACAGTAACTATACCTTTCACCCGATCCGACAGATTCTCTTGAATAAGAAGGTCCACCGTAGCGATTCCACCGAGACTGTGCGCAATAACAATCAGATCGTTTGTCCTTTCGCGAATCCGATCGCCAATGAACCGACGAATGGCTTCTCCGTGAGCTTGATAAAGAACTATGTCTCCGGCACAAGGAAAGGCTGCATCGGTCAGTGCACGACGAGAGCGGCGCGCCTTATAGGTTGCGAAGCTCGCTCCGATGCTTTTTGCAATGCCAATTAAGGGCCTCGTGATCCAGTCGAAAGGCGCTAGAGCCTGCCCCCCCAGATGAGGTATCAAGAGATCGACCAGATCCGCTCGTGTGGTACCGGAGATTGGTGAATGTCCATCCTCAACAGCGATGTCGATCAAAGTGGCCACGAGCGCGCGAGCTAACGCCCGCGATAGCTCGCGAGGATCCCGATTTACAGAGGCTAGAATTTGGGGGAACTCTGGGTTGTTCGCGAGTTCTGCATGCGAAGTTTTCCAGTAATTGTCCAAGCCCTTTTCTCGCAAAAGCCCAACTATCTCGTCGCAAGGATGCAGTTGTTCAAAAAGACTGAATGAGATTCTGCCGAGTGACTTTTCACCGGGTCCAAGCTCCCGTCTCGGGGCCGGCACACTCTGGAGAATACGGAGTTCAAATAATGGATCCTCGCTAAGCATGCGCCAAGCTGCCTGTTCCACAAACTCTGCCTCTGACTTTGATTGAACATGGCCGGGCATATCGTCGTAAGTAGGAATAGATGCACCTTCGAAGTTAAGTCTTGCGCCAAGCGGATCACCCCAGAGGCACTGGTGTACCTTTGCTCCGTTGAGGTATTTCGCCGCCTGCTTTCTAACGATCGATAGAGTTGGATCATATGAGCGAAGCCGCACACCCGTTCCATGAACAAAGAGTACTTCAAGCATAGCGACAGATTGTAGCGCCTTTTTTCCCCTCAAGCCCAGTTAAATGCCTAAAAAGAACGTCAGGTTCATTGGTCTCTTATCCGCTGCTACTGCGTTACACGGCGACGCGCAGACCAAGCAAGAATGCATTTTGGAGTGGAATTTGATCGAATGTCCGTCACGATCCCCGACAGTGTTGTATTTGCTCTACATTGCCCAGCAGGTTGTCCTCATGCTTTCACTCTCAGCTAGTGCCAAGGTGGAATCTCGAGTTCGTGACCTCTTGCCGCGTTGGAAAAAACTGCGCAGTTAATACCTCTAAAACAAAACGTAGTAACATCTGCCGCATGAAAGACCGTCGTGTTCAGCAGTTGCGGACGAACGAGGGTATCGTCCTCAGATCGGTTCCCGCGTCGGTGGTCCGTCAGGGCCTCAACGACGGCTGGCTATCGTACTGCGATGAGGTTCTTGTTAAAAACGAAAACTTTGCCACGCTTGCACGCGCCGCTGGGCACAGTTTATGGGAGAGCGAGGAACAGGCTGCGCACCGTAGAGTCATGCGCTGGGGTGTTTACGGAGCCTACTCTTGCGTAGTTCCTCTGCTGGCGATCTGGATTTGGTCCGCATTGCCATACCTTCAGGGCAGGTTCGACTATGATTGGCTCGACGTCGAACCGTTCCACAGATTCTTCATCGTTTATTGCTATTTGTTCTGGATGCTGACGCCGCTCATGTTCCGGTTCAGCCGGTTGGCGGGCATTATCTTCCCGATTATGGTCGCTTTTTCAATGGGACCTCTAACGGGTGTAAGAGCTCTCGATTTAGCGAGAGAGTTAGGTGCCGACGCTCTTCTGGGCAGTTTGATGGCAGCGACGGTTGGCTACCTTGCTGGAGCTATCGCCGCAAACAGGCACGAAAAGGCTCGCAGCAAACGTAGGGGTATTCCCATTCCTGAATCCGTGCGCGCAGCATACGAGGAAGGTTACTCGAAGCCTCCTCAGCCGATCGCAGAGCCTGAGCCACCTCGACCATCCCAGCCGGCGCAGCAGATTCCAGTGGCACGGTACGCAAACCCGAACGAGCCGGTGACCATCACTCTAATCCACGGAACCCGTTTAGGTCTCTTCCATTGGTTCGGGAGGCGGCAACACTGGACCGGACCGGACGGATTTGTCCGCCAGAGTATCGAAGCGTCTTTTCCCGGACGCAGTATCTCCTTCCGCGAGTTCCTTTGGAGCGGCTCGAATAGCCATGCTGCGCGCCTAAAATATAGCGAGAAGCTTCGTAAGGATCTTCTTCGCGCACCGGACAACCTCACTAACCATTTCCTATTGGCTCACAGCCATGGGGGCACGGTCGCGAGCTATGCCTTGCGCGATCCCGACCTCCAGTCGAAAATCGGGGGCCTTGCTACCATTGGAACGCCCTTTCTTCTTACCCGTACACTTTCATGGGGGCCGATGACGGCATGGACCGCCAGGATCGGCGGCGTCGGGGGCGCCAGCCTACTATTGTGGTTGGGCTTTGGCAACTTCGGGCGCTGGTTCGACGTCGTCTGTGATTCATTAGGTGTCCCGGCGAGTGATCCGGGCGCGTGGACTTGCCTTTTCTTCATTCTGCTTTTCACTCTTTTCGGGATCTTGTTCGTTTTGAGACCGTTGGTTCAACTTGCGGCGGGCCGGGTGATCGACAAAGCGAAATCAGCCAGAGAGAAATATGTGCGATTGCTAGATACTGCTAATCATCCGCCTGTTCCCATTCTCTGCGTATATGATGCGGCCGATGAAGCGCGGCGCTGGCTGCGCGCACTGAACCGGGCGGCTACGCTTCCTGAGCGGCTCCTCTTCCGGTTCTCTCCGGTCGTGACTTTATCTGCCGCGGTCATTTTCATCGTATTGGCAGGGTACGTATTCGCTTGGTGGCCCGATATCAACACCCGTTACGAAGTCGACTGGGAAAAGCTGCCAGCGGGGCCTGTCCGTACGGAGTATTTCAAGTACCGTCTTTTTACCAGCGCACGCCTCGGGATTTGGATTTCGAACCTCATTAACAGCACCGCTAGCTCGCTGGTGATCGCGGTTACGCTGCACGTCCTCGCGGCAGTGGTCTTGCTTGCCGTCGTCTTAGCGGCCCAGAAGCTGCTTGTCGGTTCTGGGCTTTCTCTTGGATCAGTTTCTTGGTACGAGATTGCCACGTCATGGTTGGTCCGCATCCGGGTGATGGCCCACCCGCGGAACCTACGGGCCATCGGCGGCCGCGTCGTCAGCATATCAATGAGTCACTGGCCACTTGGCGGGCTGAAGCATTCGGCGATGCTCCGAAGTCCGGTTGTCCTACGCGAGGTGGCCACTTGGCTAGGTGAAAGGATCAGCGCGCAGCCATCGTTGGCTCATCTCGGAATCAAAGAGAAATCCTCTGAATCGTTCCAGATACGCCCACGCCCCCCCCGAGTGCGCTTACGCTACGTTTTCGGCTGGATGGCGGCCGGCGCCGGACTTTCGTTTGCAATTGCGGCCGCTGCCGAGTTAGCGAGAGGACAGTTCGAAAGAGCTACCCACATCGAGTTCGTGTTCTGCACAGCTGTCGCAACCATGGGCTGTTTCCTCCTCGCCTCTCCCTGGCTTAGCCGGTTCAGCGACCGGCGACGGCGAGCGTGGCGACGACTGGCCGTAGCAATAGCCATCGCTGTACCCCTAGGCGCCGCATCGTGGTATGCCAGAATACTTTTGAGAACGCCAGTGCGCGTTGTCGTGGTTACGCAGAATAACCCTGGCAAAGATGCACGTGTGCTGCTGGAAAAGCTAGGAAGAGTGTTGAATCCCTTTGAAGTGGGGGTTCGTATCGTTTCGACCGATTCGAAACAGTCACTATCATGCCAGTCGGCGAGCGCTATCGGTGCGGAGCGGAATGCCCCCGTTGTAATCTGGTTGGCTCCTGAACCGAGGCTCTTTCATGCTGCTCGGTTATCTTCACGCGCTTACCAGGAGTACGGGCTCGTTCAAGGTGTCCCGGACATAGAGGACCGGTGCGTCGTCTTCCCAACTGGTCGAGACGACCTCCTGATCGCAATGACACGCGCACTCGTCTTGCTTGACATTGGCGCGTCACGAACAGCGGCCTCCGAACTCGAAGTATTGGCGCGCGATGCACCGAGATCGACGCACGCGAACTATTACGCAGGACTCGCAGAAATGACGCAGCATCGACCGAGAGCTGCTCTCGCGTATTGGAGCGATGTGCAGCCAAGTCCCGAGATGCTTAGCGATATCGCCGTGCTCCAGGCCTCGCTCCGCCAATACGATCGAGCTCTACAAACTTTAAATCAAGCGATCCATGTGAATCCGCGCAAAGCCGATTTCTTCGTGAACCGTGGAAACCTGTATCGCATAACCGGCGACTTTCGCGCTTCGCAAGCCGACTTTGATCAGGCCGCGAAGCTAGAGCCGGATACTGCATTACGAGCTTACTTTCGAGGACTTAACCTCCGCGACGGTGGAGATGAGGACGGGGCCGAAAAACAATTTGCCAAGAGCACTGAGATGGAGCCGGCTTACATCCCTCCTTACTTAGAGCTGCACGACTACTTCAATCACCGGCGCGCCTTTCGCGACTATCGGCCCTATTCCACAATTCGCGCCGCGTTGAAGCAGTCCGTTACTGGGGTGGAAGGACTCTATTTCAAGGCAAACGCCTATGAGATCGCGCAACGGCCTCAGGACGCGATTCAGCTTTACGACAGAATTATTAGGTTGCAGCCGACATTTTGTGAAGCGCGCGTCGCCAGAGTGCTTGTATCGCTGCCGGAAAAAAGGGAGACAGAGGAACACCGGCATGAGCTTCAGCTCGAACGCCTCAAGCAGATCTCAAGCGACGACTCGGATTGCATCGAGGCGGATTACCACATTGCGATCCTGTTGGACGAACTCCATCGCGCCCAGGAATCCATCGACTGGTACGGGAAACTCATCGAGAAGAACTGGCAAACCGCCCAGAACCATGCCGCCCGAGCCCAAATTTATTGGGAGAATGCATGTCGTGAGGAGGCTATCGCAGAATTTCGGCAAGCTCTCCAACATCCGACCACGTACCAAAGCTATGTGTCGGCACGTGATGGCCTAAACGAAGCGCTAACGACAGAACCTTTCGATCCGAGCGCTCTCGCAGACAAGATCTTCCATATTCCCAAATCGCCCACGGATGTAAAGTCGAACAATGGCTGCCGGATTCTACCTTCATTGCGTCAATAGCTGGGCCTGTCTTGAAATGGCAGGCACCTTCGCGCTGACGCCAGCTACCTTCAGTAGAAAGATGGATTTAGGACGTGATCGAAACCATTATCATGGGCAAGACTGCATCTTCGCGATGAATGTTCTCCCTGTAAGAGTGAGAGCAATGCCTCTTACTTCGTTTTCCCTGCTTCTTCTTGCGCTCTCGTCCTGCTTTGTAGGGTTGTTTAGATTCTTGATGCCGTGGCAAGACTCTCTCGTTCGTCGACTTGCCGACATAATGAATGAAGAGTGTGTTTCCCTCACGCTGCTGACATTTCTGTTGGATTGGCATATGCTCGGCAAATCCAGATTTGCTCTCCGGAGGATCGATCATGAGCAAAACTGCTGTTACTCCTAACCTGATAAGTCAGCCTGAAACGATTTCAGCTGCTCTGACTGAAGAAATTCAATCTTTTGTTAACCAGTGTGCTGCGCGCCATCGGTTCAATTCGCGGTGGGACACAGCCCTGAACGTTTTTGGAATCGCCGTGTCCATTGGCATTGTGGTCGCCGGTGTTTTCAACCAAGGACCGGTATCTGCAATTCTAGGGGGAATAGTAGCCGGAACTGTTGCCGCTCAAAGGGCGTTCCCATTCGGCCAACGAACCTTGTTTTACCGCAACCTGTTGGGTTTGGCCGAGAACTTGAAAACGGACACCACGCAGGGCTTACTCACGACAAAGGATGCGGTTGCACTTCTCAAGTCGTTGCGACTTGATTTCGCGCAGCAGTTGCCAAGGGGGACGACTTTCAAACAAGAGCAAGAACAGATCGTTGGGGCCACGGCAAGATAACCGCTTGAGTTCCTTGACAGCGATCCCGCTGAACATGGAAGGATGGAGGCGGCCCTGAGCCGTCTGGCCAGATGAGCCGGAACTCGATGGAAGAAACTGAAATAGCCGTCCGATACCCTTGTTCTCGGTATCGCACATCATTATGCGAGCCCAATCTCTAGACTATGGCCTTGGTCTTCTTCCGAGTGTCGCACACGCTCTTGCACGGGCGCTGGCTCGGTCTTCGGTGCCGTCGGCTGCTGTTCCACTTCTGTTGCTGTGCGTTGCGAACTCTCGCGACTGAGGCTGCGGGAAAGATTGCTTCCGTCATTCGTGTAAATGTGGGCGTCGTGTTGAGCTCGCGAAACGGACACGTATGCGAAGCGGTTGTTAACCAACAGCTCGCCCTTTTCCGTGTCGACGTGGATTAGAACACGCTCGGCAGTCTGGCCCTGGCTACTGTGGCTCGTCACCGCGTAGCCGTGATCGAGATGGGGATGTTCGCGAATGTTGAAGGCAACCTCGCGGCCCGAGTCCATCCGGATTTGGACATCGCCGGCGTCGTCGATTTTCGCGATGGTGGCTAGCTCGCGGTTGGCAACGTGCAAGTCCTTTGATGGTGCAGTGAACTGTACGCGGTCGCCTTCCGAGAACGTGCGCTCGGTCTCGTGATATACAGCCACTCCTGAAAGTCGGCGGGGATCATAAGTCTGATGCTCTCCGTTTCCACGCTCGATGGTGAGCTGGTTCTCTCGCGCGTCCGCTTGCGCAACGCGCGCATATACACCCGCCTCGATGCCCAGTACTTTGCTGCCGCGCGTGTAGCGTACCACGTCGCCCTCTTCGTACTGTCCAGCCCACTGTCGATCTGCACCGGTCATTTCTTGGCGCGAGTCGAGCACGCGCAGTTTGTGCTCATCCTGGCTCACGTCGCCGCGCTCCTGCATTCGACGATGGATCAGCGCATTCAACTCGCGGCGCGATTCATTGTCGGGAGAGATAACGAGCGTGCCCTCCGGTTGTCGCGCGTAGGCGCTAGCGATTTCACTTAGCCGCTCCTCGCGGCCTACGATCTCATGCACCCGGCCCTGGTGGTCAAGATTTTCAATCGCACCGAACACGTCTCCGCGCACAAGCTGCCCCACGGCTTCTTTGAGTGCCGGGTCTTTCTGCCGCACGATTTCATCCAGCCGTGCGGTTTGCATTCCCGCCTCTCGCAACTGCTGGTATGGTCTGCCGGCTTCAACGGCTTCATGCTGGCGCGTGTCGCCCACGAGCAGCACACGGTCCTCGGCGTTCAAGCGATGCAGGAACTCGTTCATCTGTTTTGTGCTGGCTAAGCTCGATTCGTCCAGGATGTAGAGCCGTTTTTCGCCGTGCTCCGGCTGCTCATCGCGGCGAAGATGCCTCTGCAAAGTTTCTGACTCGATGCCAGACTCTGCCAGCTTTTGCGCCGCGCGCGATGTGGGCGCAAGCCCGCGTACTTCGTAGCCTTCATGCTCCGCTGCTTCCCGGACGGCAGTTAAAGAAGTCGTTTTCCCTGCGCCCGCCACACCCTCAAGGCCTATGATCGTATCCCGGCTCGATACGATCTGCTCGACCGCTGCCCGCTGGCTAGCACTCAGATGCGCGTGGTCTCCTTCGACGTCGCGCCACGTTTCTGAACTCACCATCGGCTCGTGCCTGCTTTGTCCCGCTCGCATCTCGGTGATATTGTTGCGTTCATAGCCGATCATCTCTTGGGTGGTAAATGCGCGGCTGGGCGATCTGTTTTCCACTTGGATCAGATCACCCGCTTGCACTCGATTTTGAAACTGCTGGCGCACTTCGGTGAAGCTGGCTTCACCCATCGAACGCTTAAGCATATCGCGCATGAGTTCGCGCTCATCGGTCACGGCGTGACGCTCCAGATTTTTCTCTGTCGAGTAAGTCAGCGCTGATTCGATGCTATGGCGTTTCTGCTCTGGACCTTGCTCCTTAACTTCGTTGACCTGGGCTTCGCGTATTACGCGCTCGGGTTGCTGGCCGAACTGTGCGGCCATTTCCTGATGCTTCTGCTGCATCTCCTCATGCGTGATGGCGGGTTGTTTGTCGTGGCGCGTTTGGTGCGCAGCGATCTGCGCTGCGGCTGCGCCTCTCACTCCCTTCTCGGCGAGATGTTCCTGGATTTCACGACTGCGCGGACTCGACGCGTCAAGATACTCACGACTGTAGCCCCTAATCTCGGGCTGGCCACTGCGTCCCTGCTCGATCTCGTAGCCCAGTTCTTTAAGGTGCAAAGCGAGTTCGGAGCGATAAATCGCGGTCGCATATTGCTGGGATCGGTAAAGCTCGTGCGGTTGTAGGGCGCGTGTTTCGCCGTTCGCGGTTTCCGTGAGATTGAAGAACACGACGTGCGTATGCAGTTGCGGCGCGGAGTAGCCGTTCACGGGACGCGCGCTGTCGTGCTCGAAGCTCGCGGCAACCCATTTGCCTGTTGTTTCCGGCGGAATATTCCCGCCGATCCGTGCCTGGACATATTTTTCGAGTTCATCCAGCGCAACCTTCACGCTGGCTCGATGCGCCTGGCGCACCGCATCGTGACCACCAACGAGTGCGGTCAAACTCACACTCTTGGGCGCGGAGAACGTGGCATCCCAACCTGCGCGGTGCTCCATCGTTGTGACCGTTTCGCCGCTCTGGGTCAAGTATTCCCGTGCAGCCTGATAGCGCACCAGTTGCTCGCCCGTGATCGGATGCTGGCCGTTTGCCAACCGCGCAAAGTTCTCCTCCTGCACGTCACCGCGCAAACCCCACTGTTCGGCGAGCTTGCCGTGCCACTCGCCGTGTATGCGGTCACCTTCCGTGTAGTAATTGTCTTGGGCGTTCGCGAACTCTTCTTTGTGATACGCCTGTGCCTGGCCCGCACTCAGCGGCTTGGAGATGGTCAGCATGGTTCACCCACTCGGATGCACTTCACTCGAAATAAGGTTCCTGTCCGGCGGCGATGCCCCTCGATTGTTCTGGCTCGCCTGGTTTGATTTCTTTCGTGGGAGCACTTGATTTTGACGGGGGCTTTCCAATTTCGACCACGCGCGCTGTGCTCTCGCGCGGAATGAAGCCCGGTTGTAGCTTCTGTGGTGCGAGATACGGAAAGCTGAACGGCACCACCAGATTGTCCACCTTGAGCAGAGCGTGCAAGCGCGAGAGACCACTGATCTCCGATGGCAGCACCAGCGGCTCTACGCGGCGCTCCGCGTGGTAGCTCCTCGATCTGGCGCTGCGAAAGAAACGCCCGGTATTCACGGTCTCCTTCATCCGCTCCATTTCCACTTCGCCAATCGTCTCCGATACCCACTTCGCCGCGCGCGGCTCGCTCGTATGCAAGAAGATTTTCGTGGCGGGCTGCGAGAGCATGGCTTCCGCTTCGTGACCGTAGCGCGTTTCCAGTTGGCTGCGGCCCTGGAAGCCGATCACTACAGGATTCCCTGATTTCCGGTTCTCCGTCAGCGCCGTGTGTAACTGCGGGAGCCTTTGCAAACTCGCCAGCTCGTCCAGCACGAACCATGCATGACGCATCGCCGGATCACCCTGATTCATCAAACGCAGGACCAGCGTATCCAGCCACAAGCTCATCAAAGGCAAAAGCCGCTCGCGAAAGCGCGGAATCGAAGTCAGAAACAGCCAGCCGGTTTTCTGCCGCGCCCATTCTTCCGTCGCCCAGCGCTGTTTCGTTTCGCTCTGCTTCGGCAGTAGCTTCAGGCTGTCCGCAACCATGTTGAGCGCCCCCAGTACGCCGCCTCGCTGCGGGCCCGCGCCGCGATAGATGAACGCCTCTAACTCCGTGCCTTTCACGAGGTGGTCCAGTTCTTCCTCGTGGCTCATCCACCAGACCAACTTCTCCGGGGTCGGCTTCAGGGTCAGCAGGTGAGCGAAGATTTTTCGCGGGCCTTCGACGAAAAAAGTGTTCTCGTGCGGCTTGTCCGGGAACAGCGACGTGGCGAGCGTCAGTGCCTCGGCTTCGTGCAAGACTTCATCGCATGGCGACCAGTAAGGGCAGCGGGCGTCCAGGGGATTCAGGATCAAATCGCCGCGCGCCGGAGTAAAGAACTGCGGCGTATATTCGAGCGCCGGATCGTAGACGATAGCAGTCTCCTGGCGCTCGGCGATCTGCATGAGCACACGTCGCTGCAGAATGCTTTTTCCCGCGCCTGTGTCGCCCATCAACATCACGTGGCTCGACTCCAGCGAACGCGGAATCGAGAGCGTTTGTTTCCGCTTCGTAGTCGCAAAGCTGATACCGTTGGCCCCGCTCCACTGGTTAAACTCCTTCACCGTGACCATCTGCGGGCCTTTCAACCGCCGCCCTTGTTCCATCATCCGCGCTCGCGCGCGGTCGCGCGGTATCGCCATCACCAGCCCCAGCACGAACACGCCCAGGGCGCCAAACCACGCGGGCCTGATCAGATCGTCAGGAGTCTGGCCTTCGTAAATCCACCGCGAAAGCATCTGGTACATTTGCGCGCTGCTGTAGTGAACGGTATCCACTTTCAGCGCGACCGCTCCCGCCTGCCGCGCCTTCGGCGTGAGCGCAAACGGAAATGGCGGCCAGCCCTGCAACGGTCCGGGCACCACATCGGCATCGACCGCCATGAGTTGTTTGCCGTGGGCGTCCACCTTGGCCAGCAACTTGTAGTCGCCCCGCGCCGTCGGAAAGGTCTTCGTCGTCAGATATTCGGTCCAGTACCACTGCTGCAACGGTGTCCATAGCTCCACGTTGCGATAGGTGAAGATCCCGATTCCTACCGCTACCGCGATCAGCATCGCTCCCAGGCTCGAAACCGGCCACTTCGTTGCCCAAGGCCGAGACTCCCCGCGACCCAACACCTCGCTCATCGCCGACACTACTCCCTACTGTTTATGGAACCCGGACCAAGGAAAAAGGTTAGGATTTTTCTTCGGGATGAACTTCCGATTCTGCGGCTTGCGCCAACCGTTCCCTCGCCTTCCTCAGCTTGTCGGAGTCCGCCCGGTCGATCAGCCCTTGCATCTCCTCTGCCGTCAGCGTTTGGCCGTTCGCCAGCTTGAACAGGACATTTAGCAGGATTGCCCTGAGAGCCACTAGCTCGGCCATTAGTGCCTGCCCCTCGGCTCCCGTCTCAGTCGGTCTCTTCTCCTCGCCGCTAGCGTCCGCCAGGACGACTTGGCGGCACCACTCGCCGAGCGTAAAGCCTCCGGCTCGCGCCGCCTCCTCCAGCCGCGCATACTCCTCCTCGCTCACTTTGAAACCGATGGATTTCGTGCGTAGGGGCGGTTTCACCATAAAGCCGAGATTAGCAGCCGAGGTTAAGAATCAACAAGTTCGCCCGCGCTAACCGCAGGTTGGCCGGCGGCAACCTGCTCGAAGCGGTTTTTTCTCTAAACCGCTCTGCTTTCAACAAGTTCGCGCAGGACAACCGCGCGCTTGCGCGCAGCACCCGTTCCGGGGTGACGTGTCACCCCTCCACCCGACGCCGAAGGCGGCGCGCTTTTGACTTTGCCTTTAGCGTCTCACTTCCGGCGACTAGGACGGCGGTCATCGTCACCCGAATCGACCTCGGCACTGGCGGGCAGGATCGTGGCCAACCGGTCCTCGACATCCAGTTTGAACTCGGCGGCGACCTTCGCCAGATGGACCCCGAACATCCCCCGCATCTCCCCCAGCGCGCTATAGAACGTCCAACTTGCCCAGTGGCCGTGCTGGTTGGCGTACAGGATGGTTTCACGGCCATCCGTCCCGACTCGCTCTAGGAACTTCCGGCAGGCTGCTCGCATGGCCCTCAGGCTGGCCGCAAACTCGGAGCTGTTCTCCAGCTTACCCAACTCTGCGCTGAGGAAGTGCCGGATTTCCAGAACGGAATGGACGCAATGCTCGGGGACCTCCAACGAGTCAGGGGCATACAGTACCCGACGGTCTTCCAGGAACGCGATTACCCGGCGAGCGGCGCTCACCTCCAAGTCAGTCGGTTGCCAGGACACCCCAACAAGCGGAGTCGAGATGCCTGTCAGCCGGTTCGCGATCTCTGAGAACTTCATCGAAGTTCACCCTCCCAAAACGCATTCCGCCAGAGTCTCTCACCAAAGCGGCTGATGCAGGGAACATCCTTCAAGGTAGTTTGAGCACCTGCTCAATTCCATCCTGGCTGACTCCCTTAGCCATCTCTGACTTGATCGAGTTTGGCCTCAGTATCCGCTCTTTTTGCTTGGCGATCCCAGTCTTCGGCTATGCGTTCGAGTAGAGCTTTCGTTCGTGGCCAGTTTCGGGAGGCAGCGGCCCAGTCGCGATACTGCTGAGCCAAGCCTCTCTCCTGATTTCCACCGTCGAACAGTTCCTTTCTAAACGATCCTCTCTGATTGAATCGAGAGATCATAATTCCAACTTCAATTTGGTCGGCTGCCAATTCTTCGATCAGATCTCGAATCCTGTTGGCCGGCCATGCTCCATCGTCGGTATCTGCAGGCGCGTAGGCCAAGACTTGGCCAATTTGCTGGTCTGTAATGACGACTCTATCGGCCACTTCGGCGAGCGCTCGCACTTCGGAGATCCAAGCGCGAAGATGGTCTATATCTCCAATTCCTGATGAGAAACCGGGTACCATCTTCATTGACTGGAGTACTTGGTATCCGAGCCTCGCACGCAACTTCCGATCATCTGTGATTGGCTCCTTGGGTCCCGACGCAGGCGCAAAAGCGTCACAAATGATTTTGATGAAGAAGTCAGGTGAACCAGCAAGTATCTGGTTCAGGGCCACTGGCTCGGCTTCAAATTCGAGCAGCGGGAGATACTCGTATTCGAGTGCGGCAATCTGGGCAAGGTCTATGTCCTCACGTTGCTGCAGAGCTTGAATCATATGTACAAGCTGGTAGTGGATACGCTGCAACTTCGAGGGTTCTGCGTTCAGCTCTCCGATCAGCCCACGCAACGTTGCGATGCACTGTAATGTCGAGAGAGCCGCTTCGTCATACCCGATCATGTCCAGGATTGCACTGAATCGTCCAATTTCTGAATACTTGCCGAACGCAAACAATAGTTCATCCCGGGAAGGCGGCTTAAACGCCCACTTGCGCTTCCAGTATTCCCTTTCAGCTTCAGGCGAGACTGTCGTAACGATATTCCAAGTCTGATGATTGTCCGGCCATCGCAAGAACAAATTGGCAGCGCCATCTGAGCGTAGAGTTGAAGCGAGCCGTACCATCCAATCATCCCATTCCGAGCCGTGCGACTGGTGCCCCATTGCGGACAGCGCGATCGCGAAGTCGATATTGACTGAGGATTCGGGGTGCAGGCCAGCTTCAAGAATCTGTTTCAACAATTCCAGGGAGTCTGTGGCTTGTGCCACGGCGATCCCTACGAAGTGTGGCAGCTTCGCGGTCTTCGCCAGCTTCAAAACAGCCGCTACTCCGTGGCGGTTGAGCAGTTCGCGTACCGCATGCGCACGATCACGGTTAGCCTCCTCTATATAGTCTTGCCCTTTAGGCATTCCCCCCGTAGGTGCGTAGTCGTTGAACAACCATAAGACTTGCCTTACCGGATCGCGCGGTTCTATTTCCTTACAGACCTCCTCGATTGGCCCAAGCTGATCCTCGCCCATTGCCCAGTTCGCTTCCTTGAAACTCCGGTGTTTCTGCACCAGGTCACGTAATCCGGTCCACAGCTTGAATACATCTTCCTCAGAGCTCGCACCTTCGACTGAGCTTTTCATCGCGGACAGAGCACGCTCACGGGTAGTGGGACTCAGGTGAGGCAATCGCTCAACGAGTGCCGAGAGCGCGGATATATCCGTCCCGGCAAGTTCTACCGCCAGATCGCCGTACCGTTGGAAGGCAGTGTTCGCGTCGCCGTATGTGACTGGCTTACTTTGGACGTCACCGAAGCCCCTCAAGCGTGGCTTGGCAGTCGGGCTCGAATGATCGAATGGTGTTGGCAAAAGAGCCATAGCTAGCTCCAAGCCCGTTTTCTTAGATGCTAAGCATATAGAACGACAAACAGCAGTGCGTTCTTCGAGTAATGCGTAAGTGTTGGGCCTCCACGCTAGGAATATTTCGCGCAGGCTATGCAGTGGGCGATTCGTGGTTGATCCACCCGGATCGTGATCAGCGAGTTTCATCAGTATGGATGCGGCTCGATGCAGGTGCTTCGGGCTCCAGGCCATTGTCTCCAGCGCCCAGAGTATGTACGTGTGCGGACTAAAGGAACTCAAGAATGAGTGGTCTTTCCTGTCACGGAAAATGATAGGTGTCCAGACGGCACCGTCACCCCCGAGCACGCGCTCGAGGGCGGACGCCAAAGGGAGTGGCGCTGCCTCCGCAAGCATTGGGAGCTCAGACTTGAGACTAGCGATCAGCCGGATGTCCCGTGCAAGGCCTGGCAACGATCCCATTATGTCGTCAACAAACTGCTCTGGACTTCCTCCGATTACCTTGAATTTGGCTGCCTCGTGAAGCCCTGAAACAAGTAGCAGGCTTCTGGCGAGACCGCGTCGGATCCATTCGGAATGGTGGAAGTCCGCTCCCCTTGTCGGGATTATGGGCCGTTCATCCTCTGGCACCTCAAGTGTGAGGTCCTTTTCCCCTAATACGTCCATGCAAACATCGCGCAATCGCTGCTGGGTAGCAGTGTCGATCAGGGAACCCAGGAGAGTGAAAGCGTCGGTCGGGGAGCGCAGTGTCCATACGGCTCCATCAAGATCGATTGGCGGGTCGGCTATTGATGCGAATTTGCGTGCTGACGCGTCTATGTTCTCATAACGGGTGTTGCACAGCTTTTCCATTGCCGCCCGATCGTATTCATTCTGTGCGTTCCAGCCACCAGCTAGCACAAACGGCACGAGGGTAGAATCACGGTGCCATTCTGGGGGGCGTGCGATCGCGCTCGCATTGAGCCGCGACAGCACCGTGACACTCCTGCCGCAGCGTGTCGCCAAGCGGAATGATTCTTCGTCGTCGAGCCCCATAGACTTCAGACCCGCAGCGAAATCCCTCGTATTCATACGGTCAAGTAGCTCAGCCTCGCCGCCTCGGTCGTCGCTGCCGAGGGCTAACGTCACTTGGCTCGTTCTCGCAAGCGCCGGTCCAACTCTCGCTGCTGTCGGTGTGAGGATGAAGTTGAACCTGTTCGTCGCTGGGAGGATCTGCGCGATTTCGGGCGCTTCGATAACGAGTGTTTTCGAAACGAGGAACGCAGAGGTCTCTGGATCTGCTTTCATTATCGACGCGGCCATAAAGGCGATGGCTTCGGCAGCTGAGTCGGCCTGCCATTTGCTGATGCCTTTCAGTCCTTCGCCGAGCGATTGACACAGGCGCTTTGCCTTTTCCTCGCGCCCTGCAAGGAGGAGGTCCTCTTTCAGAACGGGGTCGAAGTTCAGTCGGTACTCGTCCCAAAATTCCGGAATTGTCCTAATGCCAGTCGGCGGGATAATGCTGAGGTCCTTGGCAAGCGCAAGAGAAATTGCTGGACACTCCAAGAGCCACAATTCAAGAGAAGTCGCGTCCAGGGCGCGCACTCTCAGCCAACCCGCAGAAGCACGCTCTTGTTCCCACTCCGCCGGTCCCCCGTGCCAAGTCCGGGATGTAACAAACGTGAATGACTGGTTCGCTCGTTCCTCGGCGCCGACTTGGTCCGTGCGCTTTTTGAAGTCGTCGGAGGCTTTGTCCTCGTAATTTTCTCCCGTTCCAAACTCCCAAATGGAACGCCCACTAGGAACAAATGTGGTTTCGGTCACTACGTCGGCGACGCCGTCGAAACCGTGAGTTTGAGATGCATCCCCGGAAGGAAAACGGTAGGACTGCAGCGTCGGGCAAGAGGAACGGATGAGAGATGCAACCAAACCCGGCAGGTTTGCTCTGGCTGTAAGCGACCTGGACCACGCCTCCAGGTCGGATGCTTTAACGAGATTCATTCCAGGCATGTGGGTTATCTACCTTCTACGGAATGATAGTCCGAGAAGATCGACGGCGGTAGGTGTGGGAACCCAAATCACGCCACCGCGCAGGTCTCGGCGACCTGCGCGGCGGCGGCGATCTGGTTGAGGTAATCGGCTGCTCGTTGGGCATGAGCGGCTGCCGCAAAGATGGAGCGGTTGTCGTTCTTGAGGACTTCGAGCCATGTTGCGATATAAGCGGCGTTGTCCTCGCGGGGTTCCTGATGCAACTCAAGGTCGGCGCAGAGGAAAGCAGAGCCCAGCTCGGCAACGAGTTCCTCGCGGCTGTAACCTTCATCGCCCCAGCTCTTGCGGCCAAGATCGCGGTCAAGGCGCTGCGGGTGCTTCGTCCAATGTGTCATTTCATGGGCGAGGGTGGAGTAATAGGACTCGGCGTCGCGGAACGCTTCAAAGGGCGGCATCTGCAGGTAGTCCAATTCCTGAGCATAGTACGCGCGGGCTCCACCGTGCCTGATCGTCGCTCCCATGTGGGCGAAAAACTTTTCGGCACGGTCAATGCGTGCCACGGGATCAAGGGCAGGAGCCACCTTTGCATAGTAGATTTCGGGCAAGCCTTCGATCTGCTCAACATTGAAAACGGCATAGCCCTTCATGTACGGTATTTCGCGCTCGACATCTTGGCCGGTCTTGTCGTCACGCTCGGTGCGCGTGATGGCATTGGCATAGACCACAAGCGAACCCTTCTCGCCCTTCTTGACGTGGGCGTTTAGTTCGCTCGCCTGGCGGTATGTCATCCAGATTGGAGCCTCAAAATTCTGCGCTAACGCGGACATCCAAAGCGACAGAATATTGATACCGGAGTAGGGCTGGCCGTTGTGACGCAAAGGACGGGTAATCCTGCCTGCGGCGTGTTCGGCATTCCAGGGACGTATCCACGGACGGACACCTTTCTCCAGATGCTCCACGATCTGCGCGGTGATGCGGTTGTAAACGTCTTTTCTTTCGGTGGTGTTTTGCATTGTATTCTCCTTCAAAACCAATTTTTTTCTTCGCGAGACCCGCGACGGTTTTGAGGCGTTCAGCGGCGCGGACCAGTCAAGGGCGCGGTCTTTCCGCGTTGATCGCAGACCCTTGACGGGGAGCACCGCTGGAGTAACGCCGGTTTTGAAAGGCGCGGGTTGAGTGGAGAAAAAAAAAGGAGAAGAAGACTTCGGCTAAGAACACCGAATGGAAGCGGTTCTGGTCGCAAGTCGGTGGTGAAGAGCACTAAACCGTGTTCGTGCGAAGTTTGGCCTTCAGGGCCGGCAGTCGGATTCAAGTGGAATGTGTACCATTACCTCGGTAGTTATTGATATGTACCGTGGTTTTGTTACACTGCTGACATGGCTCGAACGAAGAAACAACGGCTGATGGAGATTGTCGAGCGACAGCACATTGTCCGTCCGAGCGATTTGCAGCGGGCGCGGATTCCGCGCAACTACCTGTCCCGGCTGGTACAGCGCGGGCAACTCCAAAAGCTCGACCGCGGGATGTACACAGCGGGGAGGCTGCCTGCTTCCGAATACATCAGTCTGATGGAAGTTAGCCGAAAGGTTCCCAAGGCAGTCATCTGCCTGCTTTCAGCCCTCAGTTTTCACGAGATTGGCACTCAGATTCCGAGCGAGGTGTGGATTGCGATTGACGTGAAGGCATGGGCTCCTCGAATTACGTCGCCAGCAGTCCGCATCATGCGATTCTCGGGAGAGGCGCTCCACTTCGGCGTACAAGAAAAGCAGGTCAGCGGAGGAAAAATCCGCGTGTTTAGCCCTGCCAAGACCGTGGCCGACTGCTTCAAATTCCGCCACAAGATCGGGCTGGATGTGGCGCTTGAGGCCCTTCGTGAATGCCACCGGCAAAAGAAAGCCTCGATGAGCGAGCTTTTTGAGGCGGCCAAGGTGTGCCGGGTCGCCAACGTTATGCGGCCTTATCTGGAGTCGCTGCGTTGAATAAACCGATCATCAACATGGCGGCTTCTGTTCACCAGCGTTTACTAAATCTCGCACGCAAACGCAGAGAAGATTTTGGTCTTGTGCTGACGAAGTACGGGTTAGAGCGAGTGCTGTACCGCATCGCTCAGTCCAAGCATCGCGAAGCCTTCGTCTTGAAAGGTGCGTTGTTGTTCGAGTTGTGGACCGAGCAGCGCTACCGTCCCACGCGAGACGCGGATTTCCTTGCGCGAGGCGAGAACAGCCCGGAGCGGTTCGTGACAATCTTCAAGGAAGTATGCGAGACGGATGTCGAAGACGATGGCCTTCGCTTCGACGCGGGCACGGTTACAGCGGAGCGTATTTCGGAAGATGGCGACTACAAAGGAGTGCGTGTGAAGTTTGTCGGGTATCTAGAAAATGCGCGAATACCGATTCAAATTGATCTTGGATTCGGTGACGTGATTACACCTGCACCGATAAAAACGAAAATTCCGTCACTTCTCGATCTGCCAAGCCCCGAGTCGCTGACGTATCCGAGGGAAAGCGTAGTGGCGGAAAAGTTCGAGGCCATGGTGAGCTTGGGTCTCGCGAATAGTCGAATGAAAGATTTCTTTGACCTCCGCAGTCTGTGCCGGGAGTTTCCTTTTGAAGGAACCTCACTGTCGGAGGCAATCAAGAGGACCTTCGCAAGGCGGGAGACCCCATTGCCTTCAGGGACGCCACTTATGTTTACCGCGGAATTCTTCGGTGATGTCGGCAAAAAGAAGCAGTGGGCGGCATTTTGCAACAAGAACCGCAACTACATCCCTGAAGCATCGCTGGAATCGGTGTGCCAGGAAATTGCCACCTTCTTGATGCCGTTGGTCAAAGCATTAAACGGAAACGCTGCTCGTCCCAAGAAATGGTCCGACGGTTCATGGGGAGACTGATGTTATTTGGCGACCAACGAGGTCAAGGCGGATGCCGATTACAAGCGAACAAGAAGCACTAGTCGCCTGTCTCACGCGTAGAAGCGCCAAGCTGGCGAAGATCTACAGCGGAGGTTTGGTTGTATTGTTCGATGAAACAAATCCTTCTCGGTTCGAGCTTGCCGCGCATTCCATCCGCGAGCTAATTGAGAAAAGTCCGCTGCTCATTCACTGCGGGGTGGTGGCGACCGGCGACGGAATGAAGAATCGCTTAGATCAGGTTCGTCGTGCCTATCACGTATTGACGCAGGGGCAAGGCTTCAATGAAAAATCGTCGCTTTCTAGTTCAGAAGACCATGTGCGAACAGTCATTCTTGAACTAAGCAGGTATTTCGAATGGGAAACCGACAATCGTCCGCAAGCAAGAAGAAGGACTGCTGAAATGCTATCGGCACTTTCGGGGCCCGGACAACCACTTCCGATGGACATTTCAGACAATGAGGTCACGCGATGGATGGATGCAGATGGCTATTTCAAGATGGTTGCTCATCACAGATACGATTCCGTAAACCGGGATGAGTTTCTGCATCACATGGGATTCATTGAAAAAGTTCTCTTGCGCCGTCTACAGCCTCCCGCGGTGCCCGAACTTGACGCTCTGGATGCATTAATAAAGGAGGGCGAAGGTGGTCACTGACGAATTGGTTGACCGAGCATTGGAGCTCGTGGCGGAACGTGGTGGAAACTACGAGTATTTCTTCGCCAAGCTGGCCAGTCCCGACTGGATAGGCCCGCTCCAGAAACGAGATCGTTTCTCGCATCCGCCGCCGGCCCTCGTGGAGGGAAAATACCTCCGCTTTCCGGGGTGGCCCGAAGGAAACTATCTGACACGAATGGCGCCGATCGCTCCCGCTGCGGTCTTCGGTGCCATAGACCCGTCGTCTTACGACAGCGACAATCACTACGTTCACCAGATATTGCTCGAAATCGCCGCTGGGCTGACGGTTGATCTTGCAGCCGAAGTAGCACAGGCTGAGGCGAAGTGGGCGTCCAAACAGGTTCGCTTCTACGGTCTGTATGAAGAAAGGCTTATTCCGGTCATTCTCAAGCTTGCTAACGGTGGACATTGCGAAACTGCCTTGAAGCTTTTGAGAGCGATATTGGAAATCGACCACGCACCTAAGCGGACGCGAGATCCAGAGCTGCTGGTTGATGGCCAGCCGTTTCGCGGCAGCGCGGACCCGGTGGGACGAATTGATTCATGGAATATTCAAAGGCTGTTGATCTCGGTGTCCAAGCTATTGGCGGAAGGTACGCCAGAGAGTTTTCTCGATTTGCTTTCGGAGAGACTCGATAAAGCCATTCGTATTCACGACAATGATCGAGGCAATGAGGATGATTACTCGACAATCTGGAGACCACGCATCGAGTCAGGCCGCTTCGGAGATCTCATGGATGTGCTCGTTTCGGCCGTAAGAGATGCCTCAGTGCAAATTGTTCGTGAACATGGTCATACGACAGTTACGAAGGTGTTCGAGAAGTATAAGTGGCCCATTTTTCGGCGGCTAGAGTATTACGCGCTCGCCCAAGCCGACAATCTGCCAGAGGATGTAATCAACAGCACTGTGCTGAGGAAGGAGCTCTACGAAAACCCCAACGATAACCCCGAATTTAACGATTTTCTCTCAAAGGTTTCCGTGCAGCTGCCAACCGAGATTCGCGAGAGGGTGCTCGGTATCGTCGCTGTCGGACCGGATTTGGGTCGATATTCGAAATTCTTGGATGAACAAAAGGAAAAGCGAGGGGAATACGAAAATTGGATAACCGGTCAGTGGCACTTGGGGTGGCTGTCAGCTCTTACAAAGATCCTCGGGAAGGAGGAATCGCGTCAGCTGGAAGCGCTCGTCGCCAAATTCGGGGCTCCCCGGCCTAGATTTTCATCGGGTGGCTTTGCTGTGGGACACGTAACGTCCATAAGTTTGGAAGAACTGAAGAAGTTCTCATTACCTGAAGCCGTCACGTATTTGAGGGAGTGGACGCCAGGTCCGCAAACTCACCCTGAAATGCCTAGTCGTGCTGGAATCGGGCAAGTTTTGCAATCGTGGGTTTCCGAAGATCCCGCGCTGTTCAGCGACAATCTGAGGTTGTTTCAAACACTGGACCTGCACCCAACCTATCTTCGCTCTGTAATTGACGCGTATGCATCAGAGCTTAAGGGCGAACGCCAGTTTGATCCATACAAAGTGGTTGCCACCATCGAATGGCTCCTGTCAAACACAAGTAAGACGGCTCCTGAACCGTACAACTGGGATCAAGACCCAGGCTGGAGCTGGGCTCACATGTCTTCGGCCCGTTTCTTGAGCGAACTTTTTCTGCACCCGGAGAGACTAGACACTTCGCGTCATCAGGAATTCTGGCCGGCCCTCAAACTAATTGCGGGCAATCCGTCCCCGACCCCAGATGATGAGGTGGAATACCGCAAGAAAGAAGATATCGGTATGTTGGCATTAAACAGCACCAGACCTGTGGGTCTAGAAGCTGTTATGCGATATGCGCGCTGGCTAAAGATTTCAGCGGCCGACCTTAACGTCAGTTCAACCGGATTGCCTGCGGTGTTTGCGCTCCTTGCAGAGCACCTGGATGCTGAGATCGATGGTTCCGTTGCTGTCCGTGAAATGTATGGCATGCAATTCGGTCTTCTGGCCTGGCTCGACGAAAGCTGGCTTGAAAGTCAGCTGCCAAAACTGTTCCCCGAAAAACCACTACGGGTCCTGGATCGGTTCGCGTGGAATGCCTATCTCCGCTTCAGTCGCGCAATCTCGGCGCTATTGCCAGCGATGCGCTTTCGCTATACACGGGCAATCAGCAGTCTACAAGCGGGTGAGACGAACGTCAGCGATGGCGAACGATCTCTGGGGAATCATTTGACCCTGTATTACGCCTGGGGAACCATTGAACTCGATGATGAATTATTAAAAGCATTCTTCAGGAAAGCGAGTTCAGCATTAAGAGCCCAGACCATCGGGGACGTAGGTTGGCAGCTGGGACAAGAGGCCGAGGACCTAGATCCCAAAATACAAAAACGCTTGATAGCGCTCTGGGAGCATCGCCTATCGCAGGGTATGGAGAATGTCAGCGAATCGCGGAAGGAGTTGGGCGGTTTTGGCTGGTGGTTCGCGAGCAAGAAGTTTCCGGACGACTGGTCAATGAGACAACTCGTGACGGTTTTAGATACATTCCGCTTTATCAATCCTGATTTCGCGGTTGTCGAGCGATTGGCTCAACTGGCAGCTGCCTTTCCAGTTGAAGCTGTCCACTGTCTAGGAATCATTTTCGAGGAAGATCGTGATGGATGGGCGATACACGGCTGGGCAGAGCATCCACAAACGATCATTAGCGAAGCGCTAAAGGGCGACAAGAATAGCCGAGCAGAGGCCGAAAGAGTCGTAAACCTGCTAGTCGCACGGGGGCACCGTAGTTTCCGAGAGCTGTTGAAAGAGTGAATTCAGGCGTCCACAAATCACTGCCCCGGCAAAACGTGGTGCGGGCGGAGGGACTTGAACCCTCATGGGCCGTTTAAGCCCTGCGGATTTTCATGCCGTCTGCGGCTTTCGCCGCCCGGACGTGACGCCCTTTGGAGAGCTCACGCCAGGTTTGCGGTCTGGACTATCCCTTCACCCTCCCCCGGAAAGTCCGGAGCTTAGGTGCTGCCCGTCTAGTCTCTACACCTTCCCGGCTGTTTTTCTCGCCAGGCTTGGCTCGGGATTGCCATTTGAGGTTTCCCCGAATTTGAGCAGTTCTGCATCGCCGATTTCCCGGCGAGCACTCAAGTTTTCCTTAAGTCCGCTGCGTATGCCATTCCGCCACGCCCGCGTGGAGGTCTGACTGCCTTTCTATCATAGGGCAGGATTGCTCGGAAGACACGCCGTTTCCGTTAGGCGTGCTTCCGGAATTGGGGGTAAGGGAGCGCGATCGAGCCTAGTTTGTGTTGGATCTGTATCGCAGACTACGGCGGATTCCGGTGGCTTGTGCTTCGTATGAGAAGGCGCTGGCGTTGGCGCGGCAGGAAGCTGTGTTCGGCGCAGAGGAGACCACCGATCAGGATCAGGTGAGACGGTTTGTGTAGACATTGAGCTGGACGCGTACCCGATTTGAATGATCAGTTGGAGCCGCAATGCAGATACAATTCCGTTGTGCAAGGACTGCTGCCTTCCGAGAAGCTTGAACTCGCAATATACAAGTACATTGCCCCGTTACATCCACCCGTGCAGGTGTCACTTCCGTACCTCGCTCAGGTCATCGGAGAAAGTGACGCGAGAAAAATAGTCGAGCGTCTCAAAGATTTGGAAGTCGAGAAGCGGTTGTTGCTCTCCAAGTATTCCGGCGGGCAACAATGGCCACCGCAGAAGTTCTCTTCAGACGCAGTCTTTTTTTACAGGGACTCAATCTTGATCGAGGTTGCCCCGCAGGGGCGGAAATATTTTGAGGAGCTTGTTCAGAGAGCAGAACAAGAAGAAAGGCCAATGGCATCAGATTCTGGAGGAAGGAGTCCCCATCAGGCAATGCTTCGCACTGCATTTGTCTTGAATGTTCTCATTGCATCTCCATCCGATGTGAGCGAAGAGCGCGACGTGGTTACAAGCGCTGTGCTCGCGTGGAATGCAGCCAACTATGCGAGCACAGGGATCATGCTCAACCCCGTCCGCTGGGAGACTCATTCCTATCCGGCGTCAGGAGATCGCCCACAAGCCATTCTGAACAAGCAAATCGTTGAGCAAGGGGACTTATTGATTGGCATTTTCGGTAATCGATTAGGAACTCCTACTGGGGATTCGCAATCTGGAACGATCGAAGAGATCGAGATTTTCCGCAGATCAGGCAAGCATGTTGCGCTCTATTTCTCAACAGCAGATGTGCCGCGAGACGCCGATCGGGATCAATTGGAGGCACTTGAAGGCTATCAGCGAGAACGCCAGAGGGACACTCTGTATGCCACGTTTGGGACGCATGATGAACTGCGCCAAAAGGTGACACAGCATCTCCCGGGTATCGTATCGGAGGTATATGCAAAACTCAGAGCCTCGAATCAAATCGAGGGTATCGTCCAAGAGTTTCGGGCTACTCAGAGCCGTTCTGCGGAACGTCTCCAGGAGTTGGCTGCCAACGAGCCTCCGGTCGAGTTGACTCTTACATACGAAATGCCAGGACAATGTAGCCAAGACCAGCACAATTATCGGCTGGTAGTAAATCTAAGGAACGGGGGTCAAACCAGGATCGACAAATATCATTTGGACGTATTGTTTCCCACCGGGTTGTTGCAGCCGCACGTTCACTATGCTCTTGAGTTGCCCGCCCGACGCACAGCGACACACAGTTTGTTTCGCGTTACAACGGAAACGAACCAAGCGAATGTATTGTATCCGGGCGATTCAAATCCCGTGCTGACAATCGACTATTGCGTTAATCGGGAAATCTTCCAGCATCGACCCCAACTTCTCAAGGAAATAGTGACGGCCACACTGTACGTCGAGGGGCATTCGCCTTTAGTGGTTGAGAAGTCCATGTCCGAGCTACAAACATTCTGATCCGCGACCTTACGTGAGTCAAAACGCACGAAGATGTGGGACGAAGATCTGGTCGTTTGATCTTCAAGCCACATTCACTAAGCAACGTCCGTTAAGTTGACTTCTCTTGACTTTCTTTTCTTCGGGCGCATGACGTTGATTGCAACGGCGTCAAGAGAAGTTTTGATGTGCGAGGCATAGTATTTCTCGATCATTTCAACACTGGTCCGGCAGTTCTTAGCGATCTGGTAGATATCTGCACCCTCCATCAGCCGGAGACAGATGTATGTATGCCTTAGGCTGTACGCTGTGCGCGGCTGGCCTTCGCGGTCCATTCGAAGCTTTTCTTCGTCGAGGATTGTTTTAAAGAGCTCTCTTTGCCACTTCGGGAAAATCAGGTCCGTAGGTTCGGGCGTGCGCCATTGTCCGTTCAGAACGGCGGTTGTCTCGGAGGTTCCAGTGGGCGCGTTCGCGCCGTAAACGCGCGCCGGGCGGAGCCGGCTTTGAAGTCGCTTAAAAGGTAACACCGCACCCGGCATACTTTTGCAATATCCAACCCCACGCTTTCCCCGGACCTCGATCTCCAGGATTGTCTTCTTCAAGTCGTCGTCGAAAACGATCGTGACATCGCGGAATTGAAGTCGCCATGCTTCGTCGGGTCGCAGTCCGGTATTGACGGCAAAGAGCACATAGTCGTGAAGCTGTTCTGCTTCCCACTGGAAGCCCCGTCGCTTTGGCTCTTGCGCGCGCTTTCGTGTGGCCTTGTAGAGTTGTTTGTATTCATCTGGCGAGAACCATGCCCGGTGAGAGATTTTGGGCGATTTCCGGTACGGCTCAGAAAAGTCGGGAAGGCGGTCAAGCCATCCGTGGAGCAACGCCGTTTTCAAAGTTTGGCGGAGCGTGACGATTTCCTGATGCATCGTGCTATGGCCCGGTGGCTTACCATTTTCCTTAAGAGCTTCTTGGTGTCTGTGAACGCGGTAGTCCTGGATCTTTCCGGCGGTGATCTCTGAAATTCCCAGGTTTCCGAAGAAAGGAACTAGGCGTCCTTTAGACCGCCAGTGCTGGCCTTCCACGTAGCGCTTGTTCCTTTGGCCCTGCGTCATGATGTCGAACTCGCGCAGGTAATGTTCGGAAACTTCGCGAAAGGTCTTTTCGCTCTTAATCTCGCCGTCGCGGAGTTTTCCGCGGAGTCGGAGGTACCAATCCTCGGCGATCTCCTTGGCTCTGGAGAGACTGTCTTCCTTCGTGCTGGTCCGGCGATTCTTGCCCGCGAAAAAGCTAGAGCATTGCCAGAGACTGCTGTTCGGGCGCTTGTAGACGTGGACTTTGCCGCCCAGGATCGTGTGGTGTTCCGTCATCTTCGTTCCTCGTGCGAAGTGGCGCGAGAACCCGAAAATGTGTAATGAATGTGAAGCTATCTCCCCTTCGAGATCATGTCAATAAAATTATTGTTTACAGCGAGATATCGTAAGAAACTATTTTGTCTTTAGGATTTTAAGTCCGCTGCGTCTGCCATTCCGCCACGCCCGCGCGCGGTCCAACCCCGCCATGTCCGTTAATAGTAGATCACATCTATGGACTTAAGCCCGCTGCATCGCTCAATTTCGACGTCCCGG
>Ga0335085_10001718_pt1 | contig 44384 bp, 37 predicted proteins | sample Lox_Sample_45_FD_206712 | JGI IMG/M metagenome (GOLD analysis project Ga0335085, IMG submission 206712) | Soil microbial communities from Loxahatchee National Wildlife Refuge, Florida, United States - Lox_Sample_4.5 | ecosystem: Environmental > Terrestrial > Soil > Wetlands | place: USA... | reverse complement strand
GGATGGGATGAAGGGGCGACTCAGCTTTTGATGAATATTGAAGGCGCTTTTAAATGGGTAAATCAATAACATGAATAAAATAAAATGGAGTTTGTTTTTTATCGTGCTTGTCTTTTTTGGAATTGGAGCGGCGTACGGGCAATCTGCTTATTGCCTTCCACCCACGGTTACGAGCACAAGCGGCAGTGATTATGTGAATATTTGTCAAAGTAATGTGACGAAGAAGATTTCCTTTTCGCACGTAATAAGCTCGTTGAATCTTGGCAGCGGAACGGTGACGAGTGTGGGGAGTGGTTATGGATTACTGGGTGGTGCGATTACTACGAGCGGAATTTTGCGGGTAGATACTTCGGGTGTGGCGACTCATTATTATGTGAATTCTCGTGGGTTCGGGAGTGGCACTGTGATGAGCGTTGGAAGTGGATTCGGTTTGACTGGTGGTGCGATTACTTCCAGCGGAACTTTGAAGGTGGACACGACGAATGTGGCGACACATTATTATGTGAATTCGCGTGGCTTTGGGAGTGGCACAGTTACTTCATTTAGTTCAGGCAATCTCTCACCGTTGTTTACTACGAGTGTTGGAACTGCGACTACGACACCTGCACTTTCATTCACGTTAAGCAATGCAGCGGCACATACAATCTTCGGAAATTTCTCAGGCAGCAGTGGCGCGCCTTCATACAATACTGTAGGAATGGGTGTTGACACATGGATTAGTACACCGTCGAGTGCGAATCTTGCGACGGCGCTCACTGACGAAACGGGAAGTGGAGCATTGGTGTTTGCCACTTCACCGTCATTAGTCACTCCTGTACTTGGCACACCGACTTCAGGTACGTTGACAAATTGTACTGGATATACAGACGCACATCTCTCACTCAGTGACATTACAACGAACAACGTAAGCATCTCAGCACATGGATTTGCGCCGAAAGCGCCAAATGATGCTACAAAGTTTCTTCGCGGTGATGCTACATGGAATGTTCCTGCGAACATTTACAACAGTGATGGCAGCTTATCTGGAAATAGAGTCGTGACGTTTAATTCGCATCAGTTGACTTTTGATGTTGGCACAAATGTTTTTTATGGCGCATCATCAAGCGGAATGGGGTGGAATTTCAACGGGTCAGGTGGGAGCATTGAAATGTTTGGCTCAACTGATGACGGAATTACTGCAGCTTCAGGCGTTACAATCATAGGCGATTACAACGGTAATAATCAAAGCACAAAAATAACAGTCGATGATCCTGACGGTCTTATTAGCATGGTAACTGATGGAAGTAATGACTTTCAGATCAATGGCGGAATGGTTGGCTGGCAGAATGCACAAGACTTGAATCTTAGCGCTAATAGTGCAGTTGTATTAAAAGCGCGCAGTGATGGCGTTCTTGAAGCTCCAAACATTCATAACAATGCTGCGGCACAAGGTGATGCAATCCATGAAGAAATACGTTCAGGCACCTATACATTTACTACCATAGTGACAACAAATGTTTCAGGTTATGCCGATGCTAATTGTCAATGGATGCGCGTGGGCAATGTGGTGACAGTTAGTGGTGGTGTAGAACAAGTGAAAGCGACTTCAGGCAATACTGCCACTGAAATTCAGCTGCAAGATTTGCCTATTCCAACGAGTAACGGAAAGAATTACGAAATAGCTGGTTCCGGCTCATTTCAAGATGTTGACGACGCGCCTGCTATTCATAGTGTAGCCGTCTATTCATGTCACTCTGGATTTGTTTGTCTTGAATTTGCTCCGAGAGGAACATCGGGTAATGATATTTATTTCACGTTTACCTATGTAGTCGAATGATTCAAGAATTTCAAAAAAACAATGGCACAGACAGCAGAGTATTATCGTGATCAAATAATGACGCAGCTTGCGGCAGATAGCTTTTGGGGACCGATGCTTACGAGCCCGAGCGTGTTTGATTTGATGCAGCGCATTGCTTATGCGAGTGGCTTTGTAGCGAACACCATTGATCTGCTGCAGGACAGCTTGCGCGCTGCGGTGGATGCTGATTTGCAGGCGCTGTTTCCTCACCAAATAGTTTGGTACAGGACGCAAGCGCTGCTCTTTATGTATGGCTACACGCTGCCGGTGGATGCGGGTGACTATGCGGAGCGCCCAAGCCTGACGCAGGATGAGATTAATGCAGCCAGCGTGGTGAAATTTTGTGCAGTGAGTGAAGACCCTGACGGTCGGCTGACGATGAAGGTTGCGGGGCTGGATGGCGATAATAACCGGGTGCCGATTACGAGCGATCAGCTCACAGCATTTGAAGATTATATGAAGAGGAAGAAGGATGCCGGTGTTTCTATAACGACTGTGAATGAGACGGGCGATCTATTGAATATTGCTTATACTATCTATTATGATCCGGAGGTGATGAATGCGGACGGATCGCTGATACTTGGCGGTACATTTCCTGTGAATGATGCAATTAATGCCTATTTGAATAATCTTCCTTTCAATGGCGAACTGAGGTTGCAGAGTCTAGATGATGCCGTGCAGAATGCTACGGGAGTAGAGATCATGAACCGAACGACGTGCGAGGTGAAACCGGTGACAGACATTGTGTACACGCCGATAGATTTGCGGTATGTTCCTTATGCAGGATATTTCAACATTAATACTTTAACTGTAACTTATTTACCCGAGCCGTGATACAGGTGATTGACATAGTGCTGCTGGCAATAAATGCGCTGCTGACGAGCTTGCGGAAGCCACGTGTGATTGCATGGCTGACGGGATTGGTGAATCCTTTTTTTACCATTGATCAGACGCTGCATAACACTCATGAGGCATACGCGGAGGATTACCTGAGCTGGGGCAGTGAGCTGTGGCTGATGGAGAAGATGCTGAATGTGAAATTTAATCCGGCGCCGGGATTCAGCCCGCGCATCGTGATTGACGACGGTAACCGGATCGCACGCATCTACCTTCATTACTTTACTGATCATGATCCGCTATTTATGAATCCGACAGTGTATGGTCATACACTGCAGGCGTATTCGGAGAATTATTATGATTTCACGGTGGAGATACCGACATCGCTTGGGCTGGCAGTGGATGATCCGCGAATAATACAGATGCTGAACCGATATAAACTTGCAGGAAAACAATACAAAATTGTACTGATATAACTCACCCCTGACCCAATCCTCATCCGCCTTCGGCACCTTCTCCTAAGGAGAAGGGAATCGGAAGGTAGATTTTGGAGAGGGGAAGGAAGAAAAATCAAATAACATGAGCGAGACAAAGAGAATAGTGAATTTCATGGTGCATGACGGGTTTCCGTTTGACCAGGACACGTTTGATGCACTGCAGACGGCATTGCGTAAAATTGAGCTGACCGGCTGGCTCGGATTGAATGATGATAGCGGCAACACAGCTTACTTCCTGCATGGCTGCGGTGTTTCTGGTGATGTGGCTGATGATGGGTGGATTTTCCTGAACGGGAATATTTACCCGCTGGCTGGCGGCACGGTGAAGGCATTTGTGCAGATTCATTATTCTAACACCGATGAGGTATTTAATGATGGAATGACAACCACCACTCAGCATAAATATACTGACGCGCAACTGGTATTCGTGGATGCGCTGATTATTAGTAATCCGGCTTATGGCGATGGTGTAGCATGGGATGCCATAATGACTTTGCCGCGCCTGGAGGATTTGCTTCCGCTGGATGAGGTGACTGTAGTGGCTCATGGCGATTACATCGGTACATGGGATAGCGAGAGCAGTAATGATGTGAAATATCGGGGTGAGCGTTGCTTTGCGAGGAATGCCCTGCGAAGGGTGACGTTTGATGGTACAGTGTTATCTGCAGCTACGGAGGAGAATGGTACGAACATCTGGCGTATGCCCGTGGGCTGGCGCCCGAATGAAGACAAATATTTCCCGGTGCTTTATAATGGCAACTGGGTGACGATAAAAATCCAGACGGATGGTTATGTGGTCTGGCTGGGGCCGAGCGAAACAATCGCCGAGGCGATCTACTTTGATACGGTCAATTATTTGGCGTTTAATTGATGTTCAAATCAATTTTAAATTGAAGACTCCAATTACTTATTATGGCGGCAAGCAAAGGCTTGCGAAGACGATTGTGAAATGCATTTCTGCTCATGATGTGTACATTGAGCCTTTCTTCGGGGGAGGAGCTGTATTTTTTGAGAAGGAAAAAAGCATTACAGAAGTGATCAACGATCTGAATGATGATGTGGTGAATTTCTATCGCGTTTGTAAGACTGATTTTGGCATTCTGCGATTACTGATTCAATCTACTCCGCATTCGCGTAAGGTGCATCGCGAGGCTCAATACGTGTTGAAGAATGCAGAACATTTCAGCACGATAAAACGAGCATGGGCATTTTGGGTGCAAACGAACATGAGCTTCGCTTCGAAAATTTATGGTGGATTTGGTTATGAGAAAAAAGGAAATCGAACGGTGATCAAAACATTTAAGAAGCGCTCAAACTTCACCCGCGAGCTGCTGGATCGCCTGGAGCTGACGCAGATCGAATGTAATGACGCGCTCAAAGTGATCACGACCCGTGATTGTAAGCAGGCTTTTATTTATGCCGATCCGCCTTACTTCAATAGTGACATGGGACACTATGGAGGTTACACTGAGCGAGATTTTGAAGGACTTTTGACTACTCTTTCGAAGGTGGAAGGGAAATTTATTCTTTCAAGTTATCCGAGCGATTTACTCAGCCGGTTTACTAAAAAGAATGGGTGGAATGTTAAATCGTTGCGGCAGATTGTGAGTGCTTCGAATGCGAATAAAAATGTGCGCGAAAAGCAGAAGATCGAGGTTCTGACTGCTAACTATCCGCTTCCGGATTTGGGTTGATTTAAAGTCCGGCCCGAATTTCTACCTTTGGTTTTAAATTTTTCCACTTTTGGATTTTGCGATTTTAAAACATTACCGTGCGATAGTTACTTTGCTTTCAGAAGTTTGATTTCCTGATACTATTCTTGCAACATAGATACCATTCGCAATCGCACCGCTAAGGTTAATTGTTACGACATTTTTCCCCTGCTGCAAGCTGTAATCCTGAGAATAGTAAATCTGCCCAAGCATGCTGATCAATTGGATGGTTACATTTTGACCTGTTCCTGATCCCGCATTAATTTCAAGATTCAAGATCTGCGACGCCGGATTCGGATAAGCATTTAACTCACTGAATTTTGACGAACTGGTATTGTCTAAATCATCCAACTTTTGAGCAGACGTAGTAAAACTTTTTGTTACTGACCAACAGTCTCCCTTTACTTTCCAAGAATATGTGGTTGAGGGAGTCAAATTAGTGATTGTGTATGAAGCGGTGTTAATTGGCAGCGTTACAACTTCGCTTAAAGAAGTGCCCGCTTTCGTATACCTGACTGCCTCCTGTTGTGTTGTGGTTCCTGGTGTCCAATGCAAAGTAACCGATGTCGAAGCAAGGTTACTGATCGACAAATTGGTTGGAGCTATACATGGAGCAGTATACCTGTACAAAGGAAGCACAGTATAGTCTGTCGTGCTGCCATCTGAACAAATAGTAGCAACTCGTATGTAAATGTTCGCATGACCGTTAAGATCAAATATTCCGCAATGATCCGGAGAGGTAATGTTTACCGTATTCCAGTTGGTATGACCTTTCCATTGATACTGCAGGATGTAACCAGTGGCGCAATCTTGTGCATCCCAGCAAACCTGAAGCTGATCATTCCCGGTTGGAGTGACCACAACATTTGCAGGAGGCTGGCAATGACAAGTCGGTTGATTGATTAACACATCAACTCCTCCTGTACATCCATTGTAATCAGTCACCACCAATGAGTAAGTGCCTGCCGACAGCCCCGTGCGATCTTCATCTGTGCTTCCGTCATTCCACAAATAGGTGTAAGGGCCAACTCCTCCTGTTACAGTAATGTCAATTGAACCATCGTTTCCTCCATTCACAGAAACATCAACATGTGTCTCATCAACATTAACAGGCGTTGAATTGCTGATTGTTGATGTGCATGTTGACACACATTGATGGTTATCAGTAACCGTCACAGTATAATCGCCATTATCTAAATCATAAATGCAAATTTCGGAACCACCATTGCTCCATAAATAAGTATAAGGTTCTGTTCCACCGTTCACCGTAACGCAAATGTTCCCCAAGTAATTAGAATGACAATCTCCGCTTGTCGGAGTGCAGGAAGCAGCCGGAGATTCATAAACGGTCTTGACGATTACATTAGTTACTGCTACATAATCCGAACAACCGGAGTTTTTCGCCAATCGGCGGAAATAAGTTGTCTGTGAAATGGTGCCGGGACTGTATGAATCATCAGTAGCTCCGTCAATGATTGTGAATGTGCTGAAGTTATCATAAGACATTTGCCATTCATATTGCGGAGTTCCGACTCCGCCGCTTGCTGGCGTTACGTTATCAATTGATGACGCAACATAGCTTCCGCAATGTGCTTCATCACCGCTGATCGAACCTGCATCGGTAACATTGCAACATTGTTGAACAGTAACATCAGAGCTGCATGAAGCTGAACATCCATTGCCGTCAATTACTGTTACACTGTAAGTTCCTGCTGTAAGATTTGCAATTGAAGAGGCAGTTCCGCCGTTGCTCCATGAATACGAATAATCAGGAGTTCCGCCGGTTACTGAAACACTTGCACTTCCCTGCAATCCGTTTGAGCAATCACCGTTAACTGAAGAACATGTAACTTCTGGAATTCCATTGACAGTTTTTACAACTGTATTGGACACACTCAGATAATCCGAACAACCGGAGTTTTTCGCCAATCGGCGGAAATAAGTTGTCTGTGAAATGGTGCCGGGACTGTATGAATCATCAGTAGCTCCGTCAATGATTGTGAATGTGCTGAAGTTATCCAATGACATCTGCCACTGATATTGTGGAGTTCCTATTCCTCCACTTGCTGGCGTTACGTTATTGATTAAAGAAGCGGAATAACTTCCGCAATATGCTTCGTTACCACTAATTGATCCGGCATCAGTTACATTACAGCATTGCTGAACAGACACGTTGGAGCTGCATGAAGCAGAGCAACTGTTCGCATCAGTTACAGTTACGCTGTACATACCGGCTCCGAGATTTGAGATGGCTGAGGTCGTTGCGCCGTTGCTCCATGAATAGTGATAAGGCGTCATTCCGCTAGTTACTGCAACACTGGCGCTGCCTTCAAGGCCGTTTGTGCAATCTCCGTTTACTGATGTGCAAGTAACCTGAGGAAGTGCATTTACTGTTTTAACAACAATATTTGAAACACTTGAATAATCAGTGCAACCACTATTCTTTGCTGCACGGCGGAAATAAGTTGTTTGGCTAATTATACCCGGACTGTAAGATGAACCTGTGGCGCCTATTATAACAGTATAACTGCTGAAGTTATCAAAGGACATCTGCCATTGGTACTCCACAGGCCCTACTCCACCGCTGGCTGATGTAACGCTGCTGATGGTGGAAGCAGTATAACTTCCGCAATGAGTTTCATTACCGCTAATGGTGCCTGAGCATGTAACATTGCAGCATTGCACAACTGAAACAGTCACCGCGCAAGTACCTGAATTTCCATAGCAATCAGTTACGGTAACGCTGTAAGTTCCTGCAGCAAGATTTGAAATAGATGAAGTGGTGGCTCCGTTGCTCCACAAATAATGGTACGGTGTATATCCGCCGCTCGCATAAACGCTCGCGCTGGCCACCTTGTTATTCCAGCATGAGCCGTCAGTTCCTGAACATGCAACACTTAAATGATGCCCGCAGCCCTGGTTGTAGAACCATTGTGCATGAGCAACATTCAGTGAAAGAATAAGAGCAATGAAAATGAAAAGTAATTTTTTGGGATTGAGGTCGTAATTGTAAAGCATGGTTAAACATTTTGGTGTTAGGTTAAAAAAAATCTTCGATGTAAAATGAAAAGCCAAGACAGTTTTATCTATAGCTGCCCGCAATATCTTTTGAAAAAATCAGATCCATCCGTAGATTGTTCTGAAGGCCTGATAGTTTGTTCTAAGGCAGAATTGAAATTAATTCTATCCTAATTTTCTGAATTCATCACAAAATGCCGCGATATTCTTTTTGAAAGAAAAATACTATTTCAAATCAATGAGTTATCGTTTCATGAATTGAATTTTCTTCTTTCAAAATGCGGAAACCATTTAATATGACACGATAGTCATTCATTTCTTACTCTGTTTTTTTTCAATGAGTAAACGAAGTCGAACAAGACAACAATAAAATATCAACAGGCTTCTTCTCTTAATTCACCAGTGAATAAATTTTCTTTCGAAAAAAACTTCAATCAATGTAGTATTGCGCTCTCAATCTTCAACCATGTATCAGCCAATTTACAAAACCGACTTTCAGTTCCCCAATCAAACCGCCGTATACCACGGCAAGGTGCGCGATGTATACACCATCGCCAACAAATACCTTGTAATGATTGCCAGCGACCGCATTTCGGCATTCGATGTCATTCTTCCCAACCCTATCCCCTACAAAGGGCAAGTGCTCAATCAAATTGCATCGCTGTTTCTGGATGCAACCAAAAGCATTGTGCCCAATTGGGTGGTGGATGTACCCGATCCCAACGTCACAATCGGGAAACGATGCACACCGTTTAAAGTGGAGATGGTGATTCGCGGCTACCTGAGCGGCCATGCCTGGCGCGAATACAAAAGTGGCAAGCGCATGATCTGCGGCGTACCCATGCCCGATGGCATGAAGGAGAATGATCGCTTTCCCGAACCGCTGCTCACACCCAGCACAAAAGCGGACGTGGGTCACGATCTCGACATTTCGAGAGATGAAATCATTTTGCAGGGGCTCGTTCCGAAAAATCAATACGAAAAGCTGGAAGAATACACACGCAAACTTTTTGCATTCGGAAGCAAATTCGCCAACGAGCGCGGGCTCATTCTCGTTGACACGAAATATGAGTTCGGCGAGATCAATGGACAAATCTACCTCATTGATGAAGTCCACACACCGGATTCTTCGCGCTACTTCTATCTCGATGGCTATGATGAAAGGCAAAAACAAAATGTGGCGCAGAAGCAGCTTTCAAAAGAATTTGTTCGCGAGTGGCTCATCGAAAATAGTTTCATGGGCAAAGAAGGGCAAACTATCCCTGCCATGAGTCCTGAATGGCTGAACACGATTTCCAACCGTTACATTGAGCTTTTTGAAAAAGTAACCGGCAAAAAGTTTCAGAAATCGTCTGACGATAACATCATGAGCCGAATCGAAAGCAACGTTCTTCAAAGTTTGAAAAAGCTTTCATAGAAGCGGCTGCTCATTTATATTTTCTAACCGGGAAAATTGATGTTAAAGCGGGCAAGCATTTGCCGGTTAGCATCATTCTTGTACCGTGTGCAGGGTGAATCAAGCATTGCCCGATATGCATTTGCCGGTTACGCCCTTTGAAAGAAAAAATCCGGCTGTGAATTACTTCATTCCCCTGCCGGCATTATTCCTTCTGCTGGTTCTCAATAGCTCCGTACATGCGCAGAATTATTCCATTCCCTGGCAATATTCATTCGGCGGAAGCAATGATGAGGTATGCTATCGCATGCAGCAAACGGCTGACAGCGGTTACATGTGCGTCGGGCTCACTTGGTCGCAGGATGGCGACGTATCTGATGCTCTTTACATCCGGCAGGCACTGCTTATCAAGTTTGATAAGGCAGGAAATCTTCAATGGGAAAAAACGTACGGAGGTTCAGAAACTGATCATAGCTTTTACACCGAGCAAACGCACGATCATGGTTACATCATGGCTATGGAATCGCAATCGGATGATGGCGATGTGCCCGTGAATTACGGTTGGCAGGACCTTGTTGTTTTTAAACTGGATGAAGGAGGAAACATCGTTTGGACAAGAGTGATCGGCGGATCACTGCATGATCATCCATGCTGCATTCGCCAGATAGCGGATGGATACATTTTCGCCGGTGCGAGCTTATCGAATGATGGTGATGTGTCAGGCCATCATGGCAGCAGTCAATATTTTGATATCTGGGTGGTGAAGATGGATACAAGCGGAAACATCATCTGGAGCAAATCCATTGGGGGTTCACTCACTGAGTTTGCAAGATACATTCAGCCCACACCCGATGGAGGATATGTTCTCACCGGAGAATCTTATTCAAATGACGGAGATATCTCCGGACATCACGGAACTTCAGAAACCAGTGATATGGTAGTGATAAAAATTGATGGCGGCGGAAACGTGGTGTGGCAAAAATGCTTCGGCGGCTCTGGCAATGATATCGGGCACGATCTCGTACTCACGCCTGACGGCGGAATTATGGTAATCGGTGCCACTGAATCAAGCGACGGCGACGTAACTTACATTCACGGCTCTTACGATTACTGGATGGTGAAGCTTGACAGCGCAGGAAATCTGATGTGGCAAAAAACGCTTGGAGGAAGCCAGTCAGATTACTCCCGCTCCATTCAAATTTCAAAAGAGGGAGGGTTTGTGATCGGAGGAGAAACTTCTTCTAATGACGGCGATGTGGGCGACAACAAAGGTATTTCAGATTTCTGGCTGGTGAGGACAGATTCGCTCGGAAATATTTTATGGTCAACCACACTTGGCGGTTCAGCAATCGATGATGGAAATGCATTCACTCAAATTGCCGACGGGAATTATGTGGTTGCAGGAACCTTTGACTCTGATGATGGCGATGTGCTCAGCCATCACGGCACAACGGATTACAGCGATGTGTGGGTAGCCAAAGTAGTAGAAGGAACAGAAGAAGGTATTCAGGAAACAAATCCTGTTTCACTTCCTTTTACTGTTTTTCCGAATCCTGCCGATGCATCGACAACAATTTATTTCACGATGGACAACAACAATGGAGTTCAGTTGCAGTTGCTGAATTCAGAATCTCAGGTGATTGAAAGCAGAAGATACGACGTTACAAAATCTGGCAAGCAGAATATTGAGCTCAGCACATCTTCTCTTGCTCCGGGAATTTATTTTGTGCGTTTAATTTCCGGCGATGCAATTTCTCAAAAGCTTTTTGTAGTTGCTCGTTGACGGGATCAATTCATTTCGAAATAATCAACCTGCTCTTCCAATTGCATGCAGCTGAATTAATTTGAATGAGGTAAAATCCATCACTGAAATTTCTTAAATCAAATTCATAATGGCTCATTCCACTTTTCAGCGGAATGATTGTTAATTCAGCGCCAAGAGCATCCTTCAATTCCATGCTCGCATCTTCCTTCAAAGATTCGGGGAAATTAATTGTACACTTTTCATCTGCAGGATTCGGGAATACAAGCAAGTCCCCGTTCTCAATTTCGTCATCAGCCTGGAATTTATTTACGATTCCATTCGCGAGATAGCATGAATGAATCTTTTCGTTGATCGTATCAGTGAGTGCACTGCGGAAACTGTCTTTGAGGGTTCTGTAGTATTGAATCAGGCTCTGATAAGCCGGGTTATTTATTTGATTAGTGTCTTCTTCGGGATCATTGATGAGATCAAAAAATTCTTCCGTCACCTGATTGCAGTAATAGTAATTGTATTTGTAACCGGGTGAAAACACCGAGCGCGAATTCGCCATTTGAACAAGAGTGTTGGTTACTTCATAATAAAATTTAGTGCGTCGTTCCTGATCGTAAAGCAATTTCCTCATTGAAATCCCATCAGTGGAAAATGCATTCGGAATTCCTGCCGCATCGAGAATGGTGGCAGCAAAATCAATATTCAGCGCATAATCATCTGTGTCGAGTGATGCGGGAGCAAACCACGATGGATAGCGCATAAAAATCGGGACCCGCGCGGAGGGTTCGTACGTCATTCGTTTTCCCTCGAGATAATGTTCGCCCAGCATGTAACCATTATCGCTTGTGAGAATGATGAGCGTGCTGTCAAGTTTTCCTGAAGCTTCCAGCGCGCCAAACAATCGGGCCACTTCCGAGTCAACTCCGATCATCACTTCATACATATCGCGGTAAGATTGTTCTAGTGAATCGGGGCCTTCTGCATTTTGCGCGGGATAAAGAAAACTCGGATAGTTCTCGGTGAATGGATAGTAATTATCCGGAAGTGCAAAAGTATTTCCATCAAACAGCGTGTCCTCCTGCGGCCGTGGCCGATACGGCGGGTGGGTGGAATAATTCAAGTCAATGTAGAAAGGCGAAGTTGTTGTCTCAATAATTTTTACTGCTGTATCGGTTTCGATGTCATTGATGAATCCGGGAATTATTTTGCTTGATGAGTCACTGAAAACAAATTTGGGATTCGTGAGTCCGCCCTTGTATCGCCCCATCCAATAATCATAACCCGGCTGCGGCAGCGGATTATCATCGGTCGCATTCATGTATTTGCCGATCAGCACCGTATAATATCCTGCAGTGTCGAGCGTGGTTGCAATCGTCGGAAGATTCGGGTAAAACATTTTCAGATTATCAGTAGCACCGTGATGGTGAGGATACAAACCCGTGAAGTAAGTGGCGCGTGAAGGATTGCAGAGTGAATACACGACATACGAGTTTTTAAAATTTACTCCTTCATTCGCAATGCGATCCATGTTTGGAGTCTGAACAAGAGCCGGTGCTCCGTTACAACTGTACACGTCATATCGCGCATCGTCAAGCATAATTGTGATGATGTTTGGCTTGTGACCGGTTGACGTTGGTGAGAGATAAATAGTATCGATGCTTGTCCATCCTTTGGTAGTGTCAATGCAGCTTGTTATTCTGTAAAGCACGGGCTCAACTCCTGTCATTGTCAAATAGAATTCTGTGGCTGCGCCTGTGAAATGATCAACCCATGTTGAAGATGATACTTGTCGGGTTTGAATTCTGTTCTTATTTGAATTGCTGCATGGCTGCCACTTTACATGAATCTGCTGAGGGAATATGCATTGCGCAGTTGTCACAACAGGAGGTGATGCATAATATTGTTGTTGGGTAATGATTCTGCGCTTTCCAACTGCTCCCGGATGGCAATAAGCAGTCACCTGAAAGGAATATTTTTTATTCAACTTAAGACCGGTGAACGTGTATGAAGTCGCATAACCGACATTCACCGCCTGCGACCATTGCGACCCGCCTTTGACTTTTTCCGAAACAGTAAAATAAGAAGTGTTATTTCCGGGCGTCCAATTCAAAGTAGCGGAACAGCCGGTTTGGTTCGTTAGTGAAATTGATGTGACTTTATGGGAGACGCACTGCGCGCTCAGGCTTTCACTAATAACACTTGCAATGAACGCAAGTAAGAGATATTTCATACGATGGGAAGTTGATTTGTAAATATCGGAAATTACTTTAAGCCGGATTCTCGCACTTCAGGAAGCAAACTCATGCCGGTATTTTTTGTCGATGGCCTCTTTCACTTCTTCCATCAACCACAAAGGAGTTGAAGTGGCGCCGCAAATCCCAACTGAGGAAGCGCCTTGAAACCAAGCGTCGTTCAATTCATTTTCATCAGAAATGAAATAGGAATGCTGATTAGTTTCTTTGCAGACATTGTAAAGCACCCTACCGTTACTGCTTTTTTTCCCTGCAACAAATATGATCACATCATGCTGCAGTGAAAATTTTTGCAATTGCGGTTCGCGATTTGAAACTTGCCTGCAGATGGTGTCATTCACACTCACTTCTGAATTATTCATTGCGGCAGCGCGCTGCCTGATGAGTTCGGCAAAGCGATAAAATTTTTCAGTGCTCTTCGTGGTTTGAGAAAAGAAGGCAATTGGTTTGGAGAAATCAATTTTGTTCAGATCTTCCTCCGTCGTGATCACTTTGGCTTGTTGATTTGTTTGACCCATCAAACCATTCACTTCTGCATGCCCCGGAATTCCATAGATCACAATCTGCGCTTTACTGTCTGGCAACTTATCATAAGCCAGCTTCACCCGATTTTGCAATTTTAAAACGACCGGGCATGAAGCGTCAAGCAATTCAATATTATTCTCCAAGGCGGTGATGTATGTTTGGGGCGGTTCCCCATGAGCGCGAATCAAAACCTTGCAGTCGCGCAATCTTTTCAAATCTTCATGATTGATGATCTTAAGACCTTTCTTTCCGAGACGCTTCACTTCAATATCATTGTGAACAATATCACCGAGGCAATACAACTCGCCGCCGGAGCCGAGTTCGTCCTCTGCCATCTGAATCGCATACACAACTCCGAAACAAAATCCGCTGTTTTGATCGATCGTTACTTTCATTTTACAGGTTGAAAACCAAGTTGAGTTTTCTTTTTGCTAAACCAAGAGCAAAGTTAAGCTGTTCCTGTTCGCTCATGTTTGAGTTATCAAGCTCAATCGCATCATCCGCTTTCCTGAGAGGAGCTGCAGATCGTGTTTTATCGCGAAGATCTCTGCCTGAAAGATTTTTTTCTATTTGCGTTTCCGTCGCCTTCTCACCTCTTTGCTGAAGTTCTTTCAATCGGCGTTTGCTTCGAATTTCCTGGGAAGCGACGAGGAAGATCTTCAATTCTGCATTCGGAAAAACAACGGTACCTATATCTCTTCCGTCCATCACCACATTTTTCTTCGCCGCAAGTTGCCGAAGCTGATCCGTCACGAATTCTCTTACAGCCGGAATTGCACTCACTTCGCTCGCTTCTTTCGAAACCTTAAGCGTTCTTATTTCTGATTCAATATCTATTCCGTTCAAAAAGGTGCTGCATTTATTTATCTTTTTATCACAATGGAAATCGAGATGAACTTTCGCAAGTGTGGATTTTAAGTTCTGCTCATTCGTCCAGTCAATTTTTTCCTTGTTAAGAAAAAAAGTAACTGCTCTGTAGAAGGCACCGGAGTCAATGTATTCAAAGTTCAGCGAGTTTGCCAATTGTTTGGCAAGAGTACTCTTTCCGCTTGAAGCAACTCCGTCAATGGCTATAATTTGACCGACCGGCACGTTACAAATGTAATGCTGCGGGTTATGATTCTCGCGTAAGTCACGGTGCCATTACATTTTTTTTCCGAATAATTCATCAAGATTTACGGAAAGCGAAAAGTGATTCACGCCACCGGCCACATTGTAGATTGCGCGACCGTAGCTTAATGTAAAGCGATTGATGGTGAGATCAGCTCCGAAGCTGAACCCGGCCAATCCCCTCCTGTTTTGAAATACAAGCTCCTGCCTTCGCTGATGGTTGTAGGCGAGGTTCACGCGAAATGCTTTTCCAAAATAAATTTCGGTACCTATGATGGTGTGAAGAAAAATTTTATCCGCGGTGTAGTTTTTGTTTTTCGTCTGCTGCGTTGTGTCAATCAGAATTGCGCTTTGATCCACTGCATTCGGGTCGTTGTACCTAATATCCCAACGATATAAATCATGCAGCACGAGTGAAAATAAGAATGGAGTGTGCTCTACCCGCTTCGAGATTCCAGCCTGCAGATCGAATGGCAGCGGCTCATTCTGATTATTCACGTACGACTTAAATTGCGTCCCCACGTTCTTAAACACTACTGAAGCCGTAAATCCGCTTGCCGAATCATTGTATGCACCTGCAAAAGTTAGCGCGGCACCATTGGCTGAATAGGATTCAAGTTTTGAAGTGAGGAAAGTTGCATTGATTCCGTAATGAAAGCGCTCAGCATACGTGCGCCCTGCGCCGAGAGTAATTGAGTACTCTGCACCGTTGAAAGTCCCTGTCACGTTTCCCAGATTGTCAGTGGCTGTGAAATTCCCATAATTCAAAAATTGAATCCCGCCATTGAATGTCGTCTGAATCTTTTCAAATGTGTGAACATAACCGGCATAGCCTTCTTTCATGTCGGCGAGGTAATCAATATAGTTCAGCGAGAGTCGGTTGTTCATCATCGGGTTGATGAACGATGGATTTTGTAATGCCAGTGAAACATCTCCGTCAAATACGGAAATGAAAGTTCCACCCATGGCAGTAGTTCTTGCTGATGGAGAAATATTCAGCAAGGGAAAAACGCTTTCGCCGCCGACTTGTGCCTTTGCGCTGAAAAAAATAAAACCCAGGGCTGAAGAGAAAAGAAATTTAGCGGAGAGATTTTTCACAAACTATTTTTTTCATTTGCAACTAACGACATGCAGGTTGCTTTAGTATAACATTCACTGATTTACTCACGGGCGAAAATATAGTTTTGCATTTCTCCAGCCAAAAAATGACTTACCGCGAAGCTGTTGACTTTTTGTATTCGCAACTACCAATGTATTCACGTATCGGCGCTGCTGCCTACAAAAAAGATTTGACGAATACTATTAAGCTCTGTGAACTTCTTGATCATCCTGAAAGAAAATTCAAGAGCATCCATGTTGCGGGAACAAATGGCAAGGGATCAACCTGCCATATGCTCGCCGCGATTCTTCAAACGGCAGGATACAGGACAGGGCTTTATACGTCTCCTCATCTGAAAGATTTTCGTGAACGTGTGCGAATCAACGGAGAAATGATTCCGGAAAATGAGGTGACAGAGTTTATTGAAAAGCACAAGGAAGAAGTGATGAAAATCGGATGCTCATTCTTCGAATGGACTGTCGGCCTTGCGTTCAATTATTTTGCAAACGAAAAAGTCGACATCGCAATTATTGAAACGGGCTTGGGAGGAAGGCTCGATAGCACAAATGTGATCACTCCGGTCCTTTCAGTGATTACTAACATCAGCTATGATCATATGGATTTGCTTGGTGACACACTTGAAAAAATTGCTTCTGAGAAAGCAGGAATCATAAAACCAAATACGCCTGTTGTCATTGGAAGAAGCAAACCGGAAACGAAATCTGTTTTTATTCTGAAAGCAAATGAAACAAATTCGCAGCTGTATTTTGCCGATGAAGAATGGAGGCCGATTCAGCATTTTCACGCCGGCATTTATCTCGAAGCGTCATTATTGAGCCGCGGTAAAAAAGCCATCAACCTCCGTTGCGACTTACCAGGGGAGTATCAGCTTTTGAATCTGAGCACAGTTCTCACCTGCTGTGATCAGCTCAAAAAAATCGGATTTCACATTGAGGAAAATTCAATTTTCTCGGCGCTTTCCGGCGTGAGAAAATTAACCGGGCTTCGCGGACGCTGGGAAATTCTGCGGCAAAATCCGCTCGTGATTGCTGATGTAGCTCACAATGAAGAAGGGTTGCGCTTGACACTGTCGCAATTAAAAAAGCAAACTGCATCTGCTTCTCATTTAAAGTTTGTCATCGGATTTGTCAAAGAGAAAGAACTGCAAAAAATTCTAAGGCTATTTCCATCATCTGCCTCCTACTATTTCTGTTCACCGAATATTCCGCGTGGATTCGACGCCTTTGAGCTGCAGAAGACGGCAAATGAATTTAAATTAAAAGGGTCAGCATTTTCCTCTGTCGAGCTGGCATTTCATTCAGCCATTCAAGATGCAACAGGGCACGATGTAATTTACGTTGGAGGAAGTACGTTTGTTGTTGCAGAGGTTATTTGAAACTAAAACGCTTGATAATTCTTGATTCTCATTTCGGGAAATGCTCAGGTGGAGAACAGCAAATAAAAAAGCCCTTACAAAAACACCAGTAAAGTAAGGGCTTCAGGGTTTATCAGGATAATAGTTCCCTCAGGTGTAAACTTATGCATCTTTATAACTCTTCCAAATTTTTTTTAAAGAAAATTCTAAACAATCTCAGGTAAGATTTCCACTCTCTAATTGATTCAAACTTTACATATGATATAACTGGATTGATATTCACTTCTTACTGGTTAACTCCAAGTATGTTCTGGCAATGCCAGGGTAAGAAACGATTTATCGATAGAATGCACCAAGTGTTTCTTTTATTATATAGAAGCGTGATTGAAGCATTGCCTACTTTTGCAGCGCGCAATTATTGCCAAATGAAAAAACGATCAAACAAGTTGAAACGAATCGGATTCATCGCAGTCGGTTTGCTTTCAGTCGCTGTACTTTATTTTTCGTATGCATACACATGGAAGCCTGCGGCAGATAACAAGCAGCTCTTGAGTTTAATCATGGGGGGAATTAGTGCTGTCCACTATTCTCCGAGGGCAATAGATGATGCATTTTCAGAAAAAATCTTCACTGAATTTCTAAACAGGGCCGACTACGATAAAAAAATTTTCACACAAAAAGACATTGACCAGTTAAACAAATACAAAGATGATATTGACAATGAAATACTTGATACCTCCTATGAATTTTTTGATGCGGTAATGAAAGTTTATAACGAACGGATTCAGCAGGTTTATCGCTACAGCAAACTACCACTCGCCTCTCCTTTAGATTTCGCTTCTAATGAAACATTAGAGACAGATGGTAACAAGCTGTCTTATGCGGAGGATACAAATGAGTTGAGAGATCAATGGCGCAAATACATGAAACTGCAAGTGTTGCAGCAACTTTATGATGAGAACAAGCAACAGCAAACGGCAAAAGAAAAATCGGATACTGTAAAACTGAAATCATTCGCAGCGCTTGAGCAGGAATCGAGAACTTCAGTGGGTAAAAACAATGAAGATTTCTTTCGCCGCGTTCATGAATTCGAATACAATGATTGGATGGCAGTCTACCTGGATTGCATAGCGAACATCGAAGATCCCCACACAGAATATTTTCCACCAGTCGAAAAACAAAACTTTGATATCGAAATGACAGGACAGCTTGAAGGTATTGGGGCACAACTGCAGGAACGTGATGGAGAGATCAAGGTAGCGAACATTGTTCCCGGAAGCGCGTCATGGAAACAAGGTCAGCTGAAAGCAGGCGATATCATTCTCAAAGTTGCTCAGGGTGCCGAAGAGCCGGTGAACATTGAAGGTATGCGGCTCGACAAAGCCATTCAACTTATTCGCGGAAAAAAAGGCACTGAAGTACGGCTTACAGTAAAAAAACCAGATGGTGCAGTGCTTGTTATTCCAATCATCCGCGATATTGTAATTATTGAAGCCACTTATGCTCAATCAGCTCTGATCAATAGCGATGGGCAGAAAATCGGCTACATTCGATTACCAGGATTCTACACAGTACTTGATCAGGGCGGCCGAAGCTGTGCTGATGACGTGAAAAAAGAATTGCTGAAGCTCGAATCAGAAAATGTTGCAGGCATCATCCTCGATTTACGTGACAATGGCGGCGGCTCTCTTCAGGAAGCGGTGAATCTCGCCGGACTCTTCATCAGTTCAGGGCCGATTGTGCAAATACGGCAGCGCGGTGCGAATGCTCAGGTGATGGCGGATTCTGATCCATCAGTCGTTTACAGTGGCCCGCTGACAATTATGGTGAATGGTAATAGCGCTTCAGCATCTGAAATTGTTGCAGCTGCCCTGCAGGATTATCATCGCGCTGTAATTATCGGGAGCAATACCTTTGGCAAAGGAACGGTTCAGAATGTTTTCAATCTTGATGATTTTGTCTCCCGTTCTTCAAGCTCCGCTCCGTCACTGGGCTCATTGAAGGTCACGATCCGGAAATTCTATCGCATTAATGGTGGCTCCACGCAACTAAAAGGAGTTGCACCTGATATTACGCTCCCGGATCCTTATGCAGCAATAGATCGTGGCGAAAAAGAAGACCCGTTTGCAATTGGTTGGGATGAAATTGCTCCGGCAAAATATGATCCCATGAAGCCGTCATACAATCTCAACACACTGGTTGCACACAGCCAGTCTCGAGTGTCTGCCAGTACTTCATTTAAATTAATCCAGCAAGAAGCAGAAGATTACAAGCAACGTCATGATGAAACCTCTTATTCACTGAACTATGAAAAATTCAGTTCTGAACAACAAGAACTCGACGCTAAGGAAAAAAAGTATGATGCCATCACGGCAGATTCTATGCTCGTGCCGATCTCCAATCTCTCAGTTGATCTACCGAAGATTAATGCCGATTCGGTGAGCATCGCAAGAAACACACAGTTTCTGAAGAATCTCAGGAAAGACGTTTACCTCTTTGAGGCAGCGCAGGTTGTTTCTGAAATGAAATGATTTCTGCCGGCTGTTTTCTCAAAGCCTGACAAATTTTTCAGAAAAAGATTTTGTTCCTGATTTCAAATCCATAAAATAGATTCCTTTACTCCATCCGTTAAGATCAAGTTCGAAATCATTTACAGCTTTGCTGCTTTTTAGTTCAGAAGAATAAACGCATTGACCGAGCGCATTGAGAATCCTCAGTGAAAACCCTGAACCGATGATTGAATTATCTAAAGAAATATGAATGGATTCACTAGCAGGATTCGGGAAAACAGAAATGGCATTCTCCCTGGCAATTTGCTGAACGCCTTCGATGCGGCAGAAGAATGAAGAAAAGAAATCAGGTAATCCCAATTGACCAATGCCGCTACCTAGCGAAACAAAATCCTGCAAGTAGTTACAGGATAGTCCTGCATTGTTCGGATTAGTGATGCAGTCTAATGTGCCCGAGCCATATTTTACCAGATACATTCTAGCGTCAGGTCCCGTTTGCAGAGCGCCGTCGAAATTTACGGGTGATGTTCCTACCTGAAGAATCGAGGCAATAATGGCCGAATCAGATCCCGCATTCAAATCGTATTGAACAACGACTCCCGGGGTTATGACAGATGCATACAACTTTGAATCATCCGGCGAAAATTCTAACCCGTAAACACCACTTGACGCTCCCGGAACTGGCGTGCCCAACATTACAGGGTGCGAAACGATTCCTGTTGAATTATCGAAATCAAATAACTCAAGGTAATCGGCAGACCACAGAGCAACAGCAAGTTTGTTTGCACAGGGTGATGCTTTCATATAGCCGATCACATTGTTCGCGTTGGAATTGTCATGCACACTTCCTACCGAGGAAACAACTGGTGTCCCCGAAATGCCGGCATCAGTTAAAAGAAATGCATCGAAATTATTATTGCCGAATTCATGCCCAAGAATCCAAACATCATGACCATTGCTGTTGTATACTGCTGTAAGTTTTTCAGTTGAATTTGTCAGCAGGGTTACATTCTTAGTCGCAGTTACATCGCCGTGTCCGCCATTAAGCGTCATGTCAATAATACTATAAGCCATCGGATTGGTCGTTAACTCCTGCGGTGCGGTAATTAAATAATACCTGTTTGAGTCCGCGGGATCCTGTACCACTATGCATGATTGCGTTGAGGAACCGCCGCCAAGTAAACCTGCCCCGTTAGGCATTACAGAATTGGTATTATCCCAAACTGTTTGTCCATCGGAATAAAAAAGGAGATTGCCGGCTGCATCGGAGATGGATCCGCAACCTTCCTGTTGATTGATTTGCCCTCCTGTCAATGCCGTTGGCGGATTCGTGCTGAAAGTGATTCCTGCGAAAATTCCGAAATACCAATTCGAAGATTGATATTGTGCTGAAGCGTTCAACGTCAACATGAGAAAAACGATAAGTAGCGACTTGTTCATAGCCTGGATTTTTAATTTTTAAATGAAGAGACCCTTTCTTGTTAGTTGAAATATTTTTGGGAACGTTTCCTTTTATCCATTTTATAGCAACTGAATTTATTTAATGCAGGTGCATTTGTATTCGAATCGCAACGTATCCGCCTCTGCATCGGATCCGTTACTCCATGAGGCCTCTGAACCCTTCTTTCTTTTCTGCAATCTACACGTGCCCGTGCATGTATTTTGCGGGCAAATCAGAAATCCATCCTTACTCATTTTCGGCAAATCACACGTCCCTTTTAACAATGTTGGTGAATAAAATTTGAAAAAGGCGATCATAAAAAAAGCAATCAGAATCAAAGCCAGGGCCAAACTTAAAACCGGATTGCTTTTCATGACTGAAATTATTTCTTGAAAGTTAGCTATGAGAAAAATTCTGGGCAAAAGATTTTATGCACGCTTTGTCCTTTAAAGAAAACACACGTAAGCTTTCCAAATAATTCTCAGGCTCATGAAGCGCAGTTTTGTACATTTAAAAAAAACTCTCATCAGAAAAGAATTTCTCATAGTATTCGCAACCATCCAGATCTCTCAATCCGGATTTTGTCAGAACAACGAGGGCTCTTCTTCCTACAATACTTCTGCCGGAGATATCCCTCTTTCCATCGGAATCGGTGTAACTCTTGGTGCCGGAATTTATTTTGATGAAAAGCGCGACTCACTTGCGCGTAAAGAATATGAAAACCTGAAGCCCTACTCCTTCTTCGCCAATCAATGGAGTTTGGGTTTGTACGAAAATTATGAGTCTAAAAATCGAAGCAGGAGTTTCCAGTATTCTCCAAAAAACCTTAGCGATGACCTGCTAGTGATTTCGGTGATAGGCGGACTGGTAACGCCGTTTTTCGTAAATCAATCCGCGCAGAATGATCATGGAGTTGTAACGGCGATGTATTTCCAAACAGTGGCGCTGAACATTGGAGTTAATGAACTCACGAAAGCCCTGACCAGAAAGCCGCGGCCCTATGTTCATTACAGTAAGGAAGTGCAAAATCTTTCTTACGACGATTTCTATTTTTCCCGCAGTGCTGACTTCTCTGATGCAAATCGTTCCTTTTATTCAGGGCACACCTCGCTTACTTCAGCGGTCTGCTTTTTTTCGGCCCGAATGTTTTGCGACTATTCCAATGACAAAAATGCAAAACCTTATGTGGTTGCAAGTGCTGCTATAATTCCTGCGATTGTTGCTTACCTGCGGATGCGGAGTGGTTTGCATTCGTTTACGGATGTGATCACCGGCTATGCGGCAGGCGGGCTAATTGGCGGAGTAATAATACCGGAGCTTCACAAGGAATAAGTGCATAAATTAGAAACAGAGAAGATCAACAGATCCTATTCCTTAATCAGGTGCACAACGTATTTCTGTGGCAGTCACAAAATAAACTCCCGAAGGTTAATCGCTTACGTTAATTTGAAGCGAATGTGATGAGTAATTAAGAGATTCACTGATCATCAATTGTCCATGATTAATACAAATATTGATTGAACATTTTTCTGGTCCGCTTACTGCCGAAGGTAAAGAGATGGTTACAAAATCTTCAGCGGGTGATGGAAATACTGGACGCTCTGAATGTAACTGGTTGATGGGCTCTATGCCAATAAAATCACTCTATGTATATTGTTTAAAAAAATTCCAAATCTCAGAACGGGCGCTAAAGTCATTATTCCCTTCACCGGATCCCGGTCAATTCAGATGGTTTTGTCCAATAACTCGATACAGCCTTGATTGTGCATCATCAGTTCCATTCGGGTAAATAAAAAGTTGTACAGTACTTGCATCACTCGAATCTACATCGGGTAGTGCTGATGCATCGGCAATAAGAGCACAAATATTGTTTCTTGTCCGGAACCGCACCATCGTATCGGTGTTTACGGAAGAGAACTGCATATTGCTTCCGTCGTAAGGAACAACTCCATCTTCAGCACCGTGAATTTCGAGAGCAGGAATAGCATGCACGGGCATAATTGAATCGAATACTTCAGGGACCATTCCACAGGACACCGAAGCAACAGCTGTTACTTTGTTGCTCAGTTTTGCGGCGAGAATGCAAACCATGAAACCTCCATTACTGAATCCTGTTGCATACACACGGTTTTCATCAATGTTGTAACGGCTGTGAAGAATGTCAGTAAGTGCAGTAGAAACAAATCCTGCATCGTCATTCGCCGTAAGCTATGACCATCCTACACTCCAATATCTGTTTCCGAACATATCCGGAAGTCCGTTGGGATAAATTACCAGAAAACCTGCCGTGTCAGCGACGGGCATCCATTTCGAAAAACTCTGGTCGTTAAATGCATCGGAAGAATAGCCATGAAAATGAGTGATTACTGAAAGCACATCACCCTTGATTAAATCCCTGCGATTTATATATTAAATACGTACGAAGAATTCTATCATAAGGAATGATGAAAACACACTTACCTGCGCTTTGGATTGTTTAAAGCTTAAGCTTAAAATAATTATTGAGAATACCATCAGGCATGTCCTCATATTAAGTTTTTGTGTAAATATAAATTCTGGATTAATTTTTTTGAAGTCAGAAAGAACTTTGAAACTCAATCTTATTTTTGAAGAATTAAAGAAGTTGGCTGTAGCCGGACACACTTTAAGAGGGATTGGGCACTACTACCCGCAACATGATGTGTTAGTGTTAGTGTTGCAGCTAAGTAATTCGGCTTGCATTCGTTGTCAACGTGCAAGCCGTTCTTATTCTAATGAGCAACAGCTTTCAGATTGAATAGGCTATACCTGGAATCAATGCATTTTCTGCCTCGCGCAAAGGATTGACCGGTTTCCAAAACCAGGTATTCTTTCTAAAACAATAGCACAGCCGGTTATGAAGATTTATTGCTTCTTCAAGCAAATCGTTTTCGAAAACCGCCTCTTCTTCTGAATCATTTCCCCATGAAACACTCGTGAAGAATTGCGATGTTTCATCTTCCATAATTTGTTGAACTGTTTCAATGGTCACAACATTATGTAACGGGCCAAGATATGACTCGCGAATCAGAGAATTTTTTGTTGGCATTTTTACAATCATTTTGAATGGTTGTATTTTAATCTTTTTTCTCGATTGAAAAAAGCGAAAATTCACCATCTTCTTCTTTTGGAACTGGATGAAACTGAATGCTGGGAGTGATCGGGTTATTGAAAAAAGTCAGTCTCGCCTTCTGAAAAAAGCAACTATTGCGATTTATGCCATGTTAAGACTTAAAAATTAGATGTATGGCTTACCCAGGAAACGGACGAATAGCTCAGAGCAACAAACTATTCGATACTTATTTTACCTCTGAACAATAAGCTTAGATGTCTTCGAAAAATTATTACCGGAGAACCTTAAAAAATAAACACCGTCGGCGACTACGCTACTATTCAGATTCCAGGTTATTTGATGGATGCCCTGGACTAATTGTCCACCGAAGACTGTCTTTACCAATCTGTCTTCAACATCATACACGGCAATACTGATACCTTCAGTTTGAAGAATGGAAAATAAAATACTTAATGATTGTGAAACCGGGCCTAAACTGAACAATCCTTCAAACAGCTTTTGCGGTTGCGAAATCTGAGTTACAGTCGAAGCAATGACGCGCATGTTATCAGCAAGGTAAATGACACCTTAATCCTGGCAAGTAGGTGGTGGACTATCATAACGAATAACAACGCTGTCAAAGCCGTGAGTGAAACTGTATTGCAATGAATCAACAGGCCATGTTCCGGGGTTAGCTGCAGTTTTCGTATTTGTTCCTGGATAGCTTCCATTCATATAAGCTGCTATCCGCATAGAAGCTGCATCATCACAACCAAGCTCCTGACAGCAATACATGATTGAGAAGCTGGTGAGCGTTTGATCGAAGCTAATAAGTAGGTCAGCCAGATAAATACTGTTTGGGTAAATGATGTGCCCAGAAAATCACTGCTGAGTGAAGCCTAGTACATCAACTGCCTGGATGGAATAACCCTGACCTGTGGCAGATAAATGAGCGTTGATGCCCCGGCAGTTTGGTCAATGGGGAGTCATGTGTATTGTGGTGCATTATCGAAATCAAACAGCATTTGTGCAGACGTCAATTTAATTTGTACGAGGAAGAAAATCAAAGCTAGTGCTAAAATCAATCTGTAAATGGCTATGACAGATTTCCTGCCATTTGCTAAAGACAATCTTTTTCATGAGAAGCAACTTACTTCAAAGGAGCGGCAATAAATATTTTCATAAGCTGATGGCGATCATAGCGAAAATTGACAGTGATCACGTCTATCGAGAAGCTAATATTGCAAGAAATTGCTGCGAAATGTTAAGCGCAGACAATTGCTGCACACTCGTTATGCGCTAGCGAGAGCACCTAAATTATTTTCCTGATCTCATTTTTTTGATGAGCAATTCCATGTTCATTTCAAGTTCATCTCCGATTGCTTTCACTATTTCTTTAGCTACAGGTTCATCCATCCACCAGTAGCCATTCCATCGTCTGTGAATGGTTCCAAATTTTTTTCCATCCATCTTTACTTTCAGGCTTATAGAGGTATGCCCCTCTTTGTTCTCCCTAAGCTGAGTGAATTCAAAGTGGTGATTGTTTTCGCCTATGCGAATAATCTTATGCAAGGTAGGTAGCCGCAATTAAGGAGTGTTTACCAATTTTCCCAAAAACAAATTTGAATAATTAGTTACTATTTTCCCCGTACCTATTAAAGAACTTGTGCACAAAATATGCACATCCGCTCGCATACGACGCTCCCCGCTGCTTTGGATCTCCGGCAAGTGCAAGCCAAATGTCTCACCAACCGTCACCCCGCAGATACAGCTGTGTTGTGAAGTCATTTTTTTTGATGGTTCTTCTCCTAATCGACTATTACGAACGTAATCCCGCTCAGCTAATTCTTCAAGAGATCCGGGTTACGAATGTGGACGAAGAGAGAAAAATTATTCCTTTTTCGTAACCGGTCACATCATACCGGTATTCTCCATTTACTATTTACTATCCGTCTTTTTTTCGTTTTTGATTCTGCCATTTGTTGTTCGAGGTCAAGCAGTCACAAAATTTTTTTCTTGTTTTGTATTAATTTCTCTTCTTAAAATCAACGCGCATGTCAGGGCTAACTATTCTCGATCTGGTGGCAGGAATGATCTTCATTTATTTTCTGCTGAGTTTAGTTTGCAGTGCGGCTTTCGAGGCCTTTTCAGCTGCAACGGGCATCCGCGCAAAATTGCTCGAGCAGTGGATCCGCAAAACCTTTGATGACGGGAAGGATAATCAAATGGTAAATGGGCTACTTGATTATCCGCTTATCAATGGTCTCTCGAAGAAAGGCGAAGCTACTTCCTACATGTCCGCAAAAGTTTTTTCAGCCACAGTTCTCAGTACCATTTCAAAAATTTCAGGCGAGGTACCCAAAGATATCAACGACATAAAAGCAAAACTTGAATCATTCAATCAGCCCGGGCAACCAAGTTTTCCTGAGGATATACGACGCTCATTTCTGATTTTTATTTCGGAAGCAAAAACTTCGGCCGACAAATCAAAATCGGAGATCGAGCATTTCAGAGCATCCATTGAAGAATGGTTTAACAGCATGATGGATCGCATTCGCGGTAAATACAAGAGACATTCCATGCGCGTTACTTTTCTCGTAGCAGCGCTTGTCACTATTGGAATGAATGTAGACAGTATTTCCGTTTCACGCTATTTGTACGCTGATAAAAATGCACGCGATGCGCTGGCGATTGCTGCCTATCATGCGGCTTCAGATAGTTCGATGACGGCTCAGGTAACAACACTGAGGCAAGAACAACAAAAAGAAAAAGCTGATACTGCCATGGCGGACAGCATGAGCGAAGTGATTTCAAAAATTCAGAACGAGAAGCAGCGCGTGGATTCGCTCGCCGCTCAGCTCAATGATTTCATTCCGCTAGGGTGGTCTCTGCCCGAATACAAGCTTTTTCTGAACACGGAGGGAAATAAGAAACCATCTTCAGGTTATTTTACTCTCTTCATAATCATGAAAATAATCGGATGGACGGTAACAGTTTTCGCAGTGAGTCTCGGCGCACCATTTTGGTTTGATGTGCTCGGCAAAGTTGCTAATCTTCGCAACAGCATCAGGCCCACAGAGAAATCAGATTGAGTTGAACGCCGGCCAAAAAGATTTTTCCTAAATCACAAAAATATTTCCGCATGGTGACTTTAAGTGTGACAGTAAACGGCGGCACGGCACCGATTCCTATTCACGGCTTCGTGAAAAAAATCAATGGTGATTACATGGATCAGTTCGAAGAAAAATTATCGTTCGATAAAAACTATGACCTTCCGCCGGGGAGATACATCGTGTCTGTCGGCGGAATGAATCCCGAAGGAGGATTTACCATTGTGGATATTGAAGGCGAATTCGCCGAAGAGCCGCAACCGCAAAAATTTTTCAGGCGGGGAACTCCGGTTTACTCGGTGTTTGCGGTTTTCAGTGTGTAAAGAAGTCTTTTATGAAGAAATTTTTTCTCTGCTCGTTCACTTTTGGTTTTCTCTGCTTCGGATTGCTGAAGGCGCAATCAACTCAGACTTCTTCTATGGCGAAAGACCTGATAAAGACTGCCGACGATCTCAAAACGGGAAACTATCAGGATGTGCTCACAAGTTTTTTTCAGCTTGCAGCGAATGATATTGCCGGATCAACGCGATCGTTTCAATTCAAAAGCACCTTGTTTGCGATTAAGCTTCGCGCTGATTCAACGCTTGCTATTGATCGCAATTATCTGAAACAATATTTTTCGCGCAATCTTCAGTTCAACATTCAGCTGAACACCACTGAGAATTTTCACTTCAGCGGATTTTCCGGTGGAGCGACCTATGCCATCATCAACGGACGTGACCGAACACTGGCGAACTTTCAGCATACTTGGATTGATACAGTCACGTCAGCATTTCTTAAAAACGTCGGTGAAGCGGAAGCAAAATTCGCAGAGGAAATTGAGAATGACCCAACACTCTCCACAGCTGAAAGAAATAAACTGCTCGCTCAAGTGAATGACGGTCTCAATATCTTTTTCAGTAAACACACTACCGATTCGCTGCCAAAGCGATTTCTGAAATTTGTTGATCAGAAAACAATGCCCGCTCTTCTCGATTCCATTGAAGCGCATCGTCTGCAGGCACTCGATGATTTGGACAAGAAGCCGCTCTGGACTGTCACTGCCTCCGGCACCACGAATTCATTTTCTCATTTGCTGGATGAAGGAACGCTTGAGACTGCCTATCTGCAGGGTTCAACCATTGAAGCAGACATCCGCGCCAATCTCACTTACAAGGATACTGTTTCAGGAAATGATAACTACCGCCTTGTTTTCAACTCTACTGCCGGCGCCAACATTACGCTGCTGAAAAGCAGGAAGAACAACATGCACCTGATCGAAATAAAACCAAACGTAGAATTCGATCATGCGTTTTCCGGATTGCTGCCCTCGGGAGATCAGTACATTTTTTACGCGAACGCGGAAATTCGCATCCGCGTTTACAACAATCTCTGGATTCCAATAGAAGTGAAGTACGACACGATGCACAATAACTTTCTCGGCTTTCTCAACTTGTCGTGGAACCTCGATGCGTTTAAGAATTTTTTGAAAGGATCGTAAACGGAGTGTGACAACTCCTGTCTCTAGTCGGGAGTCACGGCGGAAATGGGCCAATAGAGTAACGCATTACGCACAAGCGGACGCTCATGCAGGGCAAGTATTGGGATTTAGCTTAGCTTTGAATCTATAATTTTTCAGGGCATGAAAAAGATTGTACTCATCCTAATTATTGTTCTCGTCAGCAAAAATTCTTTTTCCCAAACCTATGTAGGCGGCACCATAAACAGTAGCACTACTTGGGCTGCAACAGGTAATCCATACATAATTCAAAATGAACTAATCATTGCTTCGGGAGTAACATTAAGTATAAAACCCGGAGTGGTTCTAAAGTTCATGGGAACCTTTGGCATAACTGTGAACGGAACACTGAAAGCCATCGGTAATTCGGATAGCATGATTCTTTTCAGAGATGATAATTTCATACAATCATACTGGGGTTCAATTTTGTTTAACGATGGAGCGCAAGATTATAATCCCGTGTCTCAAAGCGGTTGCATGTTACAATACTGTAACCTTCAGTTAGCCGGCGATGACTCAAGTGTACCTTTTCTCAATAGTGAGTCTGCAGTTTTTTTATCAGGATGTTCTCCATCAATTGACAATTGCATATTTTATGAGTGCCTTGATGGATGCATTCTTGAACAAGGGGCGGAGTTAACGAGTCCGGTTCAGATTTCAAACAATAAATTCATTAATGATTTTAGTAGCGTGAATGGAGTTCTTTGGCTGAATTCTCCGAACACCACGGTCAGTTGTAATCTATTTTATCAATGTGACGGCAATCCAATGTTATCACTCTATGGCACCGGTAGTTTCACAAAAAACATAATCGTGCATTGCAGCAACTCAGGAGCGACTTTTCTTAATCCTCAGCTTGATTCATGTACGAAGAACACTATAGTTGATAATAGCCTTGGCTGCGGTCAGGTTATTTGGGCCAAGAATTACTTTGGCTTCAACACCATTACCAGAAATGATCTTGGAGGCTGTACATCAATAGTCGTTAATAGTGATAGCACTACAAAAATCATGAACAACAACCTCTATAATAACACAGGTGGCTTTTCCGGTTGGAACTTTTATGAAGTGAATAATGCAGTTGTCAGGCAGTGGTATTACACGCCAGCCACTTCCGGTATGAACAATTGGTTCGATAAGACAACGACCAACTCCATTGATTCAATTATCTTCGACTATAACGACGACACTGCGTTAACTCATTTCAGCTACCAACCATTTCTTGCTTCTCCCGATACCACAGCGCCTGAAACGCCACCAACAGGAGTTGTAAAATCTGATGTGGGCGGTGGAAATATTCAGATCACATGGAATCCAAACCCTGATGCTGACCTTGCGGGATATAAGGTGTATTGGGGAACGTTTAATGGATATTCTTTCACAAATTCGGTGGACGTTGGAAATGTTACTACTTACATTTTGAGCGGCGCAAACATCGGTGACAGCATCGGAGTTACTGCTTACGATCATGAAGCGTCTAACATCAATGATCAGTGCGAATGTCACGAGAGTTGGTTTACACCCGCACAGATGGTTACAGCGGTTGCTGATCCAAAGCAAGACCGATTATTCAACTTCTTCCCCAATCCGGCGAATGAAATGGTTATCATAAAATACAACTTGCCTGTTGCAACACCTGATGCCATTTTAGAAATTAGGAATCTTAAGGGCAGCGAAGTGAAGTGGGTTCGTCTTGCAGGTGGAGAAGCCGAAGTGACAATACCTGTCTCTGATCTTCAAAACGGAATCTATACAATACAACTTACTGCTGGCGGAAGAACTTCTACACCGCAAAAAATTGCAATCGTTAGGTAGGTCTTATCTGCAGCAGCTGTTGTTTCGTGAGCATTTTCATAAGAAAAATGACTCCTTCGCACACTCTTGTGAGGCAGGCGTCATATACGCGCGCCAGCGATAGTAGCATGAGGTTAAACAGAGGCATAAAAAAAAACTGCCACAATCTTTCGACTGCGGCAGTTTCAAGTATGGATCAACTGCAATTAGCTTATCACAATATTCTCCGGCTGGCTCCATGCACCCGGTCCGTCCTTCGAGATCACACGATGGCGGAAAAACATTACCGTCACGGGCGTTAATCCTTCAACAGTGGTTTTTGCCTGGATGGTTGAAGGCAGCGGAGACCAGTTATTACCGTCGGTGCTGCTTTGCCAATCGTGCGAAGTTCTGTTACCTGTTCCTTTAGCAATCAAAATCACCGAGCCCGATAGCACACCCGGCTTTACAGTGAAATCCTGTTTGTTAATGGCGCCCTGCTTTTTCACATCGAGCCCGGCGCTGGTAATTATGGCTTCTGAATCCGCCACATTATTGTCGGCAACCGATTGCACATAAGCAGTGAGAGCGCGGAGGTCTTTAAGCACTGTTTCTTTTGCCGCATCGCGGGCAGCCACTGTTCCTGCGGCGCGTGATTGGGCCGCCGTTTCCGCTGTTTCCAGCGTGTCAATATCCTTACTTACCGTAGTGAGATCGGGAATTGGCGTCGGGAAATTAGCGTTGCCGGTCATCGACTTGACGATGGCACGCGCTTTAATAATGAGCTTTGAATTACTCTTCGGCAGATTAAGCACAGCAATGATGCGCCGGATAATCACTTTAGGGGCCGTGGAAGTCGTTATAAACATAAAGAATGGAGATAACGCACTCAGTTTTGTGAATTGAATTTTCATGATTTTAAATTTTAATTTCCGGATTTATACTGTCGTACCAAATTGAATGTTTCAACTTTAATACTGTCCGTTGCGAGTTCTTACACTTGAAATTTCATTTCAAGCTGATTATTAAGGGATTAAAAAAAGAGAAAAAGTTTTAAAAAATACTAAGAATATAAACAAAACTATCTGTTTTTATACCTTATTGATGTTCTTATGAAGTAAGTGATTCCGTTTTCTAAGTAAAGTGAACTATTTATGAAGGAAAGTGATCGCTTTTGTAAGGAAAGTGAACCAATGATGAAGGAAAGTGATCGCTTCTGTAAGTAAAGTGAACCAATGATGAAGGAAAGTGATCGCTTCTGTAAGTAAAGTGAACCAATGATGAAGGAAAGCGATCGCTTTCGTAAGTAAAGTGAGCCGCCGATGAAGTAAACCGCTCGGTTTTGTAACGAAACTGAACCGACGATGAAGTAATCCGTTCGGTTTTGTAAGGAAAGTGACCCTCTCCTGCCTCGCGCGTGCGACATGTAATCTTATTCCTTCACAAACTTCCCAATCACTTCCTTCTCTGTTCTCACCACATACACTCCCTGTGGCAAATCACTCACATCTATCGTTACATCTTCTCCTGAAATTTTTTCTTCTCTCACTTTTTCTCCGAGCGGATTGAAGATAGAAAGAGTTGTTTGTTGATTGGATGGAAGATGAATTTGAATTGAAGTGGAGGTAGGATTGGGTGAAATAAAAATAGACAATGCTGGTACATCTTCAACAGGAGTTGGAATTGAACCGATATACTTGCCGACGTAGTCAATAGTATCGCTAGTACTTGTGTGGTCAAAAGATGTTCCTATAATTATATCTCCGTTAAATACAGTTATAGACCATGTGTAGCCAGAGTGAGTAACTGAAAGATCATGCCATGCATTGCCATCAAATTCTGCTGCGCCCCATCCCATACAACCAACATCGCCGGTGATCAAACCACACGCATATAATTTATCGTCGTTCGCAAAAAGATCATATACGATTCCGCAACCATATTGCCCCATGTAAGTTGCTATGGTATCCCAATTTGCTCCATTCCATTTGGCGAAATCAGGAGAATGGATAGCACCGGCTGAATCAAAGCTCCCTCCTGTGAACAATTCTCCATTGAATTCCTGAAGGGAATAAACAATCGGAAAATCCGGGCCAAATATTCCTCCTCCCAAGCTATGCCATTGGCTTCCGTCCCATGAAGCAATATTGTTTACAGGAACACTACCTGCAAGATCAAAATGGCCAGCGACAATCAATTGACCATTGTAGCTGCTAATGGTTTGCACCTGCATCTCAGGACCACTGACTCCACCACCAACCTTCTTCCATGAGCTTCCATTCCAGTATTTAATGCCATAGTTAAATTCACCTCCGGCGTAAATAGTGTCATTAAAAACATAAAGGCAAAATACATTTCCCAAATCGCCAAGGGTTCCTACATTAACAGTATCGACATACAAAAGCACGTGGTGTTCTGTCGAAGAACCCTCAACGAAAACTAAGGTATCCTTCTTCATAACTATGGAACTTGGCGCTTCTGGTTCAACAGGCAATCGCTTCCATTGTGTGCCTGTCCAGATTGCAAGGTTATGCGCTTCCATACCACCGGCTGTATCAAAGGGTGCCGCCACCCACAAGTAATTGTGAAAAGTATCTATTGCAAATTCAACTGGGGCTATAGAAACAATGCCCGGTAGACTACTTTTCACCCCTCCTCCTAATGGCTCCCAATTCTGCGCTTCACATTTTGCAGCAACAATTAAAAAGAGAATGAAGAGGAGATTTCTTTTCATAGAAGCGTATTCACCAAATATACACTGCCCGCTGTTCACGCGGGGCTCTCAAACTGTCGCGTGACGTGGATGGGGCATGGGTTTGGAAACACGTGTGAGACAGAGCCAAAGAATTATTTCTTTCTCAGCTTCGGCTTCAGCCGATAAAAAACTTCTTCATACTCATCCACGATGTGATCCCATGTGTAGCGCTCAGTAATTCTGCTGCGTGATTTTTCTCTGAACGATTGCGCCAACTGCTGATCGCTTTCAATCATGTTCAGTTTCATTGCAAAATCATCCGGATCTTTTTTGTAGAGCACACCGTACTTGCCGTCTTCAAGCACTTCGCGGTTGAACACGGTGTCGAGAGCGAGAATGCAATTTCCATAAGCCAATCCTTTCAGCAACGCGGGATTGGTGCCTCCGAATTCATGGCCGTGAGTGTAAGCATACGCATTCGCATGCAGTTCCTTGATGAGATTGGAATCATTGATGTGTCCGAGAAATTTCACCCGTGCCGGATCAGCGATTGCTCTCAGTTCTTCTTCGAAAGGATTCTTGTACACAGTTCCTCCCGCTATGGCAAGAATTTTTTTTGAATTTGATTTCATGAATCCTTTCACAATAATGTCGGCGTTGTTATCGGGTACGAGTCGCGATGCGATGAGATAATAATTCATCGGCTCGAGCCCGAGCGCGCGAACGGCATCGGGATTCTCAGCATATTTCAAATCAGCGCCGTAAGCAATGTCAGTTGAGTCGCAGTTGAATTCTTTCTTGTAATAATCCTGCATGCCTTTCGCATCAGTGATCACGATGTTGAAAAACTTGGTGGCGCACCAGGCTCCGAAATAGAAATATTTTTTTCCTGCATTGCTCCATTTGGGACGCATCCATTCCAAGCCGTCAACATTGATGCAGCATTTCTTTCCGAAAATTCTTAAGGGCAATCCCCATGGTCCATTGGCTGCATTGCAAAAGAGAACGACATCCGTATCTGTAAAAATCACACGAGTGGTGGAAAAAAAAGAATGCGAAAACTGGGATGTGTTTTTCCCCTTTAGTGCAGGAAGATATTTCAGCCTGATCCCCCGATATTCTTTCACTCTGTTTTCCGGGGGAAACATTGTCTTGTGCGCGTACACAGTTACTTCATGTCCGCGCGCCACCAACCTCACTCCTATTTCTTCAGCAAAAGTTTCATAGCCGCTATAACCGGAAGGTATGCCGCGTGTGCCCAAGATGGCGATCTTCATCTCTAAAAAATTTTTCGCGCCGAATATAAAAGGACTCCGTCGAAAACAATGGAAGATTTCCATTTCTCATTCAACAGCCCTGGTAAATGTGTCATAAATTAGTTGCAGAGAATTGTCTTTATCAACGAACTCAATCTACACGTCTAATTTTTCATTTAAAACTTTTGAAGATCGAGATTTCAGGATAGATTTGATTGAGCATTTATTCGCCCAAAACTTCTCTCATGAATTGGAAACTCATTTTCAGTCTTTCTCTTGTTGGAATTCTAATGGCGCTGCTTGACACATTTACCTCCATCAGTAAAGTGGAGCCGATCCTGTGGCTCATAATATTTATTTTTTACGGAATCATTATTGTGCGAAAAGCTCCTGGAAATTATTTTCTGCATGCTTTTCTCGTAAGTGTTGTCAATGGTGTGTGGATTGGGATCATTCATGCAGCATTCAGCAGTCAGTATCTGGCTAGCAATCCTGACATGCAGCAAATGGAAGCGAAGATGCCGATGATCGGCAATCTCCCTATGACAATGGTCGTGTTTGGCCCGATCTTCGGCGCGGTTTTCGGAATCATCAATGGAATCATCACCTGGATTATCTCAAAAGTGATGACGAAGAAACCTGTAGCGAACTGAGCAGCTCAGTTGAAAACAATTTGATGGCGATTCCGCACTTCAATGTACGGTTGCGATTTGAAGGCCTTGATTGTTCCTGTCACACACATTTGTTTGCCGATCCAATCCTGCAGGCTGTAATTAAAAATCGGTTCCTCTTGATCTTTAATCACCACCGTAAGATATTGATTGGGGTATGGCTTGCACATGAATAAAACGGTGCCCGATAATTTTCCGATTGAATCTTTTTGCGATCCCATTACTTCACCGCAAACAGTTCCGCTGTGTCCCACCCACACACTGGCCATTTCGCAGCGAAATACTTGGGCGCGTGTGGCCAGAGTGAACATCATCAACACGGCAAGAGAGAAAAACAATTTCTTCATATTCTGATATTTTCTATCGGAGTTCAAATGTAATGCAGTTTTCAATTTGGCAACTGAAACAAAAAACCTCTTCGGTGTGAAGAGGTTTTTTGTTGTTGAAAAAGATGTTGATGAATCAATTCAGCTTGACCAGTTTCTTCGTGATCACCTGATCATTCACTGTGAGTTTACAGAAATAGACGCCTGCTGCAACTCCTTTTGCATCCCAGAATATCTGTTGTTTTCCTGCTGAAAAGGTTTTGTTGCAAAGTTCGTTCACTTCTCTTCCTGAAACATCAACAATTGAAAGAGTAACCTGCGATGCATGATCAAGATTGAATGAAAGTTCAGTGAATTTTGAAAATGGATTCGGATAGGAAGACAAATTAAAATCCGTTGTGGCTGGCTGTGATACATTCGTTCCGATACCAGTCGGTCCAAGATTCAACCATTCATTCACATCCAATTCATTTTGTCCTGCATCCAAACCGCCGACTGAAACGAGGTAAGTGCTATCGTTGTAAGTAACGCAGGTGAGGTTGCGCAGGTTGTTTGCTCCGGTGATTTTATCCGGGCCAATTTTCCATGAGCCCGAATTCACATCATAAGCAAACGTGCCTGTCAGCGCTGATGTAGCGGTACCATCCGGATCACCCCCGGTGAAAATCACAAGCCCTGTCGATTGGTCTAAAGCTGCTGCAGCACCCGGCCGGAAATTTCCTCCTGAAGGATAATCAGCAACTTGCTCCCAAGTTATGTTTGCCGGATTGGAAGGATCAATTGTTCCTACGTATGTAGTGCCAACAACTAACCCAGTGAAGAATTGTGCGCCTCCACAAACAACAATTTTATTCCCGACAATTCCGCCTTGCCATCCGAATCCGCTCAGCGGAACACTTGTTCCTGTTGTCCAAGTATCGGTGCCCGGATCATATATCTGCACGAGATCATAATCGGTGAAGGCATTATCATCAAGTCCTCCGATGCAATAAATGAGTGAGTCATGATAAACACCAATTGCATAATCGCCCGCAGCAGTTGGCATCGGCGATCCTTCTGTCCATGTATCAGTGCTGATGTCATAAATCTGGTTATCAGAAATTCCTATGAAAGGTGGGTTATAACCGCCAATCACATAAATTTTCCCGTTAATCGCAGCTGCACATGAAGTGTAGTTTTCCAGATTCATGGGACTCAAGCCGGACCAACTACTGGTAATCGGATTAAAAACATTTGCATCAGCAATCAGATTTCCTGAGTTTACACCTGCGAGAACATACAATGCCGAACCATCAGGATCATTGACTGAAGCCAATGCGCCATCCCACACTGTTTCGCTAGTTGCCGTATGCGACGACCACCCGTAATTAATGAATGGTGACAGCACACTTACCGATGACGAGATGGTGTCATTCGCGGGATTCTCATCACCCGCTAACTGTGTTTGAAGATGCAAAGCATCAGTTCCTGCTACCGGTGTCCATGGATCAAAGGTGATTTGTTGTTCCGCGCCGATGGCAAGATTAGTTACATTCATCGTTGAAGAATATCCGCCTGTAGCTGTCAGTGTCACAGGAAATGATTCTGCAGTAATCGAATTATTTCTCACCGTGGCCATTGGAGAAATTGCGGCAGTAGAAACGTACGGCGGCAAATCAATGCTGATAGCTTGCGCATCGGTGTTGGGTGGAGTTCCAATGCTCACCTGATCAACGTAGAGTCCGTCTCCATTCAAATTTCTATTTTTCAAAGCCACATAAACATTTTGTCCTGCGTACGCAGCAAGTGAGAACGCATAGTACTGATAGGTGTAAGTGGTGGTAGGATAATTCACTCCTTCTGACAAAACAGCGACTGTGGAAGTGAAGCTTGATAAATTATTATCTGTTGTTGAAACTAAAATTGAAGTGCTGTCAGGAGGAAACATAGTGAATGCCACCGCCAACCAAAACGAAAATGAATCCGTGCCCGCCACTGTAAACTGCGGAAGTATGAGCCAATCTTCACCCTCCTGAGTCAATGAACTCCAAATTAAGTAAGCGCTGTTGTTGCCAGAATACGGAAAATTCTGGCTTTGCGTCCATGTATTTCCAATGTCTGCCACGTCATGCACTTGCCACCCCAACGGAGGAAATGATCCTTCAAAATTTTCCTGATAAAAACCTGAAAGCGGAGCGAGAGCAGTTACTGATTTTGAAAGGGTGTCATTCCAATCAATCTGATCGCCGGGTAATTGCGTTTGAACTGAAACGGTGTACGTTCCTGCTGTCGGTGTCCATGGATCAAATGAAATTTGCTGCGAAGCCCCGGGAGCAAGATTACTCACATTGATTGTTGAGCTGTATCCGCCGGTCGCCGTCATCGTTACCGGAAAAGATTGAGAGGCAAGTGAGTTGTTCTTAACGGTAGCTTGCGGAGTGGTAGAACCAACTGTGCTTACAAAATCGGGAACGTCAATACTAAGAGTTTGCGCGTCATATTGAAGTACGGCTCCTATGGTGAGCAGATCAATATAAACTCCATCTCCATAAACATTTCTGTTCTTAAGCGCCACATAAATATTTTCACCTGAATAAGCCGCAAGAGAAAATGAATAGTATTTAAATTGATTTGCTGTAGTAGGGTAAGTTCCACTTCCGCCAAGCACATCATAAAGAAAAGTATCCACGCTGAAACTCGTAAGAGTATTATCAGTTGTTGAAATCATAATGTAGGTACTATCTTCATAGGACGGAAAAGCTGCGGCGAGCCAAAATGATAGAGAATCACCATCGTTCACCGTAAATTGAGGCATGACCAGCCAATCTTCTCCTTGAACTCCCTGATTGGTGTAGTTAATGTAAGTACTGTGAGTTCCTGAATAATGTTGCGTAGTTGACTGTATCCACGTATTGGTGTTATCTAAAACATCAACAACCTGCCAGCTGGCAGGAGGAAATGATCCCTCAAAATCTTGCTGGTACAATCCGGAAAGCTGAGCAGAAGTTTTTAAGCAACTCAGCAAGGCTGAAATAATAAACACGAGAGAGAGTAGTTGTTTTTTCATTGGTAAGTGTTTTAGTTAACTGAATAGTAAGATAAAGAGTATCGTAAGGTAAGGTAAAAAGGATTTCATCCAACTTTTTTCTATCAATTTTTAAAATTATTTTTCAACAGGAAACAATTCTACAACTGACTTCACAAGGATATTCTGTTTCCCCCCTATAGAATCTTGACCACTGTATAACATGAATTGAATTTTCCCGCGGGCAGCGGCGGTAAAAAACAGTTTATTTTGAGAAGACGGTCAGCAAATGAATATTTATCACAGGATCATCCGGCCAGTGAGAAGCTAAACGTACTTCCCTTCCCTACTTCGCTCTCCACCCAAATTTTTCCTCCCTGCGCTGTGATAAAATCTTTGCTGATGGCGAGTCCGAGCCCTGTTCCGGATTTTCCCGTTTCGGTATTCGGCACTTTATAAAATTTCTCGAAAATTCTGTCCTTGAATTTCGGATCGATTCCTTTACCTGAATCAGTGACGGAAAAAATCACTTGACCGTTCTCTTTATGCGCGCTCATGATTACCGTAGATTTCTCAGGGCTATGTCGAATTGCATTCGAAAGAAAATTCACCATCACCCAGGCAGTTTTCTCGAGATCGCAATTCACTTTGGGCAAGTCAGTGTCAGAAGTTATTTGTATTGCGATTTCTTTTTGTTCTGCCGGAAACTTCAATGCATCGTAAGCATAATCGATGATTGATTTCGGATCCACTGATTCTCGAACGAGTTGGATATTTCCCGTTTCTACTTGGGCGAGGTCGAGTAGCTCTGTTGTGATCTTCAATAATCGTTGCGAATCATCTTTAATGTTGTCAACTAATTTTTTCTGCTCGGGATTAATGGCTCCCACACGCTGATCTTCGAGCAATTTCAAACTCATTTTAATGCTTGATATCGGCGTCTTCAGCTCATGCGATATAGTGGCAATGAAATTTGTTTTCGCAAGATCAAGCTCTTTGAACTGCGTTATGTTTTTGAGCATGATCACTTCACCGATTGGTTTTTCATCCGCAGTAATTTTCAAAACTTCTTTGCTGAAATAACTTTCTTTGTTATCAGCAAAAATTTTCAGAGGAGAAACTCCGTTTTCCTGGAGTAGATTTCTGAGCAAATCATTTTTGAGCGCAACATCGGGTGCATACTTCCCGATGAGTTCTTCTTCATCAATTCCTAAAACTTTTATGGCCGAAGTATTCGCAAACAAAATGCTCTTCTTCTCATCAAACCCGATGATGGGGTCCTTCATGTTATTGATGATCGTGTCAATGCGTTTCTTTTCGAAAATAATTTTGGCGAGGTTACTGTGCTCATAAGCATCAAGTTCCTCTGCCATTTGATTAAATGCATTTGCCAGTTCGCCGAATTCATCACCCGATTCAAAATGAATGCGCTGATTGTAATTTTTGTTTGCAATTTCTTTGATGCCTTCCGTAAATGTTTTGATTGGATTTGCAATGATACCGGGGAAGTTTAGCAAGAATGAAAATGATGCAAGAACGAGCAGCGTACCAATGATACTCAACCACGTAGTCGCAGCTTTTGAACTTTCCTGCGCTTTTAGATTCTTTTGATAAATCGCTTTTTGATTCAGGTCGTTAATGGTGAAAATGTCTTTTCTCGCATCGTTGTAAAAAGTTGTGTCGTTCACATTCTTCCGAATCAATTCAAAATGCCGGCGCAATTGACCGGTCGCTTCACCTTCGCCGGGTTCAGTGATGTTATTCTCCTGCTTCTTTAGTGTTTCATCGAAATGTTGAATGGAATTAGGATCGGTAGTGAGATGATCGAGATCACTGAGCATCTCGTTGCAATATTGAAGGGTGATGTAATTGTCTTTGAGGATGACATTCGTATCGGAGGAAAGGCGATTGATGTAATAAATGCTCAACACGACGAGCGTAATGATCATGAGGAAGAGAAAGAGCAAGCCGAGAACAAGTTTCGATTTGATGCGCATATGAAATCAGGAAAGGATGATTACGTCAACATCACTCTCAGAAAGTTTATTGAGCAATTGGTTAAACAAGTTTGTGGCTAATATGATTCTGACCAAACTCAAGCGCGGTTTGCCAATACAAATGGTTGTTGCACCTCTTTCTTCAGCCACTTTTGCTATCGTCCGCGCAACATCGCTGCTTGAAATTTTAATCACTTCTGCTCCGAGTTCTGTTGCCATTTTAAAATTGTTAATGAGATGGCGCTGCTTGTCGAGAGGAATTTTTTGTGGGCTCTCGTCGGGAGTTTCTACATAAAGCACCCACCATTCTGCGTTGTAGTAACTCGCCAGACGTGCTGTCTTTCGAATGACCGTTTTTGCATTTTCATCATTGCTGCTGATGCAGCCCAGAAATTTCTCATGACGGAATGCAACTTGTTTCGGAACCTCTGCTTCTACTTTCCGCTCCACTTGCCCGGCCACTTCTTTCAGTGCCAGTTCACGAAGCTGAAGAATGCTTTCTGCTTTGAAAAAATTTCGAAGCGCTAGTTCAACTTTATCCTGCGTGTAAATTTTCCCTTCTTTCAGCCGCGCAATGAGTTCGTCAGAAGTGAGATCAATGTTTACCACTTCATCAGCCTGAGCGAGCACGCTGTCTGGAACTCGTTCTTGAACTTCAACACCTGTAATGGACTTCACTTCATCAAACAAACTTTCGATGTGCTGAATGTTCACTGCACTGATGACATTGATTCCTGCTTCAAGAATTTCAAGCACGTCCTGCCACCGTTTTTCATTTTTGCTTCCGGGAACATTTGTGTGGGCGAGTTCATCCACAATCACAATTTCAGGATGAATGTTGAGGATGGCCTGCACATCCATCTCGTCCAATTCTTTTCCCTTGTAAAAAAGTTTTCTTCGCGGAACTACAGGTAGACCCTCAAGCAATGCATCAGTTTCTTTTCTGCCGTGTGTTTCGATGTATCCAACTTTCACGTCAATACCATTCTTCATCAGCGCATGAGCTTCCTGCAGCATGCGGAACGACTTGCCCACACCCGCACTCATGCCGATGTAAACCTTGAACTTTCCCCGCCTCGACTTCTTGATGAGGTCGAGAAAATATTCTACGCTATGCTCCTGATCAGTATTCAAAAGGCTATCGACAAAGACGTGGTTGCAAAGGTATCAGTGTTCTTTGCTTCACCATCTTTTATGAAAATATCATCCTTACTTTTCAAAGTCCTGAGTTCAATTCTCCATAAAACATTTTTGAAGGGTACATAGTCCATATTCGCCGAAAAGCTCTGTGTTTGAAATCCGTTTTCTGTTCCTGTTGGGATGAGGATTCCGCTTTTATCACTGTAATATTCTCCTCTTGCTGTGATGGAAAACCGGTCGGTGAATTGATATTTCAACAGCAGCACCGGGCTGAATAAATTGTTGTAGCCGCTGCTGTCGTTTGCTTTTTGTTCCATGCAAAAATCAAATCCAACTGTAATAGAGAATTTATCTGTCGGGTGAAATATTCCGTAAAGGTTGTGATAGTAGCGCATTTGTTTCACGGTGTCAGGTTTGTCGTTGCCAATGAAGTTGCTGTAGTTAAGTGTGAGCTTATTGTTCGGAGTAAATGTCACTTGCGCGCCAAAAGCCGGAGTATTGTTTCCTGCCGGTCGCGTGATGTGTTGCCAGCCATTGATCACCAACGCCGCTAAAAACCATTTGCTGTTATCGGATGTGTAACCGAGTTTGATGCCTCCTTCGTAACTCGGCGTGTTATCACCGATGATGCAGCGCGTCAAAGCATCGCAGGTTCTTCCAACAGGACTTTCAAAACCGATGTGAGATGGAAGAATCCCTCCGTCAATCCAGAGATTTTTGTTCCGGCACAACTTGACGCCGATGTTTGCCTGCCATACGTGCTGAAGCAGTGGTTGCTCAGCAGATGAGTTATACTGTGGCCACGTTCCCGCCATCAATCCGAAATTGCCACGCACATTTTTCGCAGTGTAGTTGGCGTTGATAAATCCGAGATTGAGATTGACTTCATTGTGCCGCTTGAAATTGTAGAAGAAGAATGGCAGCTCATGGTTATCCGGCTGATTAAAATCGTAAGCATAGTATGCCTCTGCATATCCGGAAAAAGTTAGTGTTCCTTTTGTGCTGTCAGTCTGCGCAAAAGCAATTTGATTTGCTGCTATTAGCAGCAGTAGTAAAATTTTTTTCATGCTCTGAATTTTATTTGAGGTTGTCTAATGCAATGTTGAGTTTGAGAACATTCACCTTCGTTGTTCCGAACAAACCAAGCAATGGTTTTTCGATATGCTCGTTCACGAGTGAAGTGATTTTCTCCTCTGAAATATTTCTCGCCTTCGCAATGCGCGCTACCTGCACGAGTGCACCCTGCGGAGAAAGATTCGGATCCTGTCCGCTGCCCGATGCCGTCACCAATTCGGAGGGGATCTCAGATTTTTTCACGGAAGGATTGTGCGCAATGAATGTGTCAATGCGCGACTGTACTTGTGCGAGGTAATCGGGATTGGTGGGTCCTTTGTTACTGCCACCGCTACCTGCTGCATTGTAATCGACAGCCGAGGGTCGTGACCAGAAATATTTATCGTCAGTAAATTTCTGCGCGATGTTTTCGTAATAATATTTTCCGTTCACCGTCACGATTTCGCCTTTGCCATGATTTGGTGCGAACTGTGCGACGCCAAGCATTGCCACCGTGTAAATTCCGCTGAAGAAAATGATGCAGCAGATGGTGAGAAGGGTAGCCGGAAGAAGATGAGATTTCATATAGAAAGAAGTTAACTTTGTAAAAAAGAAAGTGATTTATGTTTCATCGAATTATTCATCCCAGGAAGAAAGAAGACCTGCTGCTTGAGCTTCCTGAAGAATTCCTGGATAAAGAAGTAGAAATTCAAGCCAATGAAGTGAACGGAAAGCACGCAGAAGAAAAATCCAGAGAGGAGCGCCTCAAGGAATATTTTGAGTTTCTTGATACCATCAAAGTAGATATGAAGGACTTTAAATTTGACAGAGACGAAGCGAATGAGCGATAAAATTTTCCTTGACTCAAATATTCTGCTGTACTCAATCAGGGAAAGCGAACAACGAAAACTTCTTGTTGCAAGAAAATTGATTGAAGAACAATGTGTCGTTTCTCCCCAGGTTCTTTTTGAATCTTTGAATGTTGCTCTTAAGGAATTTAAGCTTTCGAAGGAAGAGGCAATAAGGCTTGTAAAAGATTTCGCGCGCGACCATACGGTAGTCGCGGAGACTATTGATGTAGTAACGAAAGCGTTTGAACTTTTTGAAAAGCTTTCTATCAGTCCATATGATTCCAAAATTATTGCTGCGGCATTGCTCTCTGATTGCACGATATTGTACTCCGAAGATCTCCACCATGGACTCGTTATCGAAAACAAACTACGCATCGTTAATCCTTTTCTTTAAGCGTCAAACAAATAAGCTCACCACCAGGTCAATCAATTTTATTCCGAGAAACGGCGCAACAATTCCTCCCAATCCGTACACCAACAAATTTCTCCTCAGCAATTTTGAAGCACCGATAGGACGATAAGCAACGCCCTTCAATGCGAGAGGAATCAACAATGGAATGATGATCGCATTGAAG
>Ga0335085_10001717_pt1 | contig 44396 bp, 37 predicted proteins | sample Lox_Sample_45_FD_206712 | JGI IMG/M metagenome (GOLD analysis project Ga0335085, IMG submission 206712) | Soil microbial communities from Loxahatchee National Wildlife Refuge, Florida, United States - Lox_Sample_4.5 | ecosystem: Environmental > Terrestrial > Soil > Wetlands | place: USA... | reverse complement strand
CCAGGTTCGCAGCGCGCTCGACAAGTATCCGCTGCCGACCACGGCGAAGTTCAAGTGGAACGGCGTGAACAGCAGCATGAGCAGCGGCTGTGTCGATGGGACGTACAACGTCGGCACCGTGTGCGTCGGGCCATACTCGGCCATGTTCAACTTCAACAACCAGACGCCGACCGGCCCCGCCTACGACATCTTCTGCGTCGACTTTGACCACGACGCGAAGACCAGCGGCGTCCAGAACGTGTACCTGACGAACGTTTCGACGGGGAATCTGGGGTACACGCGGCTGGGCAACACGCTCGGCGCGCAGACCAAGTACATGAAGGCGGCGTGGCTCGCCAACAAGTTCACGGCCGCCAACCACACCGACTGGCGCAACATTCACGGCGCCATCTGGAATATCATGTACGGCGTTCCCGCGGCCGACAACGGCATCACGAACTGGATCAATCAGGCGAACGCCGCGGCCACAGCCGGATACGTCGGCATGGACTTCGGTCGGTGGACAGTCGTGACCGAGCAGGGTTCGCAGGGACACGGCAAGACGGCCGACAGCTACAACCAGGAGTACCTGGTCCGCACGGTGGTTCCCGAGCCGGCCAGCCTGGTGCTCATGGGCACCGGGCTTCTCCTGACCCTGTTCGCGACGGGCGTGCTGAAGCGGCCCACGGCGTAGTTGCCAAGCGGCAGGTGACTCCGTACTCTCCCGAGCGGGCTGGAGCGTCAGCCCGCTCGGTTTTTTTCCGGCCCTCGAACCCGACGGAACGATGACGGCAAGCTACCGCGGCAACCCGGCCGCCCGCCTCGGCGACGCAGTCTACTTTTTCGCGTTGACCTTGATCGTCACCCCCATCGTGGATGTCGGCGCTCAGGTGTGGCCGCCGCATTTCATCCTGCCCGAGTGGCGCTACGGCACCGTTGGCCTCTCGGCCAACTACATGCCGACCGTGGTCATGGGGCTGGTCATCGCGGGAGTGAACGCGTACTGGATGGAGCACCGGATCGCCAAGCAGATCCTGGCGTGGCTGAGCGTGCTGCTCGGACTCGTCGTCGTGGCGGGGGTGATCTCCTTCTCCCTCGACGTCGTGCAGGTCCGCGAGCAGGTGAACGTGCAGGCCGTCGAGATGTTCTGGACGGGAGCCGTCAAGGCGGGCTTCAAGCTGCTGATGTGCGCGATGACGCTGGCGCTGCTCGCCCTCGGGCTCAAGCGCTCGGTGATCAAGGTCGAAGAGCTGACCGAGAGTCAGTCGGCGCCCACCGACATCGAGTGGCGCAGCCGGCGCAGCAACTCCTGAGCGGGATCAGTCTCCGGAGCGCAGCGCCAGGACGTTGCCCGAAGGATCGCGGACGGTGAGCGTGCCCGCGTGATCGGCTGGATCCGCCCCGGCGCGGGTCAGACGCTCGCGCACGGCGGCCAGATCGTCCGCGCCGGGAAGCCGAATTTCAAACTCCCGTAGGCCGGCCGACCCCTCGGGCGGCATCGGCGCACCGGCGCTCTCCCACGCGTTGAACCCGATGTGATGATGATAGCCGCCGGCGGCCACGAAGCCGGCTGCCCGGCCATACCGGGCCATCAGCTCGAAGCCCAGCACTCCCACGTAGAACCGTTCCGCCGCCGCCACGTCGCTCACCTTGAGGTGCACGTGACCGATGCGCGTGGCGGCGGGCGCGCGCCACGCTTCCGGAGCGTCCGCCGCCTCGGCGAGCAGTCCATCGATGTCCAGCTGCTCGGTGGCCATCGCGATGCCGTGTGGGCCCCGCGGCCACTGCGCGGCCGGCCGGTCGCGGTAGATCTCGATGCCGTTGCCTTCCGGGTCGGCGAGGTACAGCGCCTCGCTGACGAGGTGGTCCGACGCGCCCTGGAGCGGCGTGCGCGTCCGCGCCAAATGGCGGAGCGCACCCGCCAGCGCCGCGCGCGAGGGGACGAGCACGGCCAGGTGGTAGAGGCCGGTGGCCGCCCCCGGCCGGCGCGCCCGCGGGTCGCCCACCAACGTCACGAGGTCGCGGCCCCCGGCGCCGAGCCGCACCTGCGCGCCGTCACGCGAGAGTTCTTCCAGGCCGATTCGCTCGCGGTAGAAGTCCACCATCCGATCGAGGCCCTGCACCGTGAGGTGCACGGCCCCGATCGTGGTGGCCGGCGGAAGCACGGCCGCGGCGGCGGGCGTGGCTCCGGATGCCGTCACGTCAGGCCGCCTGCGCCGCCGCCTGGCGCATCAGCTCGACGTCGATCGCGATCTTGATCTCGTCGCCCACGGCCACGCCTCCCGCCTCGAGCACCTGATTCCAGTGCAGGCCGAAGTCCTTGCGGTTGATCTTCGCGCTCGCGCTGAACGCGACGCGGTCGTTGCCCCACGGATCGCGGGTACGGCCCTCTTCGGCAACCGCGAGCGTGACCGACCGCGTGACGCCGTGAATCGTCAGATCCCCGGTCACGGCGAACGCGCCCTCGCCATTCCGCGCGACGTGCGTGCTCTTGAACGTGATGGCCGGGTACTTCTCGACCTCGAAGAAATCGGCCGACCGGAGATGCTGGTCGCGCTGCTCGACGCGCGTGTCGATGCTGGCCGCGTCGATGGTGACGTCCACGGCCGACCGCGACGGATCGCGCTCGTCGATGGTCACCGCGCCCTCCACCCCGGCGAACCGACCCTTCACGGTCGATATCATCAGGTGGCGGACGGCAAACTCCACGTTGCTGTGGCTGGCGTCGATGCGCCAGGGCTTCGTCTCCGGCTGGGTGGTGTCCGTCATGGCCTTCTCCACTCGTATCGGGCGGCCAGGCCGCCCATCGGTTGTAGTTATCACTTGAGAGTAACTATACTTTGGTAAGTAACTATTGTCAAGCACCTCACTTTTCGTTACCATAGGTACATGACCGACGACCAGTTGGCGCTCTGCCCGCGGTTCCACCGCGCCGTGGAATTGATCGGCCGGCGCTGGGCCGGCGCGATCCTCCAGCTGCTGACCAACGGGCGGCTGCGCTACGCCGCCCTCAAGGCCACCATACCGGACATCAGCGACCGCATGCTCTCCGAGCGGCTGCGCGAACTGGAGGCCGAGGGGGTGGTCCGGCGGATCGTGACGCCGGAAACGCCGGTACGAGTGGAGTACGAGCTGACCAAGAAGGGCCGCGAGCTGGGAGCGGCGCTGGAGGCGATCGGACGGTGGGCGGAGGAGTGGATCGAGCCGGCCGGCGCTCGTGCCCGCGGCCGGAAACGCCGCTCGGCGTAGGCTAAGGCGCTCCGAAGCCTCCTCCACCGGGGGTTTCCAGGCGTATGACGGCGCCGGCCGCAAGGCCGAGCGCCGTTTTCGCGTCCACGGGCGCTCCATTCACCAGGTTCTTGCCAACCGCGCCGTCGGCGCCGCCCGCCAGGCCGCGCGGCGCGATCCGCCGCCGCTCCGTGATGAGCGACAACTCGCACGGCTCGAGCGCCACCAGCTCTCGCACCACGCCATCGCCGCCGCGGTGGCGCCCCACACCACCGGAGCCCGGTCGCAGCGCGTAGCGCAGCACCCGCAGCGGTAAGGTGGATTCCAGCACCTCGATCGGCGTGTTCATGGTGTTGCTCATGCCCACGTGGACGCCGGAGGGTCCGGGCGCGCGGGCCCCGGCGCCCTGGCCGCCGCCGAGCGTCTCGTAGTAGGTCCAGCGGTCGGTTCCGAAGATCACGTTGTTCATGGTGCCCTGCCCCTGCGCCGGCACGTCGGCGCCGGCCTGCGCGAGCGCGAGGAACAGCACGTCGGCGATGCGCTGGCTGGTCTCGACGTTGCCGGCCGCGACGGCGTGCGGCGGCCGGGCGTTCACCAGACATCCGGCCGGCGCGACGATCTCGACGCAGCGCGCGACGCCGCCGTTGGCGGGCACGTCCTCGGGCATCAGGCATCGCGCGACGAACAGCGCCGCCGACCGGGTCACCGCGATGGGGCAGTTGACGTTGCCCGCAACCTCCGGCGCCGTGCCGGAGAAGTCGCACACCAGGCGGCCGTCCTGCACCGTGACGCGGACCCGGATGGGGAGCGGCGTCTCGGTCAGTCCGTCGCCTTCGAGCTGATCCTCCGCCTCGTACACTCCGGCGCGCAGACCCGAAAGCGCCGCCCGCGCGCGCCGCTCGGCGTAGTCCAGCAGGTCGGTGACCGCGTCGTCGATCCAGCCGCGGCCGTACTGCTGGCACAGCTCGCGCCACCGCTCGCCCCCGCGGGCCGCGGCGGCCAGCTGCGCCGCCAGGTCGGCGCGCCGCACCTCGGGCTCGCGCATCCCGCGCACCAGATCGTCGAGCACGGCATCGTCGACCACGCCGTACTGGGCGACGCGGGTCGGCGGGATGACCACGCCTTCTTCCTCCAGCGCCCGCGCGCCCGGAGGCATGGAGCCGGGTCGCAGGCCGCCCACATCGGCGTGGTGCGCACGCACTACGGCGAAGCCCAGCGGCGCGAGCGCGCCCGAGCGCCGGCGCCGCTCGGGGCCGCGCGTGCCGGCGAACACCGCCGACGGGGCGATCGATTCGACGACCGTGATGTCCGGCAGGTGGGTTCCGCCGGTGTAGGGATCGTTCAGCACCCAGATGTCGCCGGCCACCGCCTGGGGGAGAATGACGCGGACCGCGTCGGGCATCGCGCCGAGGTGGACGGGGATGTGCGCCGCCTGCGCGACGAGGTCGCCGTCGCCGCTGAACAGCGCCGCCGACGAGTCGTGGCGCTCGCGGATGTTCGGCGAGCGCGCGCTCCGCACCAGCACGGCGCCCATCTCCTCGGGCACCGCCGCGAACAGCTGCGCCATCACCTCGCGCTCAACGGGGCCGAGCATCACCCGGCTCCGCGACGATCGCTCCGACGGCGTTGACCCGGCCCATCCAGCCCGTGGGCAGGAAGGCGGTGGCGCTGCGCCCTTCGATGATGGACGGACCGGCGAGGGTCTGGCCGTCCAGCAGGCCTTCCCACGCGTAGCCCGCGGCGTCCGTCTCCGCCGGTCCCGTCCACAGACGCAGGCGCGTGACGCGGCCGCGCTCCTGTGCGTGCGGCCACACCACCCGCTCGGGCGCGGCGCGCACCCGGCCGATGGCGCGCAGCTCCATCACCTCGACCGCGGCCGACGGGTCCTTGTGCCCGTAGGCGCGCTGATGTACGTCATGAAACTCGGACGTCACGCGATCCCACGCGCCCGGGGCGCACGGCACGTCCAGCTCGTAGCCCTGTCCCACGTACCGGCACTCGGCCACGAAGGACACGACCGCGCCCGGCAGGTCCGCCGACAGGCGTTCGCCGAGCGCCGCGGCCACCACGTCGGCGCCGGCCGCGAAGGCGTCGGCCGGCAGGTGCACGGCGGCCGACCGCTCCACGACGTCCGACGCGGCCGCCATGCCTAACGCCGAGAGGACGCCGGCCAGCGGCGGCAGCAGCACCCGTCGCACGCCGAGCAGCTCGGCGAGGGCACAGCCCGAGAGCGGGCCGGCGCCGCCGAACGCGACCAGCGTCAGGGTCGCCGGATCGAGACCCCGCTCGACGCTCACCCGCCGCAGCGCCCGGGTCATGGTGGCCTCGACCACCCGGATGATTCCCAGCGCGCAGGCGTGCACCTCGAGGCCGGCCTGGGCGGCGAGCCGGCCCACCGCCTCCTCCGCCAGCCGCCTCGACACGCGCACGCTGCCGCCCAGCAGCGCGCCGTCCTGGATCCAGCCGAGCGTGAGGTACGCGTCGGTGACCGTGGCCTGCGACCCGCCGCGCCCGTAGCAGGCCGGGCCGGGCACCGCGCCCGCGCTGGCCGGGCCCACCCGCAGCGCGCCGCCGGAGTCCATGCGCGCGATCGAGCCGCCGCCGGCGCTCACCGTTTCGATCGCGAGGTGCGGGATCGCGACCGGCACTCCCGCCACATCCCCCTGCGCCGCCATGACGGCCTCGCCGCCCAACACGACGCCCGCGTCGGCGCTGGTGCCGCCCATGTCGAGCGTGAGCAGATCGGTGAACCCGGACGCCGCGCCGACCAGCGCGGCGCCCTGAATCCCGCCCGCCGGCCCCGACAGCGCGAGCCACACCGCGCGCTCGGCCGCCAGCTCCGCGCGCAGCGCACCGCCGCTCGACGCCAGCACACGCGGCGCGGCGACGCCGCGCTGCACGGCCTCGCGCGCAAACCGTCCGACGTAGCCGCCGACCTTGGGCCTGAGATAGGCCTCCGCGGCGACGGTCGAGGTGCGCTCGAACTCGCGCATCCGCGGCACCAGCTCGTGCGCGGCCACGACCGTGACGCCGGGCAGCGCGGTCCGCAGGGCCGCGGCCAGGCGCATCTCGTGCGCCGGGTGGCGAAACCCGAACAGCAGCGAGATCCCCACCGCTTCGGGCTCGAGCCGGCTGACGCGCGCGACCACCTCGCGCACGCCCTCATCGGTCAGCGGGCGCATGACGCCGTTGGGGCCCATGCGTTCCGGCGCGCCCACGACCCGCTCCCGCGTCACCAGCGGCGCCGGGTGGTGCCGCGAGAGGTCGTAGAGCGCCGCGCGATTCTGCCGCCGCAGCTCCAGCAGGTCCTCGAATCCTTCGGTGAGCACCAGCACGGCACGCGCGCCGGTCCGCTCCAGGAGCGCGTTGGTCGCGATGGTGGTGCCGTGGATCAGCGCCTCGGGCGGCCGCGCGAAGCCGGCCTGGGCGTAGACGTCCCAGATGCCGCGCTCGGGCGCGTCGGGGGTGCTCGCCGTCTTGATGACGATGAGCCCCTGCTTGTCGAGGGCGACCAGGTCCGTGAAGGTTCCGCCGACGTCGATCCCGACGTGCATGCTACATCGAGGGGCCGATGAACACGGCATTCGCGAACAGCGGCAGCAGCCCGCGCCAGTGGTCGCGCCAATTCGGATCGCCGGCAAAGCCGATCACGCGGCCGCGGCCGACGGACTCGGTCCATTCGTACACCGACTCGGCGAGGCGCGGCGGCACCTCCGGCCACAGGTACCCGGACAGGCGCAGGCGCGGCAGCGCGGCGTAGCGCACTACGGCCTCGCCGGCCCGGAGGTCGTGGGGCGCCGGATAGATGCGGTCCGAATTCATCAGCACGGCGAAGTCCGGGTCGTGCACCCCCGCAAGCAGCGGTGAAAGGGTGTCCGCGGTGACGCGGACGATGGCGCCTGGGACGTCGTCGGGCAGCGGGGCGCCACCCGCGCTGTCGGCGCGGACACTGTCGTCTCGGGGCCGCAGCCGCGCCAGGTCGAGCGGCTCGCTCGCGAGCCACGCCATGGCGCCGTCGAGCGCGATGAGCGTGCCGCCGGCGCGTACCCAATCCGCGACCCGCCTGCGGCCGCGCTCGCCTAACGTTGCGTCCATGCGGCCCGGCGACACCGACGGCACGACCAGCACGTCGAAGTCCTCGAGCGACGCGCCGGCGAGGTCCGCGGCGGCGATGGTCGTCACCGGGAAACCGAGCCGCTGCTCGAACGCGTACCAGGCGAAGCCGAACGAATTGCCGGACACCGGCGCGCCGCCGACCAGCGCCACGCGCGGCGGCTTGAGCGGGAAGACGCTGTTGCTCCCCAGGTCGGTGCCGCTGTCGGCCAGCGCCGAGGCGAGCGCGACCACGTCGGCGCCCGACTCGGCCTGGCACCGTCGCACGATGTCATGCACCCGGGCATCGTTCGCGGCCACCCGCACCACGAACGCGCCTTGCGGAAACCGCCCGGCGCCCTGGGTGAACGCCTCGGGCGCGAACCACACGCGCACGCTGTCGGCCAGGAGCGCCGCCAGCATCCGCAGCGACGCCTCGCTGCCGGGCCGAATCGCGTAGCCGTACGTGGCCCGCGGCGGCGGCGCCGGGCGCGCGGCGCCCTCGCGCAGACCCGCGAGCGCCACCGGCTCGGTGCGCGGCGGCACCGCGCGCAGCGCCCACGCACGCACCCGGAACGCGTAGGGCAGCGCCCACGCGGTCACGTCGTAGAAGCGGCTGTCCTGCCCGGTGCGGCGGCGCTCCAGCTCCTCGTGAATGAACGACGAGTCGAGTTGCGCATCCGGCTCGAGAATGGCGCGGGCCAGGCGGCCCATCGGCTGTGCGAGATCCACGACATACGCGCCGGCCGGCAGGTGCGCCGGCCGGGCCAGCGTGTCGCCGTAGAGCGTCGCCGCCGCCACGTCGGCCGCCGCGGCAAGGCGCTGCACCTCGATTCCGTTGTCGAGCAGCCGCGCCGCGAGCGAATCCGCGCGGCCCGTCGGGTCACGCTCGATCGCCACGGCGCGCAGCGGCGCGCGCTCGCCTTCGCTCACCGCCGACTGCCGGTACGCGAGGAAATCCTGCGTCTTCTCGCGCACCCGGCGCGCGGCCGTGAGCAGCGTCGCCCACGCGGCCGTGTAGTGGTGCCACGCGGCCTCGCGCAGCGTCAGAACGGTGCCGTCGTCGCGGCGGATCGCGCCGCCCTCGGAACCTGCCTCCTCGAACGTCATCCCGACCGAGCCCATCAGGATGGGCCACGAATCGCCGTACCCCGGATAGAACTCGTCGTAGCCTTCGTGCCGGAAGAACGACCAGCCGTGGCGGTCGAACGCCGCGGCGTTGGCGCGGCCGAAGATGTCCCACCACTGGACGATGTCGGACGCGACGTTCTTGTTCACGGGGGGCATCGGCGGCGCGAAGTAGTAGGTCGAGCCGGATCCCATTTCGTGGAGATCCGCCGCGACCAGCGGCCACCACGCCAGCATCGTGGCGACTCGTCCGCGGGTTTCCGGCTGCGACTGGATGAACCAGTCGCGATTCATGTCGAAGTAGTAGTGGTTGGTGCGCGGCCCGGGCCAGGAGCCCTGGTGCACCATCGCGTCCGGCGACGTCGGCACCCCCAGCATGCCGCGCGCCCGCGTGACGTCCTCGACGTGGCGCTCGTGGCCGTCCGGATTCTCCAACGGGTCGATGAGGATCACCAGGCTGTCGAGCAGCATGCGCGTGTCGGCGTCCTGCCCCGCGGCGAGCTGGTAGAGCAGCGCGATCGCCGCTTCCACACCGGATGCCTCGCCACCATGGACGGTGAAGCCCAGCCAGACCGCGGGCACCGCGCGCTGCACCACCGCCGCGAGCTCGGCGGGGCTGGCGCCGCGCGGATCCGCCAGGCGCGCCATGTCCGCGCGGAGCGCCGGCAGTCGCGCCATGTTGGCCTCGCTCGTGACCACCACACTGTAAACCTCGCGCCCCTCGAAGGTGTGGGCCACCGTGTCCACGCGGATGCGGCGGCTGGTGGCGGCGAGGCGGTCGAGGTAGCGACTCAGCAGGTAGTGGGGCGTGAACCGGTCGCCGAGCTCGTAGCCGAGCACCGCGCGCGGCGTGGGCACGGCGGGATCGTAGGGGCCGGTGCCGAACGGGTTCTGGGCGAGCGCCGGCGCGACGGGTGCCGCGGCCAGCAGCGCGAGCGCGAACGCGTACCCTGACGCGCGCATCGTCATGCGACTCCGGGTTGCGTGTGCCTGCGCCACTGCGCGGCGACCAGCATCGCGGCGGTGCCGGCAAGGGCGAGCGCCGCTACCCAGTCGCCGAGCCGAACGTACACGGTAAGGCCGTCGGTGGTGAGCACCGGCTGGGCCTCCACGGCCAGGGTGTCGAGCCCGGTGCGGTCGTGCTCGTGGCCCAGCGGGTCGACGAACTCGGAAATGCCCGTCTGCGCGGCGCGCGCGATCCCCATCCGGGTTTCGATCGCGCGCATCACGAGGTGCGAGGCGTGCTGGGCCGGCGCGGCCGTGGTGCCGTACCACGAGTCGTTGGTGATGTTGACGAGGAAATCGGCGCCGCGGCGCCGATAGCCGCGCGCCAGATCCTCGAAGGCCGACTCGTAGCAGATGAGCACGCCGAACCGCCCGGCGGCGATGTGATAGACCGGGAACCGGTCGCCGCGGCCGAAGCCGCCGAAGTACTGGAGCCTGCCGAACCAGCGCGGGTTCACGAACGGGACGCGCTCGACCAGCGGCACGAGGTACGTCTTGCGGTACGACGGCTGGGCGCGGTCGGATCCGGTGGTGTCGAACAGGAAGGCCGCGTTGTAGTACTGCCACGATCCGTCCGCGCCGTACTGCTCGTCGAGCGCGCCGGCGAGGATGGGCGTCTTGAGGGTGCGGGCGAGCGTGCCGATCGCCTGCTCGACGTCCGGCCGGCGATCGAAGAACTCGTCGAGCACCGCCTCCGACCACACGATGAGCCGCACGCCCGGCAGCGCGCCGGCGCGGCGCGTCAGGTCGAGCATGCGGGTAAGCAGCGTGTCGGTGCCCCGGCTCGCGGCCTTCTCGTCGTAGCCGAAATTCGGCTGAATGACCGCCACGGTCGCGACCGGGCGCATCACCAGCGTATGCTCGCGCCAGGCGCCGTAGCCGGCCGCCGCCACGATCGTCGCGAGCACCGCGGCGGCGTAGCCGGCCGCGCGGCGTGTGCGCCGGCTCGCGACCGCCATCGCCGCCTCGTAGAGGGCCACGTTGACCCACGCGGCCCAGCACGTCAGGCCGCGCGCGCCGGCAAGGTCGGCCCACTGCGCGAGCAGCGGTACGCCGCCTAACGCCGTGCCGAGACCGAGCCACGGGAAGCGCACGTCGCCCAGGTGGCCGCCGATCCATTCCACCGCCGTCCACACGAGGGGGAACACGAGCACCAGCGGCAGCGTGGTGGTGCGGCGGATGCGGGCGACCAGCCACGCGGCGAGCGCCCACTGCGGCGCCAGCACGATGAGCACGGCGGCCAGGTAGCCGGCGAGCGAGAGCGGCGTGAAGTGCCACAGCGCGATGACCAGCCAGTACAGCACGACGCCGTTGACCACGACGCCGAACCAGTAGCCGAGACGCGCCGCCGTCCAGCCGGTCCAGCCGCGCGCGCGCGCCGCCTCGAGCTCGCGCAGGAACGGCACCAGCGCGACGAACGCCAGGGGCGAGAGGCCGAAGGGCTTGTAGGCGACGAACAGCAGGACGGCCGCGAGGCCGGCGGGAAGCCAGACGCGCCGCTCGGGCAGCAGCGCGGACGGCCTCACAGCTTCACATCGCGCTGCTCATCGGCGGACTTGTAGATGGCGTCGATGACCTTGTGCAGGCGGATCTGGTCCTCCGGCGGCACGAGCGTGACCTCGCCGCGCACGCCGGCGAGGAAGTACGCCCACTCCGAGCGGTAGGACTGGGTGAACTGGTTTTCGCGGCTGACCGCGCCGGTCGGGGTGACGTCGGCCGGCTGGCCGTGCAGCTCCTTGAACACGCGCAGGGGCGAAATGGTGGCGCTGCCCTTGGATGCCTGCACGTCGAGCCAGAATCGCTCGCCCTCGCCGACATACCGCCACGAGACGTCGCAGTAGATGTTGAGGCCGTTCTCGCAATACAGCTGCACGCCGGCCAGCTCGTCGACCTGGCCGGCCAGGCGCAGGTGCGCGGACACCCGCTCGACCGCCGGCCGCCCCGCGATCCACAGCGCCAGGTCGAGGATCGGCAGCCCCAGGTCCATGATGACTCCGCCGCCCGACTCGTTGCGCCGCGACCGCCAGCCCAGCTGCTGCTTGGCCGCGCGGAACACGTGCCACCCGCAGCGGATCGTCATGATGTCGCCCAGCTCGCCGCCGCGCAGAAACTTGTGCACCGCCTGCGCGTCGGCCCGGAACCGATGGTTCATCGCGACCAGCACGTTGCGCTTGTGCTTCTCGGCCGCCTTGAGCACCCGGGTCACGCCCGCCGAGCTCATGGCCAGCGGACGTTCGACGATGACGTGCGCGCCGGCCGCGACGGCGGACAGCGTATGCACCTCGTGCAGGTGGTTGGGCGTGCAGATCACCACGGCGTCGGGCTTGGCGAGCTCAAGCATCTCCTCGATGTCCGTGAATGCCGCGTCCACGCCCATCCGCTCGGCCAGCGCGCGCGCCTTCGGGCCGTCGCTGTCGCACAGCGCCGCGATCTGCACGCCCTTCATTTTCCGCAGCACCGGCAGGTGCGCGACCTGCGCGATCGCCCCCGCCCCGATCAGTCCGATCCGCACGTCCGCCGGCATCAGTAGGCTCGCTCCAGCTTGGTTCCGTGATAGTAGGTCGCCAGAATCTGGCGGTAGCTCTGCCCGGCGCGCGAACGGCCCACCGCGCCGAACTGGCACATCCCCACACCGTGGCCGTACCCGGCCCCCGCCGCCACCACCCGCGTCAGGTTGCCTCCCTGCCGCTCGACGTGCAGCTGCAGCAGCGTCGAGTTGAGCTGGCCGCCGCCAGCCGGTCGGAGCACGTCCCGCACGTGGTACCCCGGCACCACGAACGTCCCGTCGGTCGTGGTGATCGTCAACTCGGCGACGCGGCCGGTGGGCGTGGTGCGCGTCACCTGGATGTTGGTGACGCGTCCCAGCGTGGCGGCCCGGGCGCCCGCGACGGCGGGCAGCGTCTGGCTCAGGATCGCCGTGAGCGTGGCCGCGTCCCACTGCTCGGTCCACCGGAATTTGGGCGACGCGGCGCAATAGTAGTCGCGCGGCCCACGGCCGTAGCGATCCGACACCGCGCGAAGATACGGCACCGGCGCGCTGTTCTGGAAGACCTGCTCGACGGCCTCGGTGGACCAGCCGCAGGTCGAGTGAAACAGCGCCTCGATCGGCTGGCCGTTGTAGGTCAGGATCTGGCCGGTGGTGCGCCCCACCGCGTCGTCCACCTCGGGGCTCTCGGGCTCGACTCCCGTGTACATCTGGTCCGCGTCGGTCGGGTAGAGGTCGAAGCCGAGGGCCTCGCGCCGGCCGCGATTCTTGATCGCATAGGTCCGCGCCGCGACCGCCTGGGCCATCACCGCCTGGCGCGCCGCGGGATCCTTGAACCCCAGCTCCAGCGCCACCACGCTCAACAGGTAGGCCTCCATCGGCACGACGTTCACGACCGTCACCCCGGTCGAGCCGCGCATGATCCGGGCCTCGCCGCGGTAGCGGCGCGCGCCGATCACCACCAGCGTGCTCTGCTGCTCCGGCCGGATCTCGACCGGGCCGGTCAGGCGCACCGGATCGGGCCGGTCCGGCCGCGCCAGCCGCAGATCCTGCGCGCCGCTGCCGGGATATGCGTGCCACACCCGCCCCGAATCGACGACGGCCACAATGCTCCCGTCCGGGCCGATGACGCGAAACTGCCCGGTGGCGCTGACACTGGCGCTGTCGCGGTCGACCACGACGCCGACGCGGACCGAGGGCTCGTTGTGCAGGGTGGCCGGGATGGACCTGGCGGGCGACCAGGCCGGCTTGCCGCACCCGGACGCGAGGGCCAGGACCGCCAGGGCGGCCGCCGCGCGCCACCTGGTCCACGCACCGCCACGCCGCTCCGGGCGCCTCACGCCGGCTCGGCGATCAGGTCGTAGTCGAGCGTCTCCACGATCCGCGCGCGCACGAACCCGCCGATGCCTAACGGCCGTCCCGTGCGCAGGTACGTGCAGCCGTCCACGTCGTCCGCCTGCCACGCGGCGCGCCCGACCAGCGCGCCCGGGTCATCCGGCGCCGCTCCCTCGTCCACCAGCACGTCGGTCTCGCGCCCCACGAACCGTTGCAGGCGTTCGGCCGAGATCGCGCGCTGCAGCTCGAGCAGCTGCGCAAGCCGGTCCTGCTTGACGCGGTCGGGCACGTCGTCGGGCAGCGCGGCCGCCCGGGTGCCTTCCTGAGGCGAATAGGCGAACGCACCGAGGCGGTCGAACGCCAGCTCCTCGGCGAACTCGAGCAACTCCCGGAACTCCGCGTCCGTCTCCGTCGGGAAGCCGACCAGCGCCGTGGTGCGCAACGTGATGTCCGGCACCGCCTCGCGCAGCCAGGCGACCTTGGCGCGGATGGTGTCGGTGCGCTCTGGGCGGCGCATCAGGGCGAGCATGCGGTCGTTGCCGTGCTGGATCGGCATGTCGAGGTACGGCACGAGCCGCGGCTCGCCGGCCAGGCACGCGACCAGCCGCTCGGTGATGCCGGCCGAGTACACGTAGAGGAGGCGGTACCACGCCACGCCGGTGCCGCGCAGCAGCGCCTCGAGCAGGTCCGGCAGGCGCGCGCCGCCGGGCACGTCGCGCCCGTAGTGGCCGAGGTCCTGCGCGACCAGGTTGATCTCGCGGGCGCCCTGCGCCTCCAGCTCCTGCGCCTCGCGCACCAGGTCCTCGAGCGGCCGCGAGCGATGCTTGCCGCGCATCAACGGGATGGCGCAGAACGCGCAGGTGTGGTCGCAGCCTTCGCTGATCTTGAGATAGCGGACGTGCGGCTTGGTGCCGAAGAAGTAGCGCTGGCCCGGGTGCGTCGCGACCGGATCGTCGAGCAGACCGGCCGCGGTGAGCGCCGGCACCAGCCTGGGCAGATCGCCGAACCCGAAGAAGTAGTCCACCTCGGGAATCTCGCGGCGCAGCTCGTCCTCGTAGCGCGCGACCAGGCAGCCGACCGCGACCACCGCCCGGCAGCGGCCGCGGGTCTTCATGCGCGCGGCGGCGAGCATCGCGTCGATGCTCTCCTGCTTGGCGGCGTCGATGAACCCGCAGGTGTTCACGAGAATGACGTCGGCGTCCTCGAGCGCGGGCGCGACCTCGGCGCCATGGCCGACGAACCGCGCGATGAGCGCTTCCGAATCGACGGTGGCCTTGTCGCAGCCCAGGGAGATCACGCCGAGTTTCATGGGATGACTACAAGATAAGGAAAGGGACCGCCGGCTCCCACCCTATCCCCGGTAGTTGCCGAACTTCAGCTCGATGCCGAAGTCCCGCGCCCGCAGCGCCGCCATCACGTTCTGGAGCTCGTCGCGGCTGGGCGCCGAGACCCGGATCTCCTCGCCCTGGATCGCGGCCGTCACCTTCTTGAAGCCGCCGTCCTTGATCGCCCGGACGATCTCCCTGGCCTTCTCGCCGGCGATGCCCTGGGTGAGGCCGATCTCACGGCGGACCGTGCCGCCGGCGGCCGGCAGCACGTCGCCGACCACGAGGTTCCTGACCGGCACGCCGCGCTTGATCAGGCGGCCCTGGAGCAGGTCGAACAGGGCCTTCATCTTGAAGTCGTCGTCGGCGAGCAGGGTGATGGCGGCCTTCGCCTTGTCGAACTCGATGGACGCTTTCGAGCCCTTGAAGTCGTAGCGCTGCGCCAGCTCTTTCCTGGCCTGGTTGACCGCATTGTCGACCTCCATGAGGTCGGCGCCGGTCGAGATGTCGAAGGACTGCTGCGACGCCAGCTGGGGGCCTTAACCGAGGAAGCTCTCGAGGGCGCGAGCCTTCGAGATGTGGCGGAGGCGGGAGAGGGCCTTTTCCTTGATTTGGCGGACCCGCTCGCGGGTGATGCCGAGCAGCGAGCCGATTTCCTCGAGCGTCATGGGCTCGCGGCCCTCGAGGCCGAAGTACAAGCGCAGGATCTTGGCCTCGCGCTCCTTGAGCGTCGAGAGGACGCGTTCGATGCTCTCGGTCAGCGCGTGCTCGAACGTCTCTTCGTCCGGCGTCGGGTTCAGCGTGTCGGGCAGGTAATCGAGCAGCTTGTTGTCTTCGCCCGGCGTCATGGGTGCGTCGAGCGAGAGGTGGCTCTGCGAGATGGACAGCGTCTTGGCCACTTCCTCTTCGCTGATGTCCATCCCTTCGGCGATTTCCTCGACTGTCGGCTCGCGGCCCAGCTCCTGCTGGAGCGCGCTCGACCGTTTCCCGATGCGGTGCAGCGTGCCGGCGCGATTGAGGGGGACCCGGACGATGCGGCTCTGCTCGGCCAGCGCCTGGAGGATGGCCTGGCGGATCCACCACACGGCGTACGAGATGAACTTGATGCCCTTGGTTTCGTCGAACTTGTGGGCCGCCCGGATCAGGCCGAGGTTGCCCTCGTTGATCAGGTCGGAGAGCGAAACGCCCTGGTTCTGGTACTTCTTGGCGACCGAGACGACGAACCGGAGGTTGGAGCGCACCAGCTTGTCGAGCGCCTCTTCGTCGCTCTGCTTGATGCGGACGGCGAGGTCGATCTCGTCTTCGCGGTTGATCAGCGGGTACTGGCTGATCTCGCGAAGGTATTGATCCAGCGAGCCCTCTTCGACCCACGCCTTCCGGACGCCGTTCGCTCTGGGCAATGCCGCTCCGCATTGTGTGCAACAGGGATGGATCGAAAGTCTATCCCGGCGCGTTCCGGCGCGCAACGGCTCGCGCGCTCAATCGTAGGTGTCGATCTGCGCCCGCTGCAGCGTGCCGGAATAATCGACGTACACCACCTTGGTCTCCGAGTAGAATTCGTAGACCTCCCAGCCGCCCTCGCGGTGCCCGTTGCCGGTTTCCTTCACGCCGCCGAAGGGCAGATGCGCCTCGGCGCCGATGGTCGGCGCGTTGATGTAGGTGATCCCGGCGTCGATGTCCTGCGCCGCCCGGAAGGAACCGTTCACGTCCCGCGTATAGAGCGAACTGGACAGGCCGTACTTGACGTCGTTGTTGACGCGGATGGCCTGGTCGAGCGAGTTGATCCGCACCACGGCGAGCACCGGGCCGAACACCTCCTCCTGCTCCAGCCGGTTGCCCGGTTTGACCCCGGCGAACACCGTCGGCTTGTAGAACCAGCCCTTGGACAGCCGCGCGCCGCCGGCGCGGCGGCCGCCGCACAGCAGGTCGTCGCCCTCGCCCAGCGCGACGTCCACGTAGCTCTGCGTGTTCTCGAGCGCGGCCTGGTTGATCATCGGCCCGACCTCGGTCGTCGCGTCGAGCCCGCTGCCCAGCCGGAGCTTCTCGACGCGGTCCACCAGCATGCGCAGGAACCGATCGTGCACCTTGCGGTGCAGCAGCAGCCGGCTGGTGGCCGTGCAGCGCTGGCCGGTGGTGCCGAAGGCGCCCCACAGCACGCCGTCCAGCGCGAGGTCGAGGTCGGCGTCGTCCATCACGATCATCGCGTTCTTGCCGCCCATCTCGAGGGACAGGCGCTTGTGCATCCGGCCGCACGTCTCGCCCAGCTTGGCGCCGGTTTCGGTCGAGCCGGTGAACGAGATGAGGGGCACGCGGGGATGGTTGACGATCGCATTGCCGACCGCGCCGCCGCCGCCGTGGACCAGCTGAATGACTTCCGGCGGGAGGCCGGCCTCGAGCAGGCATTCGACCAGCAGGGTGCCGGTGTGCGGCACGTCGGCGCTGGGCTTGAACACCACGGCGTTTCCGCACAGCAGCGCGGGGAAGATCTTCCAGGTCGGGATCGCCATGGGGAAGTTGAACGGCGTGATGATCCCCGCGACGCCGATCGGACGCCGGTAGCTCATCGCCCATTTGTCGCGCAGCTCGCTGGGGACCGTATGGCCGAACAGCCGCCGCCCCTCGCCCGCCGCGTAGTAGGCCGTGTCGATCCCCTCCTGGACGTCGCCGCGCGTCTCGGCGAGGACCTTGCCCATCTCGCGCGTCATCGCGCGGGCGATCTCCTCCTTGCGCGCGGTCAGGACGTCCCCGACGTGACGCAGCACGTCGCCCCGGACCGGCGCCGGCACCCGGCGCCACTGCTCGAACGCACCTAACGCCGACCGCACGGCGCGGTCCACGTCCTTGGGGCCGGACCGCGGGAACCGGCCGACCAGGTCGTTCCAGTCGGCGGGGTTGCGGTTCTCGTAGTACTCGCCGGTCGTGGGCGCCACCCAGGCGCCGCCGATGAAATTCTTGAAGGTCTTGGCCATGGGAAGCTCAGAATTTCCGGGGTTGAGGAGTCGACGTGGCCGGCGCGGAGACCGGCGCCGGAGCATGGGTCACCGGCCGCGCGACGCACCGCCAGGTGGCGCCTTGCTTCGCGTAGCCGACGCGCCGCAGCACCTCGCGCGCCGCGAGCCCGGCGCCCCAGAACAGCAGCGCGATGGACAGGAAGTGCGCGAGGCCGGCGCGAGTCCGCCAGCTGCTGACCGCGGACCAGAACGCCGCGACGATGACCGTCGCGACGCCGCCCAGGTACGCGACCAGCGACCAATCGCAGCCGTGCGTGTACGGCCACTGCGTCATGCCGATGCCGACCGCGAGGGCGAGGGCGAGGCGGAGCCAGGTGAACAGGCGCCCGAACCTGCCGGCGGCCGGCCGGTCCGGCGCGGCGGCGGGGGGCCGCGCCGCGGCGGCGGCGCCCGCGGTGGGCGCCGGCTCGGCGCGCCGTGCCGGCGGCCCGCCCATCTTGAGCGGCGGCGGCGCGTTCCCGCCGCTGGACGAGATCAGCTTGTCGATGTCCGCCAGCTCCTTGTCCCAGTCGCGCGGACCGTCCTTCTTCTCGGCGCTCACGGTTCCCTCTTGAGTCCCAGCCGCTCGATTTTCTTGTAGAGATTGGAGCGCGGCATGTCGAGCCGCCGCGCCGTCTCGCTCACGTTCCAATCGTACTCACCGAGCTTGGCCAACAGGAAGGCCCGCTCGGCATTCTCCTTGAACGCCTCGTAGGACTCGGAGGCGAGCAGCGCCCCGCCGAGCTGGGCGCCGTCGCCTTGCGGCGCGCCGATCAGCCGGTTGACGTCGCCCTCCGTCACCTCGCCGGCCGAGAGAATCAGGAGCCGCTCGACCGTGTTGCGCAGCTCGCGCACATTGCCGGGCCAGGCGTGGCGCTGCAGCCGCGCCAGCGCCTCGGGGGCGAGCCGCTTCGGCGCCAGCCCCTGCGCGCTCGCCAACTGCTGCACGAAGTGCTCCACCAGCTGCGGCACGTCGTCGCGCCGCGCCCGCAGCGGCGGCACCTCGACCGGGACGACGTTGAGGCGGTAGAGCAGGTCTTCGCGGAACCGGCCCGCCGCGATCTCGTCCTCGAGGCGCTTGTTGGTCGCCGCGATGACCCGCACGTCCACCTTGATGGACCGGGCGGAGCCGATCGGCGTGACCACGCCCTCCTGGAGCGCGCGCAGCACCTTGGACTGCGCGGCGGCGCTCATGTCGCCGATCTCGTCGAGGAACAGTGTCCCACCGTCGGCCTGCTCGAACTTGCCTGTCCGGTCGGCGAACGCGCCGGTGAACGACCCCTTCACGTGGCCGAACAGCTCCGACTCGATCAGCTCCGACGGAATGGCGGCGCAGTTGACCTCGACGAACGGCTTCGCGGCGCGCGGCGAGAGCCGATGCACGGCGCGCGCCACCAGTTCTTTGCCGGTGCCGTTCTCGCCGGTCACCAGGATGCGGGCCTGGGTCGGCGCGACCTTCTCGATGCGGTCGATGACCTGCCGGATAGCCGGCGAGCTGCCGACGATGGCGTACCGCTCCTCGACCTGGCTGCGCAGCGTGCGCACGGTCTCGGTCAGCACCACGTGGCGGAGCGCGTTCTTGATCGTCAGCAGCACGCGGTCCGTATCCAGCGGCTTCTCGAGGAAGTCGTGCGCGCCGCTCTGCGTGGCTTCCACCGCCGTCGCGATGGTGCCGTGCCCGGATATCATCACCACGATGGCGGCCGGATCGCGCTCCCGCAGGCGCGCGAGCGTCGCGAGGCCGTCCATGCCGGCCATCTTCACGTCGAGCAGCACCAGGTGCGGCTGGAGCTCCCCGTAGCGCTCGAGCGCCTCGTCGCCGGAGACCGCGGTGTGGACCTCGTAGCCCTCGTACTCGAGCAACTGCCGCAGCGCGTCGCGGATGCCCTGCTCGTCGTCCACCACCAGCAGACGGTGGCTCACGGGCGATACCGGTACAGGCGCAGGCGCCCGGCGCGGACCGTCACGTCGCCGACCGGATGCTCGAGCGGCAAGGGCACGGCGCGATCCGCCAGGCCCGGCACGTCGAGCGCCTTGAGCACGGCGCCGATCGTGCCGCGCGGGAACGGGAAGTCGCCGATCGTGAGGCCCGTCACCGTCCACCACACCCGGCCCGCGGAGTCGGCGGCGAAGGTGCCGTCCAGGGTGACCGGCTCGCGGCGGTCGAGCGCCCCACCGAACGGACCTAACGCATTGCGCGGCAGCTGCGCCAGGTCCGCGACCGCGCGGACACGTGCCGCGCCGGTGAGGAGTGCCACCTCGAGCGAGTCCACGACGTGCTGGCGGCCCGCCAGCCGCGCCTCGATCAGCGCCGCCACCTGCCCCGCCGTCAGGTCCACGTAGGCGGGACCGCCCGGCCGCGCCAGGTGCTCGAGGGCGGCGCGGGCCGTGTCGGCGCCGCCGCGCTCGGGCGCGGCGAACGCCGCGCGCTCCGGCGGCGGGGGCTCGTGGCGAAGCCGGCGGTAGACCGCGGCGAGCTGCTCGCGGTAGATGAAGCCGAGCACGGCGAGCGCCACCAGCACCACGAGGCAACCGACCTGCACGAAGATCCGCCGCAGGCAGCCCATGTCAGTCCCCGCCGAACGGCGCCGCGTGGCGCACACTGTACGTGGACGCGCCGGGGCCGGGCACGCTGCGCATCAGATCGACGCCCTGGACGGTGAAGGCGCCGTCGTAGGCGAGACCGCGCAGCAGCGGCGCGAGCGGGGCCGTCGACCTGCCGCCACGCTCCGCCTTCCTGGCCCGCCCCAACGTCAGGTGCGGGCGGAACGGCTTGAGCTCGGAGGAAAAACCCAACGGCTGCAGCGCGTGCTCCACGTCGTTGGCCAGCAGCTCCAGCGCCGGATGCAGCTCCACGCCGCACCACACCACGCGCGGCCGCCGGGAGTCCGGAAACGCGCCGTAGCCGCCGACGCCGAGCGTGAAAGCGCGGACGCCGGCCACCGCCGTGGACAGGGCCGCGCCCACCTGCTCGGCGCGCGCGTCGTCGACTTCGCCGAGAAACTTGATGGTCAGGTGCACGTTCTCCGGAGGCACCCACGTGAACGGCAGGCGCGCCTCCCGCAGCGGCGCGGCGCCGGCCCAGGCCGCACGCCGCACGTCCGCCGGCAGGTTAACCGCGACGAACAGACGCAAGGGGAATGCTCCACGCCACGCCCAAAGCTAAACCAGCGGGCACCGCAATGGAGCTATGCCGCGACCACCTCGCCGACCGCGTACGCCACCGGCAACAGCACCGGACTCAGGTCGGCCGCGTAGCGGTCGATCTCCACCCACCGCGGATCGCCGCGGACCGCCTGCGCCAGCAGCGAGATCAGGCAGCCGTGCGCGACGTCGACCGGCCCATCGGCGAACCGGACGCCGATCCCCAGCGCACGCGCCTCGTGCGCGGTGTCGGCGCGCACCCGGGACTCGACCCGCCGGGCCCACGCCGCGCGTTCGGCCGGCTCGGCGGTCGCGGGGCCGTGGCGCGGGCCGAGCAGGAGGACGTCGGCGATGCCGATCCGCGCGATGCGGCCCTGGAGCGCCGGATCGGCCAGCAACGCGCGCCACGCGCGGCCGAGCCAGTAGTCCTCGCGCAGCTCGCCGATGGTACAGTGGAAGCGCCGCAGCGCGGCCTGCACCATCAGGACGAACTCCGGATGGTCGGGGAGCGTGGGCGCGTCGGACGCGAGCACCGGGGTCACGCGAACGGGTTCTCCACGGTGACGCCGTCGAAGCGGCGGAACCGCCGGTCGCCGGTGATCAGCGCGCGCACGCCGTGCTCGATCACCAGCGCGGCGATCTGCGCATCGAACACGTCATTCCCGCGCACGGTCTGGTCGCGCAGGAGCCGGGCGAGAATGTCGGCGTGGCGGCTCGTTGGACCGATCAGGATCGTGCCTGGGGCAGCCATCAACGCCAGGATATTCTCCCAGGCGATGTGCGGGGGCGTGGAAGGCGTGAACGCGCGCGGGTGCGTTACCACGCGCAGGAACTCGTACACGCACGGCCACGGCAGTGCCCACGGTTGACCGGTGGCGGTGAGCGTTTCGAGCGCGCCGCGTGCCGCGCTGTGCTCCGCCAGTTCCGCCCGGTGCGCGTACACCAGGACATTGGTATCGACCGCCTTCACCGGCGATCCAGGAAGTCGTACAGCCGCTCCCGCGTCCCGACATCGACCGCCGGCGGCGCCGTGCCCCGGATGACATGCCACCGCAGCCCCTTCGGGCCCGGCCGCCGGCCGCTGCCGGCCAGATGCTCGCGGAGGGCGCGCTCCACCAGCACGCGCAGCGCGACACCTTCGTCGGCGGCGCGCTTCTTGGCGTCCCGGAACAGCGGGTCCGGGATTTCGAGCGTGGTCTTCATACCTAAAACCATAATCAATCTACCATATTTATGGCAAGTGGATGAACCGCGTCGCCGGCCCGCCCCACCGCTGTGCCGGCTAGTCGGCGGCGACCGCCGGCGGCGGGGTCGGCACGGCCGAGCCCTTGAGCAGGAACACCAGTGGCACCGAAACCAGGAACAGCGCCGCCGCCAACCCGAACAGGTGGTTGTAGGAGAGCACGACCGCCTGCCGCGTCACGTGGGCGTTGAGCACCGCGAGCGCCCGCTGGGCCGCCGTCCCGGGGTCGGCGCCCGCCTGGATCAGGCCCGCCGTGGTGCGCCGCAGCATGTCCCGCGTCCCGACGCCGTAGATCGTGAGGTGCTCGGCGATCCGGTCGTGGTAGCGATGCGTCTGGAGATCCACCTGGGACGCCGCGACCGCGATGCCCACGCTGGCGCACACCTGGCGTACCACGTTGTAGAGGCCGGTCGCGGCGGTCATGCGCGGCTTGGGGATCGTCGCCAGCGCCGCCGTGGCGATCGCGACGAACAGCAGGCCCATGCCCGCGCCCTGCCAGATCTGCGGCCAGAAAATGTCCCACGCGCCCACCTGGCTCGTCAGGTGGGCGAACTGCCAGAATCCGATCGCGTTCAACGCCAGACCGACGGCGACGAGGACGCGCGGGCCGAGCTTGTTGTAGAAGCGGCCGCCGACCGGCCCTACCACGGCGGACGCGATGCTGCGCGGCACCATCGCGACACCCGAGGCGAGCGCCGGAAAGCCGAGCAGGTTCTGGAGGAACATCGGCAGGAGAAACAGCGTGCCGAACATGCCCATGCCGAGGACGCCGCCCAACACGGTCCCGGTGGTGAAGGGCACATTGCGCAGGATTCTGAGGTCCACCGCCGGGCCGTCCACCACGAGTTCGCGCCACACGAACAGCACCAGGCCCACGACGGCCGCGACCGCGAGCCATGCGATGAGCGAGGAGGCGAACCAGTCCTTGTCGTATCCCTCCTCGAGCATGAGCTGGAGCGCGCCGAGGCCGACGGCCATCAGCCCCAGGCCGGTCCAGTCGATGCGGCCGCGATGCCGCACGAAGTACGGCGGGTCGAAGATGAAGCGCTGCACCAGCAGCAGGTTGACAATGCCGATGGGAACGTTGACGTAGAACACCCACGGCCACGAGTAGTGGTCGGTGAGCCAGCCGCCTAACGTCGGGCCGACGGCGGGCGCCACCACCACGCCCATGCCGTAGATGCCCATGGCCAGCCCCTGCTCCTCGACGGGGAACGTCTCCCGCAGCACGGCCTGCGCCACGGTGATCATCGCGCCCCCGCCGAGCCCCTGGACCACGCGGAAGATCACCATCCACCGCAGGTCGCGCGCCGCGCCGCAGGCCATGGACGCGACGGTGAACGCCAGCACGCTGACCATGTAGAAGCGCTTGCGTCCGAACCGCGCCGACAGCAGCGCGATGACCGGCATGATGAGGACGTTGGCCAGCAGATATCCGGTGGCGACCCAGGTGATTTCCTGCAGCGTCGCGCCCAGTGAGCCGCTCATGTGCGGCAGCGCCACGTTCACGATGCTGGCATCCAGCACCGCCATGAACGTCCCCGTGAGGACGGTGCCGGCGATCACCCACTTGTGGGGCACCCGCTCCTGGCCCACGCCCGCGCTCCGTTCGAGCCGTGGAGCATTGCATCGGGCCGCGTGAAGCCGTCGTGAAACGGCCGCGAAGGTCGCTTGCCCCCGGCGGCCTCACGCGGCCGGCCGGTCGCGATCCAGCGTGCGGTATTGGATCGCCTCGCTGACGTGCGCCGGCTCGATGCTCGCCGCGCCCGCCAGGTCCGCGATGGTGCGCGCGATCTTGAGCGTCCGGTGGTACGCGCGCGCCGAGAGCCCGAGGCGGACGATCGCCGTGCGGAGCCTCGCGTCGGCGCCATCGGTGAGCCGGCAGCAGGCGCGCAGGTCGCGCGGGCTCATGTGCGCGTTGGCGTGCACGCCGCGCCGCGCCGCGAACCGCTCCTGCTGCACCTGCCGCGCCCGCCCGACCCGCTCCCGGATCGCCGCCGACGGCTCGCTGCAGGTGTCGTCCGCCAGCTCGCGGTAGCGCACTGCCGGCACCTCCAGGTGCAGGTCGATGCGGTCGAGCAGCGGCCCCGACACCCGTGCCAGATACCGCCGCACCGCCGTCTCGCCGCACACGCACGCGCGCACCGCGTCGCCGTGGAAGCCGCACGGGCACGGGTTCATCGCCGCCGCGAGCATGAAGCGCGCGGGGAAGCTCAGCGTGGTGGCCGCGCGCGACAGCGTGACCGCGCCGTCTTCCATGGGCTGGCGCAGCACCTCCAGCACGTTGCGCCGGAACTCGGGCAGCTCGTCGAGAAACAGGACGCCGTGATGCGCGAGACTCACCTCGCCGGGGCGCGGATAGCTGCCGCCCCCGATCAACCCCGCGTCGGAAATCGTGTGGTGCGGCGCACGGAACGGCCGGGTGGCGATGAGCGACTCGCCCACCGGGAGCAGTCCGGCCACGGAGTGGATCTTCGTGGTCTCCAGCGCTTCGGCGAGCGACATGGCGGGGAGAATGCTGGGCAGGCGGCGCGCCAGCATCGTTTTGCCGCTGCCGGGTGGGCCAACCATGAGGATGTTGTGCGATCCCGCGGCCGCCACCTCGAGCGCGCGTTTGGCGTGCGCCTGCCCCTTGACCTCCGCGAAGTCCACATCGCCGGTCAGGCGCTCGGCGAACAGCGCGCCGACGTCCACCTGGATCCGCGCCAGCGGCGGGCCGCCATCGAGATGACCCATCACCTCGGCGAGCGAGGCGGCGCCGCGCACGTCCAGCCCTTCCACCACCGCGGCTTCGCGCACGTTGGCGGCCGGCAGAATCAACCCCGCGCAGCCCGCGGCCTGCGCCACGAGCGCCATCGACAGCGCCCCGCGGACCGGCCGGATGTCGCCGTCCAGGCCCAGCTCGCCGAGCACGACCCATCCGGCCAGCCCCGAGACGTCGGCCTGCTCGGTCGCGCCCAGGACCCCGAGCGCGATGGGCAGGTCGAACGCGGAGCCCTCCTTCCGCACGTCGGCCGGGGCGAGGTTCACGGTGATTCGCTTGAGGGGAAACAGCCTGCCGCTGTTCTGGATCGCGGCGTTGACGCGCTCCCGCCCTTCCTTCACCGCCCCGTGCGGCAGCCCGACGGTGGCGAAGGTCGGCAGGCCGTTGGCGATGTCGGTCTCGACATCGACCAGGTAGGCATCGATGCCGAGGACCGCGGCCGAGGTGACACGCGCCAGCATGGGCCAAGGCTAGGGCCGCCGCGGATCACGCCGGTACCCGATCCGACGCGGCCGGGATCAATCCGCCGCGCCGCGCGGAGTGCCGCCCTGAAACGCGGCCCCTTCCTCTTCAACCGGTGTATCCCGAGTATTCAGTGTCCCGTTGATGCCCTGTCCACGCTGTGGAGGTCCTGTGCCGAGTGTTCGTGTTCGCACCGTCGTCTCCGTCACGCTCGCCGCGGTGCTGCTGGCCGGTACCGGATTCGCGTTCGGCCGTCGCTCGGCGGACCAGGGCTACCAGCTCTACCAGGACGTGCTCCAGCTGGTGAGCCAGGAAGCGGTCGACAGTCTGAGCCCCGACAGCCTGTACACGATGTCGGCGCGCGGGCTGGTCCAGGTGCTCGACGATCCGTACTCCGAGCTGTTCAACCGCCGCGACTACGAGAACTTCAGCCGCAACGCCCTGGGCAACCGCTACGGCGGGATCGGGCTGCGCATCGTGCGCGTGCGCGACACGGTGCAGGCGTTCCGGATCATCCCCGGCGGGCCGGCCGAGGCGGCCGGCATCCGGCGCGGTGACCGCATCGTGCGCATCGCCGACTCCGCGGCGATCGGCTGGACCACCGACCGGGTGGCGAACGCGCTGACCGGCACGCCCGGGACCACGGTGGTCGTGGCGCTGGCGCGCCGCGGCAGCGCGCAGCCCTACCAGGTGCGACTGACGCGCGCGATCATCACCGTGTCGGTGGTGCCCTTCACGTCGCTGCTCCCCGGCAACATCGGCTACATCCCCATCCAGCGGTTCAGCGACCACTCGGCGGCCGACGTCGCCGGCGCGATTCAGGATCTCCAGGCGCGTGGCGCCACGAGCTACCTGCTCGATCTGCGCGGCAACCCCGGCGGCAGTCTCGACCAGGCCGTCGCGATGACGAACCTGTTCATCGACGCCGGCAGGCCGGTCGTAAGCGTCCGGGGGCGTCACACCGACGACACCCTGCGCGGCGGCTCGCCGCCGCTGCTGGCGCCGAGCACCCCGATCGCCGTGCTGGTCGACAGCAACACGGCTTCGGCGTCCGAGATCCTCTCCGGCGCGCTCCAGGACTACGACCGCGCGTTGATCGTCGGGACGAACACCTTCGGCAAGGGCGTGGTGCAGGGCGCGTACCCGCTGCCTGACGGCTGGGTGCTCAAGCTCACCACCGCGCGGTGGTTCACGCCGCTGGGCCGGCCGCTCCAGCGCACCCGCGCCGACAGCGCGCGCGAGGTGCGGCCGACGTACCGCACGTTCGGCGGCCGGACGATCCTCGGCGGCGGTGGCGTGGTGCCGGACGTGATCGTCTACGCGGACACGCTTTCGTCCACCGCCATGTCGCTCAACCGCCTGCTCAACACCCGCGCGTCGGTGGTGAACGGCGTCCTCGACAATTTTGCGGCCGACATGGAGGACACGCTGCGGTCCAACTTCTCGGTGATGCCGGCGTGGCGCGACACGTTGCTGCACCGCCTGCGGGCGGCCGGCCTCCTGCTGCCCGAGTCGCTGGACACGAGCGCCACCGGGTATCTCAACCGGGTGATCGAGGCCAGCGTCGGGAGCCTGGTCCTCTCCGATTCGGAGCAGTTCGCGCGCCGCCAGCCGCGCGACCAGCAGCTCGCGCGCGCCATCGAGCTGCTGCGCGGGCGGCACACCCAGGCGGACCTGCTCGCCGCGGCGGTGCGCAGCCGGCAGGGCGACTAGCCCTCCATCCCGCCCCGCTCCCGGAACGGCTCGTCGCGCGACGGGCCGTTTTCCGCTTGGGACCGGCGCATGGCGCCGGCAGCGGAATCGCGCGACTTTGTTTCCCTTATGCCAGCGCCCCCGTCCCGGCCGTCGATTGCCGAGAGCCTCCGCGAAGGCCTCGATGCGCCCCTGCCGCGCCTGGGGACGCGGGCCCGGTTCGTCGCGGTGCTCACCGGCATTCTGGCGATCCACCTGCTCGTGGGAGCCGCGGCGATCGCGACGTTGCGCTCTCAGGTGGAGACCGAGCACCAGGTCACCCAGACGCACGAGCTGCGCGCCGACATCGGCAAGCTCCGCGCCTGGCTGTCCCTCGCCGAGTCCATGCAGCGCGGCTACATCATCACCGGCGACACCGCCTACCTGTCGCGGCTGGCCACCGCCGAGACGGGCGTGCGGCTCCGCCTCGCGTCCCTCCGTGCCGCGACGCGCGACAGCCCGCGCCAGCAAGCCAGGCTTCGGGCGCTCGATCCCCTGGTCGGCCGCCGCCTGGCCCGCCTCGACTCCGCGGTGGTGGCGCGCCAGCGCCACGGCGTGGTCGCGGCGACCGCGGTCGTGTCGTCGGGGACGGGTCGCCGCATGATGGACAGCATCCTCACCGACCTCGGATCGCTGGACCAGGAAGAGGTGGCGTTGCTGACGCCACGCATGGAGCGCGCCGAGACCGGCGCGGAGCGGGCCGAAGCGGTGGTGATGGTCGGCGCGCTGCTCGCCCTGCTCGTCGCGGTCGGCGGCGGCGTGTATGTGATGCGCTCGGCGGCCGCGCGGCGGGCGACGGAGCACCGCTATGCCAGTGTCGTCGAGGTGCTCGCCGAAGGGGTCGTGGTGCAGGAGGCGGACGGCCGCGTGGTGGACTGCAACCGCGCCGCGGAGCGCATCCTCGGCCTGCCGCGCGCGGCGGTGCTGCGGCTCCACGAGCCGGATGCGCCGTGGTCCGCGTTCCACGAGGACGGCACGCCGTTCCCCAAGGCCGACCATCCCGCGCTGGTCACCCTGCGCACCCGCACCGCGACGGCGAACGTGGTGATGGGCATCCGGCGCCTCGACAAGTCCAAGCGCTGGCTGCTGATCAACGCCAGGCCGCTGCGGGACGACGGCGGCGCGGTCGTCGGCGTGGTCAGCTCCTTCAGCGACATCACCCGGCGGCACGAAGCCGAGGAGGCGCTCGCCACGGCGCGCGACGCGGCGGAACACGCCAACCGGGCCAAGAGCGAGTTCCTGGCCAACATGAGCCACGAGCTCCGCACGCCGCTCAATTCGGTCATCGGCTTCGCGGCCCTGCTGCTGCGCAACCGCGCCGGCACGTTCCAGGAAGAGGACCTCGACTTCCTGCGGCGCATCCACGACAACGGCCGCCACCTGCTGGATCTCATCAACAGTGTGCTGGACCTGGCCAAGATCGAGGCGGGGCGCCAGGACCTGTCGATCACGAAGGTGCCGCTCGAGAACCTGGTTGCCGACGTGCTGTCGCAGTTCCGCCCACAGCTCGAGGGGAAGGCGGTCGCGCTGGTCGCCGACGTCCCGCCGGACCTCTCGCCGCTGGAAACCGATGAGGGCAAGCTCAAGCAGGTCCTGATCAACCTGGTCGGCAACGCGCTCAAGTTCACCGAACGCGGCAGCGTGACGGTGCGCGTCGTGCGTGACGCGGCGACCGGCCACCCCGTCCGGCTCGACGTCGCGGACACCGGGATCGGCATCGCGCCCGAGCGGCAGGCCGCGGTGTTCGAGGCGTTCCAGCAGGGTGACAACACCACGGCGCGGCGGTTCGGCGGCACGGGCCTGGGCCTCACGATCACCCGCTCGCTGCTGGAGCGGATGGGCTACGCCATCTCGCTCGACAGCGCGGTGGGCGCGGGCACGACGTTCCACGTCGCGTTCGAGCACCCGGCCGAGGAGCCGGCGCGCGCGCCCGGCGAGGGCGCGGACTCGAAGCTGGTGCTGATCGTGGACGACGACGAGGACGCGCGCATCCTGCTCTCGGACCAGATCCGCGAGGCCGGCCACCGCGTGGTGCTCGCGGCGACCGGCGCGACGGCGCAGCGCCTGGCGCAGCAGCTCAAGCCCGACCTGATCACGCTCGACATCCTCATGCCGGACATGAGCGGCGTCGACGTGCTGACCGCGCTGCAGCGCGAGCCGAGCACGCGGAACATCCCGGTGGTGGTGGTCAGCATCATCGCCACCGAGCAGCGCGGGCGCCTGCCGGGCGCGGTGGACGTCATCAACAAGCCGGTAAGCCGCGAGCGCCTCGACGAGGTCCTGCGACACCACATGGCGGCGCGCGCGGCGCCCGAGGCGGACGCGGACTTCAAGGAGGCGTTGGAGCGCGCCATCCGCGCGTCGTAGCCGCCTAACGCGCCAGCCAGGTCCGCCATTCGGGGTCGGCCGGCCCCACGGTGAGGTCGTTCCCGCGCCGCACCAGCGGCATCCGCAGCACCAGCGGCTCCACCGTCAGCTTCTCCAGCCACCGCTCCTCGCTGAGCCGCGCGGCGGCGAGGCCCAGCTCCCGATAGCGGCGCGCCTCCGGGTCGACCAGCGCCGCCACGCCGAACTTCTGCGCGAACCGCCGCAGCTCGCCCAGCGACGCGGCGCGCTCGTTCAGGTCCGCGAAGTGGACCGCGACCCGCCGCTCGGCGAAGAACCGGAGCGCCGCGCGCGTCGCCGCGCTCTTGCGCACCCCGAAGATCTGGACGGAGGCCGCCGGCCGCGCGCCGGGGTCCGGGCTCACCCCTGCTCCCCGGCCCGGCCGGCTCGCGCCGCGCGCCGCCACCACAGATAGGCCGGCACGCCGGCCAGCAGCAGCGCGGTGCCGATGGCCGCGTTGCGCGGGTTCGCGCCGACCGAGCTGATCATCACGTACAGCGCGGCCAGGACGAACAGCGCGGGCGTCAGCGGCCACAGCGGCACGCGGAACCGCGCCGGCGCGCCCTCGCGCCGCCGGAACACGAACACCGCGACGCCGCACAGGCCGAAGAAGATCCAGTCGCCGAACACCACGTAATCGTTGAGCTGCTCGTAGGTGCCGCTCAGCGCCAGCACCGTGGCCCACACGCCCTGGAGCGCGATCGCCGCCGCGGGCGTGCGGTAGCGCGGGTGCAGCCTGGCCAGCGCGGGGAAGAACGCGCCGTCGGCCGCCATCGCCTGGTAGACGCGCGGCGTCACCAGAATGACCAGGTTGAGGAACCCGAAGGTCGAGCACGCGATGCCGAAGCTCACCGCCGCGCGGCCGCGCGAGCCGAGCGCCGCCCCGAGCACGTCGGCCGCCGGCGCGGCGCTCGCCGCGAGGCCGGGCGTGGTGAGCGCGCGGGTGTAGGCGAGATTGGCCAGCACGTACACCACCACCACGATGCTCGTCCCGAGGACGAGCGCGCGCGGCAGGCTCTTCTCCGGCTCGATCATCTCCTCCGCCACGAAGTTGGTCTGCTGCCAGCCGCCGCTGGCGAACATGACCGGCACCAGCGCCGCGCCGATCGCCACCACGGTGGCGCCCAGCCCCACCGGCGGCGTCAGCGCCGCGAACGGGCCGGCGAACGCCCCCGGCGCCGGCGCCGCTTTCGCGATGAGCAGCCCGGCGACGATCACCACGGCGATGGCCGCGAGCTTGAGCAGCGTGAAGACATTCTGCGTCCACGCGCCGAACCGCACGCCCAGCACGTTGACCACCGAGAGCGCGACGATCGCCGTGACCGCGATGGGGACGTCGGCGCGGGGCGGCAGCGCGAGCAACGCGGCCGTGTAGCGCGCGAACGTGACCGCGACCGCCGCTTCGGCGCCCGTCGCGATCACCAGGAGGAGCGCCCATCCGTAGAGAAAGGCCGGGAGCCGCCCGAACGCGTCGCGCACGTAGACGTAGCCGCCGCCCGCCTGCGGCCGCTGCGCGCCCAGCTCGGCATAGCAGAACGCGCCCAACAGCGCGATGACGCCGCCCAGCACCCAGGCCAGCACGGTGAGATCCGTCGTGCCGACACGCCGCGCGACGATCGCGGGATTGAGGAAGATGCCCGAGCCGACGATCCCGCCGATCACGAGCATGGTGGCGGAGAACGTGCCGATGCGGCGGGCGTAAGTCGTCTGGCCGGTCGTCATGGGCCCCTAAGGTGGCACGCGCCCGCGGGCAAAGGAAGCCGCGGCGCGTTATCATGGGCCCATGCACATCGCCCACCGCACGCGCGGCTTCACCGAATCGGTCATCCGCGCCATGACGCGCCTGGCGAACGAGCACGGCGCCATCAACCTCGCGCAGGGGTTTCCCAACTTCCCCTGCCCGGACGTCCTCAAGGACGCCGCCGCCGACGCGCTGCGCCGCGACCTGAACCAGTACGCCATCACCTGGGGCAGCAAGCGGCTGCGCGACGCGCTGGCGGCGAAGTACCGGCATTGGTACGGGATGGAGGTGGATCCCGAGGCCGAGGTCACGGTCACCTGCGGCGCCACCGAGGCGATGATCGCGACGCTCATGGCGATCGTCGATCCGGGCGACGAGGTCGTGGTGTTCGAGCCGTTCTACGAGAACTACGGCCCCGACGCCATCCTGTGCGGCGCGACCCCGGTGTACGTGCCGATCGATCCGGGCGCGCCGCTCGATCTCGACCGGCTGCGCGCCGCGTTCTCGCCGCGCACGCGCGCCATCATCGTGAACACGCCGAACAACCCGTCGGGGCGCGTGCTCGACGCCGGCGAGCTGGGCGCGATCGCCGAGCTGTGCGCGCGGCACGACGCGTGGGCGGTAACCGACGAGATCTACGAGCACATCTACTACCAGGGCCGCCACATCCCGCTGGCCACCCTGCCCGGCATGCGCGCACGCACCATCACGATCAGCGGCGCGTCCAAGACGTTCAGCATCACCGGCTGGCGGATCGGCACGATCGTGGCGCCGGCCGCCGTGACCGGCGCGATCCGCAAGGTGCACGACTTCCTCACCGTGGGCGCGCCGGCGCCGCTCCAGGACGCCGTGGCCGCCGCGCTCGAAACGCTGGGCGACGACTACTACGCGGGCCTGGCCGGCGCGTATCGCGACCGCCGCGACGCGCTGATGGCGGGCCTGCTGGCGGCGGGATTCCGGTGCCGCGCGCCCGAAGGCGCCTACTACGTGCTGGCCGACTTCTCCGCCCTGTCGGACCTGCCCGACGACGCGTTCGCCGCGCACCTCACCCGCGCGATCGGCGTGGCGCCGGTGCCGGGCTCGAGCTTCTACAGCCGACCCGAGCTCGGCCGCCGCCAGGTGCGGTTCGCCTTCTGCAAGACGATCGACCTGCTGCGCGACGCGGCGCGCCGGCTCGCCACCATCGAGCGTTAGGCAGCGGCGGCGCCGGCCGCCCCGTCCGTGGGGCGCGCCTGCCCCGACCGCCCGGCGGCTCGGGCCGGGCGCTTGCCTCGCGCCCGCCGGCGGCGCATCCTCCCTGCACCATGACGCTCCTGCTCACCGAAGCCGACGTCGCCGCGTGCCTCGACATGCGGAGCCTGATTCCGCTCATGCGCGACACGCTCGCGCGGTTCTCGCGTGGGGCGTGCCGCCAGCCGGTGCGGACCGCGATCCACGTGCGACCCGCCGAGGGCTTCTACGGCGTGATGCCGGCGCACATCCAGGACGACGACGGCCCCGGCGCGCTGGGCCTGAAGTCGGTCAGCTTCTATCCGGGCAACGACCGCGCCGGCCTGCCCACCCACCTGGCGACCATCCTCTACCTCGACGCCGCGACGGGCGCGCTGCTGGCGATGATGGACGGACGGCTCATTACCGAGATGCGCACCGCCGCCGTCTCGGCCGTATCGGTCGACCTGCTCGCGCGGCCCGACGCGCGCACCCTCGCCCTGCTCGGATCGGGCGTGCAGGCGGGCAGCCATCTCGAGGCGATCGGCCTGGTGCGCGACCTCGCGCACGTGCGGGTCTGGTCGCGGCAGCCCGACCACGCGCTCCGGTTCGTCCACCGCGCGGGCCAGCGCCTCGCCTGTCCGATCAGCGCCGTGACGTCGGTGGCCGACGCGGTGCGCGGCGCCGATATCGTGGTCACTGTCACCTCCGCGACCGAGCCGATCCTCGGCGCGGCGCTGCTCGAGCCGGGCATGCACCTCGCGGTGGTCGGCAGCTCGCACCCGCGGATGCGGGAGCTGGACTCCGACGCCGTCGCGCGGTGCCGCGTGTTCGTCGATTCCCGTGACGCGGCGCGCGTGGAGGCCGGCGACCTCGTCATTCCGGTTCACGAGGGCCGGTTCGGCTGGGACCACGTCGTCGCGGAGCTGGGCGAGGTGGCCGCGGGTGGAGCGGGCCGAGCCTCCGACCGCGACATCACGCTGTTCAAGTCCCTCGGCCTGGCGGTCGAGGACGTGGCGAGCGCGCGGCTGGTGTACGAGCGCGCGACCGCCCGGGGCGCCGGGACGGACTGGAGCTGACAATGGCGACGGAGATCACGGTAGGCGAAATCGGCCGGATCGCGGCGTACGTCTCGGACCTCGGCGCCGCCAGGCGCTTCCACGGCGAACAGCGCGAGCTGCGGCGCCTGGTGCACCGCGCACCGGGCACCGCGCTGTGGCTGGCCGATTTCGACGCGCCCGACGGCGGCACCCACGCGCTCATGGAGGAGCGCGTTACGCCCGCTACTTGAGGCTGTCGATCCGCGCCTGGAGGCGCGGGCTCCCGTTCGGGCCAAGGGCGTGCTGCATCGTCTCGAGCGCCGCGCGGGCCGAGTCGCGCTTGCCCAGCGCGAGGTAGGCGTCCGAGCGGAGCCCCGAGACCCGGAACATCGTGCGCCGGTCGTTCGGCGCGACGGTGACCGAGTCGAGCGCCGCCAGCGCCTGGCGCGGCTGATGCAGGTCGCGGAGCGTGGATTCGATCTGGAGCAGCCGGAACTGGGGGTCGCCGGGATGGCGGCCGGCCAGCAGGTCGATGAGCCGCGCCGCGTCGCTGTCGCGCCCCGCCTGGCGGTCCACCATCGCCTCGTTGTAGAGGCCGGCCGTGAGCAACCGGCTCACGTCGCTCGTATCGCCGGTGCGCATGCCCACGCCGCCCGCATAGCTGTAGACCAGAATGCCGCCCCGGTGCGCCGCCTTGTAGACCGCGCCGACGGCGCCCAGCCCGGCCACAGCCGACACGGCCATCACCGCGCGCGCCGCCTTGGGGCGCGACGTGAGGGCCCAGCCGATCAGCTCGATCCCGGCCACGACCAGCAACGCGTCGCGCGCCCACTCGCCAGCATCCTCGTGCGCTCCCACCGCCGGGCCGACGCCCGGGATGCGTTCGGCGGATTCATGCGCCTGGTGGCCCGACTCGGCGGCGAAGTACCCGGCGAGCGCCGACAGGACGATCAGGGTGCGCGCGGCGGGGCTGGCGAACGTGAACCACGGCGTGAACGAGACCAGCCGCAAGGCGACGCCGACGATGGCCAGGGCGACGACGAAGTGCACGATCTGCGGGTGGAACGCGGCAATGCTCGGCATCTGGAATTCCCTCAGGAGCGTTCGTGAACCGCGCAAAATAGGCTGGTGCAAGGCTTTGCGCTATTGACTAGGACCCAGAACAATCGGCCTTGAAAGTCGGCAATACTGACAATATTATTCGGCAATTCACTCTGGATACAGAATGTTCGACTCTACCGACATCCGAATCATCGCGATCCTTCAGACCAACGCCCGCACCTCCAACGCGGCAATCGCGCGCCAGCTCAAAATGGCCCCCTCGGCCATCCTCGAGCGCATCCGCAAGCTGGAGAGCCGCGGCGCAATCCAGTCGTACGAGGCGCGGCTCTCGCCCAAGCAGATGGGGCTTGGCCTGCTGGCCTTCGTGTTCGTGCGCACCGACGACCGCGGCGGAGCCGACGACACCGACCGCAAGCTGATGGCGTTTCCGGAGGTTCAAGAGCTGCACCACGTCGCCGGCGAGGACTGCTATCTCGCCAAGGTGCGGGCCAGGGATCCGGAGGACCTCGCGCGGATCCTGCGCGAGCGGTTCGGCTCCATCCCGCAGGTACGCTCGACGCGCAGCACCATCGTGCTGAGCACACTCAAGGAAACGGCGCTGCTGCCCGTCCCGCACGCCGACGGTGGGGGAGCACCCGGCAATGCCGCGTGACCCGCGCACCCGCCTCGTGATCGCCTTTGCGGCGCTGTACACGATCTGGGGCTCGACCTACCTCGCCATCCGCGTCGCGATCGAGACGATCCCGCCGTTCACCATGGTGGCGATCCGGTTTCTCGTGGCCGGGCTCGTGCTCTACGCCTGGGCGCGGCGCCGGGGCGCCCCGCGCCCCACGCTCCGCCAGTGGCGCTCGGCGGCGCTGGTCGGCACCCTGCTGCTCCTGCTCGGCAACGGCGGCGTCACGTGGTCGGAAACGCGCGTCACGTCCGGCATCGCGGCGCTCATGGTCGGCGCGGAGCCCCTGTGGGCGGCGATCGTGGACTGGGCGCGGCGGGGAGGGCGGCGGCCCTCGTTAGGTGTCGGCGTCGGGCTCGCGACCGGATTCGCCGGCGTCGCGCTGCTCGTCGCGCCCGGCGAATTGGGCGGGCGCGGCATCGACCCCGTCGCGGCGGCCGTCCTTCTGGTGGCCACGATCGGCTGGGCCATCGGCTCGGTGGCCTCGCGTCATGCGGACACGCCGCACGCGCCGATGATGGCCACCGGCATCAACATGATCGCCGGATCGGGTGCCCTGTGGGTCGCGGCCGCGGTTTCGGGCGGGCTGTCGTCGTTCCACCCGGCGGCGGTGACGCTCCGCTCGGCGCTGGCGCTGGCGTACCTGATCGTGTTCGGATCGGTGGTGGCGTTCACGGCGTACATCTGGCTGCTGAGGCATGTATCGGTGGCCAAAGCGTCGACCTACGCGTACGTCAACCCGGTGGTGGCCGTGTTCCTGGGCTGGCTCCTGCTTGGCGAGCCGGTCACGGAGCGCACCCTGATCGCGGCCGCCGTCATCATCGCCGGCGTGGTGTTGATCTCCACGCTTCCGCTGCTTGGCGCGCGGCGCCAGCCCGTCGCCGAGCTGGCGCCGCAAGCCGACTAGTACTGGAAGCGGTACGTGAGGCCGGCGCCGACCAGGAACCCCTTGAACGTGTCGGTCCCGGCCATCGGGTTGAGGAAGTAGACATACTGGTAGCCCGCGTAGCCGGCCACGCCGAAGGCGCGGCTGAACCGGTACTCCACGCCGGCGCTGCCTTTGACGCCGATGCCCGCCACGGTCGACGTTCCGCCGCCGCCCCCGAGCAGGCCGGCGCCGCCGCCGACCGACTGCTCGACGCCCAGCGTCAGGCCGATACCCCCCGCGACGTACGGCTCGAGCTGATCCTGCGGCGTCGTGGTCGGGTAGAGCTTGAGCTGGGTGAGGATCGGCACCACGAACGCGCGATCGCTGCCACCGCTGGCGCTCACCTGGCGTCGCCACACGCCGGCGCTCGACTCGATCACCAGGTGCTGGTCGAGCCCCTTCTGGAAGTAGCCTTCGAACATGGGCCAGCTGGTGTTCGTGCCGCCGGGCAGATCGGCGACGTTCCACAGCCCGACCCGCAGACCCGCGCCCTGCCGCGCGCGCTTGGCGCGCATCTCCACCGTGTCCTGCGTGTCATGCTGTTGGGCGCGCAGCGCCCGCGCCGACAGGGTGAGCGCCGCGCAGGCGAGCGTGAAGGAAGCCAATGCGCGCGAAAGACGCACCGCCATGAACCCTCCTCGATTGGTTGCACCTCGCCGCTCACAGACTAACGTTTCGCGCGACGCGTAACAATGCCCCGGGTCACGTGATCGCCGTTACCTCCCGAGCGTGAGATGGCGCTCACCGGGCACGGGAGGGGCGCCGGTTGGCGGATGGCCGCACCCAGGCCAACGTTCAGCCGTGCCGCACGACGCCACGACCGCCCCCGACGCCCCCGCGCTCGTCCTCGAGCACGTCGCGCGGTCGTTCGGCCGCGACGCGGCCGACCAGCGCCCGGTGCTGCGGGACGTGTCGCTCACCGTCACCGCGGGCGACGTGGTCGCGGTCGTCGGGCGCAGCGGCAGCGGCAAGTCCACTCTGCTACACCTCGCCGCCGGGATCGACCTGCCGTCGGCCGGACGGGTGCTGGTGCACGGCAGGGACCTCCGCACGCTGGGCGACCGCGAGCGCACGCTGATGCGCCGCGACCGCATCGGCCTGGTCTTCCAGTTCTTCCACCTGCTGCCGCACCTCACGCTGCGCGACAACGTCGCGCTGCCCGACCTGATCGCCGGTGTGTCGCCCGCGCGGTGGCGCGCTCGCGCGCTCGAGCTGCTGGATCGGGTGGGCCTCGCCGACCGCGCCGACGAGCCGGTCCAGCGCCTGTCGGGCGGCGAGATGCAGCGGGTGGCGGTGTGCCGCGCGCTGCTGCGGCGCCCCACGCTCCTGCTGGCCGACGAGCCGACCGGCAACCTCGACGACGCGAGCGGCGCGCTCGTCATGGACCTGCTGCTGCGGCTGGCGCGCGAGGAGGGCAGCGCGCTGGTCTTCGTCACGCACAGCCGCGAGATCGCCGCGCTGGCCCGCACCGCGGTCCGCCTCCACGACGGCGCGCTCGAGCCCGCGTGATCGCCTATTGGCGCCGGGCGCTGCGCGCCCAGCTTCACGGCCAGCGCACGTTGTTCGTCCTCACCGTATTCGGCGTGGCGCTGGGCATCGCGTCGGTGCTCGCGATCCAGGTCATCAACCGCAGCGCCGTGGCGGCGTTCCAGGGCGGCGTCGAAGCGCTGAGCGGTGACGCCGATCTCAGCGTCGTGCCGCGCGTCCCAACGCTGCCGGACAGCCTGCTGGTCGTCGCGCGGCGCGATCCCGCGGTGGCCGCGGCGTGGCCGATGGTCGAAGCGACCGCCGCCTTGCAGGGTCGCGACCAGGTCTTTCTCGACATCGTGGGCGCCGACCTGTACATGCCGGTCCGGATTCCGTGGGAGGGGCCGCGCGGCGATCCCGCCCGCGCGCTCACCGTGCCCGGCTGGGCGGCCATCTCGCCCGACCTCGCGGCGGACCTGCGCGTGGCCGTGGGCGACACGATCGCCGTGTCGGTCGGCACGCGCCCCGTGACCTTGCGGGTGGGCGCGCTGGTGGACTTTCAGCGCCTGACGCCGCTCGCGAGCCGCCGGCTCGTCGTGATGGACGTCGCCCAGGCGCAGGCGCTCTTCGGCGCGCCGCACGGCCTGAGCCGCATCGACCTGGTGCTGGCGCCCGGCGCGGCCCCGGCCCGTGTCGCGACGCGGCTGGGGCGCGCCCTCGGGCCGGCGGTGGATGTCCTGCGCCCCGCGCAGCGCACCGCGCGCGCCGAGAATCTGTTGTCCGCGTTCCGCCTCAATCTCACCGCGCTGAGCCTGATCAGCCTGGTCGTCGGGTTCTTCCTGGTGCACAGCGGAACCCAGGCGGCGCTGGTCCGGCGGCGGCTCGAGTTCGGGATCCTGCGGGCGACGGGCGCCACGCGGCGCCAGGTGCTCGCGCTGATCCTCGGCGAGGTGGCTCTGCTCGGCGCCGCCGGCGTCCTGGTCGGCGTGCCGCTCGGGCTGTGGGCGGCGCGCGCCAATGTGGGCCGCGTGAGCGCCACCATCTCCAATCTCTATCTGCTCGACGCCATCGAGCGGATCGACGTGCCGGTCGCCGTCGTGGCCGGCGCCGCGCTGCTCGGCGTGGCGGCGGCGCTGGCCGGCGCGGCGGGCCCCGCCCTCGACACCAGCCGCCGCGACGTGCGCGCCCTGCTCGCCTCGCTGACCCTGCACGAGCGCGCGGCCGCGCGGGCGGTGCCGTTGTTAGGCGCCGCCGCGCTGCTGCTCGCCGCGGCCTTCGGCTGGGCGCTGACGCTGGGCCGCGAGGTCAAGCCCGCCGGCTTCGTGCTGTCGGTCGCGGTGCTCGCCGCCGTGCCGCTGGCGGCGCCGTGGCTGGTGCAGCGGGTGACCGGGGCACTGCCGGTGCGGCGGTTCGGCGTGGCGTTCGCGCTGCGCGGCCTCGGCGCGCGACTCCACGCCACCGCCTTCGCCGTGTCCTCGCTCGCCATCGCCGTGGCCATGATGGTCGGAATTACCATCATGGTGGGCAGCTTCCGGGAGACCGTCGCGCTGTGGCTCGAGGCGTCGTTGCGGGCCGACGTCTACGTCACGACACCCAGCTGGCGCGGCGCCGGCCCCGAAGGCACGCTCGACTCGGTCACGGTGCGGACGCTGCTCGCCATGCCGGGCGTGGCCCGGGCCGACCGGCTGCGCGGCTTCACCGTGATGAGCGGGCCCCGGCCCATTGCGCTGGCCGGCGTGGACATGGCGCTGCCGGGCGGCGCCGCGCGGTTTCCGCTGTTCGCGGGCGACACCGCCAGCGCGATGGCGGCGGCGCGTCACGGCGCCGTGATCATCTCCGAGCCGTTGAGCCGCAAGGCGCACCTGGGGGTCGGCGACTCGCTGCCCATCACCACCCCGACCGGCGAGCGGCGCTACCGCATTGCCGGCGTCTCGTACGACTACGCGACCGAGACGGGCGCGGCGGCCATGGACCTCGCGACCCTCGCCGCGGCGTTCGGACCGGGACCCGTCAACAGCGTCGCGCTCTACCTCGCGCCGGGCCGCGACGCCGAGCGAATGGTGGACGCGATCCGCGCCCGGCTGCCCGGCGTGCCGCTCACCGTGCGCAGTAACCGCACGCTCAAGGGCCAGGCGTTCCGCATCTTCGACGAGACGTTCGCCATCACGCGGCTGCTCCAGCTGATGGCGCTCCTCGTCGCGGTCACCGGCATCACGCTCACGCTGCTGATCCTGGCGCGCGAGCGCGCCCAGGAGCTCGCCGTGTACCGCGCGCTCGGCGCGACCCGGGCCCAGGTGTTCCGGGTGTTCGTGGCCAAGGGCGTCGGCCTGGCGGCGATGGGCTTCGTCGGCGGCGCCGCGGCCGGCGGCGCGCTGGCGGCCATCCTCATTTACGGCATCAATCGGGCGTACTTCGGCTGGACGATCCAGGTCCACGTGCCCTGGGGCACGCTCGGCTCGGCCGCCGCGCTCCTGCTGGCCGCGGCCGTCGCCGCCAGCCTGTATCCGGCGGCGCGCGCCGGCGCCACCCCGGCCGCCCAGCTCTCCCGCGACGATGCCTAACGTTCTGCGGGCCGCGGCCGCCGTGGCGGCCCTCGCCTGGGCGGCCGGGGGCCCCTGGACCGACGCGCGGCCCGACTACGCGTGGCGCTTCCCGCGCGACCACTGGGCGCACCCCGGGTATCGCACCGAGTGGTGGTACATCACCGGCCAGCTGCGCGCGCCGGGCGACACCGCGCCGCGCCTGGGCTACCAGTTCACGATCTTCCGGATCGGCGTCGCGCCGCGGGCGCCGGCGCTGGCGTCGGACTGGACCGCCGGCGATCTGGTCATGGGGCACGCCGCCATCACGGACTTCGCGACCGGCACCCACCGCTTCGCCGAGGTGCTGCTGCGCGCGGCGCCGCTGTTAGGCGGATTCGGCGCGCCCGGCAGGGACACCCTCGCATGGAGCCTGGCGCCGGCCGGCACGGCGGGGCGCTGGACGCTGCGGCGCCGGGGCGAGGGCTTCGCGCTCGGGGCCGCCGACGACCGGGTCGGCATCGCGATGCAGCTGGCGGCGTCGCCGCTCCGGCCGCTCACGCTCGAAGGGCCGAACGGCTACAGCCGCAAAGGGCGCGCGCCCGGCAACGCGAGCCAGTACTACTCCTTCACCCGGCTGGCCACGTCCGGCACGCTCACGTTCGGCGCCGATACGGTTCCCGTCACCGGCACCAGCTGGATGGACCACGAGTTCGGCTCCAACCAGCTCGGGCCCGACGCCGCCGGCTGGGACTGGTTCAGCCTCCAGCTCGCCGACGGACGGGACCTCATGCTCTACGTGCTGCGCGACACGACCGGCGCCTCCGCGTGGGGCGGCGGCACGATCGTGCGTCCCGGCGCCCCGCCCCGCACGCTCGCGTTGCGCGACTTCACGGCCCGCGCGAGCGCGCAGTGGACCAGCCCGGCGACGCACGCGCGCTACCCGTCGCGCTGGGTGGTGCAGGTGCCCGGTGAGGGACTGCGGCTGGTGGTCGAGCCGCTGGTGGCCGACCAGGAGAACCGCAGCCGGATCGCGCCGCGGCTGTTCTACTGGGAGGGCGCGGTGCGCGCCCTGGACCCCGGCGGCCGCGAAGTCGGGCGTGGATACGTCGAGCTGACCGGCTACGGCGCCGGGCTCAAGCCGGCGATCTGACGGCGCCGGCGCCGGGGATCTCCACGGTCACGATGGTGCCGCTCCCGCCGCTCGCCGCCGCGATCGTCCCGCTCCACGACTCGACCAGCCGCCGGCTGATGGCGAGCCCGAGCCCGCTGCCGCTGGTCGTCGTACTGAACCGCGGCTCGAACACCCGCGGCAACACGTCGGCCGGAATCCCGTGCCCGTCGTCCTCCACCGCCAGCAGGCAGCCGGCCGCCGTCGCGACCACGCGGACGTGCACCCGCGTCGCCCGCGCGTCGCGCGCGTTCTCGCACAGGTTGACCATCACCTCGACCAGCTCGTCGCGCCGGCACCACCCCGTCACGCCGGCGTCGGCGTCGAGCGTCCAGACCACGCCCGCGCCGCCCACCCGGTAGAGCTCGACCACGTCGTGCGCGACCGCCGCGACGTCCACGGCGCCTAACGGACCTCGCTCGCCCGAGGGCAGCGCGAACCGGCTGAACGTGCGGGCGATGTCGTCGAGCCGGTCGATCTCGCGCAGGATCCGCCCGCCGGTCTCCTCGAGCGCGGCGCCGAGGTCCACGCGCTCGCGGCGCAGCCGCAGCAGGTGCTGGATGCCGAGGCGGATCGGCGTGAGCGGGTTCTTGATCTCGTGCGCGACCTGGCGCGCCATCTCGCCCCAGGCGAGCACCCGCTGGGCCCGCTGTGATTGCTCGACGTCCTGCGCCGCTTGCGCGATGGCCGCCGCGACCGGCTCGAGCTCGAGCGGCAGGCTGCCCGAGGGCGGGAGCGGCCGCCCGGCGCCCACCGCGAGGGCGGCGGCCCGCAGCCGCTGGAGCGGGTCGGCGAGAGCGCGCGCGGCGATGCCCGCCAGCACCGTCGCCGCGACCAGGCCCAGCACCACGCCCACCAGCACCGCGATGCCCAGGTCGTCGGCACGCTGCGCGAGCGTGACGTCGGTGAGCAGCTCCGGCGCGGCGAGCACCGTCGCTTCCCCCGGCGCCGAGCGGCCGAGCAACCGGTACCCGATGAGGATCGGCTCCGCGGTGCCCGGCGGCTGGGCCGACGCGATGAGCTCGTCGCCGTACACCAGCCGCTGGTACACCGGCCCCGGGACGAACCGGTCGACCAGGCCCAGTTGGACCAGCACCGGCGCCGACGACGCGCGCACGGTGCCGCCGTCCGACAGGTACAGGTCGGACTCCACGCGCCGCGCCACGCCGGAGAGTTCCGCGGCGCCGGCGGGCGGCGAGAGTGCGGCCGCCGCGTCGCGGAGCGTGCGCTGCAGCAGCAGCTCGCGCGCCCCGCGGAACTCCTCGCCCAGCCGGGCGTTGCTCCACCAGGCGAACGCGAGCGTGGGCACGAGGAAGAATGCCCCGAGGCTGAGGCCCAGGCGCGTGCGTATCGAGCGCGCCGCCCTCGGCAGCGAGCGTGCGAGCGCCGGCAGCGCCCGGCCGTCCAGCGCTTCGAGGGCACCCCACAGCAGCAGCAGGGCGGCGACGTCCAGCGCGAGCACCAGCACGCCACGCTGGAGAATCGGCCATGGCCCGCGCAGGTCGATCAGCGCGTGGACGTGGCGGAATCCGCCGGGCAGATCGATCGCGCGCTCACCGCGCACCACCCAGCCCCGGCGTGTCCACGTCACGCCGGGCACGACGGCCGGCGGCTCGGGGAGCGGTGGCGACAGCATCACGTCGTACGGCGGCGCGGGCTCGGCCGACCCGCCGGCCAGGAACTCGGCCAGGCGGCTTGGCGGGACCAGCCGCGTACGCGGGCCGACCACGGCCGTGACCACGCCGGAGGCGGGCGTACCGGCTCCCATGGGCAGCGCGGCGACGGCGTACAACCCCGGCACGCGCAACACCGGCCGCACGATGGGCAAGCCGAGCCGCAACGCCTCCAGGGCCACGGCCTGCACCTGCTCGACCGGCAGGTCCAGCTCCGCCAGATCGAGCGACAGCACCCGCTCGCCGCCGGCCGACCAGGCCGCGAGCACCGCCGGATAGCCTTGCTCGCCCAGCGCGCTAGTGCGCCACAACCGGTAAAGCTCGGCCTCCGAGCCCGGCAGCGAATCGGCCGGTGTCTCGGCCACCAGACGGTCGAGCAGCGCCACGCCGACCGGGTCGGCGCGATCGCCGAGCGCCTCGAGATCGCGCCGCGCCAGCGCCATCCTGCCCTCGGTGTCGGCGCGCCAGGTGAGCAGCGCGGCGGCCGACCCCGCCACCACCGCAACGGTCGCCAACGTGCCGCGGAACGGCATGGGTTTGAGGGCGATGAACAGCGAGGGCAGCCACAGGTACGCGTACCAGTCCGGCCAGGCGCCTTGCGGGCCCCATAACCACAGACCGATCACCGCGGCGGCGAGGGCGAGGGCGGCGGCGGCCCAGGGCCAGATGCCGGGCCGCGCCGGCACGACCGCGCCCCGCACCAGAGCGGCGCCGAACAGCACCACCGCCGAGGCGGCCAGGGCGATCGCCCCCTGCCACACCAACCACAGCGTTGCCGACACGCCTGTGGCGGGCGGCGTGATGCCGCCGGCCAGCGTCTGAAGCAGGTACGGCGCCACCAGCACGCTCGCCGCCGCGGCCGCGCGCGTCCACCAGCGCGGCGCAAAGCCGCGGCGCCACAGCGCGCCGGCCAGCAACAACGCCACCAGCGCCGTCAGGAGCAGCGCGCCGGCCGATGCGCTGAACGGCCCGAGCAACGTCTTGAAGTAGGTCGCGGGGCCGAAGATGGACGCCGCGCCGAACGCCTCCTGGAGCGGCGCCCGGCCCAGCACCAGCAGGGCGGCGCCGCCGCTGACGACCGCGGCGAGCGCGGGTGGGGCGCGTCGCGCGCCGCCGGCAGCCCCCGCCGCGAGCAGCGCGGCCAGCAGCGCGAGCACCGCCAGTCGCGCGCCACGCATCGCCGCGCTGTACGCCGCGGCCTGGACCGCCGGCACCGGCTGCACCGCGAACAGGGTATCGCCCGCGCCGGCGCCTTCGGGCAGCACGTAGTCGAACACGTCCGAGTCGGCGGGTGCGGTCTGCGGCGAGAGGAAGTGGAGCGTGACGCCGGTCTCGCGCTGGAACCGGTCGGTCGCCGCGACGCCGCCGGGAGCCAGATCGTCACGCGCCAGCAGCACCGCCGCGACCGCGGTGCCCGCGTCCGTGTGGCGCCGCGCGAGGAGCCACAGGTAGAATGGTGTCGTGATCGCCGACAGGTCAGGGCCGTCCGCGACGAGCGGCGCACGCTGCGCCCCGCTCCACGCCGTCGGCTGCCCCGCACCGTTGAACAGCAGCACACCCTCGGTCGGCGCATCCCGGACCAGCGGCGCGAGGCCGGCGAACTGCGCGGACCGCCGC
>Ga0335085_10001716_pt1 | contig 44437 bp, 51 predicted proteins | sample Lox_Sample_45_FD_206712 | JGI IMG/M metagenome (GOLD analysis project Ga0335085, IMG submission 206712) | Soil microbial communities from Loxahatchee National Wildlife Refuge, Florida, United States - Lox_Sample_4.5 | ecosystem: Environmental > Terrestrial > Soil > Wetlands | place: USA... | reverse complement strand
GCGGTGCACCGCGGGCTCACCCGTGACCATCTGCAGGCCTGGGCGAGCCGACCCGCACCCGACTCGATCGCGGTGCGACATACCGTCGGGCTGCTCGACCCCATCGTCGCGAGCGACGTGCCGGCCGGCGGCTGGCTGCGCGACGGGCTGCCCCAGACCCTGGAGGAGTGCGTGCGGGCGCACGGCCTGCGCCACTTCAAGCTGAAGGTCGGGGGCCGGGTCGACGCCGACGTGGACCGGCTCGGCCGGATCGCGTCGACCCTCGACCGGCTGATTCCCGAGCCCTACCTGGTGACCCTCGACGGCAACGAGCAGTACAAGGCGATGGCCGACTTCGCGGCGCTGGTGGAGGCGATCCGCGCGACGCCGGGGCTGGCGCGACTCTGGGGATCGACCGCGTTCATCGAGCAGCCGCTCGATCGCGGCATCGCGCTGGACGCGGCGGCCACCGAGGGCCTCGACGCGCTCGGGCGGCAGGTACCCATCATCATCGACGAGAGCGACGGCGACCTCGAGGCCTTCCCGCGCGCGGTCGCGCTCGGCTACCGGGGGGTGTCGACCAAGAACTGCAAGGGCATCGTGAAGTCGTTCCTGAACCGCTCGCTGGTCGAGCAGCTGAACGCGGAGCGGCCCGAGTCGGCGCCCCTGTTCATGAGCGCGGAGGATCTCACCAACGTGCCGGTGGTTCCACTGCAGCAGGACCTGGCCACGGTGCGGGCGCTCGGCATCACGCACGTCGAGCGCAACGGACATCACTACGTGCGTGGTCTCGCCCACTGCTCGGCGGGCGAGCGGGGCGCCGCGCTCCGGCACCACCCCGATCTCTACGCGGGCGACGCGGCCGAGGCGTGGCTGCGCATCGAGGGCGGGCGGCTGGCCGTGGGCTCGCTCGCGACGCCCGGCTACGGCGTGGCCTTCGATCCCGACCTCGAGTCGATGATCCCGCTCGAGCGCTGGACGTTCGAGTCGCTGGAGGCCGACCGCGCGGGCTAGCCGCTACCGGCGCGCGGCGTCGTCCGCGGAGGTCGCGGCGGCGGCCTCCGCCAGCAGCGTGTACTTGGCCAGCGTCCGCTCGGCGACCGCGGCGGGCCATTCACGCGCGTCGATCCACCCCAGCAGCTCGTCGAGCAGCTCGGCGAAGTGGGCCTCGTGCCCCGCGTCGAGGGCCGGCGGGACCACGAGCTCGTGGATGCCGGGGCCGAGGCGCCGGGCTTCGACGCCGGGCAGCTCCGTGCGCGCGGCGGCGAGTGCCTCGCCGAGGGCCCGCTCGGTAGCTCTGGCGTCGCCGCGCGCCACGACGGACACGCGCCGGCGGAACTGCGTCCCGGCGCTCTGCTCGACGCTGACCTCGGCGCTCCGTCCGCGGAGGACGACGCGGGAGGTGTCGCCGCCGCCGGGGGGCGTGGCGATCTCCCAGCGCGCGGCGGCGCGCGCGGTGACGCCGGCCAGCGCGTAGGTCAGCTCCGCGTTGCAGAAGACGCGCAGGGCATCGCCCTCGACGATCGGGCGCAGGGCGGGCGGCACCGCGCCCGCGCCGCTGACCCGTCGGAAGACGTCGATGGGCACGTGCGTGGACCAGCCGCGGGCGGTGAGTAGCCTGGGCGCCTCGCCCGAGCGGCCCGTCGCGTCGAGCAGCCACTGGGCCTGATCGACGAGGTGGGTGGGGATGTCCACCGCGCCGCCGCCCTGCACGCGCGAGTCGAAGTACCACCACGGGCGGCGCAGCGGGGCGCCGTCGACGCGCTTCTCGAAGTGGTGGACGCTCTCCTGCTCGATGGCCGGCGTCTCTGCGTTCACGAAGCCGCCGAAGATGTCGGGATCGTCCACCAGGCGCTTCACGAGCCGGGCGACGGCGTCGCGCCGGCCGGTCATCGTCTCTCGCACGATGGGCGGGCCGGGCAGGCTCGGGCGGATGTCGTCGAGGTCGCCCGGGTCCACCAGCCAGGGCTTGTCGGCCAGCACGTGCAGGCCGGCGGCGTGCAGGCGCCGGATCACCCGGGCCTTGCCGCCGTTCCGTCCGGCCAGCACCACGAGGTCACCCGGCCGCTCGTCGAGGAGACGGGCCAGGGGGTCCTCGGAGATCTGCACGCGGAGCCGCCAGCGGGTCGGGCGCTCGGCGCGCCGGTTGAAGCGCTCGACCCGCGCGAGGAAATCGTCCAGCTCGGGGCTCGCGGTGGCGTAGACGAACACCTCCGGCGCGACCCGTGGGTTCGCCTCGCGCAGGGTGAGCGACGCGTGGAAGTGGCCGGGCTCGAGGAAGGCCAGCGTGTGCACGGGCCGGAGCCTAGCACATCGAGTATCATGTGCCCGCCGATGACAGGCACCGGACACGTCCTTCACCGCTACCTGCCCGCCGCCGCGCTCTTCGTGGCGCTGATCGTCGCCTGGCAGGTCGCGGTGACCGTGTTCCGCCTGCGCGAGTACCTGCTGCCCGCGCCGCTGAGCGTGGTGCGCGCCATGACGGGCGACGAGATCCCGTGGCTCCGGCACATCGGGATCACGTCGGCGGAGATCGTGGGCGCATTCCTGCTTGCCGGCGCGGTCGGGGTGGCCCTCGGGGTGGCGGTGGCCTGGTCGCCGATCCTGTCGCGCGCGCTGGTGCCCTTCCTGGTGTTCGTCAACACGCTCCCCAAGGTGGCGGTGGCCCCGCTCTTTCTCCTCTGGCTGGGCTACGGCGTGCTGCCCAACATGCTGATCGGGGCACTGATCGGGTTCTTTCCGGTGGTGATCAACACCGCGGTCGGCCTGACCCAGGTCGACGAGGAGCTGCTCGACCTGGGGCGCGTCTTCAACGCGCCGAAGTGGAAGGTCTTCGCGACGATCCGGATCCCCAACGCCTATCCCTACATCCTGAGCGCCTTGAAGATCACCGCGACGGCGGCGGTGGTAGGCGCCATCGTGGGCGAGTTCGTGGCCTCGCAGCAGGGCCTCGGCTACGTGATCATCACCACCCAGGGCAGCATGAACACGCCGGTGGCCTTCGCCGCGCTCGTCTGGATCTCGGCGGTTGGGCTGGCGGTGTACGGGCTGGTCGTGCTGGCGGCGCGGCGCATCGCGCCGTGGGCGGAAACCGTGGACTAAAGGAGAAACCGTCTATGAAGCGCTCGTCGAATCGTGCCGTCCTCTCCGTCACGCTCCCCTTCGTCATGCTCGCGATCGTCGGCCTGGTGGTGCCGCTCGGCCTGGACGCGCCCTCCGCACAGACCGCGCCGCAGAAGGTGGTCTTCGCCCTGAACTGGTTCCCGGTCGGCGACCACGCCGCCTACTGGGTAGCCCTGGAGAAGGGCTACTACAAGCAGCGCGGGCTCGACGTCGACATGCAGAACTCCAAGGGCTCCGGCGACTCCATCGCCAAGGTCGACACCGGTCGCGCCGACGTCGGCCTGGCCGACAGCGCGGTGGTCATCGCCTCCGCGGCCCGGGGGGCCAAGGTCAAGGTGGTGGGCATGGTGTTCGACAAGAGCCCGCTCAACGTGTGGAGCCGGAAGGACGCCCCGATCACGAAGCCCAAGGACCTCGAGGGCAAGAGCATCGCCGCGCCGCCGGGCGACGGGCAGCGCCAGATGTTCCCGGCCTTCGCGCGCCTGAACGGGATCGACCAGACCAAGGTGACGTGGGTGAACGTGGAGCCGGCGGCCAAGGTGCCGGCCCTGGCCGAGAAGCGGGTGGACGCGGTGGCCGACTACACCACCGGGCTGCCCTTCTACGAAAAGGCCATCGGCAAGGGCAACGCGATCATGCTGCCGTGGGCCGACCACGGGTTCGACATGTACAGCATGTCGATCATCGCGAGCGAGAAGACGATGAAGGAGCGCGCCCCGATGCTGCGGGCCTTCCTCGAAGCCTCGTACCTGGGCTGGCGCGACGTGATGACCGACCCCAAGTCGGCGCTCGAGATCTTCAAGAAGCGCGTACCCGAGATCGATCTGGCGATCATCGAGCCGAACATGATGATGGGGCTTGAGCTGATGAAGACCGACCGCTACGCCAAGAACGGTATCGGCTGGATGGAGGAGAAGAAGATGTGCGACTCGGTCGAGCTGGTCAACACCTACATGGGCGTGCCGACCAAGGTCGAGTGTAAGGCGGTCTACACGAACGAGTTCCTGACCAAGGTGGAGCTGCCCAAGTCGGCGCGCTGACCGGCGCCGCGTGACCGATCTCATCCGCCTCGACCGCGTGGGGATGACCTACACGACGGCGACCGGCGCGGTCGAGGCGCTTCGGGACATCGATCTCGCGGTGGGCCGCGGCGAGCTGGTGGCCATCGTGGGGCCGTCGGGCTGCGGCAAGTCGACGCTGCTGCGCATCATCGCGGGGCTGCGGCCGCCGAGCCGCGGCCGGGTCGAGGTCGACGGCTGCCCGGTGGCGCGGCCGTTGGCGTCGGTCGGGATGGTGTTCCAGGCGCCCGTCCTGCTCAAGTGGCGCACCATCGAGTCCAACGTGCTGCTGCCCGCCGAGCTCTCCGGGCTCGATCCGCGCGCCTACCGGGCCCGGGCGGGCGAGCTGCTCCGCCTGGTGGGTCTCGCCGAGTTTGCGCAGAAGCTGCCGCGCGAGCTGTCGGGTGGGATGCAGCAGCGCGCCTCGCTCTGCCGGGCGCTGTTGCTGGACCCGCCGTTGCTGCTCATGGACGAGCCGTTTGGGGCGCTCGACGCCATGACGCGCGACGAGATGAACCTGGAGCTGCTGCGAGTGTGGGGTGAGGGCAGTCGTGAGCGCAAGACCATCGTATTCGTCACCCACTCGATCCCGGAGGCGGTATTCCTCGCCGACCGCGTGGTGGTCATGACGCCGCGCCCCGGGCGCCTCGGCCGCGTGCTCGACGTGCCGCTGCCGCGCCCCCGCACCGTCGCCACGCGCGCCCACCCCGATTTCGGCCCCCTCACCCTCGCCGTCCACGAATCTCTCGGCTAGGGGTCAGGTCTTACATTCCGACATTTTTTCAGACCGGCGGGTGAGTCGCCGCGCGCTCAAAATGTCGGAATGTAAGACCTGACCCCTCTAAGAGGCGAGGGTGCCGCCGTCTACGGCGAGGATGTGGCCGGTGACCATGGTCGAGGCGTCGGAGGCGAGGTAGAGGGCGGCGCCCACCAGCTCGTCGGGCGTGCCCATGCGCCCGACCGGCACGCGGCGCATCGCGCGCTCGGCGTAGCCGGGCTCGCGATGGATCAGGTCGCCGATATTGCTCTCGAACCACGACGGGGCGATGGCGTTCACCCGCACGTTGTGCGGCGCCCACTCCACTGCGAGCGCGCGCGTCAGCATGACCACGCCGCCTTTGCTGGCCGCATAGGCCACCGTGCCGGTGAGCCCGATCTGCCCGGCGATCGACGCGACGTTGACGATGCGCCCGCGCCGCCGCGCGAGCATGCGCCGGCCCACGATCTGGCAGCCCAGGAAAACGCCGGTGAGATTGACCGCGATCACGCGATGCCACTGTGCCTCGGGAAAGTCGGCGGCGGGGCTGCGGTGGGTGATCCCGGCGCTGTTGACGAGCGCGTCGATGGCCCCGAGGCGCTCCTCCACCTCCGTGGCCATCCGCTCGACGCTCGCCGCGTCGGCCACGTCGACGGCCATCGCGAGGGCCTGGCCCCCCGCCTTCGCGATGTCGTCGGCTACCCGCCGGGCCTGGTCCGCGTTGGCGTCGGCCACCGCCACCGCCGCGCCGGCCTCGGCGAGACCGCGCGCCATCGCCGCCCCCAGCCCGCCCGCGCCGCCCACCACCACCGCGACCTGGCCGTCGAGCCGGAACAGATCGAGGCTGGTCATGCTCGCGGGGCCGGCTGGATCATCTCGAGCGTGATGTCATCGGGATCGAAGAGGTAGACGCCCTTGGCCCCCGCGTTCCGCCCGTGGGTGATCGGGACCGGCGCCGACTTGAAGCGCACACCCTTGGCGGAGAGCTCGGAATAGGTCGCGTCGATGTCGGCGACCATGAAGGCGACGTGACCGTTGCCGGGGTTGAACGTGTTCGCGTCGCCCCGGGTGCCCCGCGGCCGTCGGTACTCGAGCAGCTCGATGTGGTGACCGGGCGCGCCGTCGCCGGCCCGAGGCAGTCGCAGCAGCGCGATGCGCAGCTCGGCGTCGGGATAGGCCACGATCGCGCGCAGGTAGGGCTGGCTGCTGTCCCACTGGGCGATCAGCTCCAGGCCCAGCAGGTCGCGATAGAACGCGATCGAGCGATCCAGATCGCTGACGGTGAGCCCGGTGTGCAGGATCCCGGCGACGCCCATGTCTCCCTCCGGTTCGGGGTCAGGTCTTGCATTCCGACATTTCTACGCGGGTCGGACCGGATGCACAAACGAAAATGTCGGAATGTAAGACCTGACCCCCAGTTGACAAGTCGCAGCACTCATCGCAGAGTCTGGGCACCCGACACCCACCCGCTCGTTCCTGGAGGTGCATGTATGGCGCGTCGTGTGTTCCGGCTCATGACCGTGTTCGCGGTGGCGGTAGTGCTCATGATCGCAGCAGCGCCCGCCGACGCACAGAAGAAGGGCGGCGTGCTGCGGGTGGGTAACCTGGGCGAGCCGCCCGCGCTGGACGCGCACTGGACGACCGCCAGCATCACCGAGACGCTCACCAATCACATCTACGAGGGGCTCTTCAGCCTCGATCGCGAGAACAAGCCGATCCCGATGCTCGCGGAGAGCTACACCGTGAGCAAGGACGGGCTCACCTACACCTTCAAGCTGCGGTCGGGCGTGAAGTTCCACAACGGCAAGGAGATGACCTCCGACGACGTGGTGGCGTCACTCACCCGCTGGGGCAAGCAATCCATCTACGGCAAGGCGCTCTTCGCCCAGGTGGCCGAGCTGCGCGCGGTGGACCCGCTGACCGTGGAGATGAAGCTCAAGGAGAAGTCGGCCATCGTGCTGATCTCCCTCGCGGTGCCGAACAACTTCGGGGCGATCTACCCCAAGGAGATCGCCGAGAAGTTTCCGCCGGAGGTGAAGGTGACCGAGTACGTGGGCACCGGGCCCTACAAGCTCGCCGAGTGGAAGCCCGACCAGTACATCCGCATGGTGCGCTTCGACGACTACAAGTCGCGCAGCGAGAAGCCCAACGGCTACGGCGGTGGCAAGACCGCATGGCTCGACGAGATTCGCTGGGTGCCGGTGCCGGAGGTGGCGACGCGTGTGGCTCAGGTGGAGACCGGCGAGCTCGACTTCGCAGACGACCTGAACCTGGACGCCTACGACCGCCTGAAGAGCAACCCCAACGCGCATCCGATCATCTCCAAGCCGTACTACTGGCTCGTGGCCGTCTTCAACAAGAAGGAAGGCCTGATGACGAACCAGAAGCTGCGGCAGGCCTGGCAGGCCGCGATCGACATCGAGCCGATCATGAAGAACGTGGCGGGCGGCAAGAAGGAGTTCTACCGGATGGACAGCAGCCTCGCGCCCGTCGAGATCAGTGCGTGGCACACCAAGCTCTCCGGGCTGCCCTGGGACGAGCACAACCGCGACAAGGCCAAGCGGCTCCTGCAGGAAGCGGGCTACAAGAAGGAGCCGATCCGCTTCATGACCACCCAGGAGTACAAGTGGATGTACGACTTCGCGCTGCTCAGCAAGCAGCAGCTCGAGGACGTGGGCTTCAACATCGACCTGCAGGTGGTGGACTGGGCCACGCTGGTCAAGCGGCGGAACAACTCCAAGGAGTACGACGTCTTCACCACCGGCATGGGCGCCTTCTACGATCCGACCCACCACATCTATCTCACCGCGAGCTGGCCGGGCTGGACGACCGACGAGGGCATCCTGAAGCTGCAGAGCGAGCTCGCGCGGGAGACCGACCCCAAGAAGCGGATGGCGCTGTGGGAGCAGCAGACGCGCCAGTTCTACGAGAAGGTGCCGGTGATCCGCTACGGCGACCTCTTCGGCCTGCGCGCGGCCCGCAACACCGTGAAGGGCTTCAACGAGTCGACCGAGCGCATCCGCTTCTACAACGTGTGGCTGGAGAAATAGGTTGGCGAGGTGCAGCCGAAGGCGAGCCGAGCGGATAAATAATTGAGGGGGCAGCCCGTCCGCGGCGCGGCCTGACCCGCCCTCGTGTTCGCGTACCTAGTAAGACGCCTGCTCGCCGTCATCCCGGTGATGGCGGTCGTGGTGACGGTGGTGTTCCTGCTCATCCACCTGATCCCGGGCGATCCGGTCAGCGTGATGCTGGGGCCCGACGCAACGCCGACCCAGATCGAGGCGACGCGTCGCTCGCTCGGGCTCGACCGCCCGATCTACCAGCAGCTCGTGGGCTTCTACGGGCGGGTCCTGCGCGGGGACCTCGGCCAGTCCTATTTCCTGGACCGGCCGGTGGTCACCGCGATCGTCGAGCGGGCCGAGCCCACCCTGATGCTGATGGCCTGCGCACTGCTGGTGGCCGTCGCGATCGGGGTGCCGTCGGGCATCGTGGCCGCGGCCCACCGCGGCTCGATCTGGGACCGTGTGCTGATGATCGGCTCCCTGCTCGGCGTCTGCATTCCCGGCTTCTGGCTGAGCCTGAACTTCATCTATCTCTTCGCGGTGCGCCTCGGCTGGCTCCCCGCCGCGGGCTACGCGTCGCTCTTCTCCGAGCCGTTGAGCGCCCTGCGCTACATGGTCCTGCCCGCGGTCTCGCTCGGCTTCAGCCAGTCCGCCTTGATCGCGCGCATCAGCCGCTCCTGCATGCTGGAGGCGCTCCAGCAGGACTACGTACGGACCGCGCGGGCCAAAGGTCTGCCCCAGCGGTCGGTGACCTACGTGCACGCCTTCCGCAACGCGCTCGTGCCGGTGGTGACCGTGATCGGGGTGACCACCGCGGTGCTGATCGGCGGCGCGGTCATCACTGAGATTGTTTTTAACATCCCTGGGCTGGGCCGGCTCGTGATCTCTGCGATCCTCCGCCGCGACTACCCGGTGGTGCAGGGCGTGGTCCTGGTGACCGCGGCGACCTACGTGATGATCAACCTGGCCGTCGACGTGCTCTACGCCTTCATCGACCCGCGCATCCGCTATGACTGAGCCCCTGACCGAGCGGCAGCGCTGGGTGCGACGGCTGGGCCGCAACGGCGCGGTGGTCACCGGGGCGGCCATCCTGCTCGTCCTGGTGGCGGCGGCCCTCCTGGCCGACGTGGTGTCCACCCACAACCCGACGCGCCTGGTCCCCGCGAACCGGCTCAAGCCGCCGAGCGCCCAGCACTATCTCGGCACCGACGAGTTCGGGCGCGACGTCTACAGCCTGGTGCTGCACGGCAGCCGCATCTCGCTCCTGGTCGGGCTCACCACCATGCTGCTCACCTCGGCGGGCGGCATCGTCATCGGGCTCACCGCCGGCTACTCCCGGCGGCTCGACGTGCCGGTGATGCGGTGCATGGACGGTCTCATGGCCTTCCCGGCCATTCTGCTCGCGATCGCCCTCATGGCCGCGCGCGGACCCGGGGTGTGGAACGTGATCCTCGCGCTCTCGGTCGTGTACATGCCGCGCACCGCCATGCTCATCCGCAGCACGGTGCTGAGCCTGCGCGAGCTGGACTACATCCAGGCGGCCCGCGCGCTCGGCCGGCACGACAGCGCCATCGCGCTGCGTCACATCCTGCCGAACTGCGTGGGCCCGCTCCTCGTGCAGGGCAGCTTCGTGTTCGCCTACGCGATCCTCGCCGAGGCCATCCTGGGCTTTCTCGGCGTCGGCGTGCCGCCCTACGTGCCGTCGTGGGGCAATGTGATCGCGAGCGGCAAGAACGTCATCCGCGAAGCGTTCTGGGTGAGCCTGTTCCCCGGCCTGGCCTTGACGATCGCCGGCCTCAGCCTCAATCTCCTGGGCGACGGCCTGCGAGACGTGCTGGACCCGCGGCTCCGAGTGCGGTAAGAAGAGGGCACCGCGCGATGCGACACGGATCGTCGTCGAGAAAAGAGGAGAAGCCCATGCGAGCGATGGACTCGAGACAGCCGTCCCTCCTGGAGCCCACGGCGCCCGCGCGCACGATGCGCACGCGCCCGAGGACGCTCGCGCGGCCCGCCCGCAGCGCGGTGGAGATCGTTCGCCACGCCGACGGGCCGGTGGAGGTCAAGGTCTCCGGGCTCGTCGACGGAGCGGAGCGCCGCATCCGGCAGTGGCAGGGCGTCGCGGCCTCGCTGTTCCTGATCATGGTGGTGGGCGCCGCGCTGTCGATCGTGGTGGTCGCGCTGCGGTGGGACTACGAGCGGGGGCGCACCGTTCAGATGCTCCAGGCCGACCTGCAGATGGCGCGCGTCCGGGAGCGCTGCTGGGAGGCGCTGGCGCGCTTCACGCCGCGCAGCGCCGACGACGTGGTCACGCCGGCCAAGCGGGACGGCTGGGTGGCCCGATGCACGAGCGGCGAGCTCGATCGGGTGAACGCCAAGCGATGAAAGGGGAGCACATGCACCAGCCGATGGAGGCGGTTCACGCCGACGACCGGGAGTGGGAGACGCTGCGCTGGCCGGGACAGTGGAGCAAGATGCTGTTCCATCCGCGGGCGGAGCGGCCGACCGAGCCGAACGCGGGCCTCGTGCGCTACGAGCCCGGCTCGCACCATCCGTTCCACAAGCACGACTTCGCCCAGGTCTGGTACATCCTGGAGGGCGAGTTCCAGATCGGCGATCGCCTCTGCACGCCGGGGACCATGCTCTTCTACCCGGACCCGCACTTCGAGGAGCCACTGTCCACCAACACCGGCGGCCTGATGCTGTTCGTGCAGTACCAGGGGCCGACGACGGGCGGACTGCCGGTCTACGACGGGCGGTTCAACATGAAGGCGCGCCGCGCCATCGCCGAGGAGAACGTGGAGCGGTAGCTAGAGCGCGGCGACCTCGACGCGGCAGTCGTTGTAGCAGGCGCCCCCGCAGATGTCGGCGTGGTGCCCCGGGGCCAGCGCGGACACGGTCTGGCCGTTGTCGCTGGTCTTCATCCACGCGCCCTTGAGGCTGCACAGCACGCCCGGCCGGATGTCGCTCGTGATCCGGAGCGGCAGGTGTACCTCGCCCAGATCGTTCCACACCCGCACCATGATCCCGTCCGCGAGCCCGCGGGCCCGCGCGTCGTCCGGGTGCATCTCGAGCGGCGGCGTCGCGTCGCCCGGCTTGAGCCCGCCGAACGTGGACGTGATGCGCTCGTCCGACGCGGGCGTGATGAGGATCAGCGGGAACGGCGTCTCGTAGGGCCGGTAGGTCGGCAGCCGGCTACCGTATTTCTGGTCGAGATATGGAGAGACGAGCTCGACCTTGCCGGAGGCCGTCTTGGGGAAGACGTTCTTGAAGAGGATGGCCGGCTCACCCCCGATGGTCATCGCGGTGGCCCGGTCGGTGGGCAGCCGGCTCGGCGCCACCCCGCCGAGCCGGGGATCGCTGCCGTCCACCGCGTCGTCGATGAGCTGGGCATCGCTCGCGGTGAAGATCGGGTCGTTGAATCCGAAGCGCGCGGCCAGGCGCCGGAAGATCTCGGTGTTGGGCAGCGACTCGTGCTGCGGGCGGATCACCGGCTCGGCGCGCTGCAGCCAGTGCTGGCCGTAGGCCGCGTAGATGTCGTCGTACTCGAAGTGGCTGGAGGCGGGCAGCACCACGTCCGCGTAGGCCAGGCTGTCGGTCATCACCACGTCGCAGCCCACCGTGAACAGATCCTCGCGCGCGAGCCCGCGGCGCATGCGGTTCTGGTCCGGGTGCACCACCAGCGGGTTGTGGTTGTAGATGAACACCGCCTTGATCGGCGGCGACAGGGTCGGATCGAGCAGGTGCGCGCCCACGTCCACGATGTTCAGCGTGCGGGTCCCCGGGGGCAGCAGGTCGGGACGCTGCAGCCGGGCCGCGGTCTTGGGGAAGACGAAGCCGGCCCCGTTGACGAGCCCGCCGCCCGGCACCCCGAACTTCCCGGCCAGGGCGGGCAGCGCGAAGATGGCGCGGATGCCGCTGCCCCCGTTCTGGTTTCGCTCGAGTCCGTTGCCCACGCTGATCGAGGCGGGCGAGAGCGTGTGGTACCACTCGGCGAGCTGGCGGATCTGCGACTCCGGCACCTGGCAGATGCGCGCGGCGTCCGCCACCGAATAGCGGCGCGCCTCGGCCATGAACTCCTCCACCCCGGCCACGTGACGCTCGATGAACGCGCGGTCGAGTGCGCCGCGCCGCTCGAGCTCGGCGGCCACCGCCCACGCCAGCACCACGTCGGTGCCGGGCTTGAGCGCGATGTGGAGATCGGCCTGCTCGGCGATCTTGATGCGCTTGGGATCCACCACCACGACCTTGGCCCCGTCGCGCCGGGCCGCGTTGATGATCGGGGTGAGGTGGAGGTTCGACCACGTCACGTTGTTGCCCCAGGCGATCGTGAGCTTCGAGTGCCGCACCTGCTCGGGCGCGATGCCGGGCGTGGTGCCGAAGGTGCCGAGCCAGGCCTGGGTCCGGATGCCGCCGCAGAGCGGCGGGCGATCCAGGAGGGAGGCGCCGAGCCGGTGGAAGAAGCGCAGGTCCATCGACGCGTAGGCCAGCATGCCGTGCGGCCCCGCGTAGTTGAGCGGCATCACCGCCTGCGGGCCGTGGGCCGCGATCACGCTGGTCACGCGCTCGTGAATGATGTCGAGCGCCTCGTCCCACGACACGCGCGCGAACCGGCCCTCGCCCTTGGCCCCCACGCGCCGGAGCGGGGTCTGGATGCGTCCGGGCCCGTGCACCCAGTCCGGGTACGAGCCGGCCACCTTGGTGCAGATGACCCCGGCGGTGTACGGGTTGGCCCGCGAGCCGCGGATCTTGACGATCTTGGCGTCCTCGACGGTGACGGTGAGGCTGCAGGTATCGGGGCAGTCCAGCGGGCAGACGCTCGCGTGTTCGCTCATGAGCCGCATGGTAAGGCAAACAGCCCGCATCCGCCAGCCGGCCGACACTTGACAGCCGCGGTCGGGAGGTGCCCAATGGTACCCATGCGACGCCTCATCGCGCTCCTGCTGGTCGTGGCCGCGGCGACCACGCTCGTGGCGACGGTCGCGATACCGGCCGCGCACGCGGGCGGCGGGTATCATGGGTCGTCGTCGACGGCGACGAACATCGCGCTCGGACTGGCCTCCTTCGCGGTGTTCAACCAGCTCGTCGCCGCCTTCTCGTATCCCGGGCCGGCCTACGCATACGGCTACCCCGCGTACCCGGCCTATGCCGCGCCCGTGTACTACAGTGCCCCGGCAGTCTACAGTGCGCCCGCCACGGTCGTGGTGCAGCAGCCGGCTCCGGCACCCGCATACTCGCGGGTCGTCCAGTATCCGCACGGCCGCTACGAGCTGCGCGGTGACGGCGTCTACACCGCCTATCAGTGGGTGTGGATCCCGAACGCCCCGCCGCCACCTCCGCCGCCCGCCCCCCCAGCTCCGTAGGACCTTTTCACCGCCGTAAACAAGGCGGAACCTCCTCTCGTCTCATGCGGTGCAGGGGCGGCAGTCATGGCCCCTCAAGAGGAGACAACCCCATGAAACAGCTGATCGCGCTGGTCCTGGCCGCCGCGGTCTTTGCCCCCACGCTGGCCTTCGCGGGCGCGTCCACGGACGCCGCTCTCGGGCTCGGCGCATTTGCCGTCTTCAATCAGATCCTGGGCGGGGTCGGCATCTTCAATCGCGGGCCGGTCATGGCCCCGGCTCCGCCTCCGGTGGTCTACGCGCCGCCCCCGGTGGTCTACGCGCCGGCGCCGGTGGTCGTGGCGCCGCCGCCTCCGCGGTACGTGCCGGCGCCGCGGGTCGTGGTAACGCCGTATCCGGTGTACGTGCCCGCGCCGCATCCGGTGGTGGTCCACGAGCGCCCAGCGTTCTGCCCGCCGGGGCACGCGAAGAAGGGCTGGTGCTATTCCGCGTCGGTGCATCCGGGGTGGCGTTACTAGGAGCAACTCCCACCCTCTCCCTCCGGGCCTCGGGGGGAGAGGGTGCTACACTCCAGAGGCCATGCCGCCCTCGCGCTCACTCGAGCCCCGCGAGTGAGACGCGTCTCGCTCTTCCGGCTGATCGCCGCCTTCACCTGGACCGGTCTCTCGAGCCTCGGCGGCGGGCGTAGCGCCTACTTCCACGATGCGCTGGTGCGCCGTCGCGGCTGGATCCGTCACGATGAGTTCGTCCAGGACTTCACGCTCAGCCAGATGCTGCCGGGCCCGAACTTCAGCAACCTCGCGGTGGTCCTCGGCTACCGGCTGGCCGGGCTCGCGGGCGGGGTGTGGGGGCTCGTGTCCATCGTGCTGCCGGGCGCGGTGATCCTGGTGAGCCTGGGTGCGCTCTACGTGCGCGGCGACTTCAGCCCGAGCGTCACCCAGCTGATGCGCGGCCTGAGCGCGGCGGTGGTCGGGCTGGTAGCCGTGACCACCCTGCGCATCGTGCGCGGCTCGGTGCGCGGCGTTCGCGCCGTCGCGGTGGCCGCGCTCACCTTCGCGGCGGTCGGCCCGCTGCGCCTGTCCACCGTGGGGGTAGTGCTCGTGATGGCGGCGGCGAGCCTCTGGCTGCACCGCGACACGGGCTGATGGCCGATCTCGCACGGCTCACCTGGACGTTCCTATGGCTGAGCTTTCTCTGCGTCGGGGGTGGTCTCGGGGTGATTCCGGAGATGGAGCGGCAGACCGTGTCCATCCACCAGTGGATCACCGCGCGCGAGTTCGTCGACGGCTACACCCTCACCCAGCTCACGCCGGGGCCCAACATGCTGATCGCGGTCTTCGTGGGCTATCGCGCGCACGGGCTCCTCGGCGGCCTGCTCGCGGGGCTCGCCATGTTCCTGCCCACCTCGATCATGGCCATCGTCGTCTCCCATCACTGGAAGCAGTGGCGCGTCCGCCCGTGGGCGCTGCTCTTGGAGCGCTCGCTGCTGCCGGTAGGCGTCGGCCTCATGGCCGGCGGCGTGTACACCCTTGCGCGCACCGCGATTCACGACGGGGTGACCGCCACGCTCGCGGTGGGCACCGCGCTGGTGGTGGCCAGTGATCGCGTCCCGCCGGTCGTCGCCATCCTCGTCGCGGGCGCCATCGGCTGGCTACTGACCCGCTAGCGCCTCGGCCTTGACACGCCCGCACCCGGGGCATATGGTCGCCCCGGCTCGAAGGCCGTCGGCGTGCCCTGAACCCTCGACGAGGAGGTGTCCCATGCTCGGTCACCGATCTTCGATCTCCCGCAGCGTGGTGGCGGCGCTCAGCTGCCTCATCCTTCTCGCGATCGCCTCCGCGGTCTCGGTGACGGCCCAGCGTCTCGCCGACGGGCAGGCGCCGAAGTTCACCGTCGATCCCTTCTGGCCCAAGCCACTGCCCAACCGCTGGCTACTCGGCCAGGTGGCGGGGGTGGCGGTGGACGGCCTCGACCACGTGTGGATCGTGCAGCGCCCGCGCTCGCTCACCGACGACGAGAAGGGCGCCACGCTCAGCCCGCCCCGCAACGAGTGCTGCGTGCCCGCCCCCGCGGTGATGGAATTCGACAGCGAGGGCAACTTGCTCCAGGCCTGGGGCGGCCCGGGGCCCGGCTACGACTGGCCCGCCAACGAGCACGGCATCTTCGTGGACCCGGCAGGCAACGTGTGGCTGGCCGGCAACGGCGAGAAGGACAACCAGATCCTCAAGTTCACCCGCGACGGCCGCTTCCTGCTGCAGATCGGCAAGCCCGGATCGAGCGGCGGCGACGGTGACACCAAGAACCTGAACCGGCCCGCCGACGTGCGGGTGGATGCTCCCGCCAACGAGCTGTACGTGGCCGACGGCTACGCCAACCACCGGGTGATCGTCTTCGACGCGACCACCGGCGCCTACAAGCGCCACTGGGGTGCCAATGGCCGTCCTCCGGGCGATCCGGGCGTGAAGCAGTTCAAGAACCCGGTGCACTGCATACGGGTGTCGGCGGATGGGCTGGTCTACGTCTGCGACCGGATGAACAACCGCGTCCAGGTGTTCAAGAAGGACGGCTCGTTCGTGAAGGAGTTCATCCTCGCGTCCGCCACGGGCGGCAATGGCTCGGTCTGGGACCTGGACTTCTCCCGCGATCCGGCCCAGAGCTATCTCTACGCGGCCGACGGCGAGAACAATCACGTGTGGATGCTCTCGCGCGAGACCGGCAAGGTGCTCTCGCGCTTCGGGCGCAGCGGCCGCTACGCGGGTCAGCTGCACTGGATCCACAACATGGCGGTGGACTCACGCGGGAACATCTACACGACCGAGGTCGACAACGCCAAGCGCGTCCAGAAGTTCGTGTACCAGGGCCTCTTCCCGGTGGCCGACTGACCCCTCTCTCCATCTCCTCGCTGGGGAGAGGGCAGGGCGAGGGGGGCCGGCACGGTAAGATGGTGCTGCCATGCTCAACCCGGTCGAGCACGCTCCGCTCGCGCCCCATTGCACCCTCCGTATCGGCGGCCCGGCCCGCTATCTGGTCGAGGCCTCCGACGAGGCGGTCGTGGCGGAGGCCGTCGAGTGGGCGGGGGCGCGCCGCCTGCCGGTGCGGGTACTCGGCGGCGGCTCCAACCTGGTGATCGCCGACGAGGGCGTGGACGGCCTCGTGCTCAAGATCGCCCTGCGTGGAGTCTCCACACAGGAAGCGTCCGGCACGATGGAGGTGACGGCGGCCGCCGGTGAGCCGTGGGACGCGCTGGTGCGACACACGGTGGAGCGGGGCTGGGCCGGGCTCGAGTGCCTGAGCGGCATCCCGGGCCTCGTCGGCGCCACTCCCATCCAAAACGTGGGCGCGTACGGCCAGGAGGTGAGCGACACGCTCACCGCGGTGCGCGCGCTCGATCGGAAGAGCGGCGTGGTGGTCACGCTCGGGCCGGCCGAGTGCGGCTTCGGCTACCGCGACAGCCTGTTCAAGAGCGGCGCGCCCGGTCGCTACGTGGTGCTCGCGGTGACCTACCGGCTCACGCCGGGCGGCGCGCCCAACGTGCGCTACGCCGATCTCACGCGTGACCTGGAGCGCCGGGGCCTCGCGCGGCCCTCGCTGGCCCAGGTGCGCGAGACCGTGCTGGCCATCCGCCGCTCCAAGTCGATGGTGCTGGAGCCCGGCGACCCCAACGCGCGGAGCTGCGGTTCCTTCTTCCTGAACCCCATCGTCGACGGGGCGGCCCTCGCCGCGATCGAGGCGCGGGCGGCCGGCCTCGGGATGCCACGCTGGCCGCAGCCCGACGGCCGCGTGAAGCTCTCGGCCGCCTGGCTGATCGAACGTGCCGGCTTCACCCGCGGCCAGGCCGACGGCCCCGTCGGCCTCTCCACGCGCCACACGCTGGCCATCGTCTGCCACGACGGCGCCCGCGCCCGCGACGTGGCCGCCTTTGCGCGCCGAGTGCGCGCGGGGGTCGAGCAGCGCTTCGGGGTGCGTCTGCACCCCGAGCCGATCTTCTGGGGGTCGCTCGGCCTCGACTGATCGGCCGCCGCCTCTCGGTTGACCACGAAGGCCTCGGCAGGCTTCCGTCCTCCGAACGGCTACGGCCTGTATGCCATGAGCCGCCGGCGAAGCCCCCGCGGCCCCTGGACGGGCGAAGAGAAGGTGGGTACCTCGCGAATGCCGACCGTGAGGCGTTGACTTCGGCGCCGCCCGCGCCGTACTCTCGCCCCGCCATGAAGATCACCGCGGTCCGCGCCACCTGGCTCCGTGCGCCCATTCCCGCCGAGCACGCGCACGTCAGCGACTTCGGCCGCAACGACACCTTCAACATGTGCCTGGTCGAGATCGAGACCGACACCGGACTGGTGGGCCTGGGCGAGGCGAAGGCCGCGGTGGGCAACCTCGGCAACTACGCGGCGATGGTCACGCTGATCCGCGAGGAGATGGGGCCCACGCTGATCGGGCGCGATCCGCGCGACGTCACCGCGATCTGGGAGATGCTCTACAACGGCACGCGCGCCCGCTACGCGACGCGGGAGGGGCGCACCTTCCCCACCATCGGTCGGCGCGGCCTCGCGATGAGCGCGATCAGCGGGATCGACATCGCGTGCTGGGATCTGCTCGGGCGCTCGGTCAACCAGCCGGTGTGGCGGCTGCTCGGCGGGAGGTATCGCGACCGGATTCGCGCCTACGCGAGCGGGGGCTGGGCTCCGGTGGGCGCGATCGGCAAGCAGATGACCCAGTACGTCGAGCGCGGACATCGCGCGGTGAAGCTCCGGGTAGGGCTGCAGGACAAGAACGTGGACGACTCGGCGGCGCGCGTGCGCGAGGTGCGCGAGACGCTCGGCCCGGAGGTCGGCATCATGGTGGACGCCCACGGGACGTGGAGCGTGCGCGAGGCCCTGCGCTTCGCCCGCAAGGTGGAGGAGTGCGATCTCGGGTGGCTCGAGGAGCCGGTGTCGTCCGAGAACCTGGCCGGGCAGGCCGAGGTGCGCGCGGCCACCGACATCCCGATCGCGGCCGGCGAGAGCGAGCAGACCCGCTTCGCCTTCCGCGACATGATCGCGGCTCGCGCGGTGGACGTCTGCCAGCCCGACGTGGCCATCGCGGGCGGCATCACCGAGACTCAGCGCATCGCGGCGCTCGCGGCGGCCCACGACCTCACGGTGGCGCCGCACCTCTGGGGCTCGGCGATCCTCTTCGCGGCCGGGCTGCACCTGGCCGTCTCCACGCCGTGCGTGAACCTGCTCGAGTTCTCGCGCGGCCACAACCCGCTGCTCAACGACCTGGTCCAGGAGGCCGTCGCTTACGAGGACGGCTACGTGCTGGCCCCCACCGGGCCCGGCCTCGGGCTCACCCTCAAGCGGGACTTCGTCGAGCGCGTGGCGGTCAGGTCCTAGCCCGTCGCCGCGAGGCTAGCGCGGCTCGCCGGCCGCGGCGCGCAGCGCCTCGACGAAGGCGCGGATCCGTCGCGCGTTGGTGCCGAGGTCGCTGCGCCCCACCCGGGAGACCGAGCGCACGTCCACCCGGCTGCCCGTACCGTCGGGCTTCACCCGCACCACCACGTCGTCGCGGAACCCGAACCAGCGGGTACGATCGGTCGCCTCCAGGCGTCCCTCCGCCGGATCGGCCGCCACGATCTCCCAGCCGAGCCCGCGGGCCACCTCGGTAGCGCGCGCGATCACGGTCGCGGGTGGCGCGGCGAAGCGCGCGGGGCCGAGGTCCGGGTAGCCCGCGCGCTGCTGGGCGGCCAGGGCCGGCCCCGCGTACTCCGCGGAGTTGGGCGCGCCCCGGCGCAGCGGCAGCACCGCCACGAAGCGCGGAGGATCGTCGGGATCGGTGGTGATGTCGTGGATCGGCGGCACGCGACCGGCGCCGCGCAGGTGCCCGACCGGCACCGCGGCGACCGCGATGAGCAGGGCCAGGGACGCGAGCGCGAGCAGGATGGTGCGGCCGGTGCGCGCGAGCAGTGCCAGCACGAGGCCGGTCAGCACCACCACGATGACGAGCAGGCCCGTGTACAGCGTGACGCGGAAGATGACGAAGCCAGTTCGGAAATCCCACCAGTCCCAGCGGCTGCCGGCCCCGGCCAGCAGGAGCGCCAGCGCGCCCAGCACGGTGAGCGCGAGGCCGGCGCGGGCGATCAGCGAGGCGGCGCGGGGCAGTCGCTCCGGACTCACGTCGCTTGACACCCGAGCGGGGCGTGCCTAGAGTCGCGCCAGACACCACACACCGCGCTGGTCAGGAGGTCATCTCCCATGCTGTACGAGCTCCGCACCTATCACGTCATGCCCGGCCGGCTGCCCGACCTCAACCGGCGCTTCGCCGACATCACCATGGGCTACTTCAAGAAGTACGACATCCAGGTGGTCGGCTTCTGGACCAACGAGCTGGGCGGCTCCTCGGACCAGCTCATCTACATCCTCGCCTGGGACAGCCTCGCGGACCGCGAGAAGAAGTGGAATGCCTTCGTCGCGGACAAGGAGCGACTCGCCAAGTTCGCGGAAACCGAGAAGAACGGGATGCTGGTGCGCCGGCTCACCGCGCAGATCCTCCGGCCGACCGCGTACTCGCCGATGCAGTAGGTGCGGCGAGTCACGATCGGGCTCCTCCTCGCGGTGGGGCTGGCCGGCTGTGGCTCCGGCGCCTTCGGGCCCGCTTACACCGAGGAGGAGCAGGCCCAGTTCTGCGCCCTGCGCGGAGGCTGGTGGCGCCCCGACGAGCTGAGGGATGGTCACTGCGAGTTCGAGGCCGCTGGATTTATGTGAGCTGGCCGCCGCCGGCTCAATCCACGCGGAAGACGACGTCCGGGGTGAGCCCGCGCACGCTCGTCTGGCCCGCCAGGGCCATCGAGGTGCGCAGCTCGCGGCGCAGGATGTCCATCGAGCAGGCCACGCCGTTCGCGCCGTCGGCGGCGAGCCCCCACAGCGCGGTGCGGCCCACCGCGACCACGTCGGCGCCCCAGGCCACCCCCTTGATCACGTCGGTGCCGCGCGAGAAGCCGCCGTCGACCACGATGCTGGCCGCGCCGCCCACCGCGTCCCGCACCGCAGGGAGCGCGTCGATGCTGGCCTGGGTCGAGTCGAGCTGACGGCCGCCGTGGTTCGACACCCAGATCAGCTCGACCCCCGCCTCGATCGCGCGCTTTGCGTCGCGCGGAGTCATGATGCCCTTCAGACCGATGGGCAGGCGCGTGGTCTTGCGCAGCCAGTCCACGTCGGCCCAGGTCAGGCGCGCCGGATACTCGGGGTCGGGCGGGCGAGGATTGGGCGCCTTCAGCATGGCCTCGCGCGGGGTGAAGCGGGCCACGATGTCGCGCTCGCGCCGGCTGTACACCTGGACGTCGACGGTCAGGCACACGCACAGATACCCGGAGGCCTCGACGCGGGCGAGCAGGTCCGTGACCCACGCGCGGTCGCCCATGTGATAGAGCTGGAACATCTTGAGGCCGGGGCTCGCGGCCGCCACCGCCTCCACCGACCAGCCGGTGGCCCCGCTCAGGAACTGCAAGGTGTCGGCCTTGGCCGCTCCGCGCGCCATCTCCGCGTCGCCCTCCGGATGGAAGAGCACGAGGCCCCCCATCGGGGCGATGACCACCGGCCAGGAAAGCGGGACGCCGAGCAGTGACGTGGTGAGATCGATCTGGCGGACGTCGACGAGAATGTCCTGGCGGATCGCCAGCCGCCGCAGTGCACGGCGGTTCCGGCGCAGCGTGGTCTCGGTCTCGGTGCCGCCGGCTCCGAAGTTGTACGACGTTCGTGGGAGGCGCGCCCGGGCGGCGCGGTGGATCTCGGGCAGGGTCACGAAGGGCTCGATCATGGGCGGTACCATACGACTTCCCGATCGGCAGCGCAACGGAGGTCGGGACGCGCCGTGGCGCTGAAGCGCGTACCGTACCGGAGCCTGCGCGCACTGCTGCGTCGGGAGCTCGTCACCGAGGAGCATCCCCCGACCGCCGCGTTGATCCGGCGGCTCGCGCCGGTCAAGACGAGGGGATGGTTCACGCGTGCGGAGTTCCTGCTGATGTGCCGCTGGAAGAGCCCGCGGGCGCGCCGGCACTACGAGCGCAACACTCCGGCGCAGATCCGGCGCGCGGCGGCCGCCGCGCTGGGCGCGCGCAGCGAGCGGGAGCGGATCGAGCACCTGACTGCGCTGCCCGGCGTGAGCGTGGCCACCGCGTCGGCGATCCTGACCCTGATCGACCCGCGCCGTTATGGGGTGCTCGACATTCGCTGCTGGCAGCTCCTGTTCAGTATCCGCTCGGTGGGGGGGAATCCTCGCGGCCGCGCGTTCACGGCCGGACAGTGGGAGCAGTACCTGAAACGCCTGCGCGGGCACGCCCGGGCTCTGGGCGTGCCCGCGCGGATGATCGAGTACACGCTCTTCCACTGCCATCGCCGGCTACAGCGCGGCCGCCTCTACGACTGAGGCCGGCGCCCTCGCCGGCCCGGACTAGGCGGCGCGGACCAGGACCACCGGCACCGAGGAGTCGTGCAGGAGCCGTTCGCCGAGGCCACCGCGGGTGAGTCGCGACAGCCATCCCGGGCGACGGTCCGCGGTGACCACGATCAGATCGGCGTCGAAAGCCTCCGCTTCGGTGAGGATCTCTTCCTTCGGTTCGCCGAAGCGCACGACGGTCTCTGCGGGCACCGACCCGAGCCGCGCTTCCACGCTCTCGAGATAATCCCGCCCTTCCGCGGTCAGCCGCTCCATCTCCTGGTCGGCGAAGGCGACCACGCGCCCGGTGTTGCTCACCCGGTGCTCAGGAACCGGATACACCTGGAGCAGGCGAACGTCGCCGCCGCTGCCGCGGGCAAGATCGGCGGCCAGCGCTGCTGCCACCTCGGCCGATTCACTGCCATCCAACGGAACAAGAATGCGTTTAGCCATCATGATTTGGTCCCTCCTTCACACACCTTTGGATGGCGCAGCGCGCCCAAGAGATTCCAACCTTCCCTGTCGGGATTACCAAGAATCCATCGCGGGTCCCGCCGCATCACAATTCCCGGAAGGAGACAGCCATGGTCGAGATTCTGGTAGCCACGGTGATCGGACTGGTGCTAGTGGTGGGACCTCTCGTCTGGCGGGTGCTCCGGGATCGCAGCGAGTCGCGCGCGCTGTCGACCCGCGCCTACGTCCAGTCCCTCGTGGACCGGAAGCTGGGCGGCGAGTCGTTCGTGTCGGTGCAGGTGACGCCGCGAGGACTCTGGTCGCCGGGGCAGGTCGTCGTGTCGGTGCCCGGCGGCTGGGAGTGGATGCTCGAGGACGTGTGGCCGGTACTGCTGGCCCGCGTGCCGCGCGGCTACGAGCTCGTGGTCCGGCGGGGCGAGGAAGCTCCCGCACCCGCGCGATCGCTCCGCCGCGTCGCCTGATCCGGCCGAGCCCGGCTTGCCCGGCGGGTTCCCCCTCGCGTACCATCCACGCGGGGGGGAACCCACATGCACGTCGGGATGGCGGCGGTCTTCCAGAATCCGGGTAAGGCGCGGAGCGACCGCGACGTCTATCTGAACGAGCTGCGGCTCGCCGAGCTGGCCGAGCCCCTCGGCTTCCAGTCGGTGTGGGGCGTGGAGCATCACTTCACGGACTACACCATGTGCCCCGACGTCCTACAGTTCCTCTCCTACATGGCCGGTCGCACCCGCGGCATCCAGCTCGGCTCGATGGTCGTGGTGCTGCCCTGGCACGATCCGATGCGGGTGGCCGAGGAAGTGTCCATGCTCGACAACCTGTCGGGCGGCCGCTTGATCCTGGGCCTGGGCCGCGGCGCCGGCAAGGTGGAGTTCGACGGCTTCCGCCTCTCGATGGACGAGTCGCGGCCGCGCTTCGTGGAGTCCGCCGAGATGCTGCTGCGCGGGCTCGAGAGCGGCTACTGCGAGTACGACGGCGCCTTCATCAAGCAGCCGCGCGCGGCAATCCGGCCCGCCCCGTTCAAGACCTTCCGGGGGCGCACCTACGCGGCCGCGGTCTCCCCCGAGTCGGTGCGGATCATGGCCGAGCTGGGGGTGGGGATCCTGATCATCCCGCAGAAGCCGTGGAAGGAAGTCGCCCGCGAGCTCGACGCGTACCGCGAGGTCTACCGCCAGGTCAACGGCGTGGACGCGCCGCCGCCGGTCTCGGCCGGCTGGACCTTCTGCGATGTGAGCGCCGAACGGGCCGAGGCCATGGCCCGCCGCTACATCGGGGGCTACTACCAGACGGTGCTCGATCACTATCAGTTCCAGGGTGACCACCTCGCCCGGACCAAGGGCTACGAGTACTACGGCAAGATGGCCGAGAAGATCCAGCAATACGGTACCGACACCGTCATCGATTACTTCATGAACCTGCAGGTGTGGGGCACGCCCGATCAGTGCTACGACAAGATCCGGGACATCCACGCGCGCACCGGCAACAGTCACTACGTGGGCGTGTTCAGCTACGCGGGCATGCCGTACGAGGACGCCGAGCGGAACATGCGTCTCTTCGCCCGCGAGGTCACGCCGGCGCTGCAGAAGCTCGACACCGCGGCGGCCGCGCCCCCGCGGGCGGCGGCGGCCGAGCAGACGGGGGTCTCGCTGCTGGGCTCCTAGCCGCCGCGCGTTAGGCGGTCGCCCCGCCGTCCACCGGATAGATGCCGCCGGTGATGTACCGGGCGTCGGCGCTGCAGAGAAACGCGACCAGGGCCGCCACCTCCTCCGCGGTGCCGTAGCGCCGCAGCGGGATCGTGCTCGCCATCCGGTCGTGGAAGCCGGCCGGGTTCGCCGGACTCGCCCCCTGCTCGAGGGCGCGCACCATCGCGGTCTCGATCGGGCTCGGGCACACCGCGTTGACCCGGATGCCGTCGGCGGCGAGCTCCAGCGCTCCGGTGCGGGTGAGGCCGACCACCGCGTGCTTGCTGGTGGTGTAGGCGACGAGATGCACGCGCGAGCCGCGCAGCCCCGCGATCGACGCGGTGTTGACGATCGTCCCCCCGCCGCGCGCGCGGAGCAGCGGCGCCACCGACTTCATGCCGAGCCACACTCCCTTGACGTTGACCGCCATCACCCGGTCGAACACCTCTTCCTGGTAGTCGACCAGGGGCCGCACCTCGCCGAGGATGCCCGCGTTGTTGAAGAAGCAATCCACGCCGCCGAGCCGGTCGGCGACCGTGGCCGCATAGCGGGCCACGTCGGCGGCGCGGGTCACGTCGGCCTCGACGGTGACCCCGGCGCCGCCCGCCTTCTCCACCGCGGCCAGCGACTCCCGCAGGCCGTCGCGCGAGAGATCGACGAGGCCGACCCGCGCGCCTTCGGAGGCGAAGCGCACCGCGGCGGCACGGCCGATGCCGCCCGCGGCGCCGGTGATGAGCGCTACCTTCCCCTCGAAGCGCCGGCCGGCCTCGGGGGCCATCAGATCGCCGCCACCGCCATGATCTCGACCAGGTACTTGGGCGTGGCCAGCCGCGCCTCGACGGTGGCACGGGCCGGGGTATTGGCCGGCTCGATCCACGCGTCCCACGCCGCGTTCATGTCGTTGTAGAGACCCATGTTCGCGACGTAGATCGTGGCCGAGAGGAGCTTGGACTTGTGGCTACCGACCGCGGCCAGGTTCTCGTCGATCTTCTTCAAGATCTGCTCGGTCTGGCCCTTGGCGTCGGCCGAGGGGTCCGAGGCGACGATACCGGCCAAGTACACCGTGTTGCCGTGGACGACGGCCTGGCTCAGTCGGGGTCCGACACCATGTCGCTTGATGCTCATCGCGGTCTCCTTTGGTTGTGGGTCGTGGCTTGGCTGAACGCGTCCGAGCGGCGTATGATTCTGGCACAGTTCGGCCGTCGCGTCGGATTTTCTCCAGGCGGATCGTCGCGAGCCGGAAAGGACGAGCCCATGCGGATACTCGGCAGGATCGCGGTCGCGGCGGGTCTCCTTCTCGCACTCGTCGCGTGCGAGCGCGAGGAGAAGATGGTGCGCGAGGATCTGCCCCTGGCGCGCACCACCAAGGCCCGCACCGACGTGCAGACCCTCGCGACCGCGGTGAACACCTACCGGGTCACCTGCGGCGCCTTGCCGGAGTCGCTCACCGACCTCACCACGCAGACCACCGTCTCCGGCGCGCCGTGCGGGCCGGTGCTCGGGTCGATCCCGTCACCGCCCACCGGCTGGTCGGCCTACCTGTACGCGCGCCAGGGCGACTCGTTCACCGTGTCCTCGAGCAGTGGCGGGCAGACCGTCACCGCGCCCTAGCCGGCTCCATGATCGAGGTGACCCGGCGCGGTTTCGTGACCGGCGGCGGGGCGGCTGCGCTCGCCGCGGCCCTCGGCCGCCCGCGCCGGGCCGGTGCCCAGCCGGCCTCGGCGGGACCGCCGGATCCGCATCTGCTCGAGGATCTCGTGGCCGCGAACCGCATCCTCGCCGACCAGGGCGTGCTCGACGGCTATGGGCATGTAAGCGCGCGACACGATCGTGATCCGGGCCGCTTCCTGATGTCGCGCTCGCTCGCCCCGGAGCTGGTGACCGCCGCCGACATCATGGAGTACGATCTCGACTCCGAGCCGGTGGACGCGCGGGGCCGGGCGAGCTATCTCGAGCGCTTCATCCACGGCGAGATCTACCGGGCGCGCCCGGACGTGCGGGCGATCGTGCACAATCACTCGCCGTCGGTAATCCCGTTCGGGGCGACCGGGGTACCGCTGCGCCCGCTCTACCACATGAGCGCGTTCCTGGCCGCCGGGGTGGCGGTGTTCGAGATCCGTGCCGCCGCCGGTGGCGACACCGACATGCTCGTGCGCACCCCCGCACTCGGCCGCGCGCTGGCGCAGGCGCTGGGCGCGCGGCCGGTCGCGCTCATGCGCGGGCACGGGGCGGTGGTGGTGGGCTCGAGCGTGCCCCTGGTCGTGTTCCGCAGCGTCTACACCGAGATGAACGCGCGGCTGCAGGCGCAGGCGATGGCCCTGGGAGGCCCGGTGACCTATCTGAGCCCGGGCGAGGCGCAGCGGGCGGAAGCGGCGGTGGCGGGTACCGTGGGCCGCCCGTGGGAGCTCTGGAAGCAGAAGGTGAGGGGGAATCCGTGACCGCACTCCGAGACCTCGAGACGCCCGCCGTCACCGTGCTCCTCGACGTGATGGAGGACAACATTCGACGCGTGCAGGCGCACCTGGCCCGCCTCGGTGTCGCCAACCGCCCGCACATCAAGACCCACAAGATCCCCGCCATCGGCAGGATGCAGATGGCGGCGGGCGCGGTCGGGATCACGTGCCAGAAGCTCGGCGAGGTCGAGGTGTTCGCCGACGCGCGGGTGGCCGACGACGTGCTGCTCACGTACAACATCCTCGGCCCCGCCAAGACCGAGCGATTGATGGCGCTGGCCCGCCGGGTCCCGCGCCTCGCGGTGGTGTTCGACAACGGAGTGGTTGCGCGCGAGCTGTCCGACGCGGCGGGGCGGCATCGAGTGGACCTGCCGTTCCTGGTCGAGTGCGACACCGGATTCCGCCGCACCGGAGTGCAGACGCCGGACGAGGCGCTCGCGCTGGCCCGGGAGGCCATGGCCCGCCCCGGCCTGCGCTTCCAGGGGCTCATGACCTTTCCGAACCGCGACCCCGACACCCGCGAGTTCTTCGAGCGGGCGCTGGTCCTCTTCAAGCAGGCGGGAATCCCGGTGCCGGTGGTGTCGGGCGGCGGCACGCCCGCGCTCGCGACGGTGGATCGCTTCCCGATGCTGACCGAGCACCGCGCCGGCACCTGCGTGTACAACGACGCGATGGTGGTGTCGACCGGCACCGCCACCTGGGATCAATGCGCGATGCGGGTGCGCGCCACCGTGGTGAGCCGTCCCACCGACGATCGCGGGGTGCTCGACGCGGGCAGCAAGGTGCTCACGTCGGATCTCTACCACATGAAGGGTTACGGCCATCTCATGGAGTACCCGGAGGCGCAGGTGGCGCACCTCTCCGAGGAGCACGCGGTGGTAGATTTCTCGGACTGCGCGGAGCGGCCGAAGGTCGGCGAGGTGGTGAGCGTCGTCCCGAACCACTGCTGCGTGGTCACCAACATGGTCGACGAGATCTACGGGGTGCGGAACGGCGCGGTCGAGGTGACCTGGCCGGTGGCCGCGCGCGGCCGGGTGCGGTGACCGGCGTGCCGCGCACCGGCGCGGACCTCGTGGTGGAGGCCTTGGCCGCCGCGGGCGTCCGCCAGCTCTTCTCGCTCTCGGGCAACCAGATCCTGTCGCTCTACGACGCCACCCACGGCCGCGGCCTCTCGATCCTGCACACACGCCACGAGGCGGCGGCCGTGCACATGGCCGACGCGTGGGGGCGCCTCACCGACGAGCCGGGGGTGGCGCTCGTGACCGCCGGCCCCGGCCACTGCAACGCGATCTCCGCGCTCTACAGCGCGCTCATGTCGGAGTCGCCGGTGGTGCTGCTGAGCGGGCACGCGCCGGCGGCGCAGATCGGCCGCGGGGCCTTCCAGGAGATGGAGCAGGCCGCAGTGGCCGCCCCGGTGACCAAGGCCTCGTGGCTGGCCAAGGACGCCGCCCGGCTCGGCGAGGACATCGCGACCGCTCTGGATCTGGCGCGCGGCGGCCGCCCCGGTCCCGTGCACGTGAGCCTGCCCGGCGACCTGCTGGAGGCCCGGCTGGGCGACGGCGCCGCCGCGCCGGCGCGCGGAGCCCGGCGCGACGGGCCCGTGGCCGCGCCGGCGGAGAGCGTGGAGCAGACGCTCGCCCTGCTGGCGTCGGCGCGGCGGCCGCTCATCCTGCTGGGGCCCGCGATGGCGCGCGGAGCCCGGCGCGCCGCCGTCGCGCGGCTCGGCGAGGCGACCGGCGTGCCCGTGCTGGCGATGGAGAGCCCGCGCGGCTTCAACGATCCCTGGCTGCACCTGGCCTCCCCCTTGCTCGGTCAGGCCGACCTCCTCGTGCTCCTGGGCAAGAGGCCGGACTTCGTCGTCCGCTACGCGCAGCCGCCCGCGTTCGCCGCGGATTGCCGCGTGATCCAGGTCGACGCCGACGCGGCCTCGCTGCGCGCGGGCGCGCTCGGCATCGTGGCGGACCCCGGGGTCGTGGCCGATCAGCTTGCGACGGCCGCGCGCGGGCGGGCCTGGGGGCATCGCGCGTGGGGCGAGGAGGTGCTGCGCGCCCGCGCCACCGTTCCCGCCGAGTGGGCGGCGGCGCGCGAGTCGGCGCGCGCGCCGATCCACCCGCTGCGGGTGGCCGCTGCGCTCCAGCGCCACGTCGACCGCGGCGCGATCCTGGTGGCCGACGGCGGCGAGTTCGGGCAGTGGATCCAGGGCGGGGTGGAGGCGGCGCCGCGGCTCTTCAACGGACCCGCGGGCGGGATCGGCGGCGCGATCCCGATGGCCATCGCGGCGCGGCTGCGTCATCCCGATCGGCCGGTGATTGCAGCACTGGGCGACGGCACCTTCGGCTTCCACGCCTTCGAGCTCGACACCTCGGCGCGCTACCGCCTTCCGGTGGTGGCGGTGATCGGCAACGACGCGCGCTGGAACGCGGAGCATCAGCTGCAGATCCAGCACTACGGAGCCGACCGCACGGTGGGCTGCGAGCTGCTACCCTCGCGCTACGAGCAGATCGCGGTTGCGCTCGGCGGCCACGGCGAGCGGGTCGAGCGCGCCGACGACCTCGAGCCCGCGCTGGACCGCGCGCTCCGCTCCGGCCTTCCCGCCGTCGTCAACGTCATGATCGAAGGCCTCCCCGCCCCCACCTACGGCTCCTCGACCTCCCACTGACGGGGCCAGTGATCCCGTCTAGATGGTCGTGCGGCGGCGGGCCATGGCGCGGTCCCACTTGCGCGCGTAGTCGGTGTCGAAGAGGAGCGCTTCGTCGGCGGACACCGTGATCCACGAGCCCTGGTCGATCTCGTCTTCCAGCTGCCCCGGCGCCCAGCCCGCGTAGCCGAGCGCGAACAGGTAGCGGCGAGGCCCGCCGCCGCGCCCGATCTCGCCCAGCACCACCGGCGGCGCGATCAGCGGCGTCACCGCGACGTCGGCGGCCACGCGCTCGGTGCCCTGCGTCGCATACTCGGCCGTATGCAGGAGAAACCCGCTCGTGGGCTCCACCGGCCCGCCGTAGTGCAGCCGGAGGGCGCCGGTGACGCCGCTATCGTCGAGCCCGAGTCGCCGCAGCAGCGGGGCGAGCGGCACCTCCTGCAGCGGTCGGTTGACGACCAGGCCCAGCGCCCCGGTCGCATCGTGCTTGACGAGGTAGACCACGGTGCGTGTGAAGCGCGGATCGCGCAGGTCCTCGGTGGCCACCAGGAGCTGGCCGGTGAGGCTCTTGCCCGCCTGAGCGAGCGCATCGCCCGACGAGGCCGCGGGTGAGAAGCTCGTCAGCGCGAGGAGCCAGGCCGCGCCGCACGTGAGCACCGAGGAGATGGTCATTCCGTGGCACAGTATAGCGAACCATGGCCCTGCCTGCGGGCCTGCGCGCCCTCCGCCACCGCGATTTTCGCTTCTTCTGGACCGGCCAGCTGGTCTCGCTCATCGGCACCTGGATGCAGAGCGTCGGGCAGTCGTGGCTGGTGCTCGAGCTCACCAACTCGCCGTTCCGTCTGGGTCTCATCGGCGCGCTCCAGTTCGGCCCCATCCTGCTCTTCTCCTTCGTGGCCGGCGCGATCAGCGACCGCGTGAACAAGCGCCGGATGCTCCTCGGCACGCAGACCGCCCTCATGCTCCAGGCCTTCACGCTCTCTGCGCTCGTCTGGAGTGGCCACGTGCAGTTCTGGCACGTGGCGGTGCTGGCCGGGCTGTACGGCTGCGCGACCACGCTCGACATGCCGTCGCGCCAGTCCTACATGGCGCACCTGGTGCCGCGCGGCGATCTCATGAACGCGATCGCGCTGAACTCGACGGTGTTCAACGGCGCGCGGGTAGTGGGGCCGGCCGCGGCCGGGCTGCTCGTCGCGCGCTACGGGACCGCGGCCGCGTTCCTGGTCAACGGCCTCAGCTTCATCGCGGTCATCGGGGCGCTGGCCGCCATCCGTACCGAAGGCGCCCCGCGCCCGCGCAGCGGCCTCGGCATGGGCGCGGAGATCGCGGAGGGCGTGCGTTACGCCCTCGGCACGCCGCGCATCGCGCTGGTGCTCGGGCTGCTGCTCTCGGTGAGCCTCTTCGTGGTCAACATGAGCGTGCTGGTGCCCCTCATCGCGCGCAACGTGCTCAACCAGGGCGCCCACGGCTTCGGTCTCCTGATGGCCTCGCTGGGTGTGGGCGCGGTGGTGGGCGCGCTGGCGGTGGCCGTCCTCGCGGTGGGCCGCCCGCCCCTCGGCTTCGTGGTGGGCCCGGCGATCGCGGCGGCGGTGCTGCTCTTCTTGCTGTCCTTCGTGCACGACTTCGGTGTCGCCGCCGCGGTGCTGATGGCGATGGGCTTCGCCCAGATCGTGTTCATGACGAGCTGCAACACCACCGTGCAGATCACGGTGCCCGACGAGCTGCGCGGGCGGATCATGGGGCTCTACGCCCTCGTGTTCGCGGGGATGACGCCGATCGGCTCGCTGCTCATGGGCTCGGTCGCGGAGCGCTGGGGCGTGGCGAGCGCCTGCCGGGTGGGCGGGGCCATGGGCGTGCTGCTGGTCTCGGGGCTCACGCTGGCGTGGCGCCACCGACAGGCGGGCTCGGGGCCAACTCCGTCGAGCCCGGCCGCGCCGCCCGTGCCATAATCGAACGCCGCAGCCCATGAGCGCCGATCCCGCCCCGCGCAATGCCGCGCCGCCCGGCGCCGCGCCCGCCAGCGCGCCGGCCAGCGCAGAGGTCGTATCCACCGCCGACACGGTTCCGGTGCGCGAGACCCACCGGTTCGACGTGGCCGCGCTCGAGCGCTACATGGCCCAGCACGTGGCTGGCTTCCGGGGACCGGTGACGGTGAGCCAGTTCCAGGGCGGCCAGTCCAATCCCACGTACCGGCTGACCTCGCCGGGCGGGGAGTACGTCCTGCGCCGCAAGCCGCCCGGCAAGCTCCTGCCCTCCGCGCACGCGGTGGACCGCGAGTACCGCATCATCACCGCCCTGGCGAAGACCACGGTCCCGGTGCCCCGGACCTACGCCCTCTGCGAGGACGACTCGGTGGTCGGCACCGCGTTCTTCATCATGGAGTGGGTGCGGGGCCGCGTGGTGGCCGATCCGCTCCTGCCCGGCATGAGCCCGGGCGACAGAGGGCGTATCTACGATTCGATGAACGACGTGCTCGCCCGCCTGCACATGGTGGACCTCGAGGCCACCGGCCTGACCGACTACGGCCGCCCGGGCAGCTACTTCGCGCGGCAGATCCACCGCTGGACCAGTCAGTACCGCGCCTCGGAGACCGAGCGGATCGAGGCGATGGAGCAGCTCATCGCCTGGCTGCCGGATCACGTGCCGCCCGACGAACGGCCGACGATCGTGCACGGCGATTTTCGGCCCGGGAACCTGATCCTGCATCCCACCGAGCCGCGGGTGGTGGCCGTGCTGGACTGGGAGCTCTCCACGCTCGGCAGCCCGCTGGCCGACCTGGCCTACAACTGCATGCCCTACCGGCTCGGGCCCAGCACCCTCGGCGGCGTGCTGGGGGCCCCGCTGGCCGAGATGGGCCTGCCGTCGGAAGCGGAGTACGTGGCCGCCTACTGCCGGCGCACCGGGCGGTCGAGCATCCCCGACTGGGAGTTCTACCTGGCGTTCGCCATGTTCCGCCTGGCCGCCATCGCCCAGGGCATCATGGGCCGCGTGATCGCGGGCACCGCCAACGACGTCAACGCGCGAGCGCGCGGCGAGCGGGCGCGGCCCCTGGCCGAGGCCGGCTGGGCGACGATCACTCAGATTGCCGGGAGGTAGATCCCGGATCGGCCGGGGCCGGCTGGTCCGGACCGGCTGACCCGGGGCGCTGGCTGAAGCCGACCCGCCCCACCACCGGCAGCTTCAGCGCTGGCCGCTTCAGGTCGATCCCGAAGGTCAGGCTGAGCACGTTCAGCTCCAGCCCCTCCTCCACCCCGGCCAGCACCCCGAACAGCCCGAACAGGGAGATCTGCACGCCCGTCCCGCTGGGGGTGGAGGCCACCGGGACCCCGCCGGGGATGAAGTCCTTGCCGATGGCCGTCGAGGGAAGGTCGAGGCGCAGCTCGGGCACCGCGCGGCCCACGTAGGCGACGAAGGTGTTGCTGTTGGGTCCCGGCCAGGTCCAGTAGCTGCGCGGGTAGGGATAGGCCTGGATGGCGGCCTCGATGCGGGTGATCAGGGCGTCGACCCCCTCGCCCCGCCGGTCGATCAGCAGCTCCGGGTGACTCCCGAACCAGTAGTTGTCTGGCCCGGTGCGGTTCACCCGGAGGGCCGGCGCCCCGTTGCCGACGCCCCAGCCCATGACCTCGTAGCGGGTATAGGCCTCGGCGTCCGAGGGCTTGACTGCGATCCAGGTGTGAACGGCCATCACACCCCGCCAGCCCACCGTCCGGGCGGCATAGACCTGCACCACCGCGTCGCGCGTGGTGGCCGGATCCGGGGCCTGCCCGGACGAATCCCGGCGCAGCTCCCACCAGGACTGGCCGACCCGCCCGACGGCGGAGCAGCCCGCCGCCAGGGCGAGCAGCAGGAGGACTCCGAGCACGGCGGCCCGCCCGGGACCCAAGCGCCCGTGAGACCGGGCGCCCGCGGAACGGCCTACCGGCTGTACCGGAAGGGCGCCCAGCCGATCCCCTCGATCGGCTTCGGGGTGTAGCTGGCGACCTTCGGAGCGGCCGCGACGGCCGGCTTGGACGCCGGAGCCTTGGCGGCCGCCTTCCGGGAGGCCGGCTTGGCGGCCGGCTTCGCCTTCGCGCGCGCGGGTGACGCCTTCTTCTTCGTGGATGCCTTGCTTTTCATGCGGCCGAATCTACAACAACGGTTCACCGGGGGTCAATGCGCCCGTGGGGCCGCGCCGGCGCCCGTCGCGCGCGGAGAGTACACTCCACGCCACGGAGGAACGCCCATGCGATTGACGAAGGCGCAGTCGAAGATGCTCGAGTGGGAGCGGGTGGCGCGCGTCGCCACGGTCGGCGCGGGAATGCCGCATCTCGTGCCGGTGTGTCACGTGCTGGTGGGCGGCAAGATCTACTTCGGCTCCGGCAAGCGGGGCCGCAAGGTGCGCAACGTGCGCACCAACCCGCGCCTCGCCCTCACGGTGGACTGCTACTCCGACGACTGGGATCATCTCAGCGGCGTGATGGTGCAGGGCCGCGCACGCGTGATCGAGCGCGGTCCGCGCTTCCGCCGGCTGCGTCGGCGTCTCTACGCGAAGTACCCGCAGTATCCGCGGGAGGCCGCGCTCGGCGACTCGGACTCGGTGATCATCGAGCTCACGCCCACGCACGTCTTCTCCTGGTAATCCTTACACGCCCGCCGTGTAATTCCTCCCCCGCCGTCGCGCCAAGCTCTGAGTAATCGGGCGGAAAGCGGCCGGATGGCGCCGCCCGCCCACCGTCCGGCCCTGGCATGTGGGTTGCCGTGAACTTTCTCGCGAGTCACCGTGTTACACCCACGAGCGAGGAGGAGGGTGATGAAGAGGGTGGTGAAGAACCGGCTCACGGGTTCCGTCGCACTGCTGGCGCTGCTGACGATCGCGGCGTCGGCTTCCGCGGCCGACGACACCAAGGCCAAGGACGGGGCGGCGCAGGTCGAGAGCGGTACCAAGCAGATCGGCCGCGGGGTCGAGGACACCGCGAAGGGGATCGGCAAGACCGTGGTCGGCGGCGCCGAGACGGCCGGTGACAGGATCAAGGAGGCGGGATGGGCAGCGGAGCCCGAGGCGAAGTCGGCCTGGACCAAGACGAAGGAAGGGGCCGTAGCATTCGGCCGGAGCGTGAGGGATTTCTTCACGAGCCTGTTCCAGTAGGGCGCAATTCCAGCGCACTCACAACCAACACTCAACGAAGAGAGAGGAGCTTCTCGATGAAAGCGACTTCCGTGATGTCCCTGGTGGCAGCGACCGTGTTCGCCGTCGGCGTGGTTGCCCCGGCCGTGGCGCAGACCCCGACCACTCCCGCGGCTCCGGCCCCTGCGCCAGCCGCTCCGAAGAGCGGCGACATGCAGATGGACAAGATGGACAAGAAGGATGGCAAGGGCGCGGCCAAGCACACCCCCAAGAAGAAGCACGCGGCCAAGAAGGAGGGTGACGCGAAGGCCCCCGAGACGAAGGCGCCCGACACCAAGGCTTCCGAGCAGCCGAAGAAGTAGCACGACCAGCCGCGCGGCAGCCGCGCGTTCACATAGGGGCGGCGTGAGGGGAGCACCCTCACGCCGCTCGCCTCGCGTCCCGTCGGCTCAGCCCTTCAATCGCGCCTTGAGGATCTTTCCCGTCGCAGTCTTCGGCAGCTCAGCCACGATCGAGATCCGGCGCGGATACTTGTAGCCGGCGAGTCGCGCGCGACAGAACGCGATCAGCTCTTCCGCCTCCGCCCGGGCGCCGGTCCGCAGCGTCACGAACGCGCTCACTTCCTCGCCGAGCTCGGCGTGGGCGACGCCGACGACGGCGGCCTCCGCCACCGCGGGATGCCCGAGCAGCGTCGCCTCAACCTCGGCCGGCACCACCGAGTAGCCGCCGCGCAGGATGAGCTCGCGCTTCCGCCCCACGATGCTGACGTAGCCGTCCGGCGAGATCGTGGCCAGATCACCGGTCTTGAACCAGCCGTCCGCGAGCACCGCCGCCGTCTCCTCGGGCGCGCGCAGGTAGCCGTCCATGGCGGCGGGTGTCCGGATCCACAGCTCGTCCTCGACCACGCGCAGCTCCACGCCCGGCACCGCCCGGCCGATGGAATCGGGCCGATCGGTCGCCTCCGCGGCGAGGTAGGAGATGGGCCGGAACAGCTCGGTCATCCCGTAGCCGCGGACGATGCGAACACCGATCCGGCGCCGCCACTCGCTCGCGAGCGCCCACGGGCAGGGCGCTGCGCCCGAGATGGCCAGGCGCAGGCTCGACAGATCGGCGCCGGCGAGCGCGGGCGACTCGAGGATCCGGGCGAACATGGTCGCCACGCCCGGGAACACGGTCACCCGGTGACGGGCGATCGCGCGCAGCGTCTCCTCCGGCGAGAAGCGCTCCTGCAGGACCACGGTGGCGCCGGTGAGGAGGGGAGCCAGCAGCGCGCCGTTGAGCCCGAATGAGTGGGCGAGCGGCAGGGCGGCGAGCACGCGGTCTTCGTCGGCGAGGCCCATCACCGGGCCGGCCCAGGACTCGTTGGCCGCGACCAGCGCCGCGTGCGAGAGGACCGCGCCCTTCGGCTGACCCGTGCTGCCGGACGTGTAGAGGATGATGCCCGCGGCGGTGGGCTCGGTGAGCGTCGACAGCTCGGCCGTCTCGCCGGCGGGCTCGGTGTCGAGGATCGCCTTCGGCCCCAGGTGGGCGAGGATGCGCTCCCGCTCGTCGCCGGCGAGCAACGGGTTGAGCGGAGCCACCGTGGCCCCGAGCGCGAGACCGCCCCACAGCGCGGCGACGAATCCCCACGCGTTGGGCAGCATCAGCGCGACGACGTCGCCGGGCTGCACGCCGCGACGCGCCAGGCCCTGCGCGACGCCGCCGGCGCGCTGCTCCAGCTCCCGCCAGCTGAGGCTCCCGCCGTCCCACACGACGGCCGGCCGGTCGGCCCGCCGGCGGGCAGCCGCGGCGAGGAGCGCGGCGAAGTTCGCGGGCATCGGCTCGAGACGACGAGCCGCCGCTACTCCACGTAGTCCTTCAGGTTCAGGCGCTTCCACACCTCGGGCGGCACCCGGTGCCGCGGGGTATAGCCGGCGAGCGACGGCTTGGCGGTCGCGTCCACGCCCCACTTGGCGGAGTAGCCGTCCTCCTTGGTGGAGGGGTCGAGATCGGAGCCGCGCGCGTTGGTGATGATGGTGATGTCGCGGTCGGGCTGGCAGCGGGTGGCGATCGCCCAGGTGACCTGACGGTCGTCGAAGATGTTCACGTCCTGGTCCACCACGACCACGCGCTTCATGTAGAGATCGGCGCCCAGCACGGAGAGGATCGCGTTCTTGGCCTGCCCGATCAGCCGCTGTTCGATCGAGACGTAGCAGGTGAACGGCGCGGGCACCCGCACCGCCTTCACCGACGGCACCATGGCCCGGACCGCCCGGTAGAGGTTGGCCTCCATCGGAATGGTCGAGAGCAGCATGTGGTCGAGGTGCGCCACCGTGATGTCCTGGAAGTAGGCGCCCCGCCGGTGGGTGATCGCCTTGACCTGCACCACCTCGCGCTCGCGCTCGCCCAGGCTGTAGCCGGTGAACTCCCCGAACGGCCCCTCCGGCGTGCGCGCGCCGGGCAGGATCTCCGCCTCGATGATCATCTCGGCGTGGGCCGGCGCGAGCACGTCCGAGGTCTCGCACTTCACCAGCTCGAGCGGCTCGCGGAGCAGCGCGCCCATGATCGCCCGCTCGTCCTCGTCGATGGAGCCGATGGCGAGCGCACCCAGCGCGATGGCCGGGTGCACACCGATGGCGAAGGCCACCGGCAGCGGCTTGCCCAGCGACTCCGCGATGCGCTGGAACTCCCAGAGGTGCTTGCCCAGCGTGAGATGGATCGACGTCCGGTCGCGCCCCTGGATCATCAGCCGGTTGTAGGCGCAGTTCCACGTCTCGCTCGTCGGGTCCTTGGCGAAGGAGACGGCGGAGGTGAGATACGCGCCCGCGTCGCCCTCGTGGTGGAGGATCTGCGGCAGGTCGTAGAGGTTGATGCGGTCGCCGGTCAGCACCACGTCCTTGCATGGGCCGCTCTTGACGATCCGGGGCGGGACCGGCCTGTCCATCGCGCGCAGGTACGTCGCGAGCATCTCATCGGACGCGGCGCCCATGGCCAGGGCCAGCCGCGAGCGGCTCGCGTGCAGGTTGGTCAGCACCGGGAAGCTGGTGCCCCGCACGCGCTCGCAGATCACCACCGGACGCTTCCGAGCCTCGCGCTCGAGCTTCACCACCAGGGTCGTGATCTCGTAGGCCGGGTCCATCTCCCTCGAGACCACCAGGAGGTCGTCGGGCCGGCTGCGCTTGATCAGGTCGAGGTATCCGGGGAGATCCTGTGCCATGTCGCGCCTCTCTGCGTGCCGTCTAGTTCGAGCGTTGGATCCTGGAGCAGCCACGTCGTCGCCACCCCCCGCAGGCCGAACGTTACCACGGGCCATCGCGCCTCGCGCTGGTCGGGTTCCTCAGACGGGCCAGGTCTCGCGTCGCCAGCCCATGTCCCAGAACATCCACTCGTACCGGCTGGTGGTCACGAAGTGCCGCCGCATGCGGTCGCGCTCCGCGTCCCGGAGCTCGGCGGCCAGCGCGTCGGTGCAGGCGAGCACCTCGCGCACCACCGAGCCGAATTCCTCGGAGGCGTAGGTGCCTATCCAGCGCGCGTACAGCGGATCGCGCGAGCCGGAGCGCTCGAGGGTCCTGCCCACCTCCCAGTAGATCCAGTAGCAGGGCAGCAGCGCGGCGACCGCCTCGTGGAACGGCCCCGCGTGGGCGATCGCCAGCAGGTAGGAGGTATAGGCCAGGTTGGTGGGCGCCAGCGGGGTAGCCGCGACCGCCTCCGGGGAGAGGCCGAAGTCCTTGAAGAAGGACTCGTGCAGTGTCTTCTCGACCTTGAGCGCCCCCGCGGCGTGCTCGTTGAACATGATGATCCAGTCCTCGCGGGGCGCGCGGGCCGCCGCGAGCGCGAGGCCGCGGGCGAAGTCTCGCAGGTAGAGCGCGTCCTGCACCGCGTAGAAGCGGAAGGCCTCGCGCGGGAGCGAGCCATCGGTGAGCCCACGCAGGAACGGATGCGCAAGGATGGCCGCGTAGATCGGCTCGATGGATTGCCAGAGCGCTCCGGTGAAGGTCACGGCGAGAGCATACTACGCGAGCCACGGGCCCGTGACTGGCCGTGTATACTCGACGGCGCCATGCACCATCGCCTGGACGCCGACTCCGTGCACTACGAGTGGAACAACGCGCTGCCGCCGAGGCTCGAGATCGAGCCGGGCGACACCGTGGTCTTCGATACCCGGGACGCCGCCGACCGCTACTACCGCCCCACGTCCACCCACGCCGACGTCATGGCGCGGGGCCCCTTCCGCGGCCATCCGCTCACGGGACCGGTGCAGGTCCGGGGCGCCCGGCCGGGCGACGTGCTCGTGGTCGAGATCCTGGAGGTGAAGCCGGCCGCGTTCGGCTGGACGGCGATCCGTCCCGGCCGCGGGCTCCTGCCCGAGTCCGATTTCGGGAAGCCGTTCCTGCAGATCTGGGATCTGAGCGACGGCACCCACGCGCGCGCGGGCGGCCGCCTCGCGGTGCCCATCGATCCGTTCCCGGGCGTGATGGGGACCGCGCTCGACGTGCCCGGCGGCCACAGCACGATGCCGCCCCGGAAGAACGGCGGGAACATGGACATCAAGCAGCTCACCGCCGGCTCCACCCTCTACCTGCCGGTCTGGGTGGACGGGGCCCTGTTCAGCGTGGGCGACACCCACGCGATCCAGGGCGACGGCGAGGTGTGCGTGACCGCGGTGGAGATGAGCGGCCGCGTGACCGCGCGCTTCGGCCTCGAGCGTGGGCGCGGGCTCGCCGAGCCACAGCTGCGCACCACGCGGGCACCGTCGGCGGCCGCCCCTGCCGGAACGTGGTTCGCCACCACCGCCCACGGCCCCGATCTTTTCGCGACCTCCCAGCAGGCGGTGCGCTACATGATCGATCACCTGGTGCGGGAGCGCGGTCTCTCCCGCGAGGAGGCCTACATCCTCTGCAGCGTCACCGTGGACCTCAAGATCAGCGAGATCGTCGATGCGCCCAACTGGATCGTCTCGGCGTTCCTGCCCGAGGGCGTGTTCGTCTGATTTGACCCGGTCGTGACATCCCGCATCGGGACCCGGGCATACTGAAGTCTCCAATGAGACCCCTGCTGGGCCGGATCGTTCTCAACCCGGTGGCCGCGCCCGCGCCCGGTGGGCCGGCCGTGGTGGCCGAGGGCCTGCAGCGCGGCATGCTCGAGGCGATCGGTGGGTTCACCCGCCCCGACGGCCGGCTGGACTACGCGGGCCTGCGCGCCTCGCCCGAGTGGGCGGAGGCGGCCGCGCGGGCGGGCGGGCTGCGGTCGCTGCGCCTGGGCGATCTCCACGGCCGGCCGGCGCAGATCGCCTTCTGGATCAACGTGTACAACGCGATGGTCTTCCACGGCATCGTGGCGCTCGGCGTCCGCCGCACCGTCCGGGAGGTGCGCGCGTTCTTCACCCGGGTGGCCTATCGCATCGGCGGCTTCACCTTGACGGCCGACGACGTGGAGCACGGTATCCTGCGCGGCAACGCGCGGCACGGGTTCCTGCGGCGCCGGCGCTTCGGTGACCGCGACCCGCGGCTGGCCCTGGTCGTGCACCCGGTGGACCCGCGCATCCACTTTGCGATCACCTGCGGCGCGCAGTCCTGCCCGCCGGTGGGCGTGTACCGGGCGGCCGCCCTCGATCAGCAGCTCGACCTGGCCGCGCGCAACTTCTTGAACCAGGAGGTGGCGGTGGACGCCCGCGGCTGCGTGATCTGCTCGCGCATCCTCGAGTGGTACGCGGCGGACTTCGAGGGCGTCGGGGGAATCGGGGCGGTCCTGCTCCGGTACCTGGACGCGGGGCCGGTGCGCGACGCGGTGGGCGCCCGCGCGCGGGCGTGCGACGCGTTCCGTCCCTACGACTGGTCGCTCCAGCACGAGCCCGCCGAGTGACCGCGCGCGCGCTCCCCCTGCTCGTCGCCACCGGCCACGCGCCTGCGGCGCCCTTTCTCGGGCTCTCCACGCTGTGGATCCAGATCACCGGTACCTGGTGCAACCTCGAGTGCCGCCACTGCATCAACGCCAGCGGCCCGCGCGCGCCCTGGCTCAAGCCGCTCGACGCGGCGACGGTGCGCCGCGCCCTCGCGGAGGCCGAGGCGGCGGGCGTCAAGGAGGTCTACTTCACCGGCGGCGAGCCGTTCCTGCACGGCGAGCTCATGCCGCTGCTCGAGCGCGCGCTCGAGGTGGCGCCGACCACCGTGCTCACCAACGGCACCCTGATCGGGCCCGAGCAGGCGGACGCGCTCGCCGCGCTGGCCGGCCGCGCGCCCTACTCGCTCGAGATCCGGGTGAGCCTCGACGACACGGATCGGGACCGAAACGATCGGGTTCGCGGCGCCGGAGCCTGGGCCCAGGCGGTGGAGGCGGTGCGGCTCCTGCGGGCGCGGGGCCTCCTGCCGATCGTGACCGCGACCGAGATCACGCACGACGAGCACCCGGCCGCACCCGGCATGTACGAGCGCTTCCGCGACTTCCTCCACGCGCAGGGGGTGGACCGGCCTCGCGTGAAGATCATGCCAGTATTCGAGCTCGGCCGGCAGGCCGCCTCCGGCAAGGCGCCGCTGACCGAGGAGGACCTCGAGGGTTTCGACCGCTCGGTGCTCCAGTGCGCGGACGCGCGGGTGGTGGCGGCGGGTGGCGTCTACGCCTGCCCGATCCTGGCCGGGCTCGATGGGGCGCGGCTGTCTGGTGGTAGCCTCGCCGAGTCGTTCACCGCGACTCCGCTCTATCATCCGGCGTGCGTGACGTGCCGCCAGACGGGAATGACATGCCGGAACAGCTAGGCGAGTACCGGCGCATCGCGGTCTTCGGCGGCGTGTACAGCAACTGGCTCGCGCTGGAGGCCACGCTGGCCGACGCGCGCCGGCGCGACGTGGAGGCGGTGTTCTGCCTCGGCGACATGGGCGGCTTCGGCCCGCACCCCGACCGCGTCTTTCCCCTTCTACGCGAGGGCGACGTGCTCGCCCTGCAGGGCAACTACGACGGGTCGCTCGCCGCGGGGCGCACCGACTGCGGCTGCGGCTACACGGATCCGCGGGACAACCACTACGCAGCGATCAGCTACCGCTACACCTTCGACAACACCTCGGCGGCCAACAAGGCCTGGCTGGGCGCGCTCCCCCGCCACCGGCGCCTGAAGCTGGGACCGCATCGGGTGCTGATGTGCCACGGCTCGCCGAGGGTGGTCAACGAGTTTCTCTGGGAGTCGGCCACTCCGAACGGGCTCCTGCGCCACCTCATGGATCGCGCGGAGGCCGACGTCCTGCTGTGCACGCACACCGGCATCAAGTGGCACCGTGCGCTGCCCGATGCCCGGCACGCGGTGAACGTGGGCGTGATCGGCCGCCCCGAGAACGACGGGCGCCCCAACGTCTGGTACACGGTGCTGACCGCGGGGGCGGATCTGCAGGTGGAGTTCGTGCCGATCGCCTACGATCACGAGAGGCTCGCCCGCGAGATGGAGCGCGAGCGCCTGCCCGCGGAGTTCGCGGAGACGATCCGCACCGGCTGGTGGACCACGTGTCTCGAGAACGTGCCCGCCCGCGAGCGCGCCCGAGGCAAGTACTGAGCCGGCGACTGCTGACCGTCACGCTCGTCGGGCTGGCGCTCGCGCTGGTCGTGGTCCGCGCGCTCGGCCTGGCCGACCTGGTGCGCCTGGACAACCTGGCGCGGCTCCGCGAGTGGATCGCCGGCTTCGGGGCGTGGGCGCCGGTGGTCTTCGTGGGCGGCTACGTGGTCGCGGTGGTGGGCTTCGTGCCGGCCCTGCCACTGACCATTCTGGGCGGGCTCGTGTTCGGCCCGCTGTGGGGCACGGTCTATGCGTCGATCGCCTCGACCGCCGGTGCGGGCCTGTCGTTCCTCATCGCCCGCTACGCGGCGCGCGGCGCGGTGGCGCGATGGATGGCGCCGTATCCGACGCTCGGCCGGATCGACCGGGCGGTGGCCCGTCACGGCTTCCGCATCGTGATGATCACGCGGCTGGTCCCGCTTTTCCCGTTCAACCTGCAGAACTACGCGTACGGGCTCACGTCGATCGGCTTCGGCGCCTACACCGTGACGTCATGGCTCTGCATGCTGCCGGCCACCGTGGCCTTCACCACCGCGGCGGGGGCCGTGGTCGCCGGGGCCTGGGACGCTCGCCGCATGCTGCTGCTCCTGGGCGTGGCCGGCGCGCTGATCGTGGCGCTCTCGCTGCTGCCCCGCTGGCTGCGGGGCCGCAGCGCCGCGCTCGACGACCTGCTCAAGGCGAGGTGATGCGGCGACGGGGCCTCGTGCGGCTGGCCGCGCTGGTTCTCGTGCTGGCGTCAGCGGCGAGCGCGCTCGCCGCCGAGCCGCTCCTGCTGGGCGGGTTCACCCCACCCGCCGATCCGGCGGCGCCGCCGCCCGGGTGGGAGGCCCTGACGTTCCCGCGGGTGCCGCGCCAGACCCGGTACGCGGTGGTGCGTGACGGCGATAACTGGGTGCTCCGCGCCGAGAGCGACGGCTCGGCGTCCGGTCTCTACCGGCCGCTCGACCTCGATCCTCGGGTCTATCGCACGCTGTCGTGGCGTTGGAAGGTGGAGGGGGTGCTGGCGCGCTCGGACCCGCGGCGCCGGGAGGGCGACGACTACGCGGCGCGCGTCTACGTGGCATTCCGCTACGATCCCGACGCCGCCACCGTCTGGCAGCGCGCGGGCTACGGCGCCTACCGTCTCCTCTACGGGCGCTATCCACCGGGCGTGGTGCTCAACTACGTGTGGGAGAGCCGGCTGCCTGCCGGCACTGTGCTCGACTCGACCTACACCGACCGCGTCAAGATCATCGTGGCGCGCAGCGGCGACGCGGAGGCCGGCCGCTGGGTGTTCGAGACGCGCGATATCTACGCGGACTTCCGTCGCATCGTCGGCGGTGAGCCGCCCCGCATCGCGGGCATCGCGCTGATGACCGACACCGACGACACCGGGGAGCGCGCGGTCGCCTACTACGACGCGATCACGCTCACCCCGGCCGGCCCGGGCCGATGAAGCGGCTCAGCATCGTCATCCCCGCGCTCGACGAGGCGGAGAACCTCGCCCGGCTCCTGCCGGAGCTGGCGCGCGGCGCCGCGGCCGCCGAGGTGCTGGTCGTCGACGGCGGCAGTCGCGACGCCACCGGCCCCACGGTCGCTCGGCATCCCGGCGCCCGGCTCGTGGTCGCCGCGCGGGGCCGGGCGCGCCAGATGAACGCGGGGGCGCGCGAGGCAGCCGGCGACGCGCTGCTGTTCCTGCACGCGGACACGACGCTCCCGGAAGGCGCGGTCACCGCGATCGAGCGCGCGCTCGCTGAGCCCGCCGTGGTCGGTGGACGCTTCGACGTGCGGTTCGACCGGGCGCGGCCGGTGCTCCGGATGGTCGCGTGGTTCATGAATGCCCGCTCCCGGTGGAGCGGCATCTGCACCGGCGATCAGGCCATCTTCGTTCGCCGCGCCGACTTCGAGGCCGTCGGCGGCTATCCGGACATCCCGCTCATGGAGGACATCGAGCTGAGTCGCCGGCTGAAGCGGCGCGGCCGGCTGCGTGCGCTGCGCCTGCGTGTGACCACGTCGGCGCGCAAGTGGGAGCGGGAGGGCCCAGTTCGGACCATCGGGCTCATGTGGGCCCTGCGCTTCCTGCACTTCTGGGGAGTGGCCCCCGCGCGGCTGCACCGCTGGTACTATGGACCGGCAAAGGAGCCATACCCATGAGCGATTTGTCATGAGCGATCAGGCGGACGATCAGATCGTACAGACCGCGACCGGGCTGGGCTACGTCGACCTGGTGGAAGGGACCGGGGCCCGTCCCAAGGCGGGCGATACGGTGAGCGTACACTACACCGGCTGGCTCAAGAGCGGCACGAAGTTCGACAGCTCGGTCGACCGCGGCGCGCCGTTCGAGTTTCCGATCGGCAAGGGGCGCGTCATCAAGGGCTGGGACGAGGGTGTGATCTCGATGAAGGTCGGCGGCAAGCGCAAGCTCATCATCCCCGCGCATCTCGGCTACGGCGATCGCGGGGCGGGCGGGGTGATTCCGCCCGGGGCTACCCTGATCTTCGAGGTGGAGCTGCTGGGTGTGCGCTGAACAATCCAATGACGCGAAGGAGGACATGCCATGAGGCGAGGATCGCGCTGCTCGTCATCGGTCTCCTTTCGCTCGGCACTCTGAGCGCACCCGCGGTCTGGGCGCAGGCCCCCAAGGCTGCGCCGGCACCGGCGAAGCCAGCCCCCAAGGACGACAAGAAGGACTCCGCGGGGCACGAGCTCCTGGACCTGAACACGGCCAGCGAGGATCAGCTGAAGACCATCCCGGGGATCGGGGACGCGTACGCGAAGAAGATCGTCCAGAACCGGCCCTACAAGCGGAAGGACGAGCTGGTGCAGAAGAAGGTGCTGCCGAAGGCCACCTACGACAAGATCAAGGA
>Ga0335085_10001715_pt1 | contig 44471 bp, 49 predicted proteins | sample Lox_Sample_45_FD_206712 | JGI IMG/M metagenome (GOLD analysis project Ga0335085, IMG submission 206712) | Soil microbial communities from Loxahatchee National Wildlife Refuge, Florida, United States - Lox_Sample_4.5 | ecosystem: Environmental > Terrestrial > Soil > Wetlands | place: USA... | reverse complement strand
AAGCTGATTTCGCCGCGTCACGAGCAGGTCGCCGCGCATATGGCGGACGCTTATTTCCGCGTGAAACACAGGCCGGTCGCAACCTTGACCTCGTGCGGACCGGGCTCCTGCAACATCATCATGCCGCTCGCCTGCGCGCTCACGGATTCCTCGGCAATGCTGGCGATCACCGCCAATGTGCCGACGTCGCAGTTCAACCGCAGTCCGTTCCAGGAAATCAACAAGCATTACCAGGCCGATTTCGTGAACATCGTGCGGCCTGTGGTCAAGCGCAGCTATCAGCCGACGCGTGTTGATATGTTGCCTTTGTCGCTACGACAGGCGACGACGACGATGCTGTCAGGCCGGCCGGGACCGGTGAATATCGACGTGCCGTTCAATGTGTTTCAGGAAGAAGACGACGTCGACTTGCCGCCGCCGGCACCACCGCTCAACGCGCAACGCAGCGGTGCCTCACCTGATGAAATTTCCGCCGCGCTCGATATGATTCTCAAAGCCGAGCGGCCGGTGATCTTCATCGGTCATGGCGTCACTTTATCCGAGGCGAGCCGCGAGCTTACTGAATTCGCCAAAAAACTCGGTATCCCCGTTATCTCTTCGCCCAACGGCATGGGCTGTTTCGACATGACTGACCCGCTGTCGCTCGGCTTTATCGGCCGCAACGGCGCTTTCCCGGCTAACGAAGCGGGGCGCCGCGCCGATCTCGTTATCGCGATCGGCGCGCGTTTCGACGACCGTTCGGCATCGTCCTGGATGCCCGGCTACTCGTGGAATTTCCCCACGACCAAGCTGATCCATGCCGATGTCGATTCAGCCGAACTCGGCCGCAATTATCCGCCTGATCTCGGCGTGCTTGCCGACGCCCGCACGTTTCTCCGGCAGTTGCTCGGCGAGCTCGAGCGGCGCGGCAACAAGCGCGGCAACACCAAAGCGTGGCTCGCCGACATCGCGAAATGGCGCGTGGAGTGGGACAAGTTCACCCGCCCGAATTTCGATCTACACGCTTCGCCGATCCGACCAGAACGTATTGTTGCTGATTGCCAGGCAGTGTTGCCGGACTACGCTATTCTGTCTTGCGACGTCGGGGTCAATCACAACTGGTACATGCAGTTCTGGAACGCGCGGAAGCCGCAGACCATGCTCAATTCCTGGGGCTTCTCCGGTATGGGTTTCGGGACAGCCGGTGCGCTCGGCGCCAAGCTGGCGGCGCCCGACCGTCCGGTGGTGGCGATTGCCGGCGACGGTTGCTTCACCATGGTGCCGCACGTCCTCTGTACCGCTGTCGAGTACAACATTCCGGTGGTCTGGGTAATCTGGAATAATTTCGGCTGGGTTTCCATCCGCGACATCCAGCTCGGAATGTTTGGCGGCCGCGAACACGGCACCATGTTTCATCAGGGCGATAACAAGAAACCCTACAATCCGGATTTCGCCGCCTGGGCCAAAGCGACAGGCGTCGATGCGATGACGGTTACCAAGTCGCAAGATTTCAAGGGCGCGCTCGAACACGCTGTGAAGACCAACAAGCCCTTCGTGCTCGACGTGCATGTTGACGCCGAGGTGCGACCTCCGTCGACCGGTGCCTGGGAATTGCCGCCGACGCCTTACAAGGAACCTGTGTTTGGCCAACGCTGGCTTCCCGATGCCGCTCCGGTGAAGTGAGGAAAATGATGTCGAAAGACGAACGGCGGGCTTCCATCAAGAACGTGGCGGAAACGCCGTGGCGGCAGTTTCCCAATCACTTTGGTGGTGCGCTATCAAAGCCGCTGGTGATGCCGGAAACGATGAGGTCGAAGCATCTCGATTACCGCATCTCAATGTACCAGCCGATGGCCTACGTGGAGAAGCATAGCCACAAAGTGCAGGAGCAGATCTATCACGTGCTCGAAGGCGAGGGTTTGATGGAAATTGGCGACAAGACCCATGTCGTACGCAAGCACGACGTGATCTATCTGCCGCCCGGCGTCGAGCATTCGATCAACAACACAGGCCTGGTCGATCTTGTCTTTATCGTTGCCACTTCGCCGGTGACCGACGATCCGAGTTAATGGTGACGAACAAGGACGTTACGCACGTTGGAACCGCTGGAGCATTGTTTTGAGAAGCCAAGTCAAATCGAAAACCAGCCCCGCACGAGGGCGCTCCGCCGGTGGCCACGCGGCGATCGCGCGCACCGTTGAAAGAGCCTTGCCTGATATCGACGATGATGTTGAGGACCGCGCGCGCGGTGGACTGCAATCGATTGGCCGCGCCTTCGCGATTTTGGAAGAGGTGGCGCGCAATCGTGACGGGATCGGACTGGCCGATCTCAGCAAACGGGTTGGTTTGCACAACAGCACCACCTTTCATCTTGTGAAGACGATGGTCTCGCTGGGCTATATCCGGCAGCTCAAGGAAAGCAAACGCTACCGCATTGGCCGTCCGCTTTTCGCGCTCGCCGCCAGTGCGCTCGACGAGATGGAAATGGTCAGCATGGCGACACCCGTGCTCGACGATTTGTCACGCGAAACCGGTGAAAGCAGCCACTTTGCCGCGCGTATGAGCGACGCCGTTGTTGTTATGGCGCGCACGCCGGGACCAGGCGCGTTTCAGCTGACCGATCGCGTCGGTGTTGTGCGGCCGGCGTACTGCACGGCATTGGGTAAGGTCATACTTGCTTCCCTGCGGCCGGACCAACTCGACCGGTATCTCGACCGTGTCGAATTAAAATCGCTGACCTCGAAGACGATTACCAGTCCGCAACGGTTGCGGCGGGAGCTTCAGGAGATCCGCCGTGCCGGTATCGCTTTCGACGACGGGGAATTCGACAATGAAGTGCGCTGCGCGGCCATGCCCGTGCACGATTTCAGCGGTCAGGTTATCGGCGCAATTGGAATTTCCGGACCGGTCTGGCGACTGTCGATCCAGGCGCTGCAGAACAAGTCGCGCGATCTTGGTGCGGCGGCAAAACGTTTGTCGGAGGCTTTCGGCGCTTCCCAGCCCTCCACCAGGTAGATCCATGACGCATGTGATTATAGCGCGATGGCGGCCACGCGATGGTGAAGTCGAAGCGATCGAGGCGATCTTGCGTGAGCTCACTCTAAAAGTGCGCCAGGAACCCGGCAACCTCGAGTTTGTCGTCAATAGGTCGCATGACGATCCAAATGAATTTCTGTTGTACGAGCAATATGTGAACGAGCAGGCGTACCTCGATCACCAGAAGACGCCGCATTTCAGGACGTTGGTGCTGGAGCGTGCGGTGCCACTTCTCGAACGACGAGAGCGGCACGCTTATTCGGTTTTTGCATAGGCGCTCGTACTGAAGGGGAGATGATGGTGCTCGCAGGCAAGAAGGTCGTCGTCGTCGGAGGTTCATCCGGCATTGGTCTGGCAACCGCCGAGCTGGTCAAGAAGGAAGGCGCCGATGTCGTGATTGCCTCGCGCAATGCGGAGCGCCTGAAGGCAGCTTCGGAAAAGATACGGGTTACCGCGATCGCCACGGACGTCACGAGCGATGAAAGCGTTGCAAGCCTTTTCCGCAACTGCGGCCGGGTCGATCATGTGGTTGTGACGGCGGCGCAGCTGCGCACCGGTCCCTTTAAAACTGTTTCCATGGACGACGTGCGCGCGACCATGGAAAGCAAGTTCTGGGGTGCCTGGCGCGTCGCGCGTGCGGCCGAAATCCGCGCGGGTGGGACGCTGACGCTGGTGACGGGCTACTTGAGCATTCGTCCGCGTCCTGGTGCTGCCATTGTCGGCGCGGTGAATGGTGCCCTGGAGTCGCTGACGCGCGGTCTGGCGCTTGAGCTGGCGCCCGTCAGGGTGAATGCCGTGTCGCCGGGAACCATTGACACACCCATACGCTCCAGCATGCCGGAGGCCGCGCGCCGCGATATGCTGGCAAAGACCGCGGCCGCGCTGCCGGTTGGCCGGGTTGGCACGGGCGAAGATATCGCGCGGCAAATCCTCACGTTTATGACTGTCGGCTTCGCGACCGGATCGGTCATCTATATCGATGGCGGCGCGCTGATCGTCTGACCCGAATTCGGCTATACTCGACGCGTTCAGGGAATGCTCGGTCATCTTAAAAGGAGAGGGGCAATGCCACGGCACGCGACTTACGTACCTCAGGGTGTGATCCCGGCGGTGCTATTGCCGTTCGACAATGATCTTGCCATCGACGAGGCGAGCTTCCGCAAGCATCTGCGCGATGTGGCGGCGGTGGAAGGTCTCTCCGCTGTCACCATCAACGCTCACTCAACGGAAGTCGCATCATGTACCTTCGATGAGCAAAAACGCGTTCTCGATATCGCGCAGGACGAAATCGGTGCTCGTCTTGCGCTGGTCAATGGCATCTGGGCCGACGGCAGCATCGAGGCCGCGCGCATTGCCCGCATGGCGGCGCAGGGCGGCGCCTCCGCGCTATTGGTGTTTCCGCCGGCGCCGTTCACCCTCGGCCAGTCGCCGGCGATGGCGCTTGCGCATGTCAAGCGCATTGCCGATGCGAGCGACTTGCCGCTGATCCTGTTTCAGTATCCGCTGGCAACCGGGCAGGGCTATCCGAAGGATACATTGCTGACGATGTGCGAGGAGGTGCCGTCGATCCGCGCCATCAAAGACTGGATCGGCAATGTGCCGCACCACGAATGGCACATCCGCACGCTGCAAAGCCTGCCGCGGCCGGTGAACGTCCTCACCACTCATAGTTCGTGGCTGCTCTCGTCGTTGGTGCTCGGCTGTAATGGTTTGCTGTCCGGTTCGGGCAGCGTGATCGCCGATTTGCAGGCGCGGCTGTTCCGCGCGGTGCAGAAGAACGACATGGCGGAAGCCAAACGCCTCAACGACCGAATCGAGCCGACCGCGCGCGTGTTCTACGCCGATCCTTTCGTCGACATGCACAATCGTATGAAGGAAGCGCTAGTGCTGCTCGGCAAATTGCCGCGGGCGGTGGTGCGTCCACCCCTGGTCAAGATCGAGCGCAGCGAGGTCGCGCGCATCCGACAGGCTCTGGTTGAGTCAGGACTACTGGACAAGAAGGCGAGGAATGCCGCGTAAAGGCGGTTCGACCGAACGCCGCGGTCACATGATCGCGAACTCGGTGTTCTTCCGATCGGTTACCAGCATGCTGCCCGGATAGTGCGTAATGCAGAATTCGGGCTTCACCGTCGCGATCACCGACTGTGGCGTCACCCCGCAGGCCCAGAACACCGGCAGCTCGTCATTGCGCACCTCGACAGCATCGCCGTAATCGGGCTTGCCGATATCCTTGATGCCGATCATTTCCGGCTTGCCGATGTGCACCGGCGCGCCATGCACGGACGGAAAGCGCGTGGTGATCTGCACTGCACGGATTGCATCGCGCGGCGTCAACGGCCGCATCGACACCACCATGGGCCCGTGGAACGGACCGGCTTCCCGGGTCGCTATCGAGGTGCGGTACATCGGCACGTTGCAGCCACGTGTGATGTGACGAAGCTCCATGCCTTCCGCCATCAGCGCCTCCTCGAACGAAAAAGAGCAGCCGATCACGAAACTCACCAGATCGTCTCGCCAAAAATCGCGGATGTCCTCCGGCTCGGCGACCAGCTCGCCGTTCTTCCAGACGCGGTAACGCGACAGGTCGGTGCGGATGTCGAGGTCTTCGCCCAGCGCCGGGACACGCGGGTCGCCGGGGGCGGACGTTCCGATGACCGGGCAGGGTTTGGGATTGAGCTGGCAAAAGCGCAGGAAGTCCCCGGCGAGCGCCTGCGGCAAAATAGCGAGATTGCCCTGCACAAAGCCGGGCGCCACACCAGACGTCGGTCCGCGGTGCGTTCCGGCCCGGATTGCAAGCCTTGCCGCAAGGCCGCCGCCGGCCGCGGTGTTTTCCTCTCGGCGCAGGGGGGTAACGGCCATCATCCAATCCAAAGTTGCAATCGGCCTTGTCATCGGCCTTGTAATCGGCCGGGCACAGCCTTGAGCGCGCCTGCCCAGTCCGCACGCACTCATACGACCATGTGTGTGGCGTTGCATCAATGTGAATCTAGCGGTTGAATCTTGAGACGGGATCGCGTTTGCTACTGGCAACGAAGAGCCCGCCAAGGGCCGGCAGGGGAGGAATTGGCGATGCCGCGTCGTGCCATCGGGCATGGGCGTGCCACTTTCACGACAGCGCGCGTCGCTGGCCGTACTGCCGGCGTGCGGGCAAAACTATCCACAGCAACGTTTCCTGGTTTTGAATCAGCGCCCGGTATTTACACGCGGTTGCTGGTCAGCACGATTGTGATCCTGAGGGAGGACGCGCGATGACAGAAAAATGGAAAGACGAGGAGTGGGCGCAGGATGTCTGGTACAGCGGCAAGGTCACACGCCGCCGTATCGTCGGCTGGGGCGGTGGCGCGATCGGGGCGTTGATGCTGGTGCCAGCACCTTGGCGTGCCGCATTCGGCCAAGCCAAACCTTACAAGATCGGCGCCATCAATCCGCTGTCAGGCGCTGGCGCGGCCGGCGGCAAGACCGCCTTGGTCGGCGTGCAGATGGCCGTCGATCGGATCAACAAGAATGGCGGTGTCAATGGCCGCCCGATCGAGCTAGTCATCGCGGACGATGAATCCAAGCCGGATGTCGGACGCCGCAAGACCAGCAAGCTCGTGGACGAAGACCAGATCGACGCGCATTGCGGTGGCTTCCTCTCCAATATTTGTCTTGCCTGCATGCCGGTCTGGGAAGAAGCCAAGATCGTCAACATGATCAGTGTGTGTCTCGACACCACACTGACGACCACCAAATGCAACCGTTACAGCTTCCGGGTTCACGACTATGCGCCCGCGCAAGCCGTCGCGTTCGCTCCCTATCTGGTCAAAAACCTGGGCAAGAAGTGGCACATCGCCTATGCGGATTATTCCTGGGGCCAGTCGACACGCGATGCCTACTCCCAGGAGATCAAGAAAGCAGGTGGCGAGGTCGTGGAGACGACCGGCATCCCGCTCGGCACCGCCGACATGACGCCATTCCTGTCAAAGGTCACCGGCCAATTTGACGGGCTGTTCGGAATCTTCTTCGGCAAGGACGGCGTAACCATCGGCAACCAGGCCTACGATCTCGGCCTTACCAAGAAGTATAAATGGGCCGGCGACGGTGCCATTGCGGAATCCACCAACCTTCCGGCGCTCGGCAACAAGATCGAGGGGTTCGTCGGAATTAATCGATACATCCCGGTGTTCCAGGGCCCGTTTGACACGCCATATCACCGCCATTTCTACGATGAGGCGTTAGTGCAGTTGAAGAAAATCGATCCGTCGGGCCCGTTGCCCGACCGTTACGTGCAGTCAAACTTCGAGGCGATGAACGCTTTGAAAGTCGGCATGGAGAAGTCGAAGTTCGAGGGTCGCAAGGATACGATGAAATTGATCGAGGCGCTCGAAGGCTTGCAAATGAAATTAAGCGACGATTTCTTCACCGGCGATAAACTGCTGCGCAAGGACGATCACCAAGCATTCCCGTTGCAGGTTATCTTCGACATGAAGGACGGCAAGCACCACATTGTCGAGACCATTCCCGGCGACAAGACATTCTTCCCGCCGGCCTGCAAGTTCGCCACGACCTAAGTGGCGATGCAGTCTGCGAGTGACGCTGCCGCCCCGGCCGGCAAGGCCGGGGCTGGCGCAAAGGTCCCCGTGCTACGCACCGAGGGACTGACCCGCAGATTCGGCGGTCTGACGGCTGTCAACAATGTCGATTTCCAGGTCAATCGCGAGGAAATTCGCGCGATCATCGGACCGAATGGCGCGGGCAAAAGCACGTTCTTCAACTGCCTGACCGGTGTGCTGCCGCCGACTTCCGGCCGCATCCTGTTCAATGACCAAGATATCACCGGGCTTTCGCCAGACAGGATTTCGCTGAAGGGAATCGCGCGCTCCTATCAGATCACCAATATCCTGCCGAATGCGACGACACTGGAGAATGTGCGCATTGCGGCGCAGTCGCGCCGGCACGCCTGGAGCATGTTAAGGCACTACGGCGCTTATCATGACATCATCGAAAAGGCCGAAGCGGTGCTCAAATCGGTCCAGCTCTTCGGGAAAGCTGACGAGCTTGCCGCCAATCTCTCGCACGGCGAGCAGCGCAATCTCGAAATCGGGATTGCGCTCGCCACCGAGCCGCAACTACTCTGCCTCGACGAGCCGACCGCCGGCATGAGCTCGGCGGAAACGCGCGATACGGTGCAGCTTGTCCGCAGCATCGCCAAGAACCTGACAATCCTGATCGTCGAACACGACATGGAAGTCGTCATGGGACTTGCCGACCGAATCACCGTGCTCAACTACGGCCAGGTCCTGGCCGAAGGCACACCGACGGAGATCCAAAACAATCCAAAGGTGCTGGAGGTCTACCTCAAGACATGAGTGCCGCCACAAACGCCCAGCCGCTAATAGCGGTCGAGGATCTGCACACTTATTACGGAAAGAGCCATATCCTGCATGGCGTGACGTTGCATGTCGGGGCTGGCGAAGTGGTGGGCCTTCTCGGACGTAATGGCGTCGGCAAAAGCACGACGCTGAAAACCATCATGGGCCTGGTACGCCCGACCGAGGGCAGCGTGCAGCTTGGCGGCAGCCCGATTACAGGAATGCCGCCGCACAAGCTCGCGCGTCTTGGCATCGGTTACGTCCCGGAGGACCGCCGCATCTTCCGCCTGCTCACGGTGATGGAAAACCTGCGCACCGGTCTTGACCGGCAAGGCGTAACCGACGCGAAAAAGCACGCACTGCTCGACAAGGTGTTCAACTACTTTCCGGTACTCGCCGAGCGGCGCAACCAGGCCGGCGGGACGCTTTCAGGCGGCGAGCAGCAGATGCTGGCGATCGCGCGCGCGATGATGCTGGAACCAAAAATCATATTGCTCGACGAGCCGACCGAGGGATTGATGCCGCGAATGGTCTCGCAGATCAGCAGCATTATCGATGTCCTGCACCGGGAGAACGTGGCGATTCTTCTGGTCGAACAAAACGTGCCACTAACGCTGGAAGCGAGCGAGCGTGTCTACATCATGGAAAAAGGCGTGGTGCGCCATCACGCGGCCGCCCGCGATCTCAAGGTGAATGACGCGGTTATTCATCAGTATCTCGGAGTCTAGGATGGAGCTGACCGCGATCCTCGTTGCAATTCCCTGGGATCAGATACTGATTCAAACCGTGAATGGCATTGTCACCGGCATGATCCTGGCGCTGATCGCTTCCGGGCTCACGCTGATCTTCGGCATCATGGATGTCGTCAATTTTGCGCACGGCGAATTGTTCATGCTCGGCGCCTACATCGGCGTGCTTGTGCTGGCGACGACCGGAAATTTCTGGCTCGCACTCTTGATTGCAACCCTGGTTGTCGCGCTGCTCGGCGCCGCAATACAGATAGTGACCTTGCGCCCATTGATTGGGCGCGATCCGCTCACGACGATTCTCGCGACGTTCGGCGTTTCGCTGATCTTGCAGAACTATGCGCTGTGGCAGTTCGGGCCTGTCGCGCGAAAAATCCAGGAGCCGTTCACCGGCCACTTCACTTTGTTCTATCTTGAATATCCGTGGTACCGCCTGGTGATCGCCGGGCTCTCCGCGGCTATCATCGGCGGTTTCTGGCTATTCCTCAAATACGGCAAGTACGGAATCTGGATTCGCGCCACCACGCAGGATCGCGTGATGGCGCAGGCGATGGGGATTCCCGTGCCGTGGGTGTACACGGCGGCTTTCGCGATCGGCGCGGGCATGGCGGCGGCGAGTGGTGTGTTGTTTGGACCGCTGGTCGGGGTCAACCACACCATGGGTCTCGACTGGGTGCTAAAGGCCTTCATTGTTGTCGTGGTCGGCGGCATGGGCAATCTGGGCGGTTCAATTGCGGCCGCGATCTTCATCAGCCTGCTGGAATCCTATGCCTCGATCTGGGTCAGTCCCGCTCAGGCAGTGATCGTCTCCTTCGTAGTGCTGATTCTCACTCTTCTATTTCGGCCGACCGGTCTTTTTGTTCCGACACCGAAATGAAAACGCGCTCGAACACAACGTTCTGGCTTGCTTTCGCCGTGGTGATCGCGCTGCTGATCGTCGCGCCGCTGGTGCTGCCGGAATTCTGGCGCCGCTTTCTCACCGAAGTGCTGATCTGGGGCCTGCTGGCAATGTCGTCCGATCTGCTGATCGGCTATACCGGCATGATCTCGTTCGGCCATTCGGCTTTTTTCGGCCTCGGCATGTATGGGGCAGCGGCGGCATTGCTCATGTTCTCGCCGCCGAACCTCTGGCTTGCGCTCGCTTTCGGACTCGTGGCCGCGGCAATTATCGCGTTGTTCGTCGCTTACTTTTCGACGCGCCTGCGCGATATCTATTTCGCGATCACCACATTGATCTTCAGCCAGATTTTCTACGTTATCGTCTTCACGTGGACTGAAGTCACCGGCGGCGAAAACGGTCTTAACTTCCGGCGCCCCCCACTGGCGATCCCGGGGCTGTTTTCGGTGCCGTTCAACTCCGAAACTCTGCACTGGTTTGTCCTGGCGGTGGTGACGGCATCTTATCTGATCCTGCGGCACATCACCCGTTCGCCCTTTGGCATGGTGCTGCAATCGATTCGTGAAAACGAGCCGCGTACCCGCGCCATCGGTTATCCGGTCGAGCGCTACAAAATCGTAGCGGTTATGCTCTCGGGGCTTTTTGCCGGGCTGGCCGGTGTGCTCTACGCGGTTCAGAACCGTTTCGCCGCGCCGGATTTCATCTTCTTCCTGGTATCGGGCGAGACGGTGATCTTCAACGTCATGGGCGGCATCGGCACGTTGGTCGGCCCAATCGTCGGGGCCGGCTTTTTCCAGCTCATGCGCGAACTGCTGTCGCGTCTGTTCGGCGACCAGTTCCCCTATTTAATTCCGCTCGGCGTGGTCTTCATTGTGATGATCATTTTCCTGCCGCAGGGCCTGCTTGGCTTCGCGCGGCGGTGGTTGAACCGGTAAACGTTGCGCACACTCCACTCATGCCCCGGCAAGCGGGAATCCAGAGCCACAGCATGAGACCATCAAATTCAAGAGCTGGGTCCGCGTTTTCGCGGAGGCAAGCGACGATCAAACATCAATCGCACCGCGCGACCATGCCTCCGTCCACCACAATTTCGGTTCCCGTGATGAAGCGCGCCTCGTCCGAGGCAAGGAACAAAGCCGCGTTGGCGGTGTCGCGGCCGTCGCCCATGAAGCCGATGGGAATGCGCTCGAGCCGCGATTTCAGCAATGCCTCGACGTCGCCGCCCGCGCGCTGCTTGGCAAGCCGCGCCTCAACCATGGGGGTGTGCAGCTGCCCGGGAACGACGGTGTTCACGCGGATGCCCTTGTCCGCATACTGCACGGCGACCACGCGTGACAGCTGGATGACGCCCGCCTTGGTCGCGGCATAACCGACCTGCGCCGAGCCGGTCCAGCGCAGGCCGGAGGTCGAGGCAATGTTGACGATGGCGCCGCTTTTTTGCCGTTCCATCACCGGCAGCACATACTTCAGCGTGAGGAAAACGCTCTTCAAATTGTAATCGACCTGTGCGTCCCACACGTCTTCGCTCATCTCCGCTGGCCCGCCGGCCGCAGAGCCTCCCACATTGTTCACCAGCACGTCGATGCGGCCGAAGTGATCGAGGCAGGTTTTGACCATGACCCCAACTAAAGCCGCGACAGTGACATCGCACTGGTGGGTGACAATCTCGCCGCCTGCGCGTTTCACGTGGTCGATGGTTTCCGTGACGCTGTCGAGATTACGATCGACTGCGAAAATCTTCGCACCTTCCTCGGCAAAACGCACGGCGGTGGCGCGGCCGTTGCCCCATCCTGGCCCAATGCAGCCGGCGCCGGTGACGATAGCGATACGGTCTTGCAGTCGGCCATTCATGCTGCGGCTCCGGTCAATTTGCGCGCCGGCCCGAAGCGATAGAAACGCTGTGGGTTGTCCACCAGCAGGGTCTGGCGCGCCGCTTCGCTTGGCGCGATTTCGGCGAGAAGATCAACGAGCAGGCCATCGTCGATCACCGGCGGCGCGTGGTTGGGATGCGGCCAGTCGGTGCCCCAGACCACGCGATCACCGAATTCCTCGACCAGTTTGCGTGCGAAAGGGACTGCATCGCTGTAAGGTGGGCCTTGCCGCGTGGCGCGATCGGTGCCGCTCACTTTGACCCATACGTTCCTGTCCTGCATCAGCGCGAGAAGTGCGCGAAACGCCGGCTGCTCCAGCCCGCGTGAGGCATCAATGCGGCCGATGTGATCGATCATCACCGGTACCGGCGAGCGTTTGAGCGCGGGGGCGAGTTCAGCGATACGCTCGCCCTCCATGTGGATTTGCAGATGCCAGCCAATATCGGCGAGCCGCTTGCCGAAGGCGATTGCCTCCTCAATCCCCGGACCGGCTCCGAGATGCTCCATGTAGTGAAAACGTGCGCCGCACAGGTTGGCGGCAGCGAGCCGCTTGAGTTCGGCATCGGCGATCGTCACCGGCACCAGCGCAACACCTTTGTAGGAACCGCCGGTCGCCGCGACCGCATCGATTGTTACGGAATTGTCGGGACCGTGGCAGGCGGGCTGCACAATCACGCAATGCTGGATACCGAGTCGCTCGTGCAGCTTGAACAGCAACTCCTTTGGCGCATCGGACGGCGTATAACGTCGTCCTTCCGCAAACGGAAAACGTTTGCGCGGCCCCCACACGTGAACGTGCGCGTCGCACGCGCCGGCGGGCAATTTGAGTTTCGGCTTGCTGGGCGTGGCCATCCAGTAAGGCGGATCGGCGGGCGTGCCGGCATCATGCTGCATCATGTGTCCTTGGCGCGCGTGTGTTCGAAGGCCGGCTCGTGCGCGGAAAATCGGTTCAACCAGTCGACCAGGGTCGGGTAGGCGGGGCGCCAGTCGACTTGCGTGCGCCAGTCGAGATAACCAAGCGCACACGACAGGCCGATGGAAACCACGTCGGTTTTATTCGGGTCTGGCGGCGATGCCTCGAATGCCGCCAATCCGCGCCGGATCTTGTCGCGCTGATGCGAAAGCCAGCGCGGCGAGTGCGGCAGGTCGGGACGAAAACGGGTCTCGTAGACGACCAGAATAGAGGCATCCATGATGCCGTCCGCAAGCCGCGACAGCGTGAGCGCGCGATAGCGATCGCGCCCGCGCAGCGGCAGCAAGCGGTCGGTACCGGCGACATCCTGCAGATACTCGATGATGATGCCGCTGTCGTAGATGGTGTTGCCATCGCTCAAGACGAGACACGGCATCTTGCCGAGCGGATTCTGCTGGCGGAGCGTATCGTTTTCGTCGAGCGGATCGGCAGGCACGGTTGTGATACGCCCACCCAACCCCAATGCCTCGATGGCCATGCGGACTTTGCGGCCGAATGGCGAGGTTGGAGTCGTGCGCAGCACAAAATTCCCGGCAGTCGACATTGCGGATGTCCGCCGGTTTTACTTTTCAGTATGCACGCCGGCGTCTACGATCACTTTCGCCCATTTCTTCGTTTCGCTGTCAATAAAATCGCGGAAATGCTCGGGCGTATCGCCGACCAGAATCGCGCCCTGGCTCGCCAGCTTCTCGATCACGGTGGGGTCCTTCATTGCCTCGACCGCGGCCTTGTTGAGCACGGCGACAACCTGCGGCGGCGTCTTTGCCGGTGCGACCATGCCGTACCAGTTCTCGGTTTGAAGATTGGCCATGCCGACTTCCACTGTCGTCGGCACATCGGGCGCGCTCGGCACCCGTTGCATGGCGCCGACCGCAATCGGCTTGAGCTTGCCGGCCTTGATCTGCGGCAAGAGCACCGGCAGATCGAGGAATACCATTTGCACCTGCTGGGCGAGCAGATCGTTCACGGCCGGAGCCGCACCGCGGTAGGGGACGTGGACGATATTGATGCCGGCGGTTAGCCTGAGCAGTTCGCCCGCGAGATGCGGCATGCTGCCGGGACCTGACGATGCGAAGTTAAGCTTGCCAGGCTGCGACTTCGCCAGCGTAACCAGCTCCTGCATCGTGTTGGCCGGGACGCTCGTCGCGACCACCAGCATTTCCGGGACTTTGGCAACCAACGTGACCGGTTGCAGGTCCTTGAGCGTGTCGTAAGCGACCTTTTCCATGCTTGGACTGATGGCGAGTGCGCCGGCGCTGGCTATGCCGATCGTGTAGCCATCCGGTGCCGATTTTGCGACGACGTCGGTTCCGACCACACCGCCCTGTCCCGAGCGGTTGTCGATGATGATCGGCTGCTTGAGAATCTCGGACATACGTTGACCGACGACGCGCGCAATAATGTCGTTCGGCCCGCCGGGCGGGAACGGGACAATCAGCCTGATCGTCTTGTTGGGAAAATCCTGCGCCATAGCCAACGCAGGGCACAGCAAGGCCAATCCGATCAGCAGCGGTCTCAAGGCTTTCACGGCATTCCTCCCCTTACATTTTAGTGCGGCACGTTGCAGCGCCTGCATTGTTGACACCTTACGTCATAGCCCCGCACGGACGCCAGTCGTCGGGGTAGCTGCCGATTTGGTTTAACCCTAGAATTCTGCGGAAAGAAATGGGGAGCATGCGATGGAAATCGATCTGCCAGACGTCGTGGCGGAAGTGAAGGCGGCATTCGAACGTTATGAAAAAGCACTGGTTTCAAATGACGTGCCGGCGCTCGATGAATTATTCCGCGACGACCCACGCACGGTCCGCTACGGCGCGACGGAAATTCTCTATGGCTACGCCGATATCAAGTCATTTCGCGCGGTCCGTTCGCCGGTCGCGCTTGGGCGCAAATTGTCGCGCACGGTGATCACGACGTTTGGCCGAGACTTCGCGGTTGCATCCACGCTCTACGAGCGCCCAACGGCGCCCGGAAAGATCGGCCGGCAAACCCAGACCTGGGTGAGATTTCCGGAAGGCTGGCGCGTGGTCGTAGGGCATGTCAGCCTGATGGATAAGCCGAAATGAATCGCTGTCTGTTCGTCCCCGCGAAAGCGGGGACCAGTGGCTGAATCAAAGCGCTGGATTTCCGCTGAAGCCTGTCCCCGCGCAGGGGGACGGGAATGAGCGGTGGGAGAGTTACAGTGCAGCCACCGCCTGCACCTCGACCAGCAGCGCCTCCTGCACGAGCCGGTCGACCATCAGCAGCGTGTTGGGCGGGAAGGCGCCGTTCGAGAACATCTTCGGAAATTCGCGCAGACGGTATTTCATGAATTTCGGAATATCCTGCGAGTGCACCAGGTACGTCGTAAACTGAACGATATTGCCCCAACCGGCGCCGACCGATTTCAGCGCCGCCTCGATATTGGCAAAAGTCTGCACGCACTGGGCATCAAAGTCATCTGCGCCCACGATCTTGCCGTCGCGATCGACGCCAACCTGGCCGGCAATGAAGACGAACTCCGACGCCTTCGCGCGGGTGAGATGCGAGTATTGCCCCAGTGGCTTGCCGAGCGCGTCAGGGTTGAGAATCTTGATGTCGGCCATCCTTGACTCCTTATTCCTTACGCGCCGCAGCAATACCACTGAAGCATTTGTCTTACTCGACTTGCACGCCACTCGCCTTGATCGGTGCTTCCCATTTGCTGACTTCGCTCTTGACGAAATCGGCGAGCCATTGCGGGCTACGCTCGTTTGGCGCGGCGACCGTCGCGCCAAGCTTGGCGAGACGTTCCTGCACTTCAGGCGTTGCAATGGCACCGACAGCAGCTTCATTGAGCCTCTTCACCACGGCGGCCGGCGCGCCTTTCGGCAGAAACAATGCGCTCCAGGTGTAGGCCTGCACGTCGAGCCCCTGTTCGCCGGTCGTTGCGAGGTTTGGCAGGACCGATGAGCGGTCCTTGGTCATGATGGCAATTCCCTTCACCTTGCCACCGTCGATCTGCGGTTTGGCGGTGGCGATAATGTCGCACAGGAAGTCGATGCGTCCGCCGACCAGATCCTGCATGGCAGGACCAGTCCCCTTGTAGGGAACATGAGTGATCGTTGTGCCCATCGCGCTGTTGAGCACGACACAGGCGAGATGCGTGGCCGAGCCGGCGCCCGCCGAGCCATATTGCATCTTGGCCTGATTGGCCTTGGAGTAGGCGATGAACTCCTTAAAGTCGTTCACCGGCAGATCCGGCCGGGCGATGATCGCGATCGGAGTTACCGCGAGGTAAGCCACAGGCGTGAAATCGCTCACCACATTATAGAGAGGATGCTTGTAGAGCGTCTGGTTCTGGGCATGGGTACCGACGCTGCCGAGCACCATCGTGTAACCGTCAGGTTTGGCGTCAGCGACGCGCTTTGAGCCAGTCATTCCACCGGCACCACCGACATTTTCGATCACGACCGGCTGCCCGAGCAATTCGCCCATGCGCTGCGCGACGATTCGGCCGATCGTGTCCTGCGGTCCGCCGGCGGCGAACGGGATCACCATTGTCACCGGACGCGTCGGAAAATCCTGGGCCATGGCCGGTCCGGCCAAAGCAAGCGCGGCAAAGGCCGCGGCCAACAGATTTCTTTTCATTGTCGTGCTCTCCACCAAAGAAACTAACCCTCGCGCAGCGCGGGCCTGCCGGTCAAGTCGGGGCGGATCGTGTCCCGGGCGCAGCGCAGCGCGTTAGCGGTGCGCTGCAGACCCGGGATCTTCAAAAAATCAAACACTGGTAAGGTCCCGGATCAGCGGCGCAGCACCATAGCGCGTCGAAGGCACGAGTGTACGCGCTTATGGTGCTGCGCCGCGTCCGGGACACACGGAACTTAACCCGCTTCGACGACGTCCTCGGGGAACTGATGCAGCCGGTCGCCCGGCCCATTGCCGCCGATCAGATAATTGTCGCACAGCCAGTTAAGATAGCCGACGTGGAGATACGTCGGATGGACGACGATATTCATGTCCTTTTCGATAGTCATAGGCTCGTCGTTACGGATCAGTGGACGCTCCACCAGATCGTAGCCCTGGCCATGGCAATAAAGCCGCGCTTCCGCGGGCCGCCCATTTTTTTGCATGAAATCGTTGAAGGCGTTCCAGATGTCTTTGCAGGGCGTGCCGGGTTTGAGGAGATCGAGCGTGAGCTTGCGCGAGGCCTTGCAGAATTCAAGCTCGTCCTTCATCGCCTGCGGCACCTTGACGCCGACCACGCAGGAACGCCCGAGCTCGGTGTACATGCCGCCCGGACCGTTATCCTCCACCAGCAATGCGATCTGATCGCCTTTCTGGATGACGCGGTTTTGCAAGTGGCGGTTGGCGAATTTTGATGGCTTGCCGAGCGGCATCGAGGCGCAGAGATAGATGCCGTTCTCGCTGCCGTGGCACTGGCTGTACTGCTGCGCGACTGCGGCGACCTCGGTGTCGCGCATGCCGGGTTTTGCCGCTGCGAATGCGGCGCGCATGGCACCGTCCTGCATCAGTGCGGCGCGTCTCACCAACTCCATTTCTTCCGCGCTCTTGATGACCTTGATCTTGTCGACCATTTCGGAGGCATCAACAAAGCGCGCCTGCGGAAACGCGCGCTTGATGTAATCGAGCAGCGCATAGGACATCTGATACGTGCCGACATAGCCGATGGTCGCTTGAGCGAAAGGCTTGAGTGCGGTTGCAGCGAGTTCGGGGTCGTAATCTTTTGTATAGTGAGCGGACGCATAACTCGGCGTAGTGAGAAGGCGCTTGACGCCGCGCCAGTTCTGGTCGCCTTGCGCGGTTGCTTCACTGCCGCCAAACGGCCCCTGGCACACGACCGTCATTTCATCGTCGCGCGGGAACACCACCGTGTTGGGATAGCCGTTGGTCGCCGGCATATCAGTGAAGTAGCGGACATAGCCGCCCATGTGATCATTGTTGTTCTGCATCAGCAGAACATCGATTTTGTCTTTTGCCATGGCGGCGCGCACAGCGCGCCAGCGGCGCTCCAGTTCGGCGTTGGAGATCGGTGTGTTCAGGCGTTCGGACAAAGCCATGGGTCAGTCACTCCAGGACGCGGGCTTGCGTACAATATTGATCATAGACCTGGCATCGCCGGCCAGAAATTTCGCCATGTTGCCGGCGATGGTCGGCATGGCGCGGTCTTCATAACCCTGCGAGTAACCGCCGAGATGCGAGAAGATCGTCACATTCTTGGTTTTCCATAGCGGGCTGGTAGCTGGCAACGGCTCCTGCGCAAAAACATCGAGCGCTGCGCCGGCAATTCGGTCGCTTTCCAGCGCTGTGACCAGCGCCGGCTCATCGACAACACCGCCGCGCGCGACGTTGACGAGATAGGCCGTGGGCTTCATGGCGGCGAAGACTTTTGCGCCGACGATGCCGCGCGTCTCTGCGTTAAGCGGGGTGAGTGCGACAAGGAAATCGAGTTCGGGCGCGATCTTCACCAGGTCGTCGCGATGAACCATCCGGTCGAAGCCTTTGGTTGCACGCGGGCTGCTGCTGATGCCGACCGTGGTCATATGAAATGTCTTGCAGATCGGCGCCAGATATTCCGCGATCAGGCCGACACCGAGAACGCCGACGGTTCTGCCGGCGAGCAGCGCCGCCGGCCAGCGTTCCCACTGGCCTTTGTCCTGCGCGCGGCTGGCGCGGGGCAGGTCGCGGGCGAGCGACAGCATATAGGCAATGGTCGCTTCCGAGACCGGCGCGCCATGGATGCCGCGGACATTGGTCACCACCACCTCTTTACCGAGCGATGGCAGGTCGATGATGTTGTCGACGCCGGTTCCGAGCGCCTGGATCCATTTCAGCTTCGGCGCATCGCGCACCACGTGGTCTGCCATCGGGGGCGAGAAACACAGCAGGATGTCTATGTTCGCTATGTAGGGGCCGACATCGTTGTGATGGCCGACCACATTGATCGTCAATTGCGGAAATTGCTCGAGCAGCATCGCCTTGTAACGGGCGCGCATGGCTTCCTGGACTTCGGTGAGGATGAGGACATTCGGCATGGCGGGCGCAGGTATAACGCGTGACTCCGAAAATTTGGAACCTGTTTTTCAGGGGAAATTCCGTCGCAGCATTTTTACATGCGGGGGTGACCCGCATCGCGGGTCTGCGCTAAGCTTGCCGCCGGATAGTGGGGACGTCCGATGCCGATCGACCTTGCTCAAGTGGACTGGCTGTATGTCATCGTTTTGGCGGTGTTGGTCTATCTGGCGGCCGTCGTCGGCAACCTGTTGTCGTTCGGCAATCGCTGGACGGCAGCCACGCTGTCAACGTTGGTCTTTGTGGTGCTCTTTGTGCTCTGGACCTACTATCCGCACCGCGTGCCGTTGCCACGGACGGTGACGCTGCCGAATGCGCCGGCTACTACAGCTGCGCCGCCACCGGCTGCGCCCCCCGCTCCCGCAACACCGGCAAAACCGCGCAATCCGGTCACGGATATCACGCCCCCGCGCAACCCGGTCACGGATGTGACCCCGCCGGCGGCCCCGGCTGCTCCACCCGCAGCTCCGGCTGCTCCGCCCCCAAGCCCGGCGCGCTAGGCTTGCGTGCAACCGCCGGAATGATGTTTTCTCGTGATGTTGGACGCATAGCCGGAGAGAAGGCAGAAGACGCGCATGAAGAAAGTGTATCCCGACGCAAAAACCGCGCTGGCCGGTGTGCTCAAGGACGGCATGCTGATCTGTGCCGGCGGCTTTGGCCTCTGCGGTATTCCTGAAGAGCTTATCAAGGCGGTTCGTGAGTCCGGTGTAAAAAATCTGACCATTGTGTCGAACAACGCGGGGGTGGACGGCGCCGGCCTCGGCCTGCTGCTGGAGACACAGCAGGTCAAGAAAATGATCTCGTCTTATGTCGGCGAGAACAAATTGTTCGCCCAGCAATACCTCGCCGGCGAACTGGAGATCGAATTCAATCCGCAAGGCACGCTCGCGGAGCGCATCCGCGCGGGCGGCGCCGGCATCCCGGCTTTCTTCACGCGCACCGGCGCCGGAACCGACATTGCCAAAGGCAAGGAAGAACGTGAGTTCGATGGCGGCCGCTACATCATGGAGCGCGGCATCGTCGCGGACTTATCGATCGTGCATGCGTGGATGGGCGATACCGAAGGAAATCTCGTCTACCGCAAGACCGCGCGCAACTTCAATCCGATGATGGCAACCGCGGGCAAGATCACGGTGGCCGAGGTCGAGCATCTGGTGCAGCCGGGCGATCTCAATCCCGACCACATCATTACGCCGGGCGTTTACGTCCAGCGCATCGTGCACGTGCCGAATGCAGTGAAACATATTGAGCAGCGCACCGTGCGCAAGCGCGTGCCTGCCGCAGGAACCGGGGGAGAAATCTGATGGCCTGGACCCGTGACCAGATGGCCGAACGCGCGGCCAAGGAATTGCGCGATGGCTTTTACGTCAATCTCGGCATCGGCATTCCCACGTTGGTGTCGAACTACATTCCCGACGGCATGACCGTGCAGCTGCAAAGCGAGAACGGCATGCTCGGCTTCGGGCCTTTCCCCTACGAAGGCGAGGAAGATCCGGATCTGATCAATGCCGGCAAGCAGACGGTGACGGAGTTGCCGACCACGAGCTTCTTTTCGTCGGCGGATTCCTTCGCCATGATCCGCGGCGGCCATATTGATCTTGCGCTGCTTGGCGCGATGCAGGTGGCGGAAAACGGCGATCTCGCCAACTGGATGATCCCGGGCAAGATGGTGAAGGGGATGGGCGGTGCCATGGACCTTGTCGCCGGGGTGAAGAAAGTCGTGGTCATTATGGAGCACACGGCCAAGGACGAGCCCAAGCTTCTGCACAAGTGCAATCTGCCGCTCACCGGCGCCGGCGTCGTTGACATGGTGATCACCGATCTCGGCGTCTTCGATATCGACCGCAAGAAGGGCGGCATGACTCTGATCGAGCTTGCGCCGGGCGTGACTGTCGACGAGATCACCAAAAAGACCGAAGCGAGTTTCAAGATCGGTCCGAAGCTCAAGCACTGACGCCATTACGCCGTCCGTTTGATTCCGTAGCCCAGCCGGGACCCACTCATGCTGTCCGACGCCGAGCGAAAAAAGGCCGCCGATATCCTGATGGCGGCGCAGAAGGAGCGCAAACAGGCGACGCAACTGCACGTCACCTTTCCAAACATCACTATCGAGGACTCGTATGCGATCTCAACCGAGGTGGCGCAGCGCAAGATCAAGGCCGGCGCCCGCCTGATCGGGCACAAAGTCGGCCTGACCTCGAAGGCCATGCAGCGCTCGTCGATGATCGACGAGCCGGACTACGGTTATATCCTCGATGACCAGTTGATTGCCGACGGCGCTAAAGTGAAGCACGCCGATTATTGCAAGCCGCGGGTCGAGGTCGAGCTCGCCTTTATCATGGGCAAGAAATTGCAGGGGCCGGGCGTCGGTCTCGCCGAGGTCCTGCGTGCGACCGAATACGTCATCCCGGCAATCGAGATCGTGGACGCGCGCATCCAGGATCAGCGCAAGATCGTCGATACTGTTGCGGACAATGGCGCGGCCGCGGGCATTGCCATGGGCGGCCGGCCGGTCGGACCGATGGATGTCGATCTGCGCTGGGTCGGCGGCGTCATGTACCGCAACGCCGAAATCGAGGAGACAGGGCTCGCCGCCGGCGTGCTCGGTCATCCGGCGCTGGGCGTCGCCTGGCTCGCCAACAAGATCGGCCCACACGGGCATGCGCTCGAGCCAGGGCATATCGTGCTTGCCGGCTCGTTCACGCGCGTCGTCTTTGCGCAAAAGGGCGACACGCTTCACGCCGATTTCGGGCCGCTCGGGGGCATCGCCATCCAATTTGTGTAGCGCATGATCCCGAAAAGCGGGAACCGGTTTTCGGAAGAGTTTATGCGCCACTAGAAAAGAGTAAGGTCATGGTCGAATTCCAGCGCAATGCCTTCAAGCAGGCCCTGGCGCATGGCAAGCTCCAGATCGGTTTGTGGTCGAGCCTTTGCAGCAATATCGCGGCCGAAGTCATTTCCGACAGCGGCTTTGACTGGATCCTGCTCGACACCGAGCATTCGCCGAACGAGATCCCGGATCTGGTCACGCAATTGCAGGCGGTGCAACGCGGCACCGCGACGCCGATCATCCGGCCGGCGTGGAACGATGCGGTGCTCGCCAAGCGGGCGCTCGATATTGGCGTGCAGACTTTGCTGTTCCCCTATGTGCAGAATGTCGAGGAAGCAAAACGCGCGGTTGCCTCGACCCGCTATCCGCCGCAGGGCATTCGCGGTGTTTCGGTCGCCGCGCGCGCCAGCCGCTACGGTCGCGTGCCGGGCTATTTGACCAAGGCGAACGACGAGATTTGCGTATTGGTGCAGGTCGAGACCCGCACGGCGCTCGATCAGCTTGAGGCGATCGCCAGGGTCGAGGGTATCGACGGGGTGTTTATCGGCCCGTCCGATCTGGCGGCCTCGCTCGGCCATCTCGGCAATCCGCAACACGCCGACGTGCAGAAGGCCATGCAAGATGCGGTCAAGCGCCTCAAGGCGCTTGGCAAGCCGGCGGGCATCCTCACCGGCAACGAGGAAGAGGCGCGCCGCTATATCGACTGGGGCTATCTCTTCGTTGCGGTGGGCGCCGATGTGGGGCTGCTCGCCCGCAATGCCGATGCATTGGCAAAGAAATTCAAGGGTGGCTGAGCGCGGGCCAGTCCGGACACCTTCAATACAATCAGCCACTTAGCCGCAGGGCCGAACCTTTAGTAGGCCTTGGCCGTTTGCCACAAACCTGCCAAAACTAAAGCGACGAGGGGTCGTCGCGAATGAGTGAAGAGTTGATCCTCGCAACCGAGGATCTCACCAAAGAGTTTGCCGGCTTTATCGCCGTGAACGGCGTAAGCCTGCGCGTGAAGCGCGGGACGATCCACGCCTTGATCGGACCCAACGGTGCCGGCAAGACGACCTGCTTCAACCTGCTCACGAAATTTTTAAGCCCGACGCGCGGCCGCATCCTGTTCAAGGGCCATGACATCACCGCGATGCAGCCGGCGGACGTTGCGCGGCTCGGCCTGGTGCGCTCGTTCCAGATTTCCGCGGTGTTCCCGCACATGACGGTTCTGGAAAATGTGCGCATCGCGTTGCAGCGCCGGCGCGGCGGCTCATTCGATTTCTGGCGGCCGACCTCGGTGCTCAACGGTCTCAACGAGCGGGCGATGGAGCTGATCGCCGACGTCGGGCTCTCCTCCGTCGCCGACTGGACCGCGGTCGAGCTTCCCTATGGCCGCAAGCGCGCGCTGGAGATCGCCACGACGCTGGCGCTCGATCCGGAGATGCTGCTGCTCGACGAGCCGACCGCGGGCATGGGCCACGAGGACATCGATCGCGTCGCGCAACTGATCAAGCGGGTGTCGGCCGATCGCACCGTACTGATGGTCGAGCACAATCTTTCGGTCGTGGCCGATCTGTCCGACCACATCACCGTGCTTACGCGCGGGCGCGTGCTGGCGGAAGGCGACTACGACACCGTGTCGGCGAATTCGGAAGTGCGCGAGGCTTACATGGGAGTGGGGCATGCTTGACGCACGCACACCGCTCCTTGCGGTCAAGGACCTGCAGGCCTGGTACGGTGAATCGCACATCCTGCATGGCGTCACGTTCGACGTGCGCGAGGGCGAGGTTGTCACGTTGCTCGGGCGCAACGGCGCCGGCAAGACCACCACGCTCAAGTCGATCATGGGCATCGTCGGCCACCGCACCGGTTCGGTGCTGTTTCAGGGCGAGGAACTCATAGGCCGCAGCTCTGACAAGATCGCACGCGCGGGCATCGCCCTCTGTCCCGAGGAGCGGGGCGTGTTTTCCAGTCTCAATGTTGAGGAAAATCTGCTGCTGCCGCCCGTCGTCAAGCCGGGCGGGCTCGCGCTTGATCGCATTTTCGACCTGTTCCCCAATCTCAAGGAACGGCTCGGTTCCAGCCAGGGAACCAAGCTCTCCGGCGGCGAACAGCAGATGCTGGCGATCGGCCGTATTTTGCGCACCGGCGCGCGCCTGTTGCTGCTCGACGAGCCGACGGAGGGGCTTGCCCCGGTGATCATCCAGCAGATCGGCAAGACCATCCGCGCGCTCAAGGAACAGGGCTTCACCATCCTGCTGGTCGAACAGAATTTCCGTTTCGCCTCAACCGTTGCGGATCGCTATTACGTCATGGAGCATGGACGTATCATCGACCAGTTCGCCAATTCGGAACTCGACGCCAATGTCGAGAAGCTTCACGACTACCTCGGTGTCTGACACAACAAACGTTTGGGCAGGAAAGCAGGGAGGTTACGTCATGAAAAGAATGATCGGTTTGGCGGCTCTCGCCGTCGTGTTGGCCTGCGGGACTGCCAGCGCCCAGCAGTTAAACGTGAAGATCGGGGTGCTCACAGATATGTCGAGCCTTTATGCCGATGCTACTGGTATTGGCTCGGTTATTGCGGCCAGGCTCGCCGCCGCCGACTTCATGAAAGATCATCCTAATGTGAAAGTTGAAGTGGTCAGCGGAGACCACCAGAACAAACCGGATATTGGCACCCAACTCGCCAACCAGTGGTACGACGTCGAGAAAGTGGACATGATCGTCGACGTGCCCAATTCGGGGGTGGCACTCGCCATCAGCCAGGTCACCCGCGACAAGAACAAGGTCTTCGTCGGATCCGGTCCGGCCTCATCCGACCTTACCGGGCCGAAATGCAGCCCCAATACCGTGCACTGGACCTACGACACCTGGATGCTGGCGAACGGCACCGGCAAGGCGGTGGTCAAGACCGGCGGTGACACCTGGTTCTTCCTCACCTCGGATTACGCCTTCGGCCATGCGCTGGAGCGCGACACCATGGCGGTGGTCGAGAAGAACGGCGGCAAGGTGCTGGGCAAGGTTCGCCACCCGCTCAACACCAACGACTTCTCGTCGTTCCTGTTGCAGGCGCAGGCCTCGAAGGCGAAAGTCATCGGTCTCGCCAATGCCGGCGGCGACACCATCAACTCGATCAAGCAGGGCGCCGAGTTCGGCATCGTCAAAGGCGGGCAGAAATTCGCCGGCCTTCTCGTGTTCGCCACCGATGTCGCCGCCCTCGGCCTGCCGACCGCGCAGGGCCTGGTCCTCACCGAAACCTTTTATTGGGACTTAAACGATGCGACCCGCGCCTGGACCAAGCGCTGGCACGCCGAACGCAATGCGGCGGGCAAGTTTCCGGCGATGAATCAGGCCGGCGTCTATGCCGGCACGCTGCACTACCTCAAGGCGGTCACCGCGCTGAAGAGTGCTGCCGACGGCAAGGCCGTCGTCGCCAAAATGAAGGAGATGCCGACCGATGATCCGCTGTTCGGCAAAGGCACCATCCGGGCCGACGGCCGTAAGCTGCATCCGGCCTATCTCTTCGAGGTCAAGACGCCGCAGGAATCAAAATATGCTGGCGATTTCTACAAGCTGCGTGCCACCATCCCGGCCAACGAAGCCTTCCGTCCGCTCAACGAAGGCAATTGTCCGCTGGTGAGCGGCTGAATTTTTACTCATCGCAAAACAACAAGGAGGATGCACTGATGAAAAAAACTTTGGGACTGGCGGCACTCGCTGCCATTCTCGCCTGCGGCGGGGCCAACGCCCAGCAGGTGAACGTCAAGATCGGCGTGCTTACCGACATGTCGAGCCTTTATGCCGATATCGGCGGGCCCGGCTCGGTTGCCGCCGCCAAAATGGCGATTGCCGACTTCACCAAGGATCATCCCAATGTGAAGGTCGAGTTGATCAACGGCGATCACCAGAACAAGCCCGACATCGGCTCGCAAATCGCCAACCAATGGTTTGATGTGGACAAGGTCGATCTGATCATCGATACGCCAAATTCCGGCGTCGCGCTTGCAGTCAGCCAGGTTGCCAGCCAGAAGAACAAGATTTTCATCGTGTCGGGTGCCGCAGCCTCCGATCTCACCGGTCCGAAGTGCAACGCCAACACGATCCACTGGACCTACGACACCTGGATGCTGGCGAATGGTACCGGCACCGCGATCGTGAAGACGGGCGGTGATACCTGGTTCTTCCTGACGTCGGATTACGCATTCGGTCACGCTCTTGAGCGCGACACGATGGCCGCGGTTGAAAAGGCCGGCGGCAAGGTGGTGGGCAAGGTCCGGCACCCGCTCAACACCAACGACTTCTCATCGTTCCTTTTGCAAGCGCAGTCGTCCAAGGCGAAGGTCATTGGCCTCGCTAACGCCGGCGGCGACACTATCAACTCGATCAAGCAGGCAGCCGAGTTTGGCATCGTCAAAGGCGGGCAGAGCCTTGCTGGTCTGCTGGTCTTCGCCAGCGACGTCGCCGCACTCGGGCTTCCGACAGCTCAGGGGCTGGTACTGACTGAAACCTGGTACTGGGACATGAACGACGTCAACCGCGCTTGGACCAAGCGCTGGCAGCAGGAGCGGCAGGGCAAGTTTCCAACGATGATCCATGCCGGCGTCTATGCCGGCATTACCCACTATCTGAAGGCTGCGGTCGCGCTCAAAGGAAATGTGAGCGATGGCAAGGCAGTGGTCGCGCAGATGAAGTCCATGCCGACCGATGACCCGCTGTTCGGCAAGGGCACGATCCGCGCCGATGGCCGCAAGGTGCATCCTGCCTATCTCTTCGAAGTGAAGAAGCCGGAGGAGTCGAAATATCCCGGCGACTTCTACAAGGTCCGCGCCACCATTCCGGCGGATGAAGCGTTCCGACCGCTAAAGGAAGGTAACTGTCCGCTGGTGACTGGCTGATGATGATTATGGTCCCGGACGCGGTGCGGCATGTAGTGACGCACCGCTGATCCGGGAACCGCGGGTTGATGGCAAAGGTCCCGGTGTGGCGCATGACTTCGTGCTCGCCGTCCCGGGACACGAACGCAACAGATTGGTCATGTTCGAAATCTTCGGCATCCCCTCGCAGGCGCTGTTCGGGCAGCTGTTGATCGGCCTGATCAACGGTTCGTTCTACGCGCTGCTCAGCCTGGGGCTCGCCGTCATTTTCGGAATGCTCAACATCATCAATTTCAGCCACGGCGCCCAGTACATGATGGGCGCTTTTGCCGCCTATCTCATCCTGCAACATTCCGGTCTTGGCTACTGGCCGGCGTTGATCATTGCACCGATTCTGGTCGGCATTACCGGCATCATCATCGAACGGCTATTCCTGCAATGGCTGTACAAGCTCGACCATCTTTATGGGCTGCTGCTCACCTTCGGGCTGGCGCTCATCTTTGAAGGCGTTGCGCGCAATTATTTCGGCTCCGCGGGCCTTCCCTATACCGTTCCGGAATCGCTCCAGGGCGGCCGCAATCTCGGCTTCATGTTCCTGCCCAACTACCGGGCGTGGGTGATCGTCGCCTCGCTCGGGGTATGCTTCGGCACCTGGTTCGTCATCGAGCGCACGCGGCTTGGCGCCTATCTGCGCGCCGCCACCGAAAACCCGACGCTGGTGCGCGCATTCGGCATCAATGTGCCGCGCATGATCACGCTCACCTACGGCTTTGGCGTGGCGCTTGCCGCCTTTGCCGGCGTTATGGCGGCGCCGATCTATAACGTATCGCCGCAGATGGGCTCCGAGCTAATCATCGTCGTCTTTGCCGTGGTTGTGATCGGCGGCATGGGCTCGATCCTGGGCGCGATCATCACCGGCTTCGGCCTGGGCGTGATCGAGGGCCTCACCAAGGTGTTTTTCCCGGAAGCCTCCAACACGGTGATCTTTGTCATTATGGCCATCGTCTTGCTGGTGCGGCCGGCTGGCTTGTTCGGGCGGAGAGGGTGATGGAACGCGTCGTCGATCCACTCGCCACGAAACCTTCCGCGTTGCGCACGCAGAGCGAGACCATCGCTTTTGTCATCATGGTCGCAGCACTGGTCATCGCGCCGTTTCTCACCTATCCGTTGTTCCTGATGCAGGCAATGTGCTTTGCGCTGTTTGCCTGCGCCTTCAATCTCCTGGTCGGCTATGTCGGCCTGCTGTCCTTCGGCCATGCGTTGTATTTCGGTTGGGCGAGTTATCTGTCCGCGCACGCCGCCAAGGTCTGGGGCCTCACGCCCGAACTTGCGATCCTGACCGGCACTGCGACGGCTGCCATTTGCGGTCTCGTTGCCGGTTCGCTGGCGATCCGGCGCCAGGGCATTTACTTCAGCATGATCACGCTGGCGCTTGCGCAGATGATGTATTTCTTTGCGCTGCAGGCTAAGTTCACCGGCGGTGAGGATGGAATCCAGGCGGTGCCGCGCGGCCACCTGTTCGGCCTGATCGATCTGCGGAACGAGATGGCAATGTACGCCGTCGTTCTGGTTATTTTCCTCGCCGGCTTCACGTTCATCTACCGGATTATCCATTCGCCCTTCGGCGAAGTGCTCAAGGCCATCCGTGAGAACGAGGCGCGGGCAACCTCGCTTGGCTACAAGACCGATCGCTACAAGCTGGTCGCCTTTGTGCTGTCGGCAACGTTGGCCGGTGTTGCGGGCGCCACCAAGGCGATCGTTCTGCAACTGGCTTCGCTCACCGACGTGAATTGGCCGATGTCGGGCGAGGTCGTGTTGATGACGCTGGTCGGCGGTCTCGGCACCATCTTCGGCCCCATGGTCGGCGCCTTTGTGATCCTTGTGATGCAGTTCAAGCTCGCGCCGATCGGCGAATGGGTGCTGGTCATTCAGGGCGCGATCTTCGTCGCCTGCGTGCTCTTGTTCCGCCGCGGCATCATCGGCGAGCTCGCCAACCTGCTGCGTATCCGCCTCTAGAGTGTAATTCATCGGGATTGACGCAATCCCGGCTTCCGCTCATTCCCGCGAAAGCGGGAATCCAGTTTCTACTCTGGGTCCCCGCTTTCGTGGGGACGAACGGATAATAATTCAGGTGGATCAAACGCTAGACGCGTCAGTCTCTTTGAAACCTTCGCGAATCGGAGTACATGGCGCTATTCATGAGTATGCCGTTGTTTTTGTGCGTTTTCCGGCAGTCGCCGATGCATCTTGCGTCGCTCGAGTGCCGGTTTGGCGCGTGCCGGGGGGCACTCAATGGCAGCCGTGCAAGGCGAGGTCCGCTTCGATAAGATCGCCGAAAAATGGCTTGCGCTGGCGCGCCGGCGGCTAGCCCATATTTCCGAACTCGAGCGTAACGGCCGATGGACCCGCTATTACACAGAAGAGCAATTCGCATCGAGGCTGCACGACGCCGAACACGCGACGATTCTCTGGGCGACGCTCGCCAGCCAGCGGGTCACGCTCGGCAAGGCTTGATGCGCGCTTGGGCGAGCGCCGCTGTGCTGGCCGCGATCATGGCGCTTGGACATACGGCGGCGGCTCAAAATCTCAAGCGTGGCGAAGAATTGCTTGTGCAGAATTGTGCACCGTGCCATGCGGTCGGCCGCAATGGTGACAGCCCGCACAAATTTGCGCCGCCTTTTCGCACCCTCGGACAACGCTACCCGGTCGAATCCTTGGAAGAGGCGCTCGGAGAGGGCATCATGTCCGGTCACCCGGACATGCCGGAGTTCAAATTTGATGCCAACGATGTCGGTGCCATCATTGCCTATCTGAAATCCATCCAGCAGCGCTAATAAGCGCTCATCAACCAGAGTTAAATCACCTTATGTCCAGTACCTTGTTCACGCCCTTTCGCCTGGCGGGCCTTGAGCTTGCCAACCGCATCGTGGTCTCGCCGATGTGCCAGTACTCGGCTGACGATGGCTGCGCCAACGACTGGCACCTCATGCATCTCGGGATGCTCGCCCATTCGGGCGCCGCCCTCGTGATCGTGGAAGCGACGCACGTGGAAAGGCACGGGCGCATCACCCATGGCTGCATGGGCTTGTATTCGGACGACAATGAATCCGCTCTGGCGCGGGTGGTCGCGCAGGCGCGGCGCATGGGCAGCGCCAGGTTCGGCATCCAGATCGCGCATTCCGGCCGCAAAGGGTCGGCCCAGCGTCCCTGGGAGGGCGCCGCCGCGCTCAAGCCGGAGGCTGACCCGTGGCCGACGATTGCAGCTTCGCCAATTCCGTTCGGCGAAGGCTGGCACACCCCGCGCGAAGTGACCGAAGCCGACATGGAGCGCGTGCGCGCGGCCTTTGTCTCGTCCGCCCAGCGCGCGCTGCGCATCGGCTTCGACGAGATCGAATTGCACATGGCGCACGGCTATCTCGCGCACGGCTTCATGTCGCCGATTTCAAACAAGCGCACCGACCAATATGGCGGTTCGCTTGAAAACCGGTTGCGCTTTCCGCTGTCGATTGCGCGCGCGGTGCGCGCGGTCGTGCCAAGGGCAATTCCTCTCGGCGCGCGCATCACGGGCAGCGACTGGCGGGTAGGCGGGTTGACGCCGGATGATGCCGTCGCGATTTCCCGCGCCCTGAAGGGTGAGGGGATCGATTTTATCTGCATTTCTTCAGGCGGCGTCGCCGCCGATATCCGCAACCCCACCGAGCCGGGCTACAACGTGCCGATCGCTGCGCGGGTGCGAAAAGAGGCTGGAATCCCGACAAGGACCGTCGGCCTGATCGTCAAGCCCGAACAGGCGGAAGAGATCGTCGCGAAAGGCCAAGCCGACATGGTCTCGATGGCGCGCTGCTTCCTCGATGATCCGCATTGGGGCTGGCATGCGGCCAAGGCGCTCGGCGCCGACGTGGCGCGGCCACCACAGTATCAGCGCGCTGGTCCGAAGTTGTGGGCTCCCGCCGCTGCCAAGGCGTAAGGCAAAAGCGTCAACGGCAGCGAAATCTGCGGCCGGGTCGAGCCCAGCAGCGCCGTCGATGCCGGCGCCGCCATGCGGCTTTATGCCAACATCGACCACATGCACCTGATCGAGCCGGCGAGCGGCACGGTCATCTAGTGTGTTCGATCCCACTAAGCTGAATCAATTTGTTATCCGTTCGGATTCCCGGCTTTCGCGGGAATGAGCGAAAGGCAGGATTGCGCCAATCCCGATGATCTGCACGCGGCCGGGACAGGAAAGGCGATCGCACCGGAAATTCGTACACGCATGCCAGAGCTAGCCACTAAAGGATTGGCTGGTTATGATTTTGCAGTTCCTTTTGCGCTGCAACGGATGCACTACTAAAGTCGATCTGCATGCCGCCGCGCACCGGACTCGTCCCGCAAAAATATACTCGGCGAAATTCGTTCAATTTCGGGACCGGCTTCCGATAGATTTTGCTGATGGAAAATGTCGTTTTCTTCGCGGTTTTGTTTGCCGCCGCCTGCCACGCCAGCTGGAACGCGCTCATCAAGGTCGGGCTCGACCCGCTATCGACCACAACCTTGATTTCGGTCGGTTCCGGCATTGTGGCCCTTGTCCTTGTGCCGTTCGTGGGCATGCCGGCGTGGGCCGGCTGGCCCTGGCTTGTCTTGTCAATCGTCGTTCATCTCGTCTATTTCGCCGCGTTGATCGAGAGCTATCGCACCGGCGATCTCGGGCAGGTCTACCCGATTGCGCGCGGCTCGGCCCCCTTGATGACGGCGACGGCCACCACGATCTTCGTTGGCGAAAGACTGAGCACCATCGGCTGGAGCGGAATTTTTGCAATTGTTGTGGGCGTTCTGCTTTTGTCGGCGCGGGGTGGCCGTGACCTTGCCGAGATTGATCGCCGCGCGATCGGCTTTGCGCTTTTCACGGCGCTCACGATTTGCGCCTATTCGGTCATCGATGGCGTCGGTGCGCGTCTCTCCGGCAATCCGAATGCCTATTCACTCTGGCTTTTTATCGGCATTGCCGTGGTCATGGTGCCTTACGCGCTCTATCGCGATGGCCCGGATGTCCTGCCGGCAATGCAGCGTTTTTGGCGGCGTGGCTTTGCTGGCGGCGCCCTGCAGGTCCTGTCTTATGCAATCGCGATCTGGGCGATGACGGTGGCGCCTATCGCCGTTGTTGCGACCTTGCGGGAAACCAGCGTGCTGTTCGGCGCTGTCATTGCCGTGGTGGTGCTCAAGGAGCCGCTGCGGGCCGTGCGGATCATCGCCGCCTGCCTGATCGTCGGCGGCTTGATCCTGATCCGGTTGCAGTAGTGCTTTTAATGCCAGCTGCCGTCGTCAAAGCTAGAAGAAAGCGGCTCCCGGCACGCAAAAGATCGTCTTGGGTCAGACGCCGCCGTTTACCGGGCCGGCGTATGGTGCGCGCAACAGGGGGCACGTGAATGAAAACGGCGGCGCGCAGCCCGTTCCGCGCCGTTGCCTCGGTCGCACGCCAGCAGAGATAGTTGCACAGGTAGCGCCCGGCATCGCGCGATAACATGACCGGAATACGCGTGCCGCGGGCGCTGCCAAGCAAATGGCGTACGCGGACCGGAAGCGGCAAGGCCGATGGCCCGCCACCAACGATCAATCGTCGGCGCAGTGTTTGACCGGACACATCGCGCAGGTGCGTCACCGTATTGCGTGCGCGCGTTTCGATACGCAACGTCTTTGCGCGCGGCGCAAACCCGAACATCAGCACGGCATCCGGTTTGTGCCTGGCGAGCAGATCCGGCAGTTCACGGTCCACCGCCGCGTAGCTCGTCTCAAAGACATGCGGAACAACTCTGACGTCGGCGAGCGCAGGTCGGCGCAGGCGCGCAAGTCGCGCGACGAGCTGGCCTGTGGGGTTAAATGGCGCGCCGGGGAACGGTCCGAAACCTGTGACGAGAATGGTCATTGTCATCTATTTTTGATCACTTGAGCTGAATCAACTTGTTATCCGTTTGCCCCCGCGAAGGCGGGGACCCAGAGCAAAAGACACCGGATTCCCGCTTTCGCGGGAATGAGCGGAAGAGCAATCCCGATGAATTGCACTCTAGACGCCAAGCAGCCGCGCGATTTCCTCAACCGCGAGCGTCGGCGCGAGCTTGCCGGCGGCAACCTGCGCCTCGGCCTGCCGCAACTTCGTACGTACCGATGCATCGCTGCGCAGCCGCGCGGTAAGCCGCTCTTCCAGCATCGTCCACATCCATTTCACCTGTTGCTCGCGGCGGCGCGCCTCCAGTTCGCCCGAACCGGTCATTTTCTTTTTGTGCGCGAGAACCTGGGCCCACAACTCGGCGATGCCATTCTGGGTAAGCGCCGAATAGGTGATGACGGGTGGCGACCAGGTGGCGGATTGTGGCGTGAGGATATTGAGCGCCGCGCGATAATCCGCCGCCGCCAATTTGGCGCGCGCAATATTGTCGCCATCGGCCTTGTTGACCGCGATCATATCGGCAATTTCGACGATGCCTTTCTTCAGGCCCTGCAATTCGTCGCCTGCGCCGGGAAGCATCAGCACCAGGAAAAAGTCGGTCATGTCGGCAACCGCAGTCTCCGACTGACCGATGCCGACAGTTTCCACCATCACCACATCGTAACCCGCGGCCTCGCAGACCAGCATGGTCTCGCGTGTCTTGGCGGCGACGCCGCCCAGCGTTCCGGACGAGGGGGAAGGGCGGACAAATGCATTCGGATCGGAGGACAGCTGCGTCATGCGCGTCTTGTCACCGAGGATCGAGCCGCCGGTGCGTGTCGACGACGGGTCGACCGCGAGCACGGCCACCTTGTGACCTTTGCCCGTGAGGTAGGTCCCGAGCACGTCGATCGTGGTGGATTTGCCGGCGCCTGGCGCGCCCGTAATGCCGAGACGTACCGCTTTGCCGGTGAACGGCAACAGCTCCTGCACCAGATGATGCGCGGTCTTGCGATGATCGGCGCGCTTGCTCTCGATCAGCGTGATCGCGCGGGCCAGCGTCGCACGATCGCCGGTGTGGATACCGCGGACGAGATCGGACAGTTTGAGATTGCGCGAGGCCATTGACGTCCTTAGCGCGCGGTTTCCGGGCTGTTCGCAAGCCGAAGCACCAGGCCGCCTTCACCCTTTTGCTTTGCGTCAGTGGCGCGCGCAAAGGCAATCAATTGCTTTCCCGTCGTGATCCGGCAATGGGAATCGTCCACGCGCTGACAATTGCGCGCGCGCGTGGCGCCGTCGGCGTCATTCTCGTCAATCGCCGTGACCTGATAGACGCCGCCGGTCAGCTCGTGCGCGACCGCATATTCGATGATGTTTGGGCGCTTGGCCGCCACGCTTTGTATGATAAAGGTGCGGCCCTCGAGTCGATGCACGGTAAAGGCCGTGACATCGTTCATGCCGCCGCTGTCATGAATGTACCGCTCGCCATCCCACTTGTATGTCGCCTGCTCGGGCTCATCCGCGAAGCCCTTGCGGAGCGTGTAGAACTGAAGCCGCAGATCTTTGCCGAACATAGGTTGCGCGTCCGGCAAGATCGGACCGGCGGAATCAATGCATCCGGATAACGACAGCGCCCCAACGGCGGCTGCGGCCGCAAGGACGATTGCTCGGCTCACTCGGCTGCCTCTTTGCCGTGTCCGAGGCGCTTGTTGAGCGTCTTGAGAAGTTTCTCGGCGGCTTCCGCTATCACCGTGCCTGGCGGGAAAATCGCCTCGGCGCCGGCCTGCATCAGCGCATCGTAGTCCTGCGGCGGCACCACACCACCGACGACGATCATGATGTCGTCGCGGCCTTGCCTGGCGAGTTCGGTCTTGAGTTCGGGCACCAGCGTGAGATGAGCGGCGGCAAGCGATGAGACACCGAGGATATGCACGTCGTTCTCGACGGCCTGGCGCGCGGCCTCCGCGGGTGTCGCGAACAACGGCCCGATATCGACGTCAAAACCGAGATCGGCAAAGGCTGAGGCGATGACCTTCTGGCCGCGGTCATGGCCGTCTTGCCCGATCTTGGCCACCAGCAGGCGCGGGCGGCGCCCTTCCGCGGTCTCGAATGCCTCAACGGCGGTGCGGACACGTTCGACGGCGCCGGTCATGCCGACCTCCCGCTTGTAGACCCCGGTGATCGCTTTGATCTCGGCGCGATGACGGCCGAAAACTTTTTCGAGCGCCGATGAGATTTCGCCGACGGTTGCTTTTGCGCGTGCGGCGTCGATGGCAAGCGCCAGGAGATTGCCATTGCCGCGGTCGGCGGCACGGGTGAGGGCATCGAGCGCCTCCTGCAAGGCAGCTGGATCGCGCTCTTTTTTCAGGCGCTCAAGCTTCTCGATCTGGCGTGCGCGCACGGCGGAATTGTCGATTTTGAGGACCTCGACCGGTGCCTCATCGGTTGGCGGATACTTGTTCACGCCGATCACCGATTGCGCGCCGGCGTCGATGCGGGCTTGCGTCTTGGCGGCGGCTTCCTCGATGCGCAGCTTGGGAATGCCGGCCTCGATGGCCTTGGTCATGCCGCCGAGTGCTTCAACCTCTTCAATATGGCCCCAGGCCTTGCGCGCGAGTTCATAGGTCAGGCGTTCAACGTAATAAGAGCCTCCCCATGGGTCGACGATGCGGGTTGCACCCGCCTCTTGCTGGAGGACGATCTGGGTATTGCGCGCGATGCGCGCGGAAAAATCGGTCGGCAATGCGAGGGCTTCATCGAGTGCATTGGTGTGCAACGATTGGGTCTGGCCCTGTGTCGCCGCCATCGCTTCAATCATGGTACGGGAGACGTTGTTAAATACGTCTTGCGCCGCCAGCGACCAGCCCGAGGTCTGGCAATGCGTGCGCAACGACAGTGACCGGGCATCCTCGGGTTTGAAGGGCTTCATCAGCTTCGCCCACAGCATGCGGGCAGCGCGCAGCTTGGCGATCTCCATGAAGTAGTTCATGCCGATCGCCCAGAAGAACGAGACGCGCGGTGCGAATTGATCGACGGTGAGGCCGGCCTTTAATCCGGCGCGCACATATTCGACCCCGTCAGCGAGCGTATAGGCGAGCTCGAGATCCTGCGTCGCACCCGCCTCCTGCATGTGATAGCCGCTGACCGAAATCGAATTGAATTTCGGCATCTCGGCCGACGTGTAGGCGAAAATGTCGGAAATGATGCGCAGGCTGGGGCCGGGCGGGTAAATGTAAGTGTTGCGCACCATGAATTCCTTGAGGATGTCGTTCTGGATCGTGCCCGACAGCTTTGCGTGGGGCACGCCTTGTTCCTCTGCCGCGACGATGTAAAGCGCGAGCACCGGCAATACCGCGCCGTTCATGGTCATCGAAACGCTCATCTGGTCGAGCGGGATGCCGGAGAACAATGTGCGCATGTCGTAAATGGAATCGATCGCGACGCCGGCCATGCCGACATCGCCGGACACGCGGGGATGATCGCTGTCATAGCCGCGGTGAGTAGCTAGGTCGAAGGCGATCGAGAGGCCTTTCTGCCCGGCGGCAAGATTCCGGCGATAGAAGGCGTTCGAATCCTCGGCGGTCGAGAAGCCGGCATATTGCCGGATCGTCCATGGCTGCGCCGCATACATCGCGGGGTAGGGGCCGCGCAGGAACGGCGCCTTGCCGGGATAGGTGTCGAGGAAATCGAGCCCGGCAAGATCTTTCTCATTGTAGACCGGCTTCACCGCAATGCCTTCCGGTGTCGCCCAGGATGCGGACACGCCCTTGCCGGCCGGCGCGACAGTGTCGGCAAAGTTGATCCTAGTGAAGTTTGGGACCTGACTCATTTGACGTTCAGAATATCATGCGCGGCCTGCAAGGTCGAAAGCACATCGCAGCCCGTATAAATAAAGCTTTTCATACCGGCCTGCCGCCACGCCGCCTCTCGGTCGTCGGGCCGGCCGGCAAGGTGGACGATCGCACCGGCAGCGGTGAGTGCCTGTGCGGCGGCAGCCGCCTCTTTTTCATAGACTTTGTCCGATGAGCAGAGACACGCGAACTTGGCGTGCGAGGCCTTGAAGGCGTCGACTATCGCCGCCCGATCCTTGAAACCATCGTTCGTGACCGCCGCGATGCCACCGGCTTCGTAAAAGCTTTTGGCGAATGTCGCGCGCGCGGTGAAGTCCGACACCGTCCCTAGATTGGCGAGAAATACCTTCGGGCGGCTTCCTGTCTTTTCCAGTATGCGGTCGGAGGCGTCGCGCAGCCGTTCGAACGGTTCGGCAAGACGAATGCGTGGCAGGGCCTGAGCGGAGATTGCAGCACCCTCCTTGGGTGGGGCCACCGCAGGTATATTGAGTGTGGTTGCCGGCGTTTCACCCAGATCGGGGTAGTCGCTCGTGCCGGTGATCGCGTCCTTACGGCGGGCCACTGCCTGCTGACGCTCGCTGCGCACGCTTGCAACCTCGGTCTGGAAGAGGCCACTTTCAAGCGCCGCCCAGGCGCCGCCTGCAGCTTCGATGTCCTGGAACAGCGCCCAGGCGGCGGCGCAGAACTTGCCGGTAAGATCCTCGATGGCGCCAGATCCTGCGGCAGGATCGGCAACCTTTTCAAGATTCGATTCCTCGAGCAGGACAAGTTGCGTGTTGCGCGCGATCCGCCGGGCGAAGGGGTCCGGCAATCCGAGCGCGATCGTGTGAGGCAGTGCCGTAATGCTGTTTGCGCCACCAAGCCCTGCCGCAGCAATTGCGATGGTGGTGCGCAGCATGTTCACGTAAGGGTCGCGCCTGGTCATCATTCGCCACGCCGTTTCCGCGGCCACGTAGGCGGGCTTTGGCGTCAGGCCGCAGGCCTCTTCGATGCGCGCCCACAGCTTTCGCAAGGCGCGAAATTTGGCGATGGTCAGAAACTCATCGGCGTCGGCCGATAACCGGAAATAGATCATGCCGTGCCCGGCATCCGGCGTAATTCCGTTTTGTTCAAGCGCACGCAGATATTCAACCGCGCATGCAATAGCGAATGAAAGTTCCTGTGCTTCCGAGCCGCCGGCATTGTGAACGATACGCCCGTCGGCAACGGCGAACGGCCCGCGGAAGCCTTGTGACGCCAGGTCGGCGACTATCGCGGCGAAGCTTTTCGATAGGGCGCTCCAGGCCTGCGAGCTCGAGCCCGAAGCGGCAAATCCGCCAATCGGGTTGATACTGGCGCGCATGTCGACGGATGCCGGCGCGAGCCTGCGGTTTTTCACCAGCGCAGCGAAATGCTGGACCGCAATGCGAGTCGCCGGGCTTAAATTGAAATCGATGGTGATGCCGGCATCGAGCTGTACGCCATCGAGCACACGCGTAAGTGTCGCCGGCGACGCATCAAGACCATAGCCGTTGGCACTGACCGAGCCGGCCATGACCAGTGTGAGGCCGGTGGCGCCGTTTTCCAGGTCTTGCAACGCTTGCGTATTCGCAGCCGTCGGATCGGGGTGGTCGACACGCTGCATCACGCTCCAGGCTGCGCCCGGGATTCGCCCGGTGACGACCTTGGCTCCCGCCGCGCGCGCATAAAGCGGCTCGACGCGCAAACCATCGTAGGTGCGGCCGACCAGCCGCTTGTCGAAATCGGCTCCCTTGAGCGCGGCGTCGACCAGCTTGCGCCACTCAGCCTGGGTCGTCGGAGAGAATTCGGTCGCCAGGGAGAGATCGTCAGTCATGTCGGGAAAATGCCACAGTACCCGGGGTCGGACCATTGCGTTGAAGCAAATTGTATGCCCGGTACGCCAATGCCGCTCGTGTTTGATCCACCTGAGCTGAGTCGACTTGTTATCCGTTCGTCCCCACGAAGGCGGGGACCCAGATCAAAAACCACTGGATTCCCGCTTTCGCGGGAATGAGCGGAGCCGGAATTTCGTCAATGCCGATGATTTGCACGCTAGGGCAGGCGGTAGATTCCGCCGGCATCGACAGCCTCCGCCGTCTCATCCACCCGTCGCCCGGCGATGACCCGGTCTCCGGCGATTTCGGCCAGCGGCAGCAATACAAAAGGGCGTTCGAACCAGCGCGGGTGCGGCAGCGTCAAATTGGCTTCATTCAAGGTCACATCATCGTAGGCAATAATATCGATATCGGCGGTGCGCGGCCCGTTACGCTTTTCATGGGCGCGATCGCGGCCGAGCCGCAGTTCCACCGCTTGCGCCCGCGCCAGGAGTTCGTGTGGGCTCAATGTCGTCTCGACTGCGATGGCAAGGTTGACGAAGTGCGGCTGATATTTGAAGCCCCAGGGTGGCGTTCGGTAGTCGGATGAGCGCGCGATCAACCGCACTGTTTTGCCGTCGCAAAACAAGTTTATGGCCCGGTCGAGAATCGCGCGGCTGTCTCCGACGTTCCCACCGAGCGCCAGAAGCGCTTCTTCAGCCATGACGGCTCCGCACAAGCGTCACCCCGACGTCGTCGAAGGTGGCGGCAACAGGAGCGTGCGGCTTATGGATCGTTACCCGCACCGAACGGACGCGCGGAAAGGCGGCGAGGATGGCATCGGCAACCCGGCCGGCCGCTGCCTCGATCAACCGGTAGCGATGCGTGCAAAATGCCTCGGTCGCGCAATCGACCACCTTATCGTACGAGACGGTATCCACAACCTTGTCCGAACGGGCCGCGGCGGAAAGATCGATTTCAAGATCGAGGTCGAGAGTGAAGGTCTGTCCGACTCTGGCCTCGTGTGCCATCACGCCGTGGTTGGCATGCAGCGCGAGTCCTTTCACAAAGATGCGATCGCTCATGGTGCGTCCTCGATCGCGGCGGCCACGCGCAGCGCCTGCACGGTTTCGGCCACGTCATGGGCGCGTACGATCGCCGCGCCTTTTTGCACCGCCAGCAGATGGGCGGCAATCGATCCTCCGATACGCTCGTCCGGCGCCGAGGGCGTCACCGTATTGATGAAGCGTTTGCGCGAAGCGCCGACCAGAAGCGGCAGGCCGAAGCGCCTGAACTCCGCAAGACGCGCGAGGCACGTAATGCTCTGCTCGGACGTCTTACCGAAGCCAATGCCGGGATCGAGCACAATATTCTCGCGGTCGATGCCGGCGCGCGCCGCGATTTCCAGCGAGCGCGAAAAAAATGCAAGGACATCGGCGACGATGTCGATCGTCGAGTCGGCCGTCTCGCGATTGTGCATTACGATCACCGGCACGCCGTGTTTGGCAACCAGTGGCGCCATGCCGGGATCGCGTTGAAGTCCCCACACGTCGTTGACCATGGCCGCACCCAGATCGAGTGCCCAGGCTGCGATCGAAGCCTTGATGGTGTCGATCGATACCGGCAGGCCAAACTTGATGACGGCTGGCAGCACCGGCGCGAGCCGTGCCATTTCGTCGTCTGCCGACACAGGAGCCGCACCTCCATAGGGGCGGGTCGACTCCGCGCCGATATCCAGAATATCAGCGCCCTGGCGGGTCATTTCGCCGGCATGGACGATGGCGGTGGCGGGGTCGAGGAACTGGCCGCCGTCCGAGAAGGAGTCCGGCGTGACATTCAGGATTCCCATGACCAGTGGCCGGCCGGCCGAAAGCAGGGCCGAAAGCGGCTTTGAGGCGGATTTTGCCGCAGTTCCGGTGATTTTTTTGGGGGCCGGCAGGTTTCCCATGCCGGTCGCTTTGCGCGGTCAGCGCGGGGCTGTCAAGCAGCCTTCCCTTCGTCAGCCGGTGGTCACTAGGTTGATCTCAGTAGGTGATTTTCAGCGGCAGAAGCCTGGCGTTCTCGATCCAGCGCTTGACGACTTTCTCCGACGGCAGGAGGCGAACCAGCTTGCGCTTCTTGTTTGCGTCGGCCATCGCCTTCGCAAGATTGGATGGATTTCGGTATTTGAGTTCCTTCACGGTATCGACGCCGGCGGCTTGCAGCAGCTCGGAATATTCCTTGCGAACGCCTTTAATACGCATGCGATCGGCAACGTTGGCCCAATACAATAATTGCTTTTCGTCGAAGCCGGTTTTCTCGGCGAGCGTCTTGCGTCCTCTCACCGTGCGTGCTGCCTCGAGCAGGCGGTCGGTCGACCTAATTCCCACCGACTTAAGGACCGCGGCAACGCTGCCGTCGATCCCGTCGATATCCGTGATGGGATAAGACATCCGTGCCTCCTCAGCCTTTTCTTATGTTTGTTAGCGTCATTAAACGGTTCAAACGAACTGGCTCAATCCAGGAATTGCGCCGACGATTTCCCCTACCGCATCGTCGCCGATCTTTTCGCGCGCATAAGCAATGGTTTCACGTGTGACGCCTTGCACCTGGCTCATGCTCAACCCCGCCGACATCATCTTGGTACCAGCGCCCATAATGCCACCCATGGAGAACATGCCGCCCCCGCCTTCGGATTGTTTCGCAAGTAACGCTTCCGCCCCCGGAAGCAAATTGATGAGTGCCTGCACTTTATCGGCGGGCCCTTCCTTGCGCAGGAAGTCGAGGATGATGGCAACCGCCTTTTCAGCGGCACTTCTGTCGACGCCAACCTTGTCGACGAGATGCCCGATCAATTCATCCATGATCCCCTCACGCCCCCCGCACTTATGGCGGAATTGCGGCCATATTGACCGCCGTTTTCGCCGGTGACAAGCGTGCTGCGGTCTCATTTCTGTTTGGTGATGCTGCGGCGCATCTGTCGCCAGAGCCACAGTCAAGCGAAATAAGTTGCAGTTGCAGCGGTTCCGCCTGCGGCAGTCTTCCACACATTGGAGCATTGCTCGCTGACGCATCAGTGATTAGGAGATGCTTGTGGCGACGATCACGCGCTCACCAGGCAAATGCTCATCCGTAGTTTCACCATCAGTAATTTGCCGGTTTGGGCGCGTCACCGTGCCGTGTATGCTTAAAATATCCTGAAAGAAGAAGGATATACCGGCTGGTCCGCTTGACCCATGAGGTCGTTGTGCGGGCTCATCGGAAGCACGGACCGCGTGAGGTGCACAGGTGGCGTCGATGAAGTCGATCAGGTTTTCGCGCATCGTTGTCGTCGCTGACAGCGGCGATGATCATATTTTAGCTGCGCGCCTCCGGCGAATGGAGGTGGCAAAGGTTACGGCAGTCACCGACATCGAGGAAGCGCGGCGGCTATGTCAGTCGGGCGCCGCCGACGCCTGCCTTGTGGCAATCGACAGTCCCGTTCCCGACGACGTGCCGGCGGCGGAAAGTGATGCGCCGGGACTACTCTGCGGCATCCCCACGCTGATGGTTGCCGCCGCGATCACACCCTATGTGCGCCGCATGGCCCGCCGCTGCGGCTATCTGGCCGCCCTTTCTGCGACCATACCCTCGCGCATGCTGTACCGCCGGATCAGTGCCGCGTTGCAAGGCCGCCGCGCCGGGCGCGACAGGCCGCGGCGTTCATCGCGGCAAGCGATGCTGATCCAGCTGTCAAGTTTAGCCGACTTTGACAAGCCGACTCTGCACTAACGCTCCTTTTCAGCCTGGGGCAGCGTTGCTAGTTTCAGTATCCCCGGAAGGAGCCCCTCATGACGACTCTCGACGCGGTGCTCAACCGCATCGACCAGGACATTGACCGCAGCGTCGAACGGTTGTTTGCCCTGCTGCGCATCGCGTCGGTGTCGACCGACCCGGCATTCAAAGAACAGTGCCGTGTTGCTGCCGAGCATGTCGCCGCCGATCTCAAGTCGATCGGCTTCGAAGCGACTGTCCGGCCCACCGCCGGTCATCCCGTGGTGGTTGGCAAGTCGAACGGCGTGGCGGGTCCGCGCGTCCTGTTTTACGGACACTACGACGTGCAGCCCGTCGATCCCCTGAGTTTGTGGAAGACGCCGCCATTCGAGCCGCGCATCGAGACTTTGCCGGATGGCCGCAAGATCATCGTCGCACGCGGCGCCTGCGACGACAAAGGCCAGGCAATGACCTTCATCGAGGCCTGCCGCGCGTTCAAGGCCGTCACCGGCAAGCTGCCGCTGCCGATCACCATGATGATCGAGGGCGAAGAAGAATGCGGCTCGAAAAATCTGTTTGGTTTCGTGCGTGACAATGCCGCTGAATTCAAGCTGGACCTGGCCCTCGTGTGCGATACCGCCATGTGGGATCAAAAAACGCCGGCGGTGACGACATCGCTGCGCGGGCTGGTTTACGAGGACGTCAAGATCACCTGTGCCGACCGGGACCTGCATTCCGGTGTATTTGGTGGTGCGGCGCAGAACCCGCTGCGGTTGCTGTCGCAAATCCTCGGAGAGATGTGGGACGACAAAGGTCGCGTCACCATTCCCGGCTTCTATGATGGCGTGAAGGACCTGCCGGCCGACATCAAGGCCGACCTGAAAGGGCTCGACCTGACGGCGGAAAAGTTCCTGGGCCCCATCGGCCTGAAAAAGCCGGCCGGCGAACGGGACCGCATGCTGATCGAGCAGATCACCACCCGGCCGACTGCAGAGATCAACGGCATCATCGGCGGTTATACGGGCGAGGGCGCCAAAACTGTTATCCCGGGCGAGGCCAGCGCAAAGGTCTCTTTTCGCCTTGTCGGCGAGCAAAACCCAGAGAAAGTTCGGGACGCCTTCCGTGCTTTCGTACGGGAACGGTTGCCGGCGGATTGCAAGGTCGAGTTCGGTAATTTCGGCCTGGCGCCGCCCATTCAACTTTCATTCGACAATCCGGCGCTCAGCAAGGCGCGCACCGTGCTTGCCGAAGAATGGGGCCACAAGGCCGTTGCGGTCGGGGCGGGGGGTTCAATCCCGATCGTGGCCGATTTCAAGAACGTGCTCGGCATGGATTCACTTCTCGTCGGCTTTGCGCTCGACGACGACCGCGTGCATTCGCCGAACGAGAAGTTCGACCTGACGTGCTATCATAAAGGTATCAGAAGCTGGGCGCGTATCCTCCACGCATTGTCAGCGGGCTAGTGTATTTACGCAATCCGTCTTCCGAACGAGTAACAAGTCGATTCGGCTCAGGTAGTAAAAAGGCCAGACCGCATTACTTGAGCTGGTCGGCGATCTTGTCGATGCCGGCTTGAGCGCAAATGTCGTCCTTGCCGGGCGAGCCGGACACGCCGACGGCGCCGATCACCTCGTTGCCGACCTTTATCGGAAGCCCGCCGGCTAGCGCCAGCACCCGGGTGTATTGCATCGCCGGAGCGTAACTCGGCTCCGTCTGCACACGCTTGGCGAAATTGGCTGATGGTGAGCCATAGGTACGAGCCGTGTACGCCTTGCGGTCGGCGCCTTCAGGCGTATGAAGCCCGGCACCGTCGCCGCGCAGCATAACGATGGGGAGCCCGGCGCGGTCTACGACCGTTACCGAAACCTTGAACCCCATGCTTTGGCACTGCGCCAGCGCAGCATTGGCGACCGCCTCCGCGAGATCGAGCGACAAGTTCTTTTGCGTGACGAGACCTTGGGCGATGGCGCTTGACGACAGCGCAACCGTCGCGACGAAGGCTGCGAAAGTTTTTAATTTCGGCGACATGAGCGTGCTTTCCTACAGTTTGCTTCTTGTGTCCAAAGGGACCGCAAGAACATACCGCAATGCCGGCCGCTTATTTCAATGGCACGGAAATGTGAGGGGTTATTTTTTCAGCTTGTAGCCGGTTCTGAACATCCACCAGACCGTGGCCAGGCAGGCGAACAGGAACAGCAATGTCATGCCGACGCTGACGCTATGGCTCACATCCGCGATTTCGAAGAAGCTCCAGCGGAACCCGCTGATCAGATACACCACCGGATTGAAAAGCGCGATCGTCTGCCAGACCGGCGGCAACACGCTGGTCGAATAAAAGGTTCCGCCGAGAAAGGTGAGCGGCGTGATGATCAGCAGCGGTACAATCTGAAGTTTCTCGAACCCCTCCGCCCAGATGCCGATGATGAAGCCGAGCAGGCTGAAGGTCGCTGCAGTGAGCACCAGAAATGCCACCATCCAGAATGGATGCAGGATGTGCAGCGGCACGAACAGCCAGGACGTCGCCAGAATAATCAGGCCGAGAATGATCGACTTGGTCGCGGCCGCGCCGACATAACCG